>Ga0208879_1004993_pt1 | contig 10103 bp, 4 predicted proteins | sample Knorr_S15_td_Bot_FD_185605 | JGI IMG/M metagenome (GOLD analysis project Ga0208879, IMG submission 185605) | Marine microbial communities from Southern Atlantic Ocean transect - Knorr_S15_td_Bottom_ad_5009_LV_A (SPAdes) (version 2) | ecosystem: Environmental > Aquatic > Marine > Oceanic | place...
CCACCGCTCTTGCTAGGTCCTCCGAACCTGCGCCACCTCGTTGATGACCCTCAAACACAACTGCATGGTCCGCCTCGGCGTCTCGGGCTAGTTGTAGCACTTCGTTGATTTCAGCTTCCGTGTCGGTCGAGAATCGGTTGACGGAGACGATTACCGGGCAGCCGAATCGCTTCATGTTCCTGATGTGGCGGGCGAGGTTCGTCGCTGCGCCGACGCGGACGGCGTCAACGTTCTCGGTCGCCATCTCCTCCTTGGAGGGCCGCTGCCCGCCTCTGCTGGTGAGGCCGCCGCCGTGTAATTTCATGGCGCGGACGGTGGCGTTCACCACGATGCAGTCGGGCGGGACCCCACTCGCTGCAGCCTTGATGTGAATCGCCTTTTCCGCTCCCATGTCGGAGCCGAAGCCCGCCTCTGTGACGACATAGTCGGCGACAGAGAGAGCGAGTTCGTCAGCGATGATGCTGGAGTTTCCGTGTGCTATGTTGGCGAACGGTCCTGCGTGGATGAAGGCGGGGTCGCCTTCGAGCGTCTGAACCAGATTGGGCAGAAGCGCTTCTCTGAGGAGCAGTGACATCGGGCCGGCAGCACCGATGTCGTCCGCTTTCACCGGGTGGCCGAGTCGATTCTGGCCGATGACAATCTGGCCGAGTCGCTGTCTGAGGTCAGCGTAGTCCTTTGAGAGTGCCAGAATCGCCATCACTTCGCTCGCTGCGGTGATGTCGAAGCGCTCTTCGCGAGCGAATCCATTGACAGCACCACCAAGTCCGATGGCCGAATAGCGAAGCGCCCGGTCATTCATGTCGAGCACCCGGGGCCACATCACCCGAGAGGGGTCGAGGTCGAGCGCATTGCCGTGGTGAAGATGGTTGTCGAGCATTGCGGAACAGAGGTTGTGGGCCGAGGTGACTGCGTGCAGGTCACCGGTGAAATGGAGGTTGATATGTTCCATCGGGAGGACTTGCGAGTAGCCGCCGCCAGCAGCGCCACCCTTGATTCCGAAGACCGGTCCCATGGACGGTTCTCGAATGACGCAGGTGGCAGATTTTCCGAGCCTATTCAGTCCCTGATTGAGGCCGATGGAGGTGACGGTCTTTCCTTCGCCGAACGGTGTTGGATTGACGCTCGTGACCAGAATGAGTGAACCCTTGGTATTCCCCTTTCTTGCTTTCAGGGCCTCCCACTTTATTTTCGCCATACCGCGCCCCAATCGGGCGATGTCCTCGACCCCTAGGCCCAGCTTCCACGCCACCTCTTCGATGGGCAGCATTTCTGCCCCATTGGCGATGTCGAGGTCGCTCGGCATGTAGGCTCGGCTGAGCATGCGGTATTCAATCATTCATTATCGTTGGAGTTGATTATACCACTCTCGTGATGAATTCCCGCGTAGCGGGAGTGGAGTCACAGAGTATTGTTCCGGCGGCCTTTTGACGGTCCCCCCGCCCACCCTTGTTCAATGGTCGTCTCCGTCAAGGTCTGTGCTGCGGTTGCAGGGGAGCCAATCGACCACTCTCTCACTCCGGACTTGTTTCGGATTGTCGCTGACCGGTTGCGTCAAAGTGGTTTTGAAGTCACAATCGAGGTAGCTGAGAAAGTCGAGACGGACACCCTGGTGAACGCGCTCGCCTGGGGGCATGCCCAGAAGCAGGCCCTTTCCAATATGGATGAAGGCAGCGACTCAGGTAGGAGAGAGGTCTGGATATCTCTCACAGCGCCTCTGAAGCACCAAATGCCACTCGATTCCGGCACCGAGTGGGTGGCAGGCGACCCGATGATTGCATGTGTCAACCAGATGCGCCACGATGGGCATGTTTGGAGGGTGGCGGCCACTGACGGTCTTGGTCTGGTTGCTCTGGCTAGAGAGTTCGGCTTTGAGTTCGGCCAGCGTGATACTCGCGAGCAGCCGTTGCTATGCATGAGTGGAGGCGGCTCGACAGCTCGCTCCTGCGCCGCTGCCTGGGTGGAGGCGGGGGGCAAGATTTGGTGGCGTGGTGGGCGACGAGAACTCTCTAAACGTGGGCCTTGGAGGAGTTCCATGATTGGCGGTCTTCAACTCGCAGAGCATAATGGTCGCAGATTTCATGCTGATTTCGATGTTATCCCGGGGATTGCGAGTGAGCCTAGCGGAGACAGAATACCTCTCAGGGATCTGAGCGAGGCGCCGATTTTGCTCTCGGTCTCGTATGATGGAAATGGGGGTGAGTCCAGTGTCGAGACAGAGTGGGGACTGCACCTCGACGGCCGTTGGCTTTTAGTGGCGCAACACCTTGAGGCTTGGCGCTATCTGTACCTGCCGCAATCTGCTGACAATTTGCCCTCATTACGGGATTTGATGAGCGCAATCGAAGGATTGAGCAGGTGACTCGGCACGGCGAGCGGTTCAAAGGCGGTCGCTGCAAAGCAGCGAGTCATGGCGCATGCGCGAGGGAAGGCTCACCTCATCACTTTCCTGATGCTGTTCTCCTCCGTCGCCATGCTCTCGTCTGCTGCGCGGGAGGAATCCCCAAACTTCACCGGGTCGGTGGCTCCAAACCGCTTTGAGGTCGGTTGGCAGGATAGTACCTACCAAGATTATGATTCCAATCAAATCGATGTTCGTCTATACTACCCAGCCTCCTCTGCCGGTGAAGACGTGCCGGTGGACTGCGCTTGGGCGCCATATCCGTGGCTCGTATTCCACGGCGACGACGGCGAGGATCGTGATGCTTACGAGTGGATTGGACGAGGTCTTGCAAGGGGTGGATACATCGTCGTCGTAATCGGTGAGGAGCGCTCCGCCGACCGGGCCTGGCCCGCTGTGATGGACCATTCAGAGTTGATTGCCAAGATGGGCTACATGAACTACTCAGGGGGAGACTTAGACGACCCACCCGGTATTCAGGGCTGCATTGACATGGACCACTGGGGGGTCGCTGGCCATGGTAGAGGTGCAGGACTTGCAGCAGTTGTCAACGCTCAATGGGGGAGGTTACTAGGCAACGGCGCCCAACCTCCAAGGGCACTAATCGGGCTAGGTCTGGACACCGACCAGACCGGCACCACTCTGGATGCCTTCGATCAGGCAGCTCCCAACCACGCCATCTTCCTCACGGGTACGGTCGACGAGGTGGCTGCAGCCAACGAGCACGCCATCCCATTCCTCGACTATTGGAAGGGTGGATGGCAACTTCTCGAGGTGGTTGGAGCGAACCACGTCCAATACGAAGATGACCAGTCATTCCTCGACAACCTGTTCGACGGCGATCCGACGATGAGTGCGGAGGAGCAGCAGGCTCATGCGATTTCAAAAATCAAGCCATATCTCGATCTCACGCTGAAAGGTAACGAAGACAGGTGGTACCGAGCGACCAGCCGGGAGAACAACCCGGGCGATCCTTCAGACCCCGACTCCTACCTGTCGGAAAACCTGGCCGCCAACCAATTCTACAGGATGACATCCGCAGAAAATGTGGTTCTCGCCCCCACCGGCCGTCAGTACCACCAGATGTTCTACGACCCGATCGCTGAGAGAACCGTGATGGTGGGCGGGAGTTGGGACGGCAACCTCGATGACTTTTGGACTCTCGACCTCAATGGTTCGGGCGAATGGGAATTGCAGAGCGGTGCGCCGAACACAGTAGGTACCGGCGCCTTTGGCTTCGATGGTGAGGCAAACGGACTGCTCTTCGGCGCGACCGCAGATGGCAGCCCAACGCTGTGGAACTGGAACGGTTGGTCGGGCACTTGGACGGCATACTCCGAAGGTGTTCGCCCCAATGCGAACTTTAGCAACTCGATGGTCTATGATGGGGGCCGGGAGGCCTTCATTTCGTATGGCGGTTCGAACGAGAGTTGGGAGGGCATAAACGAAACTTGGGCGTTTGACCCCGCAGCAGCCGTTTGGGAGGAGATTCAGACGTTTTTGGTTCCGCAGGGCATTCTCGGCGGGGCCATGTTCTTCTCGGAATCTTGGAATCGCTCCTTTCTCTTCGGAGGTCTCGATTCCGAATTCGAAAGTTCTAATGAGACTTGGATGTTCAATGGCGAGACCGACACTTGGTCCAGACTAGCCTTGCAATCCGGTCACCCCAGCGGCCGCGCATACATGGCTACAGCGATGGATTACGAGCGAGAGATTGCCTACATCTACGACTCGACATGGGGTGAGGGCGACCGTGAACTTTGGGCGTTTGATATCATCAATCTGACTTGGTTGGAACTCCCCTCAACCGGGGCACCGTATCGAGAAAACCCGGGCGAGATGGCATTCGACCCCGGCGCCAACAAGTTAGTTCTGTTCGGAGGCTCTGGTTGCGACGACGACTGTGACGAGACTTGGCTGTACGATTTTGAATCAGGCAGTTGGGAGTTGTATGCCTCTTCATCTGCGGTGACGGTGAGTGACATCATTCACCTTGAAGCGGTGGTCAGTGAGAGGGACCTTGGTTCGGCACCATGGAATCTGACGGTGGATTGTCGAGTGGTCGGAGAGGATGTTTGGACGAGCGGCGGATGGAACATCTCCAATCAGACGGCAACTTGCGACTTGTCACCGTTTGCGCTCACCCCGGGCTACCATACGGCGACACTTCGGGTTTCACACGACGGCCAGCGAGCCTCGACAAGCATCTCCTTTGAGCGGGCAAACGCACCACCCCAGCTCAATTCCCCCATGCCGTCCTTCGTGCTTCCTGAGAGTGGCGTACTATCGGTCAATGCGAGCCAGTTGGCGAGTGACCCGGACGGTCATGAGATTCGATTGATTACCAACACGCTGACCTTCTCAGCGAAGGGCGAAGGCGACCTTGATCCGGCCTTGCAGTGGGATGTGATTGGAAATGGGCGCTTCTTGAGAATGGAGGACGTCTCCAACTGGAATGGTCGGTTGGAAGACTCTACCTTCGAGGTCTGTGGAGAGATTCGTGATGAAGGCTCTCCGGGCAATCCGCCACTTCAAGTCCCCTTTTGTTTTGATGTTGTCAACGAATGGCAAGATGACCCGTTCATCGTCGCAGAACACCCATCATTCACCATCGCTGAGGACTCTGAGCTCTCCGAATTTGACCTCACGCCGTACGGCTGGGATGAGGAGGGTGACCCGGCGACCGTACGCAGTCACAACGCCACACCGGTTCAGACCGCTAGGCTCGGCCTGACCACAAACGGGTCGCAGGTTTCGGTGCGGCCGGTCCTTCACTGGAATGGCCAAGAGTCGTTTGAGGTCTGCATTCGCCACCGGCTGAATGGTGCAGCATGTTCTTGGATGACAGTGACAGTGATTGTGACGCCGGTGGCCGACCCACCGCTGTTCAACTTCACAGAGATTCTGATGTCAGAGGACGAGGTCTACACCGGACCACTCCACGAGATGGTCTGGGACCCCGACGGTGACGAACTGAACATCACCTTGGAATCGGGCGAGGAGAATGTCACAGTCGAACTATGGCATGAGCAGTTGCGCATCACCCCGAACAATGACTGGTTCGGGCGAGCCGTGAACTGGGCGCTGGTGGCGAGCGACGGCGAGACCGAAGTAAGGCAACCGATTCGCATCGTGGTGGCAGGCGTGGATGATCCGACGATCGTCACTTGGCAGCGACCAGCAGACATTGAAAACAACATGACGAGACTCCGCTTCGACATCACCGACCCCGACTCGTCAGGACCTTGGACCGTTGAATACAACTGGGATGACGGCGAATGGCGAGAGATTTCGCCATCCTGTGCCGAATCTTTTACCTCCAACTATGAGTGTCAGGCGGACTTGCTGACTAACGCTCTGACCTACGGTGACCACGAGCTGAACCTGCGGGTGAACGACGGCGACTCGATTAGTGAAATCACTACCTACTGGGTTTCGAACTCAGACCCGAACGCTGCCGGGGCTTCCTCAGGTGGACCCGAAACCGGACTCTCTGGGGCGCTCATCCTTCTGGTAGGGCTCGGCTTCCTGTTGGTGGCTGGCGGGGTTATCGTCTACCTAATGCGGAAGGATACCGAATATGTCGATTAGATGCACGGGTTCACAGTGGGATGTTGCCGTGTTTCTTCGGCGGAGTCCACTCTCGCTTTGAGCGGAGCAGGCGCAGGGCGCGGACCAGCCGGAGGCGGGTTTCCTGAGGTTCGATGACGTCGTCTAGCCAGCCGTGTTTGGCGGCGACATAGGGGTCGCCGAATTTGTGCTTGTAGTCGGCGACGAGTTCTCTCTGAGTCCCAGCGGGGTCGTCTGACGCCTCCAGTTCTCGTCGATGGATGATCTTCACGGCGCCTTCGGCACCCATGACGGCGAGTTCCCCAGTCGGCCAAGCGACATTGTAGTCGGAACGCAGGTGCTTGCACGACATTGCGAGGTAGGCTCCTCCGTACGCTTTGCGAGTGACCACAGTCATCTTCGGGACGGTCGCCTCTGCGTAGGCGAAGAGGAGTTTAGCACCATGGCGAATGATTCCTCCCCATTCCTGCACGGTCCCTGGTAGGAAGCCCGGGACATCCACGAAGGTTAGGAGTGGGATGTTGAAGCAGTCACAGGTACGGATGAAGCGCGCCGCCTTGACCGAGGCATCAATGTCGAGACAACCGGCGAGGACCTTCGGTTGGTTTGCGACGATTCCGACTGTGGTTCCTTCGAGCCGGGAAAACCCGACGATGATATTGTCAGCGTAGTACTCGAACAGTTCAACGAAATGGCCGTCGTCAACCGTTTCCTCGATGACTTTCACCATGTCGTAGGGTCGATTCTGGTCATCTGGGACGATCGACGCCAACTCGTCACACAAGCGCTCGGGGTCGTCACCAGTTTCGACCAATGGGGGTTCTGCAAGGCAGTGGTCAGGCAGAAATGAGAGTAGCTCCGAAACGATGGACATCGCATCATCCTCGTCTTCGGCAATCTGGCAGGCGATTCCCGAGCGGCTCGCGTGCAGGTCAGCTCCACCTAACTCTCCGGGGGTCAATTCACCAGAGGCGCTCTCTTCAGTTTCGAGGGGGCTGGAGAGGAATAGTTGACCATGTTCGCGGCCGAGAACCACGAAGTCGCTAACACCAACCGCTAGAGCAGAGACGCCGACCACTGGACCGAGCACCAGGCTGATCATCGGAATGCGGCCACTACAGGCAATCAACCGGTCGAGTAACTCCCCGGTCCCAGCCAATGAGTGTACTCCGTCATGGGCTCGTTGACCTCCGCCGTCCCATATTCCGACGAGTGGAATGCGCGCCCGTTCTGCCATCTCGGCGACCTTGCTGATCTTCAGTGCGTGCATCTCTCCCATCGAGCCGCCGAACACCGAGAAATCCTGTGAGAAGCAGAAGATGCGACGGCCGTCAACCGTACCGTGACCGCAGATGACGCCATCTCCTTCGATTGGATGCATGTGCAGATTGAAGTCGTGGTTGCGGTGGGTTACGAAGGTGTCAACCTCCACGAAAGAGCCCTCATCCAAGAGTGCCGACATCCTTTCCCTCGCAGTCCCACGGCCGGACTCTCTGATGCTGTCCATCTTCGCTCGGCCACCGCCGGCTGCCGCCCGCTGGCGACGCTGGAGCAAGTCTTCTGAGAGGTCGCGGCGACCTTGCGCGGGCGGGGGCATGTGTCACTTGGGAGCCGAGAGGGTGAATCACAGTAGCGGCGTCTGGTTCTACGCAATTTTCCAATTGGCGAATTGATTTTACCAATTGAAATGAATTATAGGTCTGTGGGGTTTTCACCGACTAAATCAGCGCTCCACGCAGCAGCGAGTTCAGCGCCAGCGACGCCCCTTGAGAGTAGGTGGTGCAACTTTGCGAGAGACGATTCCGGACTGCTGTTTGAGCCGTGCCCGAGAATTCCCATTTCCTGTTGGTCGCGGCCTTTGCTGTAGACATCTAAGTGGACGGGCCCAGAGATGCATTGGGTTGCCATCACGACGGCACCCCCACCACTGAGGTAGGCAGAGAAGGCCTCCTTGAGTTCACTGTTTTCGGGAGAGTCACCCGGGTCGTCCAGCGGGAGGTGGCCAAGGCCGCTGCCGTGGACTAGTATTGCATCGTAGTCGTGGGTGCTGGCATGGGTGACTTGGTCGGCGAATAGTTGGGAGCCAGCGATCAGCTGTAGAATACGGACTTCCTCCGAGAACGGAGTAGGAGATTCGCATACTTCTCTTGCCTGGCCGGAGGCACGCGTCGTGTAGGAATCGGTGAGGGTGATTTCCGCTCTGCCGGCAACGACATCGATTGAACCGAGAGCTGGTTGGTTGATCGAGGTGAAAGCATCGCGGCGAGAGGAGTGGTTCTTGCGCGCCGCACAGCCGGGCAGCACCGCCATCCTCCCGTCGTCGCTTCCCTCGTGCATCACGATGACGGCCGAATCCGAGGCGCCGCTCGGCGTCGGTCCATGAGCAGCCCAGTGGACTGCGGCGATGAGGTTCTCGGCACCGTCTGATGAGCCTCGGTCGGAGGACCGCTGTGAGCCGGTGAAGGCGATTCGACCGGCGGGGACTCCTCCCTTGCCGGAGAAGGCGTATGAGAGAGCCGCCGCTGAGAGGTGCATCGTGTCGGTTCCGTGTGTTATGACTACTCCAGCCGCCCCTTCGCCGAATGCCTCTGCAGCGGCCACCGCCATCCGGTTCCAGTGGCGAACTCTGATGTCGTCGGACCACATGTTGCCCAACTTGCGAGTACGAATCCGTGCGTGAGATGCAAGTTCAGGCACGGCTCCCAAGAGTTCCTCAGGCTCAAAGCGGGCGGTGACCGCGCCTGTCGCATAGTCTACCTTACTCGCAATCGTCCCACCGGTGTGGATGATGAAAACGATTGGTAGAGATTCGTCATCGGCCACAACGACCTCATCTTCGGACACAGAGCCGGACTCGGCGACGGATATCACTTCGACAGATTCGACAGCCGACAGTGGGTGGCTGACATTGTAGCCGTTGACCAACTTGACCGTGATATGGGCATCAGCGCTCGGAGCCAGGAGAATGCCTTCGAGATCGACCTCACCGTTCCATGTGCTAGCCCTCAGGCGCACCTTTGAGCCGACTTCGGGAACCTCGGAGGCCTCAACCATCGACGCTCCGTGTGGACCCTCGGTCATTCAAGCCTACGCTCGCCCGATAACCCATCTCGTCACTCTTCGCCCTTGCCATTCTGTCCGAGGAACCCCGAGTGTTCGCGCCTAGGCGCCAACTCGACTGCAATTGAGTGCCGGGAGCGGGGCTCGAACCCGCGACCTTCGGATGTCTCAGACATTTCAAAGGGGCTGTTGCGCTCATCGTCTTGCCAGTAAGGCTGCCCTATGAGTCCGACGCGCCACCAACTACGCCACCCCGGCTATGAACCGGCGACCCGCCTCCGCTCTTTGAACGATTCGGGGTCAGATTCGGTGGATGGCATCACACTTCGACCGACTACCAATACCCGAACGCATGATAGGCAGAACGCGCTCGCAACGGCTGAAGAACATGGTCGACATTTCCACTGCCATGCAGGCGGCTCGGGCTGAAGCCGGCAAGAAGAAGTCTGGTGGCGGTAGCAAGAAGAGGCGTCCCGGTGGAGTGCTCGGGGTGGAGCCGTTCGACCCGGCAGACCATGTGGAGAAGGAGGTTGGCGACGCTCTTTCGATGTGGTTGGTAATTGTCGCCGGCAGCATGGTTTCGCTCCTCATGCGCTATGTCATGATGCCCGGAATGAGCGGGCCGAAGGATGTCCTCTGGTTCCTGCCGCTCGCTTTGGTCGTCGTCATTTCGCCGTTGCATAAGGTGGTGATTCCCGAACCGTGGAAGTCTCGCTACACCTTCGGAAACTGGTTCCGTGCCTCTATGCTCTATGTCTTCACCTGGCTCGCCCTCTCATTCCTCCTCGTCAACCCTCCTCTCGGTGATGTGGCTGCTCCAGATGTGGCTGGCTCCTACACAGTCATCATTCTCGACGGCGAGGATGTACTCATCGATTCTGACAACCTCAGTAGTTCCAAAGGTGCCTTCATACTCGACCTCAACGGCAGCGATGGAGAGGCGTACATGGTGTTCGCAATCAACGACAATACCAATCCCGGTATGGCGAATTTGAGTATGATCCTCCTCTCGAGTGAGTTTGGTTCATCTCCTGTGGAAGTGGTTTCAGCGACGGTCTCAACGCTTGGCTGTGAT
>Ga0208879_1004998_pt1 | contig 10096 bp, 9 predicted proteins | sample Knorr_S15_td_Bot_FD_185605 | JGI IMG/M metagenome (GOLD analysis project Ga0208879, IMG submission 185605) | Marine microbial communities from Southern Atlantic Ocean transect - Knorr_S15_td_Bottom_ad_5009_LV_A (SPAdes) (version 2) | ecosystem: Environmental > Aquatic > Marine > Oceanic | place...
TTGACCATTGGTATTGTTCTCACCTTGATCTGGGCAGAATCCACCAAAACCCGCCATGATAAAAACACCCGTGAGTAAACCCACTAGGCGTGGAGCCCGTGTGCCATCGCTTTATTTAGCTAGCAACATGTTATCTCGGCTTGATGAGCCGTTGCCCAGTTGCCCTCCGCTAAACAACCGTTTCGGTTTTTTGCAATAGACTCAATAGCGCGAAGGGTTCTGCCTGCCGATCGAGTTTAATCCAGATGGTTCCATTTCCACCATGCGCTACAGTTGCTTTTTCTCCGGTATTTTTTTCCATTGCATCGATAGTAAATTTGAACTGTCGGCTGGGGGAAATATATTCCGCCTCATTTCCCAGCTCGATTCGGTTTTTAACTTCTACTTCCATCCAACCCGGCCGTTCATTCACAACCTGTCCGCCGAATACCTGGGCCTGATTTTCCTCCTGTGGTGAATCAAACCGCTCGGTTTCCCGATTGGCGGCAGATATTAAAAAAGCGGAAGTAAAACCCCGGTTGGCCGTCTTGTCAATTTCTCCCAGTAAATCCGGGTCGAAAGAACGTCCCTCCCTTAGGTCGGTGATGGCCTTGCGGTAAACCCGGGTAATCAAAGACAAATAATAAATAGATTTAGATCGGCCCTCAATTTTAAATGAAATGACACCTGCGTCCTGAAGTGGTTTTAAATATTCCACCGCCCTCAAGTCTTTTGAGTTCATGATATAAGTACCATGCTCATCTTCCTCTATAGGCATCATTTCGCCATTTCGCTGGGTTTCCTCAATGGCATACTGCCCTTTCAAAGGTTTATACTGCTCACTATCCTTTCCCTCTTCTTCATGAATATTGAATTCCCATCGGCAACTATTGGTGCATGTACCCTGATTGGCATCACGGTGATTGAAGTAGTTGGATAACAGGCAACGGCCCGAATAAGCAATACAAATCGACCCATGCACAAAAGCCTCCAACTCCATTCCCGGAACCCGATGATGAATTTCCAGAATCTCCTCCAAGGCAAGCTCTCTTGATAAAATGATTCGTTTGACACCCAGGTTGTACCAAAATTCCGCCGTAGGCCAGTTCATGGTATTGCTTTGCACCGAGAGATGAACCGGAATCTCCGGAAACTCCTTAAGGGCGAATTGAATCATTCCCGGATCAGCCATGATGAAGCCATCGGGTCCAAATGCGGCGTGCAGGGCCAAGGATTTTTTGAAGGATTCAATTTTCCGATTAGGCGGAAGAATATTGGCAGTAATATAAATCTTCTTGCCCATTTTGTGGGTATAGGTGACGGCCTCTTCAAGCAAGTCATTTTTAAAGGGGTTTTCTCTTGCTCTGAGGGAAAATTTGGGAAGGCCCGCATACACCGCATCCGCACCATACGCCAAAGCGTATTTTAATTTTTCAGGACTCCCGGCAGGGGATAATAATTCAGGAACCATGGTTGAAGTCAACTCTTTAAAAGATTTTGGCATAGAGTTTTTCAGCTTATACCAATATAGTGTGAAACCGCAACAATTTCGAGCAATCGGCGATATTTTGAGTTAAAGGGAATACAGTAAAAAACGAGGGGAAAGCCTAAATACGATCATCCCGATTAGGAGTGGCCTTGCCCGCTTGCAGGCCCTCCACCAAGGTCAGGGTGGCCCGAAGTCTTTTTGCTAAAACTTTGAGTATGGGCATAAGAGCCTCCGGATTGTGTTGGGCCAGGTTGTTAAACGTCTCCTGCGTCATCACCGATATCGTGCAGTCTTCCAAAGCCAGCACGGTCGCGGAACGGGGAAGAGAATCGATCAGACTCATTTCTCCAAAAATATCATTCTGCTCGAGAATACCTATAACCTTTTCTTCGCCATTACTCAATGTCTTGGATACTTGTACCCTCCCCGATTCAATAATATAAGCACAGTCACTCGACGTGCCTTCTTTAATGATTTCCGTGCCTTTTTTAAAAAATTGTGTCTTCATAAAGAACTATATATAAATAATTTAATAATTTTTCCACAGAACTTTCAAAACTTGCAAACAAAAAAACTTGAAATCCATGCAGATGGGTGATTCCTCCCCTGTAAAAAACTAAACATTATGTATTTTGAGCTTAGTTTAAATCTTTAAAAATAAAATTGCAATATTGCCTTTATAAGTGCCCGGACGAATCCACCTCTTGAAATACAAACCTAAAACCAAAAAGGATCTGCATACACTAAAATGCAGATCCTGGCCTAAACCTTTAAATATTAACCAAAATTTTAAATAAATGACCCAAAATCCTTTTTCAGTCTTTCAACCTTCTGCCGGAATTGATTGTATCAAGGTTTCCTAGCCCTCAACTCGTTCTAAAATATTCAGGACTTTTCTCAACCGGCTCACAAGAACTTTAAGAATTGGCATTAGGGCTTTCGGGTTATGCTTTGATAACGAATTAAAAATCTCCTGCGTCATCACCGATATCGTGCAGTCTTCTAAAGCTAACACGGTCGCGGAACGGGGAAAAGAATCGATCAGACTCATTTCTCCAAAAATATCATTTTCTTCGAGAATACCTATAACCTGTTCTTCGCCATTACTCAATGTCTTCGATACTTGTACCCTTCCCGATTCAATAATATAAGCACAGTCACTCAACGTACCTTCTTTAATAATTTCCGTGCCTTTTTTAAAGTATTTTATTTCATTTATACCCTTGCCAAATAATTATGAAATATGAACTTTATCTACCAGAAAAAATAATGGTGGCGGCAGGACCTGTCTAATGGCTCCAAGGAGGAAATCCAAACTGGGATTAAAATTTACAGGACCGGTAAGGCTAGCGGTCCTTTACAATAGGTGAATAGACACAGCTCGGAGAATAGTCAGCCGGTTTTTCTCAAGGCCTCTCTCAGCAAGTGGAGGGGGCCGGGTTTTTTGGCGCTGGGCATGGAGCAACGGCCATCGAAAGCCGCGCCTTTTTCTATTATAAATTTGGGGGTCTGGATATAGCCAATGACTTTAGCGCCCTTGACGATTTTTATTTTATAGGTGGCCCGTATTTCTCCGAAAACCTTGCCTTTACACATCACCACTTCCGCCGCAATGTTGGCCACGACAGAGGCTGTTTTTTCTATGAGTACCGCCTGGGCTACAATATCACCCTCAAACTTTGCCAAAATATGTACTTTTCCGGAGTGGACAATTTTTTCCCGGGTTTTCGAATTCTTATCTAAAAGGATTCCAAAGTTGGCATCGCGAAAAATTCTGTAAAGATTTTTCTCCTCTCGAGACCTGTTTCGTTTTCCACGTTCCAATGTTTCAATGATGCCATAAAGTTTTTTCCGGGTTTCATGATTGTAGACGCCCTTCCGTTCTCTGTTTTTCAGGAAAACAAACTCCGCAGGAGTGAGCACATTTAGGTTTCGTTCGAGCATGGTTAATTTTATCCTAGACTGCTACAAACTGCCAGCAGGTACGGTTTCGGATATCAGCTGCTTTTTTTCCACCTTTTCCACCTTTCCCAGCTTTTCCAGCTTTTCCAGCTTTTCCAGCTTTTCCAGCTTTTCCAACAGTCGCAAGGTATGTCTCAACCTGTTTGCCAGGATTTTCAAAATCGGCATCAAGGCCTGAGGATTGCTCCTGGCCAATGACCCAAAAGTTGACTGGGATAGTTTTCGAATTCGACAGTTTTCGCTTGCCTTGACGGTAGCTGATCGGGGAAGTCCATCAATCAGGCCCAATTCTCCAAAAATATCGTTTTGAATCAGGGTTCCCACAAACTGGTATTCGCCATTTGGAAGAGACTTGAGAACCTCGGCCGTTCCCGATTCCAGGATATAAGCGCAGTCGCTTTTCTCACCCTCACGGATAATGGTTTCACCCTTTTTGCATTTCAAAATTTCGACTTGATTTGGCATGCTTGCAAACTCTCAAAAATTATTTGGATAGGCCATTAGCAAAACCACTAGTCGCCTCGCTATCAGAACCCGATCTTTGCGAGTCTGGCAGGTTCGGGGAGAACATAAATGCCACCAAACCCGCAAAGATCAGGAAAATAACTATGGGTGCCCAAGGCGATTTTTTCTCAGTCTTACCTCTCCTTTTCGATGCGGGCGCTTTGCCGTTCCGAGAGGAGGGTTTATTCAGGTCTTGAGTTTTGGTTTTCACTGTTGCTGTGCTCATTATTTCACCTCACTAAATTTTCAGATTATCTATACTGTTAAACTAACAGCACAGAGCATGCCAAACCCCAATAATTGTGGTGGAAAACATATAACCCATTATGAATAAAGGAGATAATGAAAAACCACGGTGGGCAAACCTGAAGGAGACTTAAGGAAATTTGTCTTATTCTGAGATAAAATATCTCAAATTGATACGATTTTGAGACAGTGAGACGAATCCCGCTTAATTAACAGAACGATATTTCTTGATTTTTCTATAAAATGTTGCCCTGCTGATGCCCAGGACCTTTGCGGCCTGGGGAACATTTCCATTGGTCCGGTTAAGAGCTTCCAAAAAAGCCTGCTTTTCAATTTCATTAAAGGTCGCTCCTTTGGAAGGAGATAGAGGTTGAGCCATTGGAGGGGAGACTGCAGGGGGGGCAGATTCTTGATTTTCCCGGGCGAGAGTGAACCGATTGTCCCCCTCCACATGTCCTTCACGAAACTTCTGGATTTCCGGTGCAAGGTTTTCAATCTGAACCGTGTCCGTTCGGGTGGAAACCATAGCCCGGTAAATCTCATTTTCAAGTTGACGCACATTTCCTGGCCAGCTATACCGAACCAGGGCTTCCAACGCGTAGGAGCTGACAGTGGGGATTTTTTTTGTAATGTCCAATTTATATTTTTTAAGAAAATGGTTGATCAGGATAGGAATATCCTGCTCCCGATCCCTTAAAGGGGGTATTAATATCGAATAGACTACCAACCGGTAATACAAATCTTCACGGAACTTTCCTTGGCGGACCGCATTTTCCAGGTCTTTGTTTGTGGCAGAAATGATTCTTAAATCCACCTGTATTTTTTTATTGCTACCGACCCTCTCGAAACTTTTATCCTGTATAAAACGTAAAAGTTTTACCTGCATTTTTGGAGACATCTCCCCCACTTCATCCAGAAAAAGGGTGCCGCCATTGGCCACCTCCAGTTTTCCCATTCGGGAATCATCGGCACTTGTAAAAGCTCCTTTTTCATGGCCGAAAAACTCATTCTCCTGGAGCTCTTCGGGGATAGCGCCACAATTGATCGCGACAAAGTCCCCCATCTTGTAGGCACTGTTAAAATGAAGGGCTTTCGCCACCAACTCTTTGCCGGTACCACTTTCTCCGTGGACGAAAACATTAATGTTGATTGCCGAAACCTCATCAATCTGGGCAAACACCTGCTGCATTGCATCACTCTGCCCTACAATATTTTTATAGGAATAGGTTTTCTTCAGCTCTCCCTGCAAACGTTGGATCTTGTTGACCATCGTATGCATTTCGATGGCCCTTTCGACATTTGTTTTCAAGCGAACCTTATCCACCGGTTTCGCCATATAATCAAACGCCCCTATTTTCATGGCTTCCACGGCGGAATCCACCGCGTCATTTTCTGTCACCACCAAAACCGGAATGTCCCGGTTCGCGAGCTTCAGGCGTTTGAGAATATCCAACCCCGCAGACATGTTGATGTCCAAACAAATCGCGTCGGGGTTTTCATCCAGCATATTCAGGCAAAGTTCGCCGTTGTCAAAAACTTTAACCCGGTAACCCTGATCCCGAAGCCATCCCGCCATCATTTTCCGATGGGGGATGTCCGTATCCACAACAAATAATAGTTCTTTAGTTGCCATGATCCTGTAAACAAAACTCCCTATAATATTTTTCTACAACTATGCTGGACTGATGAATCCCTACCCTATCATATCGGCAAACCCGGCTACTGTGCCCGCCATCATTTTATCTCGCATCTTTGAGAAACCTTGTAGCCCAAGGACTCCGCATCAAGCAAATTTCCAAAATTGATATAGCCCTTGGTATCTTTAGGATAGCCCTTGCATTCCGGCCATTCATAGATCCGGGTTTTAGGGTCGCCCAGCAAGCCATAACTCAAAAACAGGTCATAGTCCATATGCTCCGGTTTGGTTGGGGGAAGGGGGAGCCTATTTTCCCGGCGGAACTCCCAAGGCGGAACAGGAGTTTCCTGAACCCACAGACCAAGATTTTTTTTCCAGGCTTTATATTCCAACTTTTCAAGAAAACTGCTGTGGGGGTGCTTCACCCTGTAATGCCAAGCCAGCCCTGCTTTGAGCATTTCCTCATTCAACAATTTACCATCGGGCAAAAACACCTCTCCAATCAAGCGGCCATACTTGTCCTTAAAGGTGTAGTTCACCCGCACCGTTTTCTCCAGGGCCAAATCCACTGCCAACCTTCGGGCTGGCTTGCCAAACGGCTGACCCATTTCCGGAGCATCAATATCCGCCAAACGCACCTTGTATAATCTATCGCGTTCCGTCTTTACCGTTAACGTGTCCCCATCCTGGATCTGAACCACTTCGCCATTTACCGTCTTCAACTTTGCTTGCGGCACCAGAAACAGCATCAACACTAATAAACTTGTTTTGATTCCCATAACAAAATTCTACACCGGCGAGCCGCCGGTGGCAATGGGGCGGTGACGCTAATACCCCTCCGGGGCATGAAAGCTAATGAGGGGATATAACACGCGACCGCCAAAGGCATAGAACATTTAGGCTGAGATACGCTATTGCTAGTTGCCCCCTCGCTAGAGGGAACGCTCAATCATGAACCGGACATTGTCATTGGTGTTGGTGTATTCGATCTTTATTTTTGGGTATTTGGACTGAAACACACGAAACACCTCATCAACAAAGCCCTGGCCTACAGTAGAAATACCTTTAAAATCTAAAATTACATGTTTAAACTTCTCCAACCCCAAGCAAATGCGCCGAGCCTGCGAACGCGAGACATAGCGTTCATCGCCCAACATGCTCAGCACTACTTCAATATGGGTCTTGTCAAACTTGAGCAGCCCCTCAGAATCTTCCCCTGTATATTCTGCAAATACCTCCTGTAAATTTCTTTTCGAATCCAGACTTATGATCATTTCCAAGCCAGTTCCGGATTTTTGCGAAGCTTGGCCCGTTTCTATAAACCAGTCTTCTTCCGAATTATCTCTTGCATAAGATATTCCTCTTGTAAAGATATGAAAGTAATCGAAGGCCCGGGAAGTGAAAAAGATGCCCTCACCGGTATGGTTATCCGGGTCGGTGGTGAATTTTCCCTTTGAAAGATGCAGGGCACTTTCTCGCTCGTCCCCCAGGCCCAAGGCGTTCTTGATCTTTCTGAAAATTCCAATACCATTATCCTTAATTTTTATTTTCACTGAATCAGATTCCCATTCCGCACGTATCACCACAAAGGTTCCCTCTGAATGATCGATGGCGTTGTTGAGCATTTCCAGAAAACCGTATTCGCAAATATCCCGAACATTCTTTGGTAGCGTTTCAAAATCCTGTAAAAAGTTTTCTTTCCAGACTTTATCTTCGGCGACCCCGTCTTTCAAAGAAACCACCACCTCTTTATCTTTTTCTGTCTTTAAGAAATAGCGCGCTTGCCGGGTCGTGCCGGATTTTATGATCTTTCCATCCCGCAACAACCGATTCAGATGCCGGTGGACGGTCGTGCGACTGCACGAAAAAGCCTCCGAGGTTTTGGCGACGATATTTTTCGGGTGCACCGGTATTTTCGCTAAAAGATAGCTGCGAATTTCTTCCGCCTGGTTCTTGACCATTTTGAACCCTATATTACAACTAGTTATAAATATTATTATAACTAGTTGTAATATGCCTGTCAATCGGGATAATTCAAGAAATTATCTTAAAAACACGCTATATACAGATTATTAACGACTATAACTACACAATTTATCTATTATAACTATTTTAGCACCCGTTTATAACTAGTGGAGTGTGTGTTTGCAGCGGGTTACAAATAATGGAAATAAAGGGGAGGGTCTAGGCCGTTTTTCTCGACCTGAGAATCAGGAAAGTGCCTGCGATCAACAGGAAAATACTATAAAAACTGCCTCGGCTGAGGTCCATAATAAGCGGCGCATCGGGCTCTCTAAACTGTTCTCCAAAAATCCGTACCACCGCATAGATCGCCAGGAATTCTCCCGTCAATCTTCCCGGAGATGCCAGGACATCGGTCTTCCACAACCGCCATTGGCTGTATACCAGTAATAAGGCCCCTTCCAGTCCGGCTTCGTAAAGTTGGGAAGGGTGACGGGGAGCAATTTGTTCCAAAGGCGTTCCCAGCAGGGAAGCGCTTTGAGGAAAGATCACCGCCCAGGGAACCTGGGTGACCTTGCCCCACAGTTCCCCGTTGATGAAATTGGCGATGCGTCCGAGCAAAATTCCCGGCGGCACCAGAGGGCATAACAAGTCGCCGAGTTGTAGAAAAGAAAGTTTCAGTTTTTTCGCCACCCACCAGCAGGCCACAAGCACACCGATGAACCCGCCGTGACTGGCCATTCCTCCCTTCCAAACCTGGAATATGATCCAGGGTCGGTTGAGCGTGTCGTCCAGCGCATAGAACAACATGTATCCCATTCGCCCGCCCAGCAAAACCCCGATCATCATGGCGGTGATGGTGAACGACTGCTGTTCGGGGGTGAGCGTAGCCTTGCCATGTTTACAAAAAAGATGCAGGAGCCACATCCCGGCCAAGAAGCCCAACGCATAGGCCAGTCCGTAATAACGGATACCAAAATTCTCTGTGAACTGGAAAAGAAAGGGATCTAAATCATGAACCCAGTATTCGGTTTTAGACACGGCGGGACAAACCTCTTATCAAGTTGGAAGGCCCACTAGGCACCGGCTAGGGGAAAATTACTTTTGTAAAATTGAAGCGGCATCGATAGCGCCATAGGTGAAGATCATATCCGCGCCAGCCCGACGCAGGCTGATGAGCGATTCTATCAGACAGCTTTCATAATCGAGCCAACCTTTTTCGGCGGCGGCCTTGAGCATGGCATATTCTCCACTGACATGGTAGGCGGCAATGGGGAGTGCGGAAACCTCACGTGTTAACCGGATGATATCCAGATAAGGCAGGCCGGGTTTGATCAGCAACCAGTCCGCGCCTTCTTCTTCATCCAGCGTGATTTCCCGTATCGCCTCACGGGCATTAGCCGGATCCATTTGATAGGTTTTTTTATCTCCCTCTTTGGGAGCGGAATCGAGCGCATCACGAAACGGCCCATAAAACGCCGAAGCATATTTCGCGCAGTAACTGCAAATCAACACATCCTGAAACCCGGCATCGTCCAGAGCCCAGCGTATGGCCTCGACCCGGCCGTCCATCATATCGGAAGGCGCTACCACATCGGCTCCCGCCTGAGCCTGGGCCACTGCCATTTCGGCAAGCAGGGGGAGTGTCTCGTCATTCAGGATTTTGCCGTCTTGTACCAATCCATCATGTCCATCACAAGAATAAGGATCCAGTGCTACATCGGTGATAACCAGCATGTCGGGAATCGTTTTTTTTAATTCCTTTACCGCCCGTTGTAGCAGTCCGTTGGGATTAATGCTTTCCTTACCCTCGGAATTTTTCAACGAATCGTCCAAAGCAGGGAAGAGGGCCACTGCCGGAACCCCCAGATCAAATGCCTGTTGGCAGTCGGCGACAAGCTGGTCGATGGAAAGCCGTGAGATGCCCGGCATCGAAGCAATTGGGCTACGAAGATTATTTCCCTCCTGGACAAAAGCGGGCCAGACCAGATTGGCCGGACTCACCACCGTTTCCCGGATCAGTCCGCGAATGGCCGGATTCAGTCTGTTTCTACGCGGTCGTTGAATCATAACTGTATCTTATTGTAGTTAAAGGCGGTTTACCAGTATAAAGAAGGATAACGAATCAAATTGTCCTTTGCAACCTAAAGCAAAACCCTGCCGAGAATTCGACAGGGTTTATAGATTTATGCCCCTAAAAAGGGGCGAAAACTGGCTCCGGTGAGAGGACTCGAACCTCTAACAACTCGGTTAACAGCCGAGTGCGCTACCATTGCGCCACACCGGAATGGTTTTTTTTGTATAGGATTAAAACCCTG
>Ga0208879_1005001_pt1 | contig 10091 bp, 12 predicted proteins | sample Knorr_S15_td_Bot_FD_185605 | JGI IMG/M metagenome (GOLD analysis project Ga0208879, IMG submission 185605) | Marine microbial communities from Southern Atlantic Ocean transect - Knorr_S15_td_Bottom_ad_5009_LV_A (SPAdes) (version 2) | ecosystem: Environmental > Aquatic > Marine > Oceanic | place...
ACCCGTACCCTACGACCGACCGGCACTGATCAACCCCGATGGGTCACTGCGGGAGTATTAGGGAGCCGGTGGCACGATTTGTTGGAACAAAATTACTATGACAACTGCAAATCCACCAATACCGGTCACACCGGACGATCTTTCACTGGGTTGGCTCATCGCCGTGTTGGAATACTCCGGATCCGACTCCACGATTCGACTAGTCGGTATGACTAAATCCTCGATCGGAGAGGGATTGTCGGCGTCAGGAGTTTTGACCCGGTTGAATCTCGAGTACGAGTCGCCACAGCCGGATGCTGTTTCGACTTAGATCGTCAAAATGCCGATGCACCCTTCGAATCCGAACGGTGCGTCAGTTCGGCAGGGCACATATCCGAGAGAACTCAGGTTCAATCGCGAACTTGCCGCAAAATGCCCACTCGTCGCACCAGAGTTTTACTATGGGCGGCATGACCCCGAGTCGGGCGATGCCTTTCTGGTGATAGAAGACCTGGCTTCCCGTCGCCCCGGGGACAATGCGGTTGGGTGTTCGGATGGTGAGGCACTCGAAATCGTCGGTGAACTGGGTAAGCTGCATGCTCACTTCTGGGAGGCAAACGATCGCGCTGATCTGCGGTGGCTCCGGGGTGACGGTATCTCAGATTTAATCGCGAATATCTTCGGACCAAGATGGTCTGACGGACGATCAGCGATGGCTGACAAGGTATCGGCGGAGCTATTTGCCCTGGGTGACCGGTATTTTGAAGATAGTGATCTGCTGAAATGGATTGATGAACCTCCTGTGACTTTGTTCCACGGAGATTTCCGACTCGACAACATGTACTTTTCTGATGGCGATTCCCGCCCGATCACGTTTGTGGACTTCCAGAGGATTGGAGTTGGCCAAGGTGTCACAGATTTCGCGGTCTTCGCATTATCGGCACTTTCCGTGGACCAGCGCAGGGCCATCGAAAACGACCTGCTCGATACTTACTATCGGCGGTTGGTTGGCGGAGGTGTAGAGCGCTACACCACGGACTATCTATGGCTCGACTATCGCCGGTCGGTCGGGTTCGTTGCGATTCGAACTCTTGTGGCGATGTTGTTATTTACTGATTCTGCCTCCAATCACAACGATGCTCTGTTGCAGACCACGACAGCGGTCGAGGACCTGGAAGCGATCGACGCCCTAGGCTGAGTCGGGCTGACGTGTGGTCCCAGCGTAATCTTGGAGCCAGCAACTCAACTAACCCCGGTCACGTTTCCTGCGCCATCAGTTTCGAATGTGCCTTTGCTCAGGTCGAGTCGTGCATATCGTGCCTAATGCTGACTGTCGAGGAAGCCTTTGGGCGTGTCGAACGGTGCTCCGGGTATTCCGTAGTCGAGACCGTGACCAAGCCCGTAGAACTTCACCGCCGTTGAGGTTGCGTAGTGCTCGGCCATTCGCTGGACGTCTGTGTCGGGCTGAAAGCCGAAGGTCGTGGGGTCGCCCTGAAGAATCAACACAGGTGCAGTTGTGTTCCTGTAGACCTCGTTGACATCCCAGCCATCTGCGAAAGTCCCATCGATCATTGCGTCGCATGTTTCTGGTCTTAGCTGGCTTTTTGCGATCGCCCTCGATTCCACCTGCGCCGGGGTTAGAGACGGATCGGCTGCTGCGACGCTTTTCATCTCCTCTTCAATTGAAACTCCGGCCTCAAGTTCTTTCTTCGTTTCGTTTCGGGCTTTCTGCAACCACGAACCATATAGTTCTCGGTCAGAATTGCGATCGGAGCGTCGCCCAGGACCAGGAAATTGATCAGCTCAGGTCTAATTCCAGCGACGTTGAGGCCGACAAGCGCGCCAAGAGAAGCACCAAAGTAGTCGACTTCGGCGCCGGGAACACATTCGATGAACTCGGCCATATCGTCGACAAAATCGAGCAATCTGTTCGTCCCGCGGCGGTCGCCAGACAGGCCGTGTCCGGCATGGTCTATTGGGTAGATGTGATAGCCAGACAGTTTCTCGATGTACGCAAGATGCCCCTGCCATCGCGTAGAGAATCCGTGAGTGATGACCAATTTCGGCCCGTCGCTCGGAAATTCGCGCCCGGTTCCTCCAGGTCCACCCGCTAACTAACCCCTGTTACGTTCCCAACGCTGCCCGTATCGAAAGTGCCTTTGCTTGTGTCCAGTAGTGTGTACTCGTTGCCCCAGTGGTCCCGAACTACGGCGACTTTTCCGATCTTGATATCGAACGGGCCACGCAGGACCCGTACCGCGGGATTCTTCGAACTGATTAACTGCGTCCAGAATCGACGCCACGAGTAGATCGGTTTTCCACTGCAAAGGCTAGGTGTCCAGTACCAATTCACTGCCGTCGTCACCTAATTTGAGACCGGCCGATGTTTCACCGCGCCAGATCATTTTGAAACCGAGTTTTTCCCGGTAGAACTCCTGACCCGTGTCGAGATGGGGCACATCCACATGGAGGCAATCAAGTTTCTGAAACAGAGGTGTTGGCGTCAAAATCGATCTCCCGGCAGGACGGCTCTCGGGTGTGCTGAAAGTGCCTCGACCATAGCGGAAGCCCGGGGGAACTCCAACCCGCGGGGCAACTCGACCATTGGCAAACGATCCTGCTCCACCGATCGCAGACAGGATTAGAAAATTGAAGCAGTAGAGTGTCCACAGCCTCCCAAAAGCCCCAACTACGTAATGACAACTTATCCACGTTGCGTCACAATCGCGGGCTGATTCAACCATTGATCCCCCCTTATGACCCGCAGATCCTGAATCAAGTTCAGGATGGGAATAACTTCTGAGCCACACATGACAACAGACTCCCCATCCTACGACCTCGTAATTTCCGGCGGTCGAGTTATCGACCCTGCGAACGGCGTCGATGCCCTGCTCGATGTGGCGGTAAGTGACGGCAGGATCGCGGCCGTCGCAGGCGGTATCGACACCTCGAACACAACCCGCGTTATCGATGCGACAGGTTTCACGGTCACACCCGGTCTTATCGACCTTCACACTCACGTCGCGGCGGGCATTCGCAAACCCGCTGGTGAAGATCTAATGGTCAGTCCCGATGTCGCCGGAGTGATTGCGGGCGTCACAACAGTCCTTGACGCCGGTTCGACCGGGGCACTCAACATCGGTGGGTTCGTCAATGCGGTTGCCCCGCAGGCCATCACCCGTGTGCTGGCGTTGATAAGCGTCGGGTCAATTGGAGTTACGAACATCCCGGAGGTCAGGACGGCCGAGGACATCGATCCTGCAGCAACCGTCGAGGCAATCCAGTCGTCGCCGGACATCATCAAGGGTGTGAAGGTCCGCATGGTGTCACCTGGAATCACGGCCCTTGGAATCGGGTTGCCGAGAGCGGGCAAGGCAATTGCGAGAGAAGCCGGGGTTCCGATCATGGTTCACGTTGGAGATATTTACGGGCAGGACCCGGCGGCCGCGGAAATTACTCCTGAATTGCTCACGAGTGTACTTACGGCGGGCGACATCGTCACTCACACGCTCAGCGGTCAAGTCGGGGCGCTGTTGGCCGATGGTTCGCTGCTCTCGCAGGCCCAGGAAGCCCGCGCAAACGGGGTCTACTTCGATGTTGGTGTTGGTGGGTCCAACTTCTCTTTCGAGGCCGGCCAGCAAGTGATTGATGCGGGCTTCATTCCCGATACGATCAGTTCCGATATCACGGTTATGAGTCGGTTCCCGGGACCTGTGTTCTCGCTTACCGAGTGCATGGGCAAAGTCATGTCGCTGGGCATTTCGTTCGAGGATGCAATCCGCATGACAACGTCAAGGCCTGCGGAATTCCTCCGCATGTCCGACGAGATCGGCTCGCTGAGTGTGGGCATGGGTGCAGACATCTCGATACTCGAACTGGTCGAGGGGGACTTTAAATTTCACGGGACCAACGGCTCGTTTGGAACCGGCACCCAGGCGATCAGGCCCGTGCTTGCGGTGCGAGAGGGTATCCCGATGCCGGTCGATTTTGGTCCCCGACCGTGGGGCTGGCTGCCGTCGAAAAACGACCAATTTACGAGACCCGCAGCCGCTCCCGAACCAGTCCAGTCAGTACAGGCCGCCCCAAGCCCGCCGATCCCAGCGACCTCGACTATCCCGCCGGCTCCAACTCCACCCACTGCATCGCCAGCACCGACTCCCCCGCCATCCACTGGCAGGGATGAGTAGCGCAGATGACAATTACCCGGGCCCATATCCGGCAAAAACTCGGGGAACTCCCGCGGTTCAGGCTTTCACACCTCAACACCCCACTCGAACCGCTCGACCGTCTACGCCAGACGCTGATAGACGAAGGTGTGTCGGTTCCGAACCGCATGCTTGTGAAACGCGACGACACGACCGGCCTTGCCTTCGGTGGCAACAAGGGCCGCCACTTCGAGTTCGAGATCGCAAACATCCTCGAAGGCGGTTACGACACTGTTATCAACATCAACCACTATCACTCGAATCAGGCCCGCTTTATCGCCGCTGGCTGCGCAAAGGCCGGGCTGAAATACCACATCGTCTCGCTCGACATGGTCACGGCGCCGCTCACCGGAAATCTCCTGCTGTGCAAGCTGATGGGTGCTGAGATTCACCGTACCCCGGCGGAATACGGCCGGGAGGTCGCGGAAAAGATTTTTGCGCAGGTGACGGCACAAGGCGGTAAGCCGTACATCCTGCCTGACGATCCGTTTGTCGAAATTATGGGCACGATCGGCTTTCTCGAAACCGGTCTCGAACTTGAACAACAACTCGAAACCGCCGAGGTCGAAGGCGCGGTTCGTTTCTGGGGGCTTACCGGCAGGTCGATTGCGGGGTTGCGCTTCTACGCCAAGAACCGCGGGCTCGACTGGCGTGCGACCGCGGTGCAATATTCACCGGGCAATGTCGAAGATTTTCTCGAAGTGACCGCTTCCAGAACGGGACAGGTCGCCGAAATGTTCGATCTCGAAATTGGGCTTGATGAGACCGACCTGACAGTTCTTGAGGACTATCGGGGTCCCGCATACGGGGTGCCAGACGACCGGACGATCGAGGCGATCCTGATGGTAGGCAAGGCCGAGGGTCTGATACTCGACCCCAACTACACCGGTAAGTCGATGTCGGGGCTGATCGGCGAGCTGCGCGCAGGCCGAATCGACCCCGATGAAACGATCTGCTTCATCCACTCAGGCGGCCTTCCGCAACTTTTCGCCCACGTCGACAGGTTTGTTGACTGAGTAACTGTGTGCTGCGGAATCGGCTACCCAATCGGAGAATGTCGTCCTGAATTCATTTTCAGGGTCTACTGTTCACTCATACCAACCGTCAGCCAGATCCAACCAGTCAGGGTTCTCAAACTCGACCAGGTTCGTCTTCCAGCGTCGCCTCCAGGTCTTGATCTGTTTCTCTTTTGCGACAGCTACGGAAATATCGTCGGCCTCCTGAAACCAAGCGAGATCGTGAACTCGGTAATTAGCCGTGAATTCAGATCCACGTTCGTTCATGTGTTGTCATACGGGCCGGAACAGGTCTCCCGTGACACCTGTGTAGAGCATCTTTCCGGGATTGGAGAGCATGTAGACGAAGTATCTTCTTGGAGGTTTGCTCATATCGTTGTACGCAGTCGCGGGGAAGATCCTGAAAATGAATTCGGGATGACAGTATGCTGTTAGCCGCGCATCACACTTATCGCTCCCTACGATCTCCAATTTCAATCGTCACCTCCCTCCACTACAATCCTTCGCCATGACCACCACACAGATCCTCACGCCCGCACAACTTCAGGAACACATCGACAGATTGCCACGCATGGACATTGCCCACCTGCCGACTCCGTTTGAAGAAATGCCGCGCCTGACCGAACGGCTTGGCGGGCCGAAAATCTGGATCAAGCGGGAAGACATGACCGGCCTTGCATTTGGCGGCAACAAGGCCCGTCACTACGAGTTCGAGATGCCGCATGTCCAGAACGAGGGTTACGACGTGATGATCAACATCATGGACTACCACTCGAACAACGCCCGCATGACTGCTGCGGCAGCCAACAAGATCGGCATGCGGTACATCCTCGTGTTAAAGAACGCAGCCAATCGAAACGTGCAGGGCAACCTGCTAATCAACAAGATTCTCGGCGCCGAGCTGCACCTGCTCGATGAGTATCAGTCGGGCGACGCCGGGGGCTACGCGACAAGACTCAAAGAGGAACTCGAAGCCGAAGGGCACAAGCCGTACCTGATCCAGGACCACCTGTTCCCGAGGATCGTCGGCATGGTGGGGTTCGTACAGGCCGGAATCGAAATGCGTGAGCAGATCGAGGACGCCAATCTCAAAAACGTCCACATTATCGGCGTGGCAGGCCGTTCTCTTTGTGGCCTCATCATTGCGGCGAAGGTCATGGGGCTCGACTGGAAATTCACCGGTGTGACTGTGAACTACGACGTTCCTCTGGAGGAGTACGTCTTCGATCACAACAAGGACATCCAGGAGATTCTCGACCTGACGGTAACGTTTGAGAAGAGCGATATGCGCGTGCTCGACCAGTACATCGGCGAGGGCTACGGCGTGATGACATCTGAAGTTGCCGAGGCGATCCATATCGCAGCCCAGACCGACGCGATAATTCTTGACCCCAACTACACGGGCACGACGATGGCAGCACTAATCGACCAGGTTGAGCAGGGCGGCTTCGACAACGATGAAACCGTTATCTTCATTCACACCGGTGGTCTGCCTGCGGTGTTCACTTTCGCCGAGCAACTGGCTAATTTCAAACAGCAGTCGTGAGGAGGGTAAATGGTGAGTTTCTGGAACCCGGGAAGCGGCGAGGATCCGGACGACGGTCGCGACCCTAAAAAACCCGTCATCAGGCGCCAGCTGCTTATCAGGTTCGCGTTTTACGCCGTGCTTTTCGCCGCGCTCATCTGGTGGGCCAAAAGTTGACTCGGCGGTAGTCGCAGGAAGCAGCGGAAATTTGATTGCGCATATGATATGCGGATAGCTGTCACATGGAATTGGAGTATCGCAATGAGAAACGATCCTGGCAGGTTTGGGGTCGAGAGTATGCGGATGAGCGCCGAATCCAAACTTCGTGGCCAGCACCCCAGCATTCCCAATAGAGGGCCGTCTGTAAAGTCCTTACTGTTCAAGTTGGGCGCGCTGATTCTGATAGTTGTCCTGTTCTTTGTTTGGGTATACAGCTAATAAACCGATCTTTGAAAAAAACACAAAAAAACGGCCGGTTCCAATTTCGGAACCGGCCGTTTTTTTGCAGATTTATGACTGCCGACAATTACTCGGTAGCCGAGCCGATTCGACCGGCCACCTTTTCTACACCGCGTGCGAAGCGGGGAGTGACCCATCCCTCGAGGATTCCGGCGCCGAACGCAAAAGCGAACAGTGCCAGCTGACCTGCCATGATTCCGGCAAATCGTCCATCGCCAAGGAAAGCCACACGAGTGGTGGAGTTCTGATCGGCGATCAGGGGCAGCGAGATGATCCCTGCACCGAATAGTGAAAACACTGCCATCGCAAGGACACCACCGACCAGCGGTCGAGCCAGCCCTACCATCAACAGCGCTACCCTATCGGTGTACTCGTGCTGCATCGTCATAGTTCGCAGTAGCACAGCGAGTGCGCTTCCTGCGATTCCGAAGATAATTGCACTGATGAATATTTCCAGCGGCACGCCAAGGAAATTGGCATTGTTGCCGTTCGCAAGCGCGGTTGCGCCGGCCAACGCCCCTGCCAGGATCGTAAGTCCAGCCATCGGCGACACGACTCGGCGAAGAATCGTGCGAGACTGGATCATTTCACCAACGTTGGCGCTCAGCGATCCGAGGATCTTGTCACCGTCTCGTACAACATCAATTCCACCTGCCATGGCCCTGTCGATCCATGCTTGGAGGTTTTCAATCATCTGATCATGGTCTTTGAGTTTCGCACTGCGAACCCTGATCATTAGTCGTTCGACCGACGCGACGAATGGGGCTGCTGCGGCCAACGCCCCCCTGCCGCTCTCATCCGGAGCGATTTCCTCGGCCTCAAAGCGAACTGGTTCCGTCATATCGTGCTCCTCGTACTTCAGACTTGGCGTCTATGTTCGACACCAGAACTGGGGTCAGAAACTTGTTCTGCCTCTACGTGTGAACTTGGCGGTGCACCGGGAAGGCCGGTTCCTCATTCACAACCGCGGGCCACGCAAAGGTGCTGTCAAAGTAGCACTGCGTACCAGCGGGGTCAATTTTTAGGCGTTTTTCAAACTGAAACATCGGGCCTGGCGCTGGCCGCCCGATCAACGAATCCTTCCGCGTGCGCTACTCAGACTCAGAAATTAAGTCGGTCGACGGTGCGACAGATGTGGCTTGGCACAAGCGGAGACACCGAATTACGGATATTACGTGGAACTCGAAGGTCGGCGTAGATTACCGCTGCTACAACTTGTGGGACTTTTAGGAATGTTGGCCCCGGCGCGCTTTTTTCGACGAATACCACAACCAGGAAGCACCACTGACGAATGCAAGCGATACGAGCAAGAAAAGTATGGTGCCCCAGTTGCCCTCCGTCACACCGCGTGTTCGAGGATTGACCCGGAGAGAAAGCACGGTAGCGCCTGATCCAAGTTCGGACTCCACCTCGACATCGATCGCCCAGATGCCGGCGTTTTCGAGTTCCAGTTGAGCCAGGTAGAAAACCGGGTCGAACGGCGAATTCAGCCCTGGTGTGTACTGCTTCTCGCCTTGCTCGGAGGGGGTGCCGAAAACACGAACGATCGCATCGTCGATATCTTCTCCCGTCTGTGAATCCCTGATCCGCACCGCGAACCGCACGATCCCTTCCTGAGGGGCTCCGGGGCTTAGCTGCACCTGGATCAGATACGGCCCGGCGATCTCTTCACCCAGAATCACGTAGCCGACGATTTGTTCAGCATCCTCCTGAGCGCCGTCCTGCGCTACTGCAACTGCCGGAGACACGAGTAGAGCGAATGCGATAGCCGCGAGTGCAAAGAGCACTGCGACGTGGCGCCGCATGGGGAGAGTAATAGTTTCCAATTTAATTTCGCTGGTCCTGTGTGAGCTTTTCAAATGTCCGTGTGGCAGTTCTACCGCCGACACGGCTGACGAATCCCGGCACGGAAGGTCTATGTTGAATAAACTGCCTCCAATTCTGGCGCACGAATCTGCTGACCGGGGCTGACTGGAGAGAATTTCTACTTGGAAAACTACGACCTGTTGATCAAGAGCGGACGTGTTCTCGACTCCGAATCCGGTTCCGATCGAGTTGCCGACGTGGCTGTTTCCGGTGGCCTGATCGATCGGATCGAACCAGATATCGACCCTGCACTGGCCGACGACGTGATCGACGCCTCGGGTCACTGGGTTATACCCGGCATGATCGATACCCACGTTCACGTTGCAGGCGCGCGCGATCTCGGTGGGACCCATGGACTGGGTCTACAGATGGTGGCCGCCGCGGGAGCTACCACCGTGCTCGACCTCGGCGGGAGTATGGGGTCGCTTACCGCGGGCATTTCGGCGGGTGGGTCCGGAGTGAACGTCGGTAGCCTCGGGTATCTCAGGCCCGGCGAGACTGTGCCGGAGGGTCGATTGGACACCTCCCATATACGCGAGGTGATCGGCACGGCGCTGGACGCAGGCATGCTCGGCGTAAAGCTGCTGGGCGGCTATTACCCATTCACTCCCGAAGAGACATCCGAATTTATCTCGTCGGCCAACGACATGGGCGCGTACATCGCCTACCACATTGGGACCACCGAAACTGGCTCCCGGCTGGATGGCGTCCGAGAGTTACCGGCGCTGCTGGGTAGCACGGGCCGTGTCCACGTTGCACATATCAATGCCTACTGCCGTGGATCGATACTGCCGGTCGAGGAGGAAATCAGGGAAGCACTGCAAATCCTCGAAGCCGTGCGCGATCAGATCGTTTCAGAGGTCCACCTTGCGCGGCCTAATTTCACTCGCGGCAAGAGTGACGCCGATGGCAATGTTGAAGCCGATGTGTGCAGGAACTGCCTTCGTCTGAAGGACTACGAGCCCACAGCCGACGGAATTCGAGCTGCGTTGCGTGATGGGTACGCATCAACCGTTGAGCAGACCAGGACCGGACTAGTGC
>Ga0208879_1005004_pt1 | contig 10081 bp, 5 predicted proteins | sample Knorr_S15_td_Bot_FD_185605 | JGI IMG/M metagenome (GOLD analysis project Ga0208879, IMG submission 185605) | Marine microbial communities from Southern Atlantic Ocean transect - Knorr_S15_td_Bottom_ad_5009_LV_A (SPAdes) (version 2) | ecosystem: Environmental > Aquatic > Marine > Oceanic | place...
CCAAGGCCGGTCGAGAAAATCCCGTAATCGACTATTTTCCCCATCTCGACCACACTGACCGAATAGACTCTCCAGCACTCTCTATTGAAGGGTTTGGAAGTCGGCGAATGGATTTGTAATTTTTCCGCAGTCCGCCACTTTGGCGGGAATACACAGTAAGTATGCCAATCCACACCGCGCGACCGCCGCAGTTGAATCGAACTCTTTTCTACGAGTCGCTTATACCGAAGTTCCATTTCGTCGTTTCGCAGGCGGTATTGGGATGACTGAAGATAGTAGGAAAGAGGTCATTCTCGAGATGACCGCCGACCACCTCAACAGTGGTCTGCGTGGGGTTCCGGTCGGAACCTGTCGCACTTCCTTCGTGACCCCGACAGGGGGGGTGCACTACTGTGGCTATCCCATCGCTGAACTCGCTGACTATGACCCGGAGGACATCGTCTTCCTGCTACACCACAAGCGCCTCCCATCCCCGTCTGAATCATCGGTGTTCCGAAATGACCTCGCCCGCCGAGCAATTCTACCACGGGGTATTCGCAACACCTTGCGCAGTCTACCAAAAGATGGCCATCCGATGGATTGGCTGGCGATTGGCATCCAAGCGCTCGGGATGTCTGGGCGGTGCGATGAATGGCGTGAGGATGCCCTGAATCTGGTCGCTAGGATGCCTGAACTGATGGCGCTCATCTTCCGGATTCGTGATGACCGAGAAGAGGGTATGCCGAATTCTCGTCCGGAACTGGGGCTGGTCGAAAACTTCGTCCATCTGGTCGATATCACAGGGGCTGACAAGCGGGCGATGACCCGGGTATTACGGGTCTTCCTGGTCCTGCATATGGACCACGGCGGTGGTAATCTCTCGACCTTCACCGGCAAGGCCATCGCCAGCGGTCACGCCGATGTATACGCCTCGATGTCCGGGGCGATGAATGCCCTTTACGGACCACTCCACGGTCGTGCAAACCAATCCTGTCTTGAGTTCGTCCAGCGAATCGGCACCTCTGATGCCGATGCGGTCGAGAAATTCGTGCGCGCTGAATTAGCGGCCAAGAGGCCGATTTTCGGATTTGGCCACGCGGTGCTTCAAGCCGAAGACCCGCGCGCCGCTATTCAATTCGGCCTCGGAGAAGAAATATGCCCCGACGATGCAAACTTCCGTACCATTCGAACCCTGCGAAGGGTAGTTCCTCAGATTCTCGGCGAAATACCAAAGATTCGCAACCCAAACGCCAATGTCGATATCGCTTCAGGGACACTTCTACACCATGTAGGTTTCACCGATACCGCATACTATACCACTTTCTTCGGCTGGGCGCGTACGGTCGGTATCGGCGCGCAGATCGTCGATGAGCGCATGGTGATGCGAGATGGTAAAGGGGTCCCCCTCTACCGACCTAAATACATCGCCGAGCAACAACAAGAGCAACATGTCGACTAGACCATCGGCCTTCGGTCCCGGTCTGATAACCGGGAAGGTTTGTGACCATGCCGGCAGAATTAACCTAGCCTTGATTGTGGCGTCATCGGCTTCTCAACTAGTTTTTCCGCACCCGCGATGACCCATCATCCGCACCGCTTCCCATGGCATGCTGATATCGCTGCTATCGGCTACCAGAGAATCCAAGTCTCGGTGCCAGGCGAATCTTTTACGCCACCTCGATAAGATGGCACGCCTCTTACCGTCGCCCATCTCATGCCAATGGGGAATTTCTCGCCGCGCCTCTCCGACCAGTTCTCGGTGCTGGTCACTGCTCGATGACGCTAGTTTGTGGTGCCAATTCTCATCGAGTGGCTGGGTCGCAGGATGAGTCCACCTTGCCTGTCCACAGGGTAGGGTGTAAATTTCGGGGTCGGCACAATCGGTAATCGGCGTCAGACCAGCATTGAGCAATTTGGATTCGAGTTCGATATCCCCGGGCCACACATACAACGGCAGACCCTTGGCGAGCCGTCTGAGGCGATTCAGTCGGCGACCTTCAAGGCCGACCGGTAAGCCCAATGTCAAGCGGCTGGTGGGGGGGATGAGATACTCCAGAGCACAGGGAATCATCGGTGACCGGTCCCAGCGATGCCATCGCACCAATCTACTGAGCGGCATGGTCATGAATTGCGGGAAACTGCGTAATCTCTGGACATTGATACTGCCATATGGTGGAACAATCGGTCGCAATGTCGCCACATGCCGAGAGGAGTTAGCCAATCTGGCGACCTTCCACATTCGGCGGTGAAACGAATAGTATACCGTATTGGCAATCGGAATCCCATGCTCTTCCAGCCGGGAGTCGACCTTGGCCAATAGTTGCGACATGAATCGGGCACTGCTCCAAAACCACCCTCCACCCTTTCCTGAAGAGGGGTGAGGGACCTTCAACTCGATGCAGGCTACGCAAGCCTGCTCGACCAGGCGTTCGATGAAATCAGACCTCGACATCAGGTCATCAAAATCCTCAAAACCCAACTCCATCAGGTCGTCCAGAGTATTTCGCTCAACATATTTCGAGGGCAGTCCAGCCACGACTTCGGCACTTGCTTCGACCTCACGGTCGTGGTGTATTACCACCCCACCATCAGCGGTCAGACGCAAATCGAATTCGACCCCGTCGAAGCGATTTATCGCCTCGCAGATTCCCGCCACAGAATTCTCACGCGGCTGAACCCACCCCATGAGAGGTGCGTTGCGGATGCAATAGATGAATGCGCGCCTTTGCTTTACCGCCCTACGGCAATCATGAAGTGCCCTATGTCTGCTAAGGGTGGGTAATTATGCCATCTTCCGAAGAAAACATTACTCTCAATGCTGAGGAAGCGAAGAAAAAGTCAATATTCGGTTATTGCATGTATGACTGGGGCAAATCCGCCTTCGAGACCAGTGTCACAGTCGCCATCCTACCGGCTTGGTTCGCATACCTCTTCCTTGAGGCCAATGGCTTGACGGGCACGGTTATCGGCGTCGAGATGTCCTCGGATGCGGCGTGGTCACTTGCGGTGGTCATAGGAACCATTCTCGTAGCCATAGTCAGTCCATCGATAGGTGTCATAGCCGACCGTAAACGGTTCAAGATGAAGGCGCTGAAGTGGATGACCTGGCTGGGTGCCAGCGCGGTTTTCATGCTCGCACTCACCCCCCTCTTCGATATCTCATTCCAGTGGATGTGGATTTTCTTGATGTTCATGCTCGCCAATATCGGCTTGAACGGCGCTGGAGTATTCTACAATGCCCTACTTCCCTATCAGGGAGAAGACCACGAGATGGATTCTATCTCCAACAAGGCCTATGCCTATGGCTATCTCGGCGGTGGCCTTCTGCTGGTTTTCCATCTAGGCTTGGTGTTGGGAGTATCTGGTTCCTGGGTCATCCCATTCTGCATGGCCACCTCGGCGATGTGGTGGTTTGGATTCGCTTGGTACACCTTCGCCTACGTCGCCGAACCGGAAATCGAAAATGAACTTGAAGACCTGAAATTGATAGAAGCAACGAAAATGGGTTTTCGCGAAGTTTACAAGACCATCAGGGAATGGCATAATTTCCGTACATTATTCATTTACATGCTCGCTTACTTCCTATTCATCGACGGCATCAACAGCGTCACCTCTCTGGCCGGGGCGTTCGGTATCGCGGTGCTTGGACTGACCATGCAGGACCTCATAATGACCATCGTCGTGATTCAATTCGTCGCCTTCCCTTCAGCTTTCTTCTTCACCTGGTTGGCCGGCAGATGGTCGACTAAGCGGGCGCTGACCCTGTCCTTGGTTTTGTGGTGCGTGTTGATTGTCGGGGCGATGTCCTTCGCTCCCTTGGAACTCGATGACCACGAGGAATTCGATTTCCAAGCCGAATGGAATGGAGAATCCTATGTCATCTCGGTGCGCGCCCTGAATCTGGTCGGCATCGGTGATGATGACCAAGCCTTCAAGGATGATTGGGCACACATACTCCCCTTCTGTGTGGATTGCAAGAATAACCACTTTGAGGAAGGTGTAAATGGAACCGCTGATGCAGAGAATATGAGTGCTTTCCTGGCCGCCAATACCGATACACGATTCAGTGTCTCGGTAATCGGCGGTGAATTAGACGACTCGACGATAGTCGGCATCGACCACCCCACCAATATCGGCGATGGTAAAGTTGACTTCATCGCCAAGACGGTCAGGACATTTTTATGGGCGCCTTTGGGAATGAGCGTGTTCTGGCAATGGCTGATGCTGGGTTGCCTAGCAGGATTCCTGATGGGCGGTAGTCAGGGTCTGGCAAGGAGCCTTTTCGGTCAGATGGTACCCGAGACCCGAAGTACTGAATTCTTCGGTTTCTTCGGATTCTTCGGCAAGGTAGCCGCCTTCATCGGGCCGATGCTCTACACTGTGCTGGCGGTGATGTTCGACAGCCGGGTGGCGATTTCCAGCCTCGCGGTGCTGATAATCGCCGGCACCATCATGATGTTCTGGGTCGATGTCGAAGATGGTATTGCTGTCGCCGCGGCCGAGGATGCCCGCATAAGAGGAAGCACTGAATAGTACGTCCGAATCAAAGGATAAGATTCTGAGGACGCACTAGCCTTCATCATCCCTCGACGCTTCGCTCGACCGATGGCGGAGGCCGAGCCGACTTGGCTACTTATCGACGGCTATGAGGATGAGCCGGCGGCTTTCGGTGTCCCACCGTATGTCGGCTTTCACATCCGCTATATCGCCGGGGTGATGGAAGCGCACAAACTGCACTATGAATACATCACCATCGACCGTTGGCGTGAGATGGTTCGCAGCGCCGATGACCTCGCCGACCTCAACCTTCAGAGGGTACTGGGCGTGACCCTGCTCGCCGGTGCGGTTGTTCCAGGAAAATATCTGCGTGGCACCCCGATTTCCCTGCGTGAGACCAAGGAATTACTGGGAATGATGCCAACCGATATTCCATTCCTCGCAGGCGGTTGGGCGATTCGAGGCTGGCGTCAAGCAGGTTGGAGCCCTTTGCGGGCAAATCTATTCCTCACCGTGCAGGATACCGATGCAACCCTCGACCACTACTTACGCCACGGCAGATGGAAGCATCAGCGTCGCACCACCGAGCAATGGCGTCGATGGGCGCATCTGGGAGCGACCTCGAAGGCGGTCAGAGAGCATCCCGATCTCACTGGCCCACTGACCTATGAGGTTGAACTCTACCAGGGCTGTGTGCGCTTTAAGAACGGCTGCAAATTCTGTATCGAGCCGAAAAAAGGGGTGCCGATCGACCGACCGGTCGATGATGTGCTGTCCGAGGTCAGATCGGCACTGGATGCCGGGGTCAGGCACGTTCGCCTCGGAGGGATGACCGATGTCTACACCTACATGGCCGAAGGAGTTGCCGAGTTGGAATACCCTATACCCAATCCCGAACCGATTGCCGAAATATTATATGGACTGAGACAGGATGAGCGGCTGGATACGCTGCACGTCGACAACGGAAATCCTTCGATAATCGCTGAGAATCTCAGTGCCGCAACCGAGATTACCAAGGTCATGGTCGAAACCCTCTCCGATGGTGCAATCCTGTCTTTCGGGCTGGAGAGTGCCGACCCCGCCGTCCATGCCGCAAATTGGCTCAATTGCGATTCCGCCCAACTGAAGACGGCGATTCGTCACATCAATGATTACGGCCGAGAACGCGGTTCACGTGGACTGCCGAAACTTCTTCCCGGCCTGAACTTCATCGCCGGCCTCAATGGTGAGACCAAAGCGACCTATTCGCTCAATCGTGAACTTTTGAGAGAGTTGCGAGACGAGGGTCTGTGGTTGCGAAGAATCAACATTCGGCAGGTCGAGGGAGAGGGTTTTCAGGAGATACCGCAGGACGAGTTCAAGCGCTTCAAGACCTGGGTTCGAGATGAGGTGGATGCACCCTTACTGAGAGAATTATTTCCTCTCGGACAACGACTCTCAAAGGTGAGATGGGAATCTCACGACAGTAGGATACGTCTGCCGGCGCACTTGCGGGATGAGCATCTCAGCGAAACCATCCGCGGCCGGGCTGGGGTGACATTCGGCCGCCAGATCGGGGCCTACCCAATCCTGATCGGAATACCATATCAGATTCCGCTTGAGACCACCAGTGACATCATCGTGACCGGCCATGGTAAGCGAAGTATTTCCGCGGTAGAGGTCGGATTGGACATCAATTCATGCTCGCAGAAGCAACTTGAGGCGATAAATGGAATCGGGGAAAAATCGGCGTGGAAGATGATCAGTTTACGCGCAAAGGGCAAGAACAATTCTGGTGATGAGCCGGTCTGGCGCCACTACGAGGAGGCTTTTGCCGCCACTGGGCTTGCCGTTCCCGAACACGCTGAGGTGATTTTCGCTGAGTGTTTGCCAATGAGGGGGTGAGAGATTGAGTGAAGGTGGAACTGAGAAGGTGATGGAATTACGAGGTGCAGCCGAAAAATTGTCTAGCCGCTGCGATGAATTGATTGGTGAAATCATCGCCGAGACCGTTGTCGAATACGCCACCAATCCACTCGATTATGCCCACCTGCCACATCGAGAATATCTCAAACTCGCCGGCCAATACAACGCTGAGACCATTTTGCTGGGTATGAATCCAGGGCCTTGGGGAATGGCGCAATGTGGCATCCCTTTCGGAGCCACCAAGGTAGCAAGGGAACTGTTGGGAATTATCGACCTCGAGGTGTTCCAGCCGCAGGGAGCGCATCCGAATCGCCCGGTCATCGGATTGGAAATGACCCGTCAGGAGGTGTCGGGAACCCGCCTGTGGGGCGCACTGGCGCAACGTTATGGCACGGCTGAAAAAATACTTTCCAACATCTTCGTCGTCAATCACTGCCCGCTGTTATTACTCGACCGAGAAGGCCGGAACATCACCCCGGACAAACTGAGTGGTCAAGCATTCACAGACCTGATGTCGGCCTGTGATGAGCACTTGCGAGAGGTGGTTGCAGTCCTTTCCGCCAAGAAGATTATCGGAGTCGGTAAATACGCTGAGGCACGCGCCTTGCAGACCTTTCCGAATCATATGGGAATGGGGCTGGAGATTTCCTCGATCTGGCATCCCAGTCCGGCCAGCCCGCTGGCAAACCGCAATGACGGAGCCGATTGGCGGGCAAATATCTTCGCTGAATTACCATGAATGCTGGTTCATTCCCAGCGATTATCAGATGGTGGGAGAGTTGGAGCCCCGGGTAATTTTGCCGAGCCCGGGTTTGTGAATTTCTGTTGTTGACTCCACTTCACTGCACCTCGACCCCCGCCACCACGGCGGCCTACCAGAAATGCCAGCATAATCATGAGGAGGAATAGCATACCGATGGCAAAATTCTGGGCGGTGGTCAATCCACCGGCCGCTCCGGAGGTTCCCGATAATCCACTTCCGCTGTTCTGACCTGTTGCATTGCCACTCGCTTCTCCGTCACCTGTCGATGAAGGCGAGGCGAGTATGGTGATAGTTCCATTCAAGCAATCGGACAAGTTCCCATTGACGGCACAAACTTCCCAGTTCTTCTCGCCAACGGAGCCAAAAACCAGACTTAAAGCTGAGGCAACGCTGTAATTCTGTCCTTCAATCAACCACTGAATATCATCATCAGTATTGGCAGAAGTTGCCCGGAAACCAGCGGTTTCATCGACATATGATTGGTACGGGACGCGTACTGTTTCTAAACTCGGCTGAGGTTCTTGAACGGGTACAGGTGGGTATACTCCTTCGTCGATGAGGTCGTCGCAATCATCATCGAGGCCATTCCAAATCTCAATGGCACCGGGGTTGATGCTGGCATTGCCCTCATCGCAGTCTTGGAAATGATACCAACCATCACCATCGGCATCAGCATCAGCGACCAGTGGGTCGCTGGAATAGTACCAGATTTCGGCACCGTCTTCCAAACCATCGCCGTCGGTATCCGGATTTGTCCAGTTGGTACCAAATGTCGAGTATTCGGCCAAGTCGGTCAGGGTGTCGCCATCGCTATCGATGCTTTGGAAATCCTCGTCCAACAGCCCATCGCAATCCTCATCGATGCCGTTGAGCAGTTCTTCGGCCCCGGGATGGATATTCTCGGCGCTGTCATTACAGTCATCGAACCAATAGTATCCATCACCATCGCTATCGGCATCGGCGACCAGAGGGTCAGAGCCGTAGAGGTTGACCTCCTCACCGTCGAGCAATCCATCATCGTCGGTATCATTGTCCAATGGGTTGGTAGAGTGATTGTGGAATTCGTCGTAATCGCTCAGTTCATCGCCATCTGAATCCAAGATATCGAAACCCTCGTCGGTCATGTTATTGCAATTCTGGTCGACGCCATCCAGTATCTCGACCGCTCCCGGATAAACCGATGAATTGTCATCATCACAATCTGCGAACCAATAGTATCCATCGTTGTCGGCGTCGGCGTCGTACACCGTCGGGTCGGTTCCGTAGATGTTTATCTCATCACCATCCGAGAGGCCATCATCATCGCTATCGTCATCGAGCGGGTTGGTGCCATAGGTGTTGACCTCATCACCATCAGAGAGCCCATCTAAATCGGAGTCGGCGGAATTAGGGTCGGTTCCCCACTCTAGTACCTCTTCACCGTCGGAGAGGCCATCGTCATCGCTGTCAGGGTCAAACGGGTCGGTATTGTGAACCTCGGTCTCGTTACTATCCCACAGACCATCACCATCGCTATCGACGATGGCATTGGTGCCGTGCAATAATAGACTCCAATAGTTCAGGGTGATATCACCATTTCCCTGGTCACGCACCTTGAGGGTCCAATCCCCATCGCTCATCTCATCCCAATGGGCGGTCGAGGTAAATACCCAATCAGACCAGTCGTTACCGCTGTCACTATGCTTGACGGCCAGCTCGGATTCACTACCATCGGGAGAGACGAGAACGACTTCCAGATCACCCCGGTAGGAGTGGGTGACATCGAATAATATCTCGACCGATTCAACTTTCATTCCTTGATTCACGGTATGGGTGAACGTTGTCCAGATATTGGAATTATCAGGAATCGTCTGGCTGACGGTCAGGGTTCCCGAGGTATAGTTGATTTCAGGCTGGACATTTGTCCATACCGCCGCAAGGTCGGTGGCGGCGCCGGCATCGATGACCCCGTGGCCATATTGATGGTTGAAATCATGGCCGCCACCATTGATGAACCAGCCGCCGTCGCTGGCATCGTTGGTACGGGCTGAGTTGACGAGTATGTGCTGGACATCACGCCAGGTCAGATTTGAATTGGCCTCAAGCATCTGGGCGATGATTCCAGTTACCAGAGGGGTCGCACTTGAAGTACCGCCGAAACTATCGGTCCAATCGCCATTGGAATAGCCACCGGATCCCTCGATATCGGTGGTGGTGATTCCCGAAGCGCCACCATCTGAGGGGGCGACGATGAGTAGGTTTGCACCCGGTTCAGAATAGTATGAGCGTTCGCCATCGTCTTCGACAGCTCCTACAGCGATGGTGAAGCGGGAGTTGGCATATCCATCATAATTAGAATCATCACCATTACTGCCACCGTTGCCGCCTGCGAAGGTGATGATTCCACCGAGTCCAAAGCGGCCTTCGTAGGCCTGTTCCTCGAAGGCCGCGGTCATCAACGGGCCCGGTGTTTCGACAGTGTTGCCATTATCAGACGGTCCCCACGAATTGGAGTAGATATCGACATTACCCTTCTGGTGCAGCAGAGCGCTGGCCTCAGTGGAATCTGAAAGAGAGCAGGCGATGAGCCTGATGCCGATTAAGTCTGCATCCATCGCCGCCCCGGTAACACCGTGATTGTCGTTTCCATAGGCCGCGGCAACACCTGCCGCGGCGGTACCATGGGCATCCCAGTTAGAGGGATTCGGATTACCGTCATTACCGCAATAATCGTAGTCGAGATTATCCTGATAATTCGGTGAGAGGTCGCCATGGTCGGTATCGAGACCATCGTCGACGATGGCAATCAATACACCGGTGCCATCGTAATTATTCCACGCCGTGGTGATATTGACATCTTCGCCCGAGGTGCCGCCTCCTTGACCAGTATTGCGAAGATGCCATTGGTCGCTGAATTTGGTATCGTTGGGAATCAATCGTTTGTCATGTCGAAATTCG
>Ga0208879_1005005_pt1 | contig 10081 bp, 9 predicted proteins | sample Knorr_S15_td_Bot_FD_185605 | JGI IMG/M metagenome (GOLD analysis project Ga0208879, IMG submission 185605) | Marine microbial communities from Southern Atlantic Ocean transect - Knorr_S15_td_Bottom_ad_5009_LV_A (SPAdes) (version 2) | ecosystem: Environmental > Aquatic > Marine > Oceanic | place...
GAGTTTTAAGTTTTATCCAAAAAATAAGAAGTTATTTAGTTGCTCTTTTGTTTTTTATACATTTGTAATACATAATAATACTAATAATATCTATGGAGAAACTAAAAGACGTAATTCTCAACAATGGTATAAAGCAAAGGTTCTTCCTTAGTTTTAAGAAAGATTATAAAATCCTAGAATTAGGATGTGGTATAGGGAGAAATGCTATGTTTATTAAAAAATATTTTAGTGAAGTCGAGTATCATGGAATAGACATCCTCTCAGAAGAAAAAGTAGATTCATTCATAAACTTTAACAAAGTTAACCTTGAAGAAAGCGAACTCCCTTATGAAACAAACTATTTTGATGCTATAATTTTTACGCATGTTTTAGAACATCTTAACAACCCTTTATCATTAGGGAATGAAATAAATCGTGTTTTAAAAAAAAGTGGACGTATATATGTTGAAGCGCCTAATTGGTCCTCCATACTAGTTCCTTCTTTTGGTTTTCACAGAGAGCAACACAATCCGTTTAATTTTTATGACGATCCCACTCATATTAAACCATGGACAAAACATGGTATCTATGAATTTCTATCAGATAATTGTCAGCTGAAAGTACAAAAAGTAGGTATTGTGCGTAATTGGATAAGGATTCCTTTGGATTTATTTATTATAATCTTAGGTTTTATAAAAGGGGATAGAAAAAGAATTATCTCTTCTTTCTGGAATATTTACGGTTGGTGTGTATTTGGGATTGGAGAGAAAAAGAATTAGTTCTACTACATTTCCTTCTAATGTGTTAACTCCTGGGTTAATAAATTCTTTGTTTTTGTTATTAGAACAAAGGTCTGTACAAATAATAACTTCTTGGTACTCAAGGATATATAGAATTTATATATAAATCTTATATACTTTTCATGATGAGCCATGAAGATAAGTCATTGGAATCTAGTAATTTGACTAAGAACTGTTAACAGAATTCTAAATGACTAGAAGAAAAAAGTCGGGGTAGCAGGATTCGAACCTGCGACCTCCTGCTCCCAAAGCAGGCGCGATAACCGGGCTACGCTATACCCCGAAAAGGTCGGCAAAAGTATAAACATTTACCAATTAAACAAGCGGAGAGGAAGGGATTCGAACCCCCGGTACCCGTAAAGGCACAACTCCTTAGCAGGGAGCCCCGATCGACCACTCTGGCACCTCTCCAAACTTAAAAATCAATGAACAATTTTAAAGGTCGGCAAATTTATACTAATACTTAATTCCTAGCAAACATTTTATAATTATAATTTCAAATTGTTTTTTTTCATCTTTTTAGCAAATTAAAATAATGGGAATACTATATTTGCACGCTTACAAAAACACCATGACAAAACAAATCATCTTCTTTCTCCTGCTTTTATTTTCGCTTAATTCCTGTGTAGAAGAAAGAGACCTGTCTCAAAATACAGTTATCGCACATATTTTAGCTCAACCAGATGGGCTACACCCATTTAATGACAATTCATCTATTCGAACTTTCGTTTTTCAATACACCCAAAAAACACTGATCAAACTAGATATGAAATCCCTTAAATACATTCCTGCTTTAGTCAAAGAAATTCCTCAAGGATCAGAAGATAATTTATCCTTTACTTACGAAATAAAAGAAGGGATTAGTTGGGATGATGGTACTCCTTTAACGGCAAAAGATGTGGCTTTTTCGGTAAAAATGATGCTCTGTCCATTAACCAATAATGCACAAATTAGAGGCAATTACTCAACCGTAATTAAAAGTATTGAACTTGATAAAGAAAATCCTTTAAAGAGGCAATTACACAACCGTAATTAAAAGCATTGAACTTGACAAAGAAAATCCTTTAAAATTCACCATGCATGCACAAAATGTGAATTGGGAAAACAGATATATATTTTCTGAATTATACATGGTTCAAAAAAGTTTATGGGATCCAAAAGGTGTTTTAGATAATATTTCATTTGCTGATTTATTAGATATTGATTTTAAAGAGCATGTTGAAACAGAAGAATTAGCTGATTGGTTTAATGAGTACAATGATGCTGATAATAGTTATAAACCAACATTACTTGTTGGCTTAGGGGCTTACCAAGTTACGGAATGGGTAGCAAGCCAATACATTACAATAGAAAAGAAAAATAATTGGTGGGGAAAACAGGATACTTCTATTTACTCAAAAGCATATCCTATCAAAATTATTTTTAAAATCATTAAAGAAGATGCCTCTTCCTATTTGGCACTTAAAAACCAAGAAATTGATGTTACCTACTCAATTGGTACAATTAAATTAATGAAATTACAAGAGCGTGAATATTTTAATAATAATTATGAATCCGCTTTTTTAGACAGGTATGCTTACAATTATATTGGGCTTAATATGAAACCTGATGGAATTAAACGTAAGCCCTTTTTTACAGATCAAAGGGTAAGAAGAGCAATGGCCTACCTTACTCCTATTGATGAGATAATTGAGGTAATGGTGCATGGGAAAGCATCTAGGCAAGCTGCTGAAATTTCTCCATTAAAAAGCACTTATAACGATACATTAAAGCTTATCCCTTTAGATGTTGAAAAGGCAAAACAACTACTATCTGAAGCAGGATGGACAGACACGGATGGAGACAATATCCGTGATAAAATGATAAATGGCGTAAAGACTCCTTTCTCTTTTAAGCTGAGTTATATGAGTTCGCCAACTACAAAAGAAATAGTATTGATGATTAAAGAGAGCATGTATAAAGCTGGGGTTGTTGCTGAGCCAACACCTATGGACTTTACTCTTTTTTATAAAAATGCAATGGATCATAATTTTGATGGAATGCTTGGTGGTTGGGGAGGGAGTGCTTCTTATTCCAACCCTCAACAATTGTGGCACACCACATCATGGGCAACCAAGGGTTCTAACTTTTGTGGTTTTGGGGATGCTGAAAGTGATGCTTTAATTGAAGAAGCTAACCTAACACTAGATCCTGAAATACACCGAAATGCACTGCTGAAGCTTCAAGCAAAAATTTATGAGGACCAACCATATGTATTTTTATATTCTAGTAAAAGAAAATTTGCCATTCATAAACGATTCGATAATAGAGGGATGTACTATGAAAGACCTGGGGTAATGCTTCAGAATTTAAAACTTTCTGATGGATTCTCATCAAAAAATATAACGCCAACAGATGGAAAATAATTAAATGAAGAATAAGAGATAAACGAATAACCAACAACTATGCTTAAATACACTATCAAAAGGATTTTAACTTTTATTCCAATGCTAATAGCTATTTCGCTAATTGCATTTTTAATCAGTATAAATGCTCCTGGATTGGATTTACCCATATTTTATATGAGTATCACTGATTTAGCCTCATGCGATACCCTTTACAAAGTACAGGATAAATACCATAAAGCCAATTTGGAAGCCTTGAACCATCAAAGCGGGAATTGGGAAGCAGTATCTGATTATTACAAGAAGTTATTGGTTTTACAAAAAGAATCTCAGCAACTCAATGCAAAGCATATTGTGGAAGAGGATACTAATTTATCATTAAACACAGTAAATGAAGCCCGAAATCAGTTTGGTTTTGAGGTGGGGAGTTTATTAGAAACTGCTGAGGAAGAAATTATTGTCATTAAATTCGATAAAATGGAGGTATTGGTTACATCAAATACCTTTCTATCTCATTTAGCTGCTCCGCTTGCTTTAGTTAAAACAGCACATGCGGCTATGTTTGCAAATGCGACAAGATGGAAAACCTACATACCGGCTATTAATTGGTATGGCGGAAAAAACCAATACCACATTTGGCTAGTTGGTGATGGGAAATACAGAAAAGGATTGATAAGAGGAGATTTTGGAATTTCTTATATTGACGGACAGCCTATAGCTGATAAGATTTGGCAAAAGGTTTGGATATCATTTGGCTTGTCATTGGTTTCTATTTTCTTGGCTTATTTAATCAGTATTCCTATAGGGATATACTCTGCATACAAAAAAGATTCAGCAGTTGATAAAGGCATGTCCTTAATCTTATTTATACTGTATTCCATGCCCTCATTTTTTGTAGGGACGCTTTTATTATTACAATTTGCTAATCCTGATAATTTGAGTTGGTTTCCGGTTTCTGGGATACAGGACCCTACTTTATTTGACCCAAATTGGAGTATGTGGATGAAGTTCAAACACAGATTGCCATTTTTGATTTTACCGATCATCACCTATACTTATAGTTCTTTTGCTTTTTTAAGCAGAATTATGCGGGTAGGGATGATTGATATTGTATCTCAAGATTACATACGAACGGCTCGCGCAAAAGGATTAGGAGAGGGAAAAGTTATCCTTAAGCATGCACTTAGGAATTCATTATTGCCGGTAATTACTGTGTTTTCAGCTATTTTCCCAATGGCAATTGGTGGGTCAATTATTATTGAAATGATTTTTTCAATTCCTGGGATGGGGCTTGAAATTTACAATTCTTTACTCAATTATGATTACCCTATGATTATAACGGTATTTACCTTGTCCGGATTTTTAACAATGGTTGGTTACTTGGTTTCTGATTTACTTTATGCAGTGGTTGACCCAAGAATTTCTTACAAATAGAATTATGCAAAACACAAACGAAAATTTTTCCTTTAAAAAATATGCTTGGACTCAGTTCAAGAAAAACAAGATTGCACTGGTGAGTTTATACCTTTTATTAATATTGGTAGTAATTGCTTTATTCGCTCCATATATCGCTAATGACAGGCCACTGTATTGCGAGTATGAAGGCAACACCCTCTACCCTGCATTTGTAGCAGATACACGATCGGATTCTATTTTTAATACAGAAGGGAAATTTGTACAGTTTTTACAATACGATATTACGGATTGGCGACAACTGGATTTAACGTCAGTAATCTGGGCTCCTATTCCTTATTCAGCTGGGAGTATGGATAGGTATAACCGTGATTATGCGGCACCAGGGGGAGAGCAGAGATTCAAAAATCCTGCAGGAGAGATTATTGACATTCCAGCAAGGTTCAGGCACCGATTAGGAACTGACGGAATTGGGCGTGATTTAGCATCAGGATTGATACATGGTACACGAATATCTCTTATGGTTGGCTTGGTTTCCATGGGAATCGCTTCCGTTATCGGAATTATATTGGGGGCTTTGGCAGGCTTTTTTGGCGATACTAAATTAAAGATGCCCAGGATAAAATATTGGCTCACTTTATTTGGGATTTTTATGGGCTTGTTTTACGGTTTCGGACAAAGAAAATATGAATTAGCTGCAGGTTTTAATGAGGGCTTTGGTGGCGGAATGTGGGAGATATTCATCAGTATATTAATTATTATTGGTGTTACTTTATTTTTCCGATTGCTGAGTAAACCCTTGCAATTTGGAAAGTTAAAGGAGGAGGTAAGTGTACCTATTGATACTTTTGTCTCTAGGGGGATTGAACTATTGAACTCCATACCAAGATTACTACTTAATTGAACTCCATACCAAGATTACTACTTATTATTACCATTACTGCTGTGGTGGAAAGGAGCATCTGGATTGTGATGATGATTATTGGGATTACAGGTTGGACGCGTATTGCCCGTTTTACTAGGGCTGAATTCTTACGTATCCGTTCATTGGAGTTTGTACAAGCTGCTGAATCATTGGGCTATTCATCAGCTCGAACTATTTTTAAACATGCTTTACCTAACTCATTAGCGCCTGTATTTGTAAGTATTGCCTTTGGTATTGCTTCTGCTATTTTAATTGAAAGCGGATTATCCTTTTTAGGGATTGGAGTTCCGGATGACATTGTCACTTGGGGTTCGCTTCTTAATTTGGGAAGGCAAAACTTGGAAGCTTGGTGGCTCATTATCTACCCGGGTATTGCAATTTTTATTACCATTACTATTTATAACATGATTGCGGAAGCTTCTCGTGATGCATTGGACCCTAGATTGAAAAGTTAAACATGATTGCGGAAGCTTCTCGTGATGCATTGGATCCTAGATTGAAGAGTTAATACTCCAACCTTGCATGATGAATATTTACCAATTTCTTTTTGTAGAGTTTCTTTATCTGGGTAATCTCTTTTAGGGTAATGTCAGCATTTACAAACTGCCCACCATCTATTTGTTTACCGATTATATTTTCTACCAAATCATTGATATTATCTGCATTGGGTTGTTTTAAACTTCTTGCTGCCGCTTCTACTGAATCCGCCATCATTAACACTGCCGTTTCTTTTGAAAATGGTTTAGGACCAGGATATGCAAAATCTTTTATATCTACTTCCTCATCAGGAAAAGTAGTGATAAATTGCTTGTAAAAATAATGTACAGTGCTTGTACCATGATGGGTTCTTATAAAGTCAATCAGTTCTTCTGGCAACTTGTTTTCTTTTGCTATTTCAATTCCATTTCTTACATGGTTAATAATAATCTCCGTGCTTTCATCAAAGGAAAGCTCATCATGAGGGTTAAGTCCAGTGCTTTGATTTTCTATAAAATACATGGGGGTTTTTAATTTGCCAATATCATGGTATAATGCCCCAGCCCTTACAAGCAGTGCGTTTCCATTTATCTCAATAATGCCTTCCTCAGCCAAGTTCGCTACTTGCAAGCTATGCTGAAAAGTGCCTGGCGCCTCATTCGCCAATTTCCTTAAAAGTGGACTATTGGTATCGGATAATTCCAAAAGAGAAACATCCGAAACTAGTGAAAACACTTTCTCAAAGGCAAAAATAAGTGGGTAAGCAAATAGGGTAAGCACACCACTTCCTGCAAAATACAAAAACTGTACCAAATTAATATGAACGATACTTCCTTCATGGGTTATTTCCAATGCAAAATAAGTAAGCCAATATATACCCACAATTTTTATGGCTGAGACAAACAAATGAGCCCTTTTATACATTTGTAATACAGTTAAGATAGAAACAATCCCCGCAATGAGTTGCAGATAAACAAACTCAAAACCATTAGGCACAATAAAACCAATAATCAGAATAGTAATAAGGTGAGTGAATAATGCCAAACGCGTATCAAAAAATGCTTTGAGTAAAATAGGTGAAATACAAAAGGGAATCAAATACAAGAAATTGCCATTCCATTTTAAGGTAAAAGAAGTAAGCACAATCATACTTACAATGAGCAGTAAAATGAGCGTTACTTTTGTGCTGTCTTGCAAAATTTCAGGTCGGTATTGTTGCAGAAACAAGAAGAAAATTAAAAAGGCAACAAAGACTAATAATACTTGCCCAAGCAAAACAAAGTTAACAGATGCTTTACTCCAATGCTGATTTTCAAATTCACTTTGGTAGGAAGATAATATTTGGTATTTATCCTCATTTACCAATTCTCCTTTCTGAATTACAATTTGCCCTTGTTGCAGCATTCCCCTGGCACTTACAATATTATCCAGCTCATAAGCTAACATTTTTTCTGATGCTTGCTTATCATAAAACACATTTTGGCTAAGCGCTTCCAAAAGTAGTGGTACAATAAAATCAGATTCTTGCAATGAAAGTTTGCTTAAAGAGTTGATGTAATCCACAGCAGAATTAATGGTGAAAAGATTATCTAATTCTTGTTTTTCCGCAACATTTTCTTTTTGCAATAGCACCTGAAAATCTTCCTCTTTCCACTGAAACTCATCAGAAAGCTGTACTATTCCATTGGTATAAAGATGATCTAAAATGCTTAAACCATAGTTTGCTACACTATATTTTCTACTTTGGTTTGTTTGCTTTTTTAGCCCAAAAAGATTAAAAAAAGTAAATCCTTTGTCTTTTTTTATTTTTCTGTCTTCTGACCATTTCTGTTCAAAATTCTGCACAAACTCTACTCCTTTCTGCTGGAAAATATTCTCATCAAAACCAAATATTGGTAAATTGTCATTTATTATCTCTTCCCTTTCTTTTTGTAATTGTTCCTGTGTTTTTAGAATTGGAAAATCAAAAGAAGTAATAATCGTTTCCTGAAACCAAGGTTTTCCTTTGGAATATTCGTATTCAAAATTTATTTGCCTAGGAAAAAAATAAACAATAATAAAAAGAGTAATAAAAAACAGAAGTGCTTTAAAAATGGTGTCATGATTGTCACGAATAGAAGAAAAAACCTTTTTCATAGATGTATTAATATCAGTAGCGAAAATAAGTATAATTTACATAAATTCGCACCAAATATAAATTCATAAAAATAATTATAATGAAAGAAGTAGTGATTGTATCGGCAGTGCGTACACCAATAGGAAGTTTTGGAGGATGTTTAGCATCAGTATCAGCGACTAAATTAGGCGCAACAGCCATACAAGGTGCGATTGAAAAAGCAGCTATTGATAAATCAGTAGTAAATGAAGTGTTTATGGGAAATGTTTTGCAAGCTAATTTAGGGCAAGCTCCTGCTAGGCAAGCGGCCATGTTTGCTGGCCTTTCACAGGATGTACCTTGTACTACTATCAACAAAGTATGTTCCTCAGGAATGAAGTCTATTATGTTGGCGGCACAAACAATTATCTGTGGGGACAATGATGTGGTAATTGCTGGTGGCATGGAAAATATGTCAATTGTACCTCATTATTTTGCAAAAGGAAGGTCAGGCCAAAAATTAGGGAATATGCAATTGGTTGATGGCTTGGTAAAGGACGGTTTAACTGATGTGTATGGCAATGTTCATATGGGTGTTTGTGCGGAAAAATGTGCTAGCGAGATGAACTTCACAAGAGAAGAACAAGATGCTTTCGCTATTGAATCATACAACAGAAGTACAAAAGCTTGGGAAAATGGAAAATTTACAGATGAAATTATTGCAGTTGAAGTTCCACAAAGAAAAGGGGATACTTTAATAATAAATATATGGGTGTTTGTGCGGAAAAATGTGCTAGCGAGATGAACTTCACAAGAGAAGAACAAGATGCTTTCGCTATTGAATCGTACAACAGAAGTACAAAAGCATGGGAAAATGGAAAATTTACTGATGAAATTATTGCAGTTGAAGTTCCACAAAGAAAAGGGGATACTTTAATAATAAATGAAGATGAGGAATATAAAAATGTAAACATAGATAAAATTCCTGCCTTACGCCCTGTTTTTAATAAAGAAGGAACCATTACTGCTGCCAATGCATCCACCTTAAATGATGGTGCCTCAGCCCTGGTTTTAATGAGTGCAGATAAAGCAGTAGAATTAAATATTACTCCTCTTGTAAAAATCAGAAGTTATGCTGATGCAGCAGGGGAACCAGAATGGTTTACCACTGCTCCAGCAAAAGCTATACCAATCGCTTTAGACAAAGCAGGACTTTCAAAAGCTGATGTTGATTATTTTGAATTAAATGAAGCGTTCTCTGTGGTAGGGCTTGCAAATATGAAAATACTGGATTTAGATGCCAAAAAAGTAAATGTAAATGGAGGGGCTGTTTCTTTAGGGCATCCACTTGGCAGTTCAGGAGCAAGAATTATTGTAACTCTTATCAGTGTACTAAAACAAAATGGCGGTAAGATTGGTGCTGCCGGAATCTGTAATGGTGGTGGTGGTGCTTCAGCAATGGTAATTGAATTAGTGTAATGCAATACGGAATTTCAAATCTTTCAATAGTTCCTATGAGAAGTGGAGCTTCTGACAAAGCAGAAATGGTAAACCAAATTCTTTTCGGGGAACATTTTAAGGTACTTGAAAACCAAAAGAAATTCAGTAGGATTCGTTTGGCTCATGATGATTATGAAGGTTGGATTTGCAACAAACAATGGATAGCCATTGAAAAGGAAAATTATAATAAACTTCAAAAAGAAACCCCTACTCTAACTACCGATAACCCCTACTCTAACTACCGATATTCTAGATATTATCAAACACCAACAATTTCAACCAATTGTGATGGGCAGCACTCTGCCAAGCTATAAAAGTGGTCATGCATTTTTAGGTGAAGAAATGTATTTGTTTGAAGGATTGACAACTCAGGGCTTTACCGAAAAAAAATACATTATTCAGAATGCATTGATGTATTTGAATACCCCTTATTTATGGGGAGGTCGTTCGCCAGTGGGAATTGATTGTTCTGGTTTTATACAAATGGTTTACAGATTGCAGGGGATTA
>Ga0208879_1005006_pt1 | contig 10080 bp, 9 predicted proteins | sample Knorr_S15_td_Bot_FD_185605 | JGI IMG/M metagenome (GOLD analysis project Ga0208879, IMG submission 185605) | Marine microbial communities from Southern Atlantic Ocean transect - Knorr_S15_td_Bottom_ad_5009_LV_A (SPAdes) (version 2) | ecosystem: Environmental > Aquatic > Marine > Oceanic | place...
GGCGTAATCAGGTCTGCTGTCAGGTTTAGGTTGCCCGTGGTGATAATCACGTCCAAAGCAATGGCCGAACAGAACGACTGGAACTGATCAGCGCCCGGGCACTGCACCGTAAAGGCTTCAAGCTGACACCCGGCTGGTGCAGTTAACGCCGGGTGTGGACTCTGCTGCCAGTTAATAAAAAACGGCATTGCCAGGCCGTGGGGATGATCTGTCACAAACAATATTTGCCAGGCAAGATGTACGCCGTCCGGTCGGGTTCGCTCCATCTCTATGAGTCGATGACGAAATCCAAAACTTGCAATTGTTTCGACAAGGTCATCATAATCATCCGCGGCAACTGCCCAGGTTCTGACGAATGGCTCCGATAACATCGCAAGCTCTGCGCCAAAAGTTCCTGACAGTTCCTGGGCCGTGTCGGGGGCAATGATCTCCAGGTAGTGATCTGAGCCAAAAGATAACAGTGCATTGCAAGTCCCGGCGCCCGGATGACTGCCGCCGAATGCCGCTTTGACTCCAGTCAGGTTTTCAACAAAATCCTGTCCTGTATCAAGGCTGGGGGCAGCAAACATAATATGATCAAGTTTCATTGGCTCAAATCCCATACAAGCACACCAGACTAGCATGATGGCCGAACCTGCGATTACCCTGTGCGAACTGCCTCTGGATTCCGGGGACAGTGAAGCCGTGGGTAGTTTACTGTCCAGTGCCTTTGCGAACGATTCCGCAATGATTGCCTTACTCGGCATCACGAAATGGCAACGAATCGCGAAGCGTTATTTCCAGCTACAGTTCAATCATTCAGATATTGTTCTTGTTGCGAAATGTGACGGTAAGATAGCGGGCGTCCTGCTGGCGCATTCACCTTCATCGGTATTATTCAGGTGGTCCAGCATGTGGCAGTTTCTGGAAATGTTCTGGCTGCTTGGATCAAGATACGGGGAAAGCCAAAGAATCGCCCACCAGATCGAACAATGCGTACCGAACACAGCCCACTGGTATATCAACCAGGTCGCGGTGCTTCCTGATCGCCAGTCAAAACATACCGGATCAGCATTGGTTGCCCAACTGATGGAGATCGCAGGCGATACCGAGGTACTGGTCGATTGCGCAACCGAGCTTGAAGGTTTCTATGCAAGATCAGGTTTCAAAATCGTCGAGCGCTGCGTTGAAATTGAAATGTCTGTGATGAGTACCGAAGGTTAGGTTTACTCGTCAGGTTGCAGTGACTTCTCAGTAATCCAGTCAACGATTACCTGATACACATCTTCCGGGGCATTGTGCGCAAATAACACGTCAAGGTGGCCATAATTTTCCAACACATGGACCGTCACATCCTTCGAACCCGAGCGGCTTGCGGAATAGATTCCACCGAGTAACGATTCAGCGCCAAACTGTCCTGCCCCAAAATACAGGACAGGTATTTCCATGGCACCAAAATGATCATCGATAAATGTATTCGGGTCATCTCTTTGGCTGGTGATTGATCTGCCTTCAATATTCTGGATCTTCGGAAAGAACCAATCGTATTGAATCATCTCCCTGGCAAGGACTTCGATGCTTGACACATTCGCCCGTGTGTTCGCGAGTACGCCAGGGCCCCATGCATTGAAAAGTACTTCAGACAGGTGTTCTGCCGCCGACTCATAACGCTCATCCATGGACGGCCCCGTGGCGTCATCCATCACCCGCTGCATCATCTCGGTTCTCGATGTATAACCTCGCCGCGACAGCACACTGGCATACTGGCCTTCTTCGTCGAACTGCTGCAACGCCGCCGCCAGATCGAAATGATCGCTGGGAATTCGCTTGAAACTGCCATCGAGCGCGATCAGCCCGTCGACTTTGACCTGACCTGCCAGCGCATAAGCGTATGAGGCGCCGCGGCTAAAGCCACCGACAAACAAAGGTAATTCAGGAAGCATCTGCCTGATCTTCGCTGCGGCGATGGCTGCATCCCCAACAAATGCTTCCATCGTCCAACCCTGCATGAATGAGAGATCGCCCGCAAAATCATGAGCAATGAAATGAGTACGATAATCCAGCGTGAAGACTTCAATGCCTCTTGCGGCGAGAAATAGCCAAAGATTGCTGCGTTCATCCGCTGTCTTGAGCACACCATTCATATTGGTGCCAGGCAGATACAACAAAGCTCCGACGGGTGTTTGATTCAGCTGACGATATCGATGCAGTCCAATCGAGTCCCCATTTGCAACGGTGCGGCGCCACTGCGCCTCGACGATCTCACCACCAACTGTGCTGGCAACTACCTGGTCCGGATGTACAATTCGGAAGTCTGCATCGACGGTCTCCTCGGCGTAGACCCAAGGCAGAAACATGATGAACAGACCTGCTAATAATTTCCACTTCATGGTTCAGATGCTATCAGTTACCGTTAAAGGAGGGTATTCATCGTGTCTACGACAAGACTTATCCTGATGATTTCAGTCCTGATGATCTCAGTGCTGTTGCTGCAAGGATGCCAGACACCCATATTGGTATTCGCAGGTGCCTCGCTCAAGGGTGAGCTGAAGGAAACCGAAAACTTTGCATTCGCCTCCCAATTCAAGACCCTGAAACTGGAAGTTAATCCGCAAGCCCCCTACTCAGTTATCCTGAGGTGCACACTAATCAACGAACACATCTACCTCGACGCCGCGCCAAAAAGGCGATGGGGTCAGTATCTGCTTGAAAATCCGCAGGTGCGCGTAAAACTGGGTACAGATCTTTACCCTGCCACCGCTGTACGAATAAGTGATCCGGATATTCTGCAACGTTTTAACGAAGACCGGGCTGTATACCGCCTGGACCCGAGGCAGGTTAGCCCGTGATATATATTGCCAGTACGATCAAAACGGTGGTCAAGGCGGCAAATCCGGTAGCGCAATAACCCAAAATTTTTAGTGTGGTGGTATCTTCTTCGTTAAATACTGACATCGTCTCTCTGACCAGATAAATTAATCGGCACATCCTACGGATAGCCAACTACGAGTCAAGCACCATAGCCTTGTCTTATCGGACCCCAATCCCCATCACCCGCTGTGATACCATTCTCTCGCACCAGGCTTCCAACGCGCATTACCGACATATGGATCCACGAGAATTCAAAACCATTTTTGAGATCGTCAAAGCCGCCAGGCGAAATCTCGACGAGACGACCTGGGACTACCTGATTGGCGGCTCAGATACAGAAACCACGCTACGGCGGAACCGTTTTGCCATCGACAAATTGGGATTGCTTCCGAAGATTCTAAATGACGTGTCCAGTGTCGATACGAGCGGCAGCTTCCTCGGCCAGCACCTTGATTTACCTGTTGTTCTTGCACCTATCGGTTCTTTGCAAGTATTGGATGCAGGCGGCGGTGCCAGCGCCGCAAAAGCCGCTGAACAAGCCGGCGTCATGATTATGGCCAGCTCCGTGTGCGAACCTGGCATTGAACAGATTGCTGCGGCGTCAGACGCTCCCAAGGTATACCAGCTCTATACACGGGGTGATGCTGATTGGGTCGATGCGATTGTTGAAAGAGTCGTCGCAAGCTCCTACGTCGGGTTTTGCCTGACCGTGGACACTGCTGTTGTCAGTCGTCGGGAGCGCGATATCGCCAAACGCGTTGTACCTACTTCGCAGTCCTCAGCGGAAGGCGACTTCACCTATCAGGCCAGTCTCAACTGGGCGACCGTTGAGAGGATAAAGAAAAAATACGATATTCCGCTCATTATCAAGGGAATCAGCCGCCCCGACGACGCGCTAAAAGCCCTCGATTATGGTGTTGACGTCATCTACGTTTCCAATCACGGCGGCAGACAATTGGATCAGTCAGTGGGCAGCATCTCGCTGCTACCGGCAATACTCAAAGCAGTGAACGGACGGGCCGACGTTATTGTTGACGGCGGATTCTATCGTGGCAGCGATGTTGTGAAAGCATTTGCCCTGGGTGCGAGCGCCGTTGGCATTGGCCGCCTTGAAGGCTGGGCACTGGCTGCAGGCGGCGTGCCGGTTCTGGTTCGATGCCTGCAGCTGTTAAAACGCGAAGTTGCCACGACCATGGCATTGTGTGGTGTCACGACACTCGATGAACTCGATCCCTCATTCATCACCGAAACCGATGTCGTCAGTGACTCCGATGTAATGAGCGCATTCCCGCTGATTTCGGAAGGTTATTAACGCGCACTAGACTCGCCCGCCAGGCCATCATTACGGTTTCTTTGTGGCGGTATAGTCCAGTGATATCTATAATCGGCCCCGGTGCCGTAAACCTGCCTAGTCCTTCTCGAAGAAATCGCTCGCCAGCGAGCCGCCAGAGTGTCGGTAGCATTGCATTAGCGCGAAACTGGAATTCGACATTGGCCTTTGGCTGTCCGATAGCATCGATGTCATCACTTAGCGTTACTCGATTGTCTTCCATGGGCGCCATTTCTGCTTGCATCGTCATCAAAGCATTGACGGTATTTTGGTTGGTATTAGGTGAGAGACCAGCATCCTCCCTTGGACCTGTCGACAAGGTAAAGCTGCGAACACCGGCTGCGCGCAACGTCTCGTCGTTGAGACAAAAGGCGTTAGTGCGTCGACCGAAAACTGTATGACTTCGGCTCACCGCTTCACTTTACATAACGGCGCGGTTGTATGAAAACACGTGAGGATGCTCCATGAAATTTTTGCCGACCTGTTCGTCTGCGTGCAGCCCCGAGAGCAGCAGAAGGCGAGGATTGCCAATACCGCCACAAGCCAGCACGACCTTGTCAGCCTTGATCTGCGTCGCTGTGGCGTCAGAGGAACCAATAGTCACGCCGGTGACTGTGCCCTTGTCATGATCAATCTTCCGAACCGTCGTCTCGAGCATCACCTGCAGAAAGGTGGAGTCGTTAGCGAAGTCTCGAAGCTTTTCGCCAGAGCGAACGGGAGTGCTGAGATAAAAAGGGCGGTATTTAATTGATGAGCCCGCACGCACTGGCATCTCGTACTGATCAACGGCACTCGTTGGAAGATCGAGCACAGGCGCTGCCCGACGGTAGTAGGGCATGAGTGATGCATGGCTAAATGGCCACTCTCCCAGGTCGAATGAAAGCGACTCTAGTACACTGCAGAGTCCCGCCCACACCATACTGGTTCCACCAAAGGCACGAATGGAATGAGTCGCGTAGTATTCATCAGAAAGGTCGCCTGTGGCATTGACGAGTGATAACTGATTGATGTCAGGGTCGTACTCCATCGAACCACTTTCTACGAGTAATACTCGATCGAAACCATGTTCATTAACCAATGTGCTCGCAACAGTCATTCCGGCCGGGCCGGAACCAATAACGACAATGGGGTAGTGAGTATCTGGGGTATTGATGAACATCGGCGTAATATTACATCATCTTTATAATCATCACTGTTATTCAAAGACTGGCCTTCGTAAGCTCAGCTGTTCTTCTGCAAAAATGCGGACCTGATTGGCTGGAAAGTGAAGCGTTATGGCCAATTTCGATGCGCATGCCAACAGGTATCCCTCCAGCATGCTTCAAGATCTTCTCAATAACCACCGTGTCTTCACCTCCTCCGTCCCCATTTACTAAATCACGCTTTGTGCATGGGAAGAACTTACCGCCATCGATAAGCTGGTAGATGAACGTATAAACAGTTCTTCTGACTAGGTAGCTGATACGGCCTTGTTGGATCGTCCTCGCCTGACGGCATGATATTTTTCCGCAATTACCAGGGCCCAATCCGGCTTATGAACTTTGCGCCATTCACTCGCGGCAAACTTGTTCATTTCCATAAATGTCGGATAGATATGAATCGTGCCAAGAATTTTGTTTAAGCCAATGCCATGCTTCATCGCCAGGGTGAACTCGCCGATCAGCTCTGCGCCATGATCGGCGGCAATTGTCACACCGAGGATCTTGTCTTTACCAGGCACGGTAAGGATTTTGACCAGACCCTGGGCCTCCTCATCGGTAATGGCGCGATCAAGATCTGCAACATCATAAGTGGTCACCTCATAGTCGACGCCCTGCGCTTGCGCATCCTGCTCATTCAATCCCACACGAGCGACTTCCGGTGAACAAAATGTCGCCCAGGGAATCACCGAATAATCCACCTTGAATTTTCTGAATGTGCCAAACAAGGCATTAACACTCGCATACCAGGCCATATGAGAAGCGGTATGGGTGAATTGATAAGGGCCGGCTACATCACCAACGGCAAATATGTTGGGGAAATTTGTTCTGAGATAGTCGTCGACGGCGACCGTGCCATTTGCGTTGAGCGCCACGCCAATATCTTCTAAGCCAAAGTGTTCAGTATTCGCCTTCCTGCCGACAGCCACAATTAACTTATCGAATGGAATCTCTTTTGCTTTACCGACATCGTCTACAACTTTTAGAGCAGCCCCCTGGTCACTGGTCACGACGGCTTGCGCCTTATGACCCGTGAGCACTCTGACCCCTTCAATCTCAAGCTGGGTTTGTACCATCGCTGAAAACTCTTCGTCTTCCCGGGGCAGTATATTGGGTAGCAGTTCAACCTGCGTGACCTCACTGCCCAGCCTTGCAAACGCCTGGGTTAATTCAGTGCCAATAGGTCCGCCACCCAATACCACCAATCGCCCTGGTTGTTCCGTCAGTTGCCAGAGGTTGTCGGAGGTGAGGTATTCCACGGCATCAATATTTTCAATCGGAGGAATAAAGGGTTCTGCGCCGGTAGCGATAATAATGTTTCGAGTAGTCAACGTCTTACCATTCACTTCGACATGCCAGGGAGAAACAATTTTCCCGGTACCGGTTTCCACGTCGACACCAAGGCCCTCGTATCTTTCGATGGAGTCATGGGGTTCGATTTCCTTAATCGCCCGCTGCACTCGATTCATAATCTCGCCAAAATCGACATCAAGTTCGGTATCTCTAAAACCGAGGCTGGCACCCCTTTGAGCATCATAGGCGTGCCTGGCAGACCGAATGAGTGTCTTACTGGGTACGCAGCCCGTGTTCAAACAGTCGCCGCCCATCTTATTCTTTTCAATCAAGGTCACTTTCGCTTTGACGGTTGCGGCAATCAGTGCCGCCACCAGTCCACCGGAACCCGCACCAATAACCACCAGATCGCAATCGAAGCTGCCGGGTCTGGTAAAACCTCTATACACCCGCTGCGCCTTGACCCAGTCAACAAACCACTTCGCCAGTAACGGGAAGCTGCCCAACAAGACAAAAGAGGCGATCAATCTGGCAGACAAAATATCACTGGGATCATTGATCCGCCCAAGCTCGGTCCCCGCATTTACAAACACAAGGGTGCCCGCCAACATGCCAACCTGGGATACGATGTAAAACACGGGCACACTCATCCGGGTGAGCGCCATGGCAAGATTGATGGCAAAAAACGGAAAGGCCGGAACCAATCGCAAGGTAAAGAGATAGAAAGCGCCTTCTTTTTCGATACCCCGGTTGATGGTCTCAAATTGAGATCTAAACCTGCGTTCAATCTGCGCCTGGAATAGCCACCTCGCCAGCATCATGGCGAGAGTCGCCCCGATGGTCGATGCAAACGAGACTATCAACAATCCCCACCAGAGCCCGAACAGGGCGCCGGCAATCAGTGTCATGGCAGTTGCCGCTCCCGGCAAGGAAATCGCCGTCGCAAAAACATAGACCAGAAAGAAAATCGCGACGAACTCCAGGGGACCTTGTTCGACCAGCTCGGTTAATGCGGCCTGCTCCGCCTTGATATTCGACAGAGTCAGGTAAGCGCCGAGATCGAAGTAGAAAAAACCGCCCAATAACACCACAATCGTCACGAGTGCGATCCACCTGAATAGTGTCATTTTGTGTACCTAAAAAGCTAAACGGTCAGACTATGATAGCGTCATTTACCAGGGAAAATGCTCCAATGGACATTTCTTTTCACCATGATGCCGAGAGTCTCGACTGGGACCAGATCAAACAAGATCTGATCGCAGATGATTTTCACAACGGTCGAACAACGGAGCAACTCGAAGCATCTTTCAAGAACAGCCAGATGCAGGTCTATGCCATGGACCAGAACCGATGCATCGGCACTGCTCGCGCATTGTCAGATGGAATCGGAAATGCCTATGTGATCGATGTGTGGACTAACAATACCTATCGCAACCAGGGTGTCGCCAGAGAAATGATGGAACGCATGCTGGCATGTGGCCCGGGGCAACATTTTTATTTACAAACAGACGACGCTATAGAGTTTTATCGAAAACTTGGATTCAGCGAACAGCCTCTCGGTATGAGCCTGGTGGTAGGTGAATACCTCGAAAACGATTCCCGCTAACACCGACGGTCGAACCCTGCACTCACCAGCTCTGAAAGACTTATGCTGTCCCAGCCTGGGTTCACAGATTCCACCAGCCGGTTAATCTGTCGTCGAGAAGCCTTCTTCAGCTTTAGCTCACGTTGCACCGCATCATCAACAGAATTTAGTGATTCCACATAGACCAGCTTCTGCAACACACGTTTCTTTTTCAGACGGCGATTCACCAGGATTCGCTGACTGGTTATACCGGACGAAAGATCAGCGGTAACACCGATGGAAAGATAGCGATGGTGTCTGCTGGAAAGAATAAAAAGATAGAAATTTGCCATGTGGGTAATGTTTACTCAGGCCCGGCAACCAAACCACCGGTCAAGACCGCATCTATCGTAAGCAGTTAACCCTAATCGAAGTAAGTTTCACTGTAGTCCCACTGTGGTCAATACGAGTATCATGACACCCTACACAGTGAAGTATCCATATGCCTGACACTACACCGGTCTGGGAAAATCTCGCCGCCCTTGCGCAGGAGGACATTTCCATCAGCGATCAGTTTGCAGACGACAGCAGACTGGCGCGATATAGCGTCACGCTGGAAGGGCTATATCTTGATGTATCAAAACATCTCGTTACCGATACCATCCTGGAGGCATTGCTCGAACTCGCAGCTTCCACGGACGTGCTGGCACGAGCCAGGCAGATGATCGAAGGTCAGCAAATCAATACCAGCGAACATCGCGCTGCCCTGCACATGGCCTTACGGCAGGAGAGCCCGTCAATACCGGGCGACTTTCCCGAATCTGCGCAATCTGAACGAGACCGAATGAAAATTATCAGTGGCGCCATCCGCAATGGTGAATGGTGTGGCGTAACCGGCATGCCCATTACGGATGTCATCAACATCGGGATCGGTGGATCTGATCTCGGCCCGAAAATGGTTTGCCAGGCACTAGAGGAATTCAGTGACGGTCCGACATGCCATTTCATTTCAAATGTCGATGGCGCAGAGATATTCTCGCTAATAAAAGACCTGGATGCAGCCAGCACCCTCATCGTTATTTCAAGCAAAAGTTTCACCACCAGAGAAACGCTTCTCAATGCAAAAACAGCTCTGGCATGGTTGGGCGACGCACTAGCACTCAGCCGGCCGCAGGACTCCCCGCACTGTATTGGCATTACCTCGGACATTGACACCGCGACGCAATTTGGTATTCCCGCATCCCGTTTGCTTGTCGTTGACGAATCCATCGGCGGTCGATACTCGGTCTGGTCAGCCGTGGGCTTGCCTATTTGTATCGCCACCGGATACGAAAATTTCCAGGCAATGTTACAGGGCGGCGCGGCGATGGACGCCCATTTTCTGGGTGCGCCGCCGAATAAGAACATGCCGATTCTTATGGCTATGCTCGGCATCTGGTATAACAACTTCCTGAATGCCGAGACCTACGCGGTTATTCCATACTGCCAGCGCCTGGATTTGTTTGTCGATTACCTGCAACAGCTAGATATGGAAAGTAGCGGTAAATCTGCAACCGTTGCGGGCACCAGTACTGACATCAATACCGGACCTGTCGTATGGGGCCAAACTGGCACAAATGGGCAGCACGCCTTTTTTCAGCTATTTCACCAGGGTACTAAACTGATTCCCATTGACTTCATCGGCACAGTGACCGATGGCTTGAGTAATGAAGAACATCATCGGGTGTTACTGGCCAACATGATTGCTCAGTCACAAGCACTCATGACAGGCAAAGCCAGTGAAGATCGGCATCAGCACTATGAGGGGAATAAACCCAGCACAACCCTGCTACTTGACCAGCTAA
>Ga0208879_1005009_pt1 | contig 10075 bp, 6 predicted proteins | sample Knorr_S15_td_Bot_FD_185605 | JGI IMG/M metagenome (GOLD analysis project Ga0208879, IMG submission 185605) | Marine microbial communities from Southern Atlantic Ocean transect - Knorr_S15_td_Bottom_ad_5009_LV_A (SPAdes) (version 2) | ecosystem: Environmental > Aquatic > Marine > Oceanic | place...
GTCGGAGTTTATATGAAGAATTTACTCGTACTTTTACTGCTTCTAGCGGGTCATGTTGACGCCAATGAATACAAAGACTTTCTTCGCGCTGATAAAGAAGAACGTTGGGAAATGGTGAGAAAAAATGGAAAGCACATGAGTGATTATGTGCTTAACATTAAGTATGCCTTCCCGGAGCGGTGCAATACACTGGAGGAAGCGAATGTTTTTTCCATGGAGATGGATCGTGTTAGCGAATCTGTAAAACGAGAACGTGTGTTTTTCATCCCGTGTGGCTACAAGAGTCCTTACTCAGCTAAAGAGGCCGCCAATGTCTACGAGGCAGTCATGGTTCATGATAATGACACTGCGTATGTACTCTACGCTTATAAAAGTACTAGTGGCATGCCTTTTTATGCCTCTACGACTAAAATTCATAAGAACCCTTTATTGAAAATGGTAGAGCAAGGACGTCAGTATTCGGTGAAGCTTTTCCATAATTTCACTCCTAATGTGAAGGTTTATTAATTTAGTTTCCATTTACTCGTATGCCTGAGGCAATACAGGTTGTGTTAACCGTGTATCAGATGCTAACTAGATACTCTCGTTTCGCTACCTTTTTGCCTCTTTTTTTTATTTTTATTTTCTCTATTTTCACCTGCCCAATTCATAGTCGTAGAATTTCGATGTGCTATTTATAGCGTAGTTAAAAAGGAGATTGTTATGCGCAGCATCTTATTTATATTTATCTTTTTTTCACTCCCTCTGTATGCGAGCGATATAGTTGAGGTGCGTATCACTGTGTCTACAGACGGCAAACCCGACAACGCGGTGAGAGAGGAGGGCAAGTTAAAAGCCATCGATAAAGCAATAGAACGGTTGCCGCAGTTAATCGAGGGTAAGGAAACACTCAATAACGGGATGTTTATCGAACATATAAAAGCTGTATCTTACTCAGTGGTTAATTTTGAATTGCTATCGGAACGTTGGGAGAGGGATAAGCAAGCTTATCATCTGGTTGCGAATGTATCTTTGGATATGGAGCGGTCATTTGGCCTGTTGTCCAAACTAAGCGCCAACAAAGCAAAAATTAACGCGCTAATGGATGCTTATTCGTCGTTCCAATCAGCCCTCAATCAAAACATGGCAGGTTATGATTTTTTAGAGGCCTTTAGTGAATATGAAAAACTTAACCTTGCATCTATCGCAACGCCAGACATTAATCAGCTGGCAAAAGCAAATGAGGAGCGTAGGAATGTGTTTGTTGAAAAGTACAACGAGCTGATGCGACATATTGCAGCTTCAATGGAGATAGCCTTAATTGATGTCAACGTTGAAGCTATGACGGCGGATTACGAGGTTACTGGATTAAATCCTTATAAGGAAATACAAAAGCTACTCGCCTTTCTTGGTGATACAACCGTCGACCTTAATTTGATGGCTAGCGTGTGTGGGTTCTCAAATGCGGACTATCATTTTAAATACAGCCCAAATCCTTTTTATAATCATAAGCAAGGTGAAACTGTAACCCTGCCAAACACTGATTCAGTTAAATTTGGTTTTACGTATGAGCATTTTAATGTGCAAGATTGGTTGGAATCGGTGGAAGAGACATTTACAGCGAAAGCCTGCTTCTAGCAGGTTTTTGTTTTTTTTGGGCTATTGTTTTTCCAAGGTCTACGAAAAAAATACATCGCGCCTAAGTATACGATATATGCATTAATTTGCGTGAGGCGTATTCATATGTTCGAGATTGAGTCACTAGGTTTTCATGGCTTTATGGTGGACACCATCACAGCTATTAAGTTTATTACAGAGCTTGGTGGTGTTGGTGGTCTAGCAGGTGTTGTACTTGTCATTTATTTTGGCATGACAATTATCAAAAGTGGTTTGGATGATAAATCGCCAAACCCCCTAAAAGAGCTTTTGATTGGTGGGTTAATGGTGATGATGTTTGTTGGTCCTGCTGCACCTACCACGGACGTTAAAATACGTTCTGCTTATGACATATCAAGCTTTGAAATTGTAGAAGACGTGCCTTTGCTGGTGGTCTTTCCCTATTGGATAGCAAATCAAGGGCTTGCTGAATTATCCGATCTAGTGACTACGGCATTTTCTCCTGTGCAAGCTGCCTCATTGAAGGAGGCCGACCCACTACAGGCTATCCTTAAACTTTATAATCAACAACCTTCTGCTTCCCTTAATTATGGTGGTCCTTCTTCATCACAAGGTTTTGACCTTCAAAAAACTATGTCGAACTACATTGATGATTGTGTAGTTAACGATTATCTGTTGGATGGTCAAGACCCAACTGCAAATATGGATGTGTTGCGAAGAACGCCTATGTCACGAGATTTACTCGATGAACTCAGGGTTGATTACAATGGAATTTCTACGGTTGTATATCTGACCAGAAACGGCCCAGAATCAGGTGAATCGCTTGCATGCCCTGATGCCCACACTAGATTGGTAAATACTATATCTGCAATGGATAATGAAATTGTTGATTGGTATGAATCAACGGGTATCTCTACCAATGCGGTAGCTGCCGGTATGCAACTTATATCAAACTCACTGACTACCGGAGTAAGTGCTTTTGAACTTCAGGTAGGTCTATTCACTTCTCACTTAATTAGAGAAGGTCTTCAAAATTCTCCACTTAAGACGGAAATGGACCTGATGGTTTTTCAGGCTCAGCGTGAGCGTATGTTCGCAAAAATTGGCGAACGTAGCATGATTCTGAATATAACACGCCCAGTGTACACATTCTTAGAGTGTTTGGTTTTCTTTATAACACCGCTTTATCTTATTCTTCTGGCCACGGGAAGTCGTGGTTTAGGGCACATAGGTAAATACATGATGCTCATGCTTTTTGTAGGACTTTGGGGGTTTGTTCAGATATTTGTAGATGCATACACATACTCCACGATCAACGAAGTTGTGCTCCCCGCTTCGGGCTTTGACCCACTATCATTTGACGGAATGCCTTTCGCTATGGCGGAAATTGAAGGGGCGATAACGACGGCTGCAGCTGCATCCGCTGTTGTGCCTATGATAATTATGTTCTTATTGTACGGGTCTGTTCATCCTTTAATGAGCGCGATGAAAGGGATGATGGACGTGAAAGGAAATGGAAACTTTGGCGCCCCAACTGTCACATCTCCAGCAAATAATGGCTCAAGAGACATGGGTACACTTAATATCACCCAAAGCGCCGCAACGGGGAATACTGTTGCCACTACTCGAACGCCTGAGAATGAATACAACAGTTCTTTCTCCTTAGGGAGGAGTCTGAGTACCTCAACCAGTAATGCGGCAGCAGAAGCTCAATCATTAGTGACTCAAGCAACAGAGTCATACCAAACCACAAAGAGTGACGTTATGTCCATGGGGAACGGCGTCAGCTTTACTGATAATCAAGGTAATAGCACGACGCTATCCAAAATGCTGCAAGGCACTGACTCTTCTTCTGCTATAGAAAGCATACAGAAACAGACGGGAATGTCTCGACAAGAAGCAGAAGCGTTAGTCACTAGTGTGGGAGCTAGTGCTGCATTAGGGCTCCAAACACCGAAAGGTTTACCTATAAGCGCGGGGGCAGAAGTTAATGGAAAGGCAACTCAGTCTGATACGGACCAATTAATAGAAAATGCATCAAAAGGAAACGCGCAAGTCGAACAAGTTTTGAAGCAGTACGCAGAAAGTATCAGTGAGAACGACCAATGGATGCTGTCAACAAACTTCAGTGACAGTGAACGTGCAGAGTTTGCTGAGTCACTTACCCAATTACAAAATAAAGGTGAAGTTGTGACGGCTGCCACAAATAATTCGACAGAACTTAAGCAACAGGTTAATGACGCTGAAACAATACAAAACACTTTACCGAAACTGCAATGGAGTGATGTTCAGCTTTCTAGTCAGGGCTTTAACCAAGTCTTTGAGACGCTTAGAGAGGGTTTTAAAGATGAAAAAGGCAACGTCGATGACAAGGCTTTTGAGTCTTACTTAAAAAATGAATATGGAACTGCTGACTATGATGAAATTAGAGATACTATCGCTACAGATAAAGACATCATGGTGAATGGCCGTGCTGGGTCAGATGGCGGCGTTCTCAACACCCTTCTCTCAGATTATGCTGATATTACAGGAAGCAACACTGAGCGACTTCAAGCGCTGGGTAACGCCTTTACACAAATTGGTGAATCTCAAGGTGATACTAGTCCGGGCAACACCTTTACTAAAATTGGTCAAGAAATAAGTGAAACTGTTGAGGATATAAATAGGACGAACGAGCTAACAGAAAGAATCAATAACGATGTTAAAGCACAACAAGAAAATATTGACGTCAAAGATGGTGTTAAGACCGCTACTAGCGATAATACACCTGACAGTCTAGACCCAGACAACATTCGCAGGGTAGATAAACCGGACGAGTTTAATGATGTCAAGAGTGATTTAAACGCTGCTAAAGGGCAAGGTGAGGCTATAGCTCAAAAAGTTCAAGATGAGAATAAAAATCTTGACCTTAAAGTCGAGCAACAGATTGATGAAAACAACAAACCGGGCATTGATGCGCTATATAACCTTAAAAATTGGTTCACAGACGGTTTTGAAAAAGAGTTTTCCTTCAACGAAGCAACAGATGGCATGGAGAAGCTGGTACGTAATTACAATGGTATGGCCATAGAAAATGGGGGAGCCATTTATGACTACAATGGCCTTAGCAAGGGATTTGAAATACTTGAGAACAAAAATGAGGAAGGTGGGAATAACCTTTCTAATCTTTCAAATACAGAAGCACTGCAAGCTTATATGGCTGCTGACTTCATTGACCAGAACAAAGAATTACTCACTGAGTTGGGCGTGAGTGATGGCTTCATACAACAAGCCCAAGGCGCTAAATCTGAAATAGCAGAGAATAACTTTAAGAAATTGGGTGAGGATGATAGGCAAGCAATTGACGCGGTTTCACAAAAAGTAGCGACCGGTCAGGCTGATGTGAGTTCGGGAATTGGTATTTTAGCTAACGCTAATGTTTTTGATGATGGCGTCTTAGATAAGCTGAAGGGTGACGCACTTGATCTCAAAGATGTAACAAATGGTGCGCAACAAAATGGATTTATAGCGGCTCAGAATGCTATCTATGACTATGAGAAGTCAGGACTAAACAAAGAGCTTGCTGAAATTTATAAAGATAATGAAGATGCTCGTAATGGCCTATCTAGGTATGACGAGGTGTTAGATGAGCGTTCGGGCCGTGGTGACCAAGCTGCAAACAGTTTTGAGCGTTTACGTGCTGCAGATTTTGCATACAGCGCTGCTAACTACATCGACGCTGAACGTCGTAATCAATACGAATATGATGAGAATCAAAATGCGTCTGAGAACTTTAAACTTGAAAATGAGAAAGCTTATAGTGAGCTAATTCGTGGTGGATATTCTATGGCCATGGGTAACTACGACTACGTGTCAGGGGTTGATACGCTTACGAAAGTATCTGAAAACGAAAATGTATCTCTGCAGAAAGTGTTGGATAGTGATAATCGCTATGACCCAATCAGAGAAAATGTTGTATCCACCGTCGACAATATGAACATCCCTACCTACAACACCTCATTTGGTGAAAACTATGAAGGTGAGACAAGAGGTGGCTTGCCTGCCACTACTGACACCAATAAAGGTGAAGCTAAAATAGCTGGTGTAAGCGTTGGTGATGATGGAGCGGGAATGGCCTACTACAAAATCGATGGAATGGAGAAAACCACATACCAAGTGCCGGTAGAGAAAAGTGATAATGGTGGCTTCAATGTAGTTGGCGCCTTTACTGATGTTAAAGCGAATGAACGCGCTGATGCAGAGGTAGCAATGAAGGCCATGACTCCAGCATCAGAGCTAGTGAAAGGCACTGCTAACGAAAATAGTACTCAAGGAAATAATGCAGAGTCTATGAAACAAGAGAGCGCTTCAACAGCTGCAGTTACACCGAACGACGGTGCAACGCCGACAACGGAAAACGTAAACTCAACCAACGCTAATGCGTCTGGGGATACTTCACAACCGACGTCGCCAACACCAAGCGAACAAACCGTGAGTAATTCGGATGGCCGTCAGAGTGCTGAAAATGCTTCAACATCAACAGCTGAAGATACACGCACAATTGGAGCCACGGTCGACAGCCCAAAGGATAAAGGCACCGTGACAGAAACGAATGCCACGCCAATTGATACTGACATCGCGTCGTCAAATGATAGGGCGGGTGATGCAAAACAAAATGGCAGTATTCAAACTGATATGCCACCAGCAGCCACGCCAACTGATGTTAACGTGAAAGACAGTGTTGGTAATAGTGATGTGCAAGAGACCAACGGACCAGATGTTTCCGCGCAAGAAGAGAGAAGCGTAGAGCAGCCGATTGCACAAGCGCCGGAAAATGTGGAATCAACTCCAGGCATATCAAGTGAAAATGGCACGGGGCAACAGGAGAATACCACTGACCCAAAGTTTCGTAACGCTGATTTTACGCAGCAACCAGTAGAAGGGAGTAACCAAGCTCCTGATACAGTCGCACCAAGCGCTAATTCAGCGGCGCCATCGACAGCCAAGCAAGAAATCGAAGATCAAAACATGATGGACGACTTTATGGCACGTGGCGCAGAGAAAGTGTCTGCGCTTGATTCCGTCGCGGCAGAAAATGACCTTGAAATCACGCAAAACGATTCTGGTATGAACGTTATAGATGTTGCTTCAGCGCCAAATGGTGAGGTGACAATCGGCGGTGCTATGTATCAGCTTGTCGGTGATCGTGTCGATGACACAGGAGAGTCTATCGGGCAGCTGTTCTACGACAAGACATCTGATAACTACACATCCGTCGAGTATGGCAAAGTGGTGAACTGGGGGGATAGCAATCCAAATAAACAGGTTTAACGAAAAGGGGCTTACGCCCCTTTTTAATATCTACTCTTCAGCGTCAAAGTTCAGAAAATGCCTCCAGCCCTGCCATTCGCTGTAGTATTCTTTTGGGTTAAAGGGTACGTCAGGTGGCCTTTTACCCTGACTACACATTTCAAACCACTGCGATGATGTCTTTACTCCTATCTCTTTTAATCTCTGTTTTGCTTGTTTAAAAGGCAAAAAGACATCAGAGTTGGATTTCGCTAAAAATAATGACCACCCTTTAAACTCTGGGTAAACAATGTCAGGTCGTGCAGGTGCAAGCTCCCCCAGTTCGCCGTTCTTTACGCTTTCAGTGTAAGCAAGTCGGGTACTAATATGCTGTTGTTTCACCCTCTCTTTAAGCGCTTCATACGACGGAATATCTATACACGGAGCGCCATTTTTCTCGTACTCGCGTTTCCCGATTTCTATAAAGCTAGCCCAATCGGTAAAGCTGCTGTAGTACTTTCTGGGGTCGCGAGGAACCACACGGGCCACACGATTTTGCTTGTATGCTTCTTTGAAGTCCTTTTGCACCGTCAACTTTTCGTGCACAACATAAGCCGCAGCTTTAGACATGCTTAATTTGGGAATATTGCGTGCATTCACACTTGCTAAACTCTTCATGTTGCTTTTCTTATTCTCAATATTAAATGACTTACTTTATTTTGATTTATTTTAGACGCTCACTTTTTCGCACCTCTACGAAAAATTACCTTGCACTTGAAAGGTACACTACGTCAGAACGTATGCATCAAGTGAGGCTGTTTTATGAACAATAAGTTAAGTTATAACGCATTTATTGATGATCCGATAATACGCTTTTTTTCGCTGATTAATGCAGGCTTAGTTATCACGTACCTATGGATATCGTTAGTCCACGTACCACAATACCAGTACGCATTTAGTGGTACGTTTTTACTTATACCGCTATTAACGGTTGTATTGTTTAAAGCGTTTGATGCATCGCTACAGGTTACCGATGACGGGACACTTTATTATACCGAAAAATTCTTATTTTTTACGATTAAAAAGCGTGAAGCGTCGTCGATTGGTTTTAAAACTTGCAAAAAGTGGTCTCAAATTACCCTATCTTCTGGTAACGCCATGTTTTGTACACGTTTTATTTTTCCAAATGATGAGACTCGCCAAATCGTGAGTGCCATGGCGACATTGAGCAAGGCGAAATGCGTTAATAATCTGTCGATAGACACCAACATTTGATGGTGTCTACGAAACTTTTCGTTCGTTCACGGACATAAAATAGTGCAACGTTTCAACTAAAGGCTGCCCCATGTCACACAGATTCTCTCAACCAGATTATACGTTTGCCTATCAACCCGTGGTAAGCCTCTTAAACCAGCAGCCGATTGCGTGTGAACTTCTATTGCGCCAATTCGATGGTATCTGTATCGACGAATTCTTAAGTACGCCAGAGCTTTTCAATACCCATGTAATTGGTTTAATGAAAGCGAAAGCCGATGTGACTAAACACCTTTTTTTGGCACATGGCGTATCAAACATCTTTATCAATCTAACGCCAAATCAAATCAGCGCACCGGGTTTTATGTCTTCACTGAACGCCTTTTATGCCAACGGTATCAGCCCATCAAGTGTGGCCATTGAAGTGACAGAGCAATTTTATGCGGTGGATGAAGACGCTTTTTACCTTAACTTGAAAGAAGCGCGGCGAAGGGGGCACCCCATTATCGTCGATGACTTTGGCTCAGGTTTTAGCAACTTCAATTATGTCAGAATGCTGCAGCCTAGCATTGTAAAAACAGATAAAAGCATCCTTGAGAGCGCGATGACCGACGATTATTCACGAGAGTTTTTGCGAAACCTTGTGGCGTTCTTGCGTACTGTGAAATGTAAAGTCGTTATCGAAGGCGTTGAAGATACTGATCACCTCAATATCGCTCAGCAATGCAGTGCTGACTATTTACAAGGTTTCTTGTTTGGCAGACCTCAAAATATCGAGCGTGAAAAGGTAGAAGCATCACGTCTCGTTGTAGGCCTTAAGCGTGACGCTCATCAAAGTGCCACCAGCCTGTTGCGCAAGGTATCTTATTGATTCACCCAATAAAGGTGCAGCCGTGGCACAACGGGCTCTTTTTTGGCGCTTCGTTTACCACTTGAATCGCCCTGATACATTCTAAACCCGCCTAACTCAACATTATCGTCCAGTACCAATATTGGCGAGTGAGCTACAAAGGTTGTTTTCCGTCTGCGGTGAAAGTAGACATTAGCAATTGGCGTTTTTCTAATAGGGCGTTCTTGGCGCAATAGGGCGCTAGGCGGCAATGTAGATAACGCCTTGCGCTCGATGTCGATTTGTTCTGACCATGCCGTCGAGTCGAGTTGGCTTCGAGCATACTTTTCACTGTTATCCAACTTCTTCAGCCATTCATCCCGGCTGGCTTTTTTTGACATCGATACGCGATTTGAAAATGAAAAACTCAGTCGCTTCAACTCATCTTTTGGAATAACGTGGATATGCCGACCTATGGCTTTACGTATCCCCATTGGTATCGCTTGCTTCATAACCTCAAACTGAACGTCTTTATCGGGCGACACATCACGCACAAGCTGCATTAAGCTGTCTTTACGTTGATTGATAATGTTGACCCTATCACAGATTTCCTGTTGGTCATCGACACGCAATTGAATGACACCGGGCAGGCGCTTGGCCATCACACCGGCTTGTTCATCGACAAGGTGGTGATCGGAATAGTGCAATAATCCGCGTTCGAATGCCTGTCGACCAGTCACCACATCAGGCGCAAGATTGATGTGGTGAATACCCACATCTTGTACCTTGCCGACATCAAGCATGTATACGGTAGCATGAAGCATTTGTTGTCCGCGAAGGACAAGGTTTAGGCTATCGATATGACTGAGCAACGCAAAGTAATCTTCACGAATAGTTCTGGATTCACGAAATAATGATTCGGTGAGTTCGACGTTAGGCTCCACTAGCGTACCCTCATTTCTAAAATTAACTACATCATACCTTTACAGTCTGTCCAAGACAACGTTTACCATCATCCGCCGATACACGCCTTTCGACGTCGAACCCACTTACGTCGCGTCTCTTTCTTTCTCTCTTCTTGCTTGACCTCTCTCGCATTTTTCTCGCGTCCGGTCGAGGGTGTACAGT
>Ga0208879_1005015_pt1 | contig 10069 bp, 9 predicted proteins | sample Knorr_S15_td_Bot_FD_185605 | JGI IMG/M metagenome (GOLD analysis project Ga0208879, IMG submission 185605) | Marine microbial communities from Southern Atlantic Ocean transect - Knorr_S15_td_Bottom_ad_5009_LV_A (SPAdes) (version 2) | ecosystem: Environmental > Aquatic > Marine > Oceanic | place...
CATATCCCGGCGCGCGGGTTTCGAGCGTCTTTGCGCTTGTGGCAAGGCCTCGATCTTCGTCGAAGAAATCGAACGTCTTGAAGTTGTCGGGCGTGCGCTCTCCCAAACCGCCCAATCGTTCCAGGTGATCCTACCACGGTCCACCCTGCTCCCTGATCGGCCCGCCCCAGGTGAGGCCGGAGTTTTCGATGACGTCCCAGTCAGGATCAGAGGGCAAGCGGCGCGCCTCTGCCGCCTCATGCAGAAGCGCGTCGCGCATGTCGTCCGCGTCCTGCGCGTCACAGCTCGGCCCGCGCCGCCGCAACGCACCAAAGCAACGAAGAGGCCGTCAACAAGAACGGAGTCTCGCCGGTCTGAAAGCCGCTCAGCAAAGGTTCACCCGAAGAAGCTCTTGGTTGAACGAGATTTGTAAAGATCAGCTCGCGTGACAGGCGCCACCCGGAAAATGTGTAGACAGGCCGACCCAAGTTTTTCCCGGATGGGAAAGGGTAAGAGTTCTGGCTTGTCGTTCCCCTGACTAGGCGGCCCCGTTTATGTCTGCGGCCAGTTCCTCCAGACTCTTTTTTGTGATCTGGATGATTTCTCGCACGTCATTCGCGCCCACTATCAATGGCGGACAAAATGCCATCGCGTCTGTCATATTACGTGAGATGAGGCCGTTGCGCAGCATGATTGCGTTCATTTGGGCGCCGAGTTTTCCAGGGGCAAAATCGCCTGATTTACCCTCTGGGGCGATCAATTCAAGTGCGCCTATGAGGCCAATGCCACGTGCCTCTCCAACGAGAGGGTGGGACGTCAGGTCGGTCAATCCAGCTTGCAATTCTGCACCGCGTTCGGCGGCATTGGCCACAAGATCGCGCTCTTCGATAATCTTGATGTTTTCCAGCGCTACGGCTGCGCCGACGGGGTGGCCACCGCCCGTATAGCCATGCCCCAGAACACCGATGCGCCCGCTTTCGTCGGCGATTGGCTGATAGACCCGATCGTTGATCATGAAAGCCGAAAAGGGGAAATAGCTGGAGGTGATCTGCTTGGACATGGTGAGAATGTCGGGCTTTATGTCAAAGGTTGTAGAGCCAAACATGTTGCCCGTGCGGCCAAAACCGCAAATCACTTCATCTGCGATAAGAAGGATATCGTATTTCGCCAGAACCGCTTGGATTTTCTCCCAGTAGGTCGCCGGAGGAACAACAACACCGCCCGCGCCCATGACAGGCTCGGCGATGAATGCGGCTACAGTTTCGGGGCCCTCTGATTGGATCATATCATCAAGATCTTGGGCACAGCGTGACGCAAAAGCTTCTTCGCTTTCGCCGTCCTGACCTTCGCGCCAGTAGTGCGGGCAAGTGGTGTGCAAGATGCCCTCCATCGGCAGATCGAAGGACTTGTGGTTATAGGGCAGACCCGTCATCGACGCGGCTGCGACTGTCACGCCGTGATAGCCGCGCAGGCGCGAGATGATCTTCTTTTTCTCGGGCTTGCCGAGCGCGTTCGAGCGATACCAGACCATCTTGACGATCGTATCGTTCGCCTCGGAGCCCGAGTTGGTATAGAAAACCTTGCTCATTGGCACGGGGGCTATTTCGATCAGCTTTTCAGCAAGATCAATCGCCGGACCATGCGAGCGGTGCGAGAAGTTGTGGTAGTAAGGCAGCTTTTGCATTTGCCGGCTGGCGACATCCACAAGGCGTTGTTCGTTGAACCCGACTGCCACGCTCCAAAGGCCGGACATGCCCTCGATATAGCGGTTGCCGTTTGAGTCGGTGACGTGGATTCCCTCGCCTGATTCAATGATCAGCGGACCAATTTTTTCATGCGCTTCGGCATTGGTATAGCTGTGAAAATGATAAGCGATATCACGGGCTTCGTCTGAATTTGGTCGCACATCCATGGCAGGCATCACTTCTTGTAAGTTGGCGTTTTTCACGCGGCAGGGGGCCGCGATTTGCCCTCAGTGCTATCGCCGCTTTCTTGCTTTTAGCAAGCAGTTTTGTTCCGAGCATCCTGTCTGCGGGCCAGCGAGGCCGCCCATTTGAAGCAGAAACGCCCGCCGGGATTTCGGTCGTGGTTTGAGGACACTTCCATCCTGTGATTCTGTTTGGATGCTTCGTTTTTTTGAAGCGCAGCGGCCGTGAATCTTGGGGAAAATGCGGCCCAATCCCGCTCAGGTTGTTGCCTTCGCAGCTTTCCGTTTCACAAAACCAAGACCCGATTTGGCGGTGTTCTCGCGCTGCAAATGGTTGGTAAAAATATGTTTTAGTTAGATATTTAGGATTTTCCAGGGCCTTTCTGGGCCCGATGAAAGAATCGCAAGTGCGCGAATTGACACGTGACACAAGAGTTTGTGCGTTTTTTGCCAAAGTGGTTGGCCGGAACGGTGCTACGATCATTTTAACACATGAGACAGTTGTGTTTTCGCCATTTGTGTTTTGGGGACGTTAGATGAATCAGAAGGACAAAACTGCAAACAAGCTCATGACTGCCACCCAGTGGCAGGCGGCTGTCTCAGATACGTTCTTTCCCCTAGAGACCACGATGGCGGATGACCAGTCCTTTTCAGGTGATCTCAATACTTGGAACCTCGGTATCGTCGGTCTGTCGCAGATGCGTTGCGATGGCATTCTCTACAAAAGGCACAAGCGGCACTTTCTGGACGAAGTTGAAAGCAGTCTGCTGATTACCATTCCAAGATTGGGGACGGTCGGCTTTGACCAGAATGCCCGCCAGGCGAAATGTTCACCGGGCGAGTTTCTGGTAGAACGGGGCGATTTGCCCTACGAGTTCTGGCATGAACAGACGAACGAGCTGTTGGTGCTGAAGGTGTCTTCCGAAAGCGTGCGGGCCCGCATCGGCCCAACAGACCGTTTGGGCGCGCTGAGTTTTGATGGCACAGCCGGCGTGGCCAGTTATTTTCTGGATACCGTCAAGACAACGGCGCTGCACGTCGATTTGCTTGATGAGCAGGCGCGCGCGGCCGCTGGCAAGCACATCCTTGATCTGCTGTGCCTCTCAATCCGCAAAGATGACCGTGTGCTGGACAGCGAAACCTCGACAATCCGCGCAGCACATCTGCACCGCGCAGAACAGTTTATCCGCAACAACCTCTTCAATGAGAATCTCTCCTCAAGTCTTGTGGCAGAGGCCTGCAATGTGTCGCAGCGCTATCTGCAACAACTGTTCTCGGAGTCGGGCAGGTCGGTTTCCGGGTTCATCCGCGAAAAGCGTCTGGTGCGCGCGCGCGAGGACCTGAGCGTCGTAGGGCCCATCACAATTGCCGAGATAGCCCATCGGTGGGGGTTTTCGGATCAATCCCAGTTTAACAAAGCCTATCGTGCGCAGTTCGGCTGCACACCGACCGAAACGCGCAAAGCCGCGCAGCAAGGCCAGAAGACGGCCCCTCCGTAACCCTTAGCTAAAACCGAAAACCCCCAAGTAGGGTCGGCTTTCGCCGGCGCCTTCCTGATGCCCTGTTGTCTTTTGAAGGATGTAGACATGAAGAACACAAGAGTTGCCGTAGATGTGGGTGGGACGTTTACCGACGTCGTCATTATGGACGAAACAACGGGTGCGATCCGCATCGAAAAGACGTCATCGACACCGGATGACCCGATGGTTGCCATTCTCAACGGGATTGATCAGGGCGGCATCGACCTCAGCGAGGTGTCGATGTTTTCGCACGGGACAACCGTGGCAACAAACGCGCTGATCACACGTAATTTGGCGCGCTCTGCGATGATCTGCACCGAAGGGTTCCGCGACGTGGTCGAAATCCGCCGGGCCAACAAGGAGGATCTGTGGGACACCTACAAAGATGTGGCCAAGCCCTACATCCCGCGTCGGGACCGTCTGACCGTCCGTGAATGCGTCGACGCGAACGGCACGGTTCTGGAAAAGCTGGACGAAAAAGAAGCGCTGCGCATCGCGCATGTTTTGAAGAAGCGCAAAGTCGCCTCTGTTGCTGTCTGCTTTATGAACTCTTACACCAATGGGGCCAATGAAGAGCGGATGCGAGACATTCTGCTGAGTGTGATGCCGGATGTGCCGGTGTCGATCTCTTCACAGGTCCTGCCGGAGATTTTTGAGCACGAGCGTTTCTCGACAACGATGGCAAACGCGGTCGTGTCGCCTTCGGTCGTTGATTATGTAGCGCGCCTTGAGGGTAAGCTGGCTGACGGCGGCTACGAACGCGATCTGCTGTTGCTGCACACGGGCGGCGGCGTGATGACCCCGGCCAGCGTTAAAGACTTTGCCGCGCGTCTGGCAGGGTCGGGCATTGCCGCGGGCGCGATTGCCAGCCGCTTTATTGGCAACCTTTGCGGGTTTGACAATTCTATCGGTTTTGACATGGGCGGGACCAGCACGGACGTATCCTTGGTGTATGAAGGCAAGTCGCGTGTCACCAAAGACTGGTATATCGAATATGGCTATCCGATCCGGTTCCCGTCGATCGAAGTGCTGACCATTGGTGCGGGCGGCGGATCTCTGGCGTGGAAAGACGAAGGCGGGTCACTGCGCAACGGACCGCAATCTGCGGGCGCCTTCCCTGGGCCTGCCTGCTACAAGAACGGCAATGAAGTGGCCACAAACACGGACGCCAATGTTGTGCTGGGCCGCCTTGGCACATCGCTCGCGGGGGGCAAGATTACCCTTGATCCCGCCCTGGCCGAAGCGTCGGTCAGAGAGACTGTGGCCGAGCCTTTCGGAATGGAGCTGCACGAAGCCGCCGAAGCCGTGGTTGCGGTTGCAAACGCAAATATGGCCAATGCGGTGCGTTTGCTGTCGATTAGCCGAGGTTATGACCCACGGGACTTCGCGCTTGTGGCGTTTGGCGGAGCCGGGGCGTTGCATGGTGCGGCAATTGCCAAGGAGTTGTCGATCCCGACTGTCATTATCCCGCCCAATCCGGGTGTGACATCGGCTCTGGGTTGCCTGCTGGTCGATATCCAGCACGACTTCTCAGACAGCTTCATGGCTGCTGCGGCTGATACCAAGCCGGAGGATTTGGAGGCCGCCTTCGAGCGGCTGGAGGCCATGGCCGCTGATCGTTTGAAGCACGAAGGCGTAGCGCCCAAGGACATTGTCATGCAGCGCACGGTCGAGATGATGTATCAGGGCCAATGGCGTGCCTTGGCAGTATCTGCGCCGTCCAAGGTCACCGATATTGAGGCCTTGATCGACGGGTTCCACAGCGAACACCAGCGCGAATTCAACTTCCGCCGGGATGACGCACCGGTGTCGATCTTCCGTGTGGGGCTGACGGCGACGGGTATGGTTCCCAAGGCCGAGCTGCAAAAGCACGAGGTGAGGAAGAACAAGCCCAAGACCGACAAGACACGCGATGTCTGGTTTGACGGCAAGGCCCACACGGCGATGATTTTCGAGCGTGAAAACCTGACCGCCGGTGCGACCTTTGATGGCCCCGCCATTGTCGAGCAGTTCGATTCAACCACCGTAATTCCGCCGAACACGACTGCTGAAGTCGATCAATACATGAACATTCTCATCCGAGTGCAGGAGTAATACTATGAGTGATTCAAAAGCCCTAGATCCCGTCACGTTTGAAGTTCTCAAGAACTCCTTCATCACATCCGTTGACCAGATGGCCGAGCAGATGCTGCGCACCTGTTACTCCTTTGTGATCTACAACCGAGACTTTTCTAACGCGCTGCATGATGCCGAAGGCAATTCGGTTGCGCAGGGCAACGATGACATCGCGGTGCACGTCGGCACGCTGCACTTTACCTGCAAAGACGTTATTCGCGTCTTCAAGGGCGACATGATGCCCGGCGATGTCTACGCGATCAACGATCCTTACGCAGGTGGCACGCACTTCAGCGATGTCCGTCTGGTGCGGCCGATCTTTGATGAAGACGAGCTGATCGGGTTTTCGCAGTCAAACGGGCACTGGTCTGATCTGGGTGGCTCTGTGCCCGGTTCGTTTGATGTGACGGCGAAAGACATGTTCCGCGAGGCGGTTCGGATCACACCTGTCCGGCTATTCCGTGCCGGCGATTTTTGTTCCGACGTTGCCAACCTGATCGCAAACAACACACGCGACCCCGCGTCGATTATCGGTGACATCCACAGCCAGGCACAGGCCACGCAGGTGGCCGAACGTGAAATCCTGCGGCTGGTGCGAAAGTACGGGCGCGAGCAGGTCAAGCAGGGCATGAACGAGGTGCAGGACTACGTTGAACGCGCCGTGCGCCAGCGTATTGCGGCGCTGCCCGACGGCACATGGAAATCCGTCGACTACATCGACCGGGACCCGTCAGGTGGCGAGGGGATGATCCCGATCCACATCAAGATGACAATCAAGGGTGATCAGATTCACTACGATTTCGAAGGCAGCCACCCGACGATTGGTTCGATGTACAATTCCGCGCCGGGAGCCACATTCTCGGCTGTCGTCGCGGGGATGAAGACCTTCTTTCCTGACCTGCCGTTGAACTCCGGCTTCTATCGGATGCTCTCTGTCGCTGCGCCGGAAAATTCGGTGGTCAGTGCCCAGTGGCCCACGGCGGTCACCGGCTTCCTGATGCCGTTTGAAAAGATCATGAACTCGGTTTTCGAGATGTGGTCGGAGATCATGCCGGAGCGCGCCATCGCCTGTGCATTCAACCTTGAATACCTGTTGGCGGGGGGCACGGACAAGCGGCGCGAGGAGGACTCTACATTCTTGTTCTACGAATCGCCTGTGCATTCAACCTTGAATACCTGTTGGCGGGGGGCACGGACAAGCGGCGCGAGGAGGACTCTACATTCTTGTTCTACGAATGGCTCCCCGGCGGTTGGGGCGGACGGCGCGGTAAGGATGGCAGCGACGTCACCACAGCCTGCTTCGGAACCGGGCTCATGTCTCAGCCCAACGAAGGCAACGAGCGGGTCAACCCGACCCGGACGCTTGAATTTCAGATCAAAAAAGACAGCGCAGGCCCGGGCAAATGGCGCGGAGGGACAGGGGTGCAGAAAACCTCCCTGCTTCTGGAAAGTGAAAAATCCGTCATGTCCTATGTCTGCGACCGCGAACGCGCCGTCGTCTGGGGTGTTGATGGCGGTTTGCCCTCCATGCCGCATGGTCTGACCATCAAACGCGCCGGCTCGGACACGCACGAATGGCTTGGGTCTGTCTTCTCTGACTTCCCGATGTATTCGGGAGATGAGTTTGCGCGCCCGACCGCGGGGGGCGGCGGCTTTGGCGACCCACTTGAACGCAAGACAGAGGCTGTTCTGACGGATGTGGTGGATGACTATGTCTCTATCAAACGAGCCGCGTTGGACTATGGCGTTGTGATCAAAGAGATTGATGCGGACTTGTGTGAATATGAGGTCGATGAGGCCGAGACCGAGAAACTGCGGGCGCATATTCGTGAAAACCGCGTGGCTTGGGCCCGCATTGATCCTGAAAAGGTTGCCGAGATGTATCGCAAAGGCGAGATCGACGCGATGGACGCCGTGAGACGCTATGCGGTGATCCTGGATTGGGAAACCGGCGAGCCGCTGCCCAAGACGATCGAACAGTTCCGCGAGAGTTTCGAGCGGCGCAGCGTGGCGCACTGGACCTAGTGAGCATCACCAGGACCCACAGCCGCCATCGGTTGGCGGCTGTGGCGCACAACGGTCGGAACAGGAACGCGAAGGATAAGATTTTGTCATTGGAACTGGAATCAATCAGCGTTGCGTTTGGTGGCTTCAAGGCTCTGGATGACGTGACGATTTCGCTAAAGAAGGCGGAAATTGTCGGGTTGATCGGCCCCAACGGAGCAGGCAAAACCACCTGCGTCAACATCATCACAGGCTTTCAGGACCCCACGTCAGGCACGGTCATGCTGGATGGGCAGGACATCAACGCCAAAGCGCCCTATGACATTCGCCGCCGGGGTCTTGCGCGCACGTTCCAGGCCGGGCGCTTGTTTTCCGGGCTGGATGTACTGGACAATCTTGCAGTGACCGGGGTGGGCCTTGGCCATTCGCGGCGCGCCTCCGAAGACGAAGCGCTGCGCGTGTTGTCCTGGATGGGGGCCGGGCATCTTGCCGAACTGCCCGCAGCCGGGCTGCCCTATACGGACGAGCGCAGGGTCGGCATTGCGCGTGCGCTGATGTTTGCCCCCGATTACCTGCTGCTGGACGAACCCGCCGCAGGCATGTCCGAAACCGAAGCGGATGATCTGGCACAAATCATCAGGCGGATCGCGGATGAGCTGAACTGCGGTGTCCTGTTGATCGAGCATAACGTCGGGCTTGTCCTGTCATTGTCAAACCACGTCTATGTTCTGGACGCGGGCAAGATCATCGAAGAGGGCGACAAGACCGAGATCCTGGCCAGCCAGGCGGTACGCGAAGCCTATCTGGGCGCAGAGCATGCGCCAGAAAACATGGAGCACGCGTGATGTCAAAGCTGGGTGTTTTCGATGTCGCGGTTCGGTATGGCAAAGTGCCTGCACTGTCGGATGTTTCCTTTACTGTTCAAGAGGGTGAGAGGCTGTTCATCTCCGGGCCGAATGGGGCGGGCAAGTCCTCTCTGCTCAAGGCGATTTGCGGAGCCGTTGCCACGACCCATGGCCGCATTGAGGTGGACGGCGATGTGCTGAATGGCCGCTCGCCCGAAGCGATAGCGCGTTTGGGTCTGACTATGGTTCCGGAAGGCCGCGAGGTTTTCGGAACGCTGACAGTCGAGGAAAACCTGCGTGTGGGCACGGGCATCCGGAAGGACAAGGCGGCGATTGAAACGGATATCGACGGGATCTACCAGAGCTTTCCTATCCTGGGTGAGCGGCGGCATGCCAATGCCGGAGCACTGTCCGGCGGACAGCAACAGATGTTGGCGATCGGGCGCGGTTTGATGACCAATCCCAAACTGATGATGGTGGATGAACCTTCGCTTGGGTTGGCTCCGAATATTGTCGATCAGGTCTATGAAACGCTCGTCAATCTGCAGGCCGAACGCGGCTTGACCCTGATCATCGTTGAACAGAGCTCGGCCCGCGCGGCCCGGGTTGGCGGGCGCATGGTGTTGCTGCGCGGGGGTCATGTTGCCGGCGATGGCGATGCGGCAGGCTTTGCGGAAAGCGATCTGCTTAAGGAAGCCTACTTTGGGCAAAACCAGTCGGAGGATGCGACATGAACGCCGTTCCACAGCTGCTCTTTGATGCGCTGAGCCTTGGGGGCATCTATGCCATGGCCGCACTTGGGATTGCTCTGATCTTCGGGGTGATGAAACTGGTGAATTTCGCCCACGGCGAATACATCGCCTTTTGCGTTTTTGCATTGATTGTGCCCTCGACGGACGCAGTTGCCGTCATGTTCTTGGGCAAAGCGCCGGCGATTTTGCTGATCCCGCTGCTGCTGCTGATCGGCGCTGCAATCGCCGTCGCCTCCGAGTTCTTTGTCTTCAGGCACATGCGCAATGCCACGCCTGTGGCGATGATGATTTCATCTTTTGCCTTGGGGTTCGTGATCCAGAATACACTGCTGTTGGTCTACGGGAAGGCAACCAGATCGGTGACGCCAACCGGGTAGTCGAGGCGGATGTTCAGAAGCGTTTCGTCGCTGTTGCGGCGCTTGTTTTCCCTTTATGCAGGGTTCTCAGAAACCTCTTCGCGTCTTCATCCATGCGGGATTGGATGTCCGCGATCAGGCGGTCGCGCGTTGAGATCAATTCCGCAAGGTCGACGGATTCCTTCGTCATGCCCTCGAATTCCCTGACATAGGGCTGATCCAGATCGATCAGGTTTGGGTTCAGCAATTCGTGCGGCGGGCGTGGTGAACTCGCGACGTAGATCAGAAAAGTGCGGAACAACTCGTCCGTGAAGCCTTCATTCTCGTAGAGCAGCTTGACGTCGTAAAGGTCTCGCGGATGCTGGCGATCAAGGGCCGCATGGAGCTTGCCGCCGAACAAATCCTCGAAGGAAACGATGTTCATCGTCGCATATCCGAACGCCTCCTCGACGGCTTCGGAGACTTCGCGTTGTTCCGGATCATGCACGACGCCCCGGGTAACGGGGGAGGTTTCGATTTTGATTTCGGCTGTGCCGAGGCGGGCGAGCGCACGCGTGGCGCCGCCGCCACC
>Ga0208879_1005016_pt1 | contig 10069 bp, 9 predicted proteins | sample Knorr_S15_td_Bot_FD_185605 | JGI IMG/M metagenome (GOLD analysis project Ga0208879, IMG submission 185605) | Marine microbial communities from Southern Atlantic Ocean transect - Knorr_S15_td_Bottom_ad_5009_LV_A (SPAdes) (version 2) | ecosystem: Environmental > Aquatic > Marine > Oceanic | place...
AAAAATAGCTCAGCCTCGTCATGTTTCGTCTGAAGAGTCTCTTTGAATTTCACTAAGAGGGATTCTTGTTTGGCTCCGCAGTTGCCACAGACACCTTCCCACATAGGCATACCATTCTCGCAGTCGAGACAATCAACTTCCAAGGCGGCGGCACACTCGGTATTCCGACAGAATTTTCTATCTGCCGGATTGATTGTCGCACACTGCGGACATTCACCCTCTCCCAGAGATCGTGATGTGTCCATCTTCCCCGCATGTGCCTGAAGAATAGCTTCACGCATTTCCATGGCGGATTGAAACCGATCCTCTTTTTTTGATTTAAGGGCTTTGGCAAGCATATGCCTAATTGATGGAGGTACCGAATCTAAATTAATTACACGTGGTGGTTCTCCCGTGAGCATCTGATAAAACGTAGCTGCCAGACTCCAGAGATCACTGCGATGGTCGGTTAACTCCGCGGCCTGTCGCTGCTCGGGTGGCATGAAGTCTAGCGTCCCGATCACTGCCCCCTCCATCGTCATGCCTGTATCAGCGGTGTCATCCTTGGCTAGGCCAAAGTCAGTCAGCTTGGGGATGCCGTCCTCGGTCATTAAGACATTGGCCGGTTTGATATCACGGTGAATGATGTTGGCAGCGTGTGCCTTGGAAAGTCCATCACAAATCTGACTAAAAATGTTAACGGCTTGGTCCAGTTCAATAGGGCCTTTCCTGCATTGGTCCAGCAGGCTACCTCCTTGGACACATTCCATGATCAAAAAGGGGCCGTCAGTACTACGGCCATAGTCGTGGATCTGGACGATGTTAGTGTGATTCAGCTCAGCCATCGACTGTGCTTCGGTTAAGAACCGCTGAACCGCTGTTTTACTACGTGCTGCTTTACCTTGAATTCGTTTAATCGCCACCTTGCGTCCTAGACGTGTGTCGGTAGCGAGGATAACCTCACCAAAACCACCTTTACCAAGAACCCCTTCTTCGGTGTAGCGAGTCGATAGATCCTCTAACTTCATCCCGTCATCGAATAACTCGTCGTCGACGTTAGCGTCACCGGAGGTGGATTGATCGCCGAGGCTGTGGGCAGCAGTATCACCGCCCATGGTGGCCCCATCACCGAGGGACTGTTCCGCAGGATCTTGTTGTTCTTCGCCGCTGAAGGTTTCACCTCCGAGGCTGTCTTCGTGGTCTGGCATGGTGGATGAGTATTGGGGTTAGAAAAATGGCAAGCGTTCATACTACCCCAGCGGGAGATCGATAACAAATGCGGGGAGGTTGATATGAGGGGCGTTAGAGGTAGAGGCTGACTACGGAACTAATCCAACTCACGAACCAACCGGAACCCGCCGAGGTTGCCACGGTTATCAGCGTCGATCCTACCGCGGTAAGCGGAACGAGTGCTAGGCGAGTAGTAGTTCCACGACCCACCCCGCAAAACACGGGAAGAGCCGGACGCCGGGCCCGTTGGATCCTGTGCGGGCGACTGTTTGTAGTAATCCCCTCCGTGATAATCGTGGCACCATTCGTAGACATTACCGTGCATGTCGTACAGCCCAAACGCGTTGGGCTTTTTTAATTCAACTTGATGAGCATACTTCTCATCAATATCCCAAGCGTTTTTATCGTACCAAGCGTAATCGCCAAGTTCCTTTTCATCACCGCCGAAGTTCCACGTTGTCTGGGTTCCTGCCCGACAGGCGTACTCCCATTCCGCTTCTGTGGGTAATCGATACGTCTTGCCTTCCTTCCCGCTCAGTGTTTTACAATACGCGACAGCGTCATTCCAGCTTACGTGCGACGCTGCGTAGTTGGGGCCTTCTTTGACATTGCCTTTGCCCTTCCACGGTTCGTTCCCAATCACGGCCGTCCACTGCTCTTGAGTCACTTCGGTCGTTTGCATATAAAACGCCTTACTGATCGTGACCTCATGTTGGGTTTCATCCTCATTGCGGCCCTCTTCATTTTCAGGTGAACCCATTTTGAAGGTGCCATTAGGGATTAAGTTCAGATTCATGCCCAGCGTGTTGATGATAGATTCAAACGGTGGTTCGGGAGTAGGATCGGTCGCTTGTTTCTGTAAGTTTTCCACCTGCTCTTGCAACTTGGCAATTTCAGCCGCTTTCCCGCTCTCGCTAGAGTCATCACACCCAACGGCGATCAACAACATCAATAACAGTAGTCCGAGTTTTGTCTTCATTAAAGCTGTTCCTTGGTGGTGGGTCACGTTTAACGATCCGCCAACATGTGTTCGTTTGAATTGGTTGCCGTGTTGCAAGCCTTTAGCGTATCCGATTTAAGCCCCGATTGGAAACCAGCGATTACAAGGGTTTTGGCAGTGGATGTATCACAGCAGCCACCGCAGAATCTGTTCCTGAAGATCAACGATCTGCTTGCCACCCCCTTTTCCTTGCCCGGCTGCGGGGTGGTGTAATCTAACCAAGCACTTCGTGTTGTGATTTGGCAAGCTGGTCGCAGGTGGGGTACTCCGATACACCGCTTGGTTAGGTGACAGACTGTCAAACAAACGTGTTTCGCACGCGTTTGGAGAACATCATGTACGGCACAAATATTACTACGCCCATAAGTGTCGTAAACAGTGCTTTTGTGGTATCCGGGTCAAACATTGGTTCGTCGGTTATCACGAACGATCCGAGCCACGCATCAAGGATAAGAAAGCACAGGTTGATCAACAAGTATGCGATAAAGGTCTTCGGAAATAGTCGCGATTTACTGAAGAACAAACAAACTAGAGCACAACCGGCTATGATGAATCCAAGATTTCCGAGTATCTCAAAGATAATTAAACCTGCCAACAGCGGGTGGTATTGGTCCGAACCAGGCGTCGTTAGGATTTCCCATGTCCCATCCGTGAAGATCGGCGCGAATGTCTGGAGGAAATCGGCGCCAAGACGAAACGGCTGTATTACTACGCGGATTGCCACGAGGATCAGCCAGCCACCAAGCCCCGAAGGACCATTCTGTAAGTTCTCTGTGCCAAGGGACTCTGGAGAAGGATTCGCTGAAGCAGCAGGCGAAGCGTAGGGATTGTTACTCACAGGAAGACTCCACGATTCCTTAACCACCTCTTCGACCCCAGTAGCTTCTAGTGCAACATCCTCAACGGTCACCGTCGACGGTTTACCACACATCTTGCACGTCCACGTCCGTATGGATTCATGAATCTGCATTGAGTGCATACAGTGCGGGCATGTGAACTCAATAGTGTCATTCATGGCAGCACCCTCCGCACACAGATGGCAAGTTTCTTCTTCATAGCGTTTCCTTCCGGACGTTGAGTCTCTTTCACAACCCCCCATCTTCGCCCCTTGCGGCGGCGATTGCAAGGGTTTTGGCAGCGGATGCCTCACTCCAGCCACCGCAGGATCTGCTCCTGAAGATCCACCATCTGTTTGACCAGTCCACCCTGAAGCTCCAGCTGCTCTTCCAGCTTCGCTAAGAACTCTTTGTGGCATTCAATCATCGGGTCAACGATGCGGCTCAGAGCCACCTCAGATCCTCCGCAAAGCCGGGCATGGGATGACTCCAGAACTAATCCAACTCACGCTCCATGATAAAGTAATCGTCGTCTTTGGGTAGCATTGGGATGACCATTCTTACTCGCCAACCTCCAGTTTCAACAGTTCCTCCAAATCCGGCAGTTTCATGATCAGCGGACTTGTATTCGTACTTCACTTTCGAGGCGGTGTTCGAAGTTTCGCGTTCACAATAAAAACGTTTATCCACGGCACTGTTGTTTCTTCTCGTGTATATCGGTAAAAGCCTCCAGCCTTCTTTGCCAAGGGAGTTGAGTCGGTCGATACTAATCGTTGGAATACCAGCCCTGCTGCCACCGACCAGACGCAACTCATATGTCGGTGGAGGCGCTAACGGTTGAGCGGCCTGCAAGGAATCCAAGGAAAGAAGCTCTCGAACTTCAGAGAAGCCCGTAATCCAAGCACCTGCGCTAATGAGGATCATAATTACCGCAACTCTTCCACTAATACTCGATATGAAGGCATTCTTATCCGTGGTCATAGGTCATTCCTTTATGGGGTTAGTCAGTCCACCCTCAGTTGGTGGGTTGGTCATTGGGATTCCTCACGGGATGTAAGGCGCCTTATTCAACACAGCCCCCATCTTCGCCCTCTGTAGCGGCGATTGCAAGGGTTTTGGCATCCCCCCCTATTTCCTTGCCCGGCGGCCCGGTGGTGGGTTAGGATGTGTAGAGTTCTCAATCGCTTTGATGGGGCGTTCTCGATCTAGTTCGTTATTTGGATTCATAGGGTAATATATAAGGGGGGGAAGTAATGTCTCAATGTCCGTATTGTGGTAGTCAGACTAATCCTGGATTTAACATTTGTCCCAGTTGTAAGAAAAATGTCTCAAAAGACAATTCGGGGTGTTACATTGTTATCATCGCTGCCATCGGCGGTTTCTTATATTGGCTGTTTTCTTAACAACAATCGCTGGGCAATTCACCAGTCCCCATTACTCATTGCCTTCTGACGCTTGTCTTGCTGCTGGAATCTCCATGCCATGCAGCCTCTAGTTTTCCTTGCCCGGCGGCCCGGTGCCGTGGTCACAGAACTACGAACACATGAGCAGGGGTTGCTGGGATGGTAGAGGCAAACAGAACTCTTGAGTCGCAGGCACTCGACCCACAGAAAACTTGGTTGCTTCTCGCCTACAAGTCGATTATATTGAATGTTCGAAAATCAATTCTAACGAAAACCAAGGAGAAGAACATGCGTCGATTGCTCTTAGGACTCGCCCTTTGTGTCGCAGTAGTTTGTGTTAGTGCATTTGCCGAGCATACGTCTGGCCAAGCAAACGCAAAAAATAGCGATACTGCTGTAAACGTTGCAACCACATGGATCGGTACGTGTACTGAGTGCAAGAGAAAGCGAATTCGATCGACGGAGAAAAGGCCAACAGACACTACGTGTCTTAAGACCTCAAACGGTAAACGCTGTCCGGGCACCGTTATTTGGCAAGAAAAATAACAAGCGTGATTATACGACGTTTAGGCACTCCTTATTAAAAGAAGGGTTTAGTCAGATACAGTACTCTGTATATGCTAGGTATTGTCCGAATTCGGAAAATACTAAGAAATATAAAAGGCGATTTACAGACATCATCCCTGATAACGGCCATGTGAGATTTTTCACAATCACGGATCGGCAGTTTGGGAAAGCAGAAGTTTACTATGGAAAAACAAGGGAGCAAATTGAGAAACCGCCTCCACAGCTACTGCTTTTTTAAGCGCGTATCATCCCTAACTACTGGTAGTGTCGGCACTTATCCAAAAGGTAGTGTATCTAAGTGACGTTTACCGACAAGCCACAGCTTCCGACGGGTGCTACTGGGTCTTGTGAGTGTATCTAAGTGACGTTTACCGACAAGCCACAGCCGGAGGACTGCGGATGACGAAGACTAACGCCGCCAGAATCCTCCGCGACGCTGGGCAATGGTGACTAACCAATCATTGGCATCAATTCCAAGATCCACTTCCAGCAATCAAAAGAATGAGGAAACAACAATGGTCCGGGTCAGTTGGACAGAACCGCAAAAAGGTTTCTTCGGCGGTAACTACGTCGATTTAACGGTGGGAGAGACCCCGGAGGTGGGCTGTTTGCAGATGGGCTGCGGTTACTTCGTGTTGATCATCGTTGCTTACTGCCTCATATCGTCGTTATTTTATCACCGGAACAATGCAAACAACAGCCCACCAGTTCCTGCCAGGGAACAGGCCGAAAGCCAGAACCGTGAGGAAATCACTTTTCCGGAGAAAACCGGTTCGCTGGCTCCCTCGCTCCTAATTGACGTTCTCGACAGTTCTTACGTCAACGGGATGCCAAGACTTACGATCTCGATCGAGAATACGTCCAACCAGAGGTATTCTCTGTTCTTTACTCCGGAAGATATGGAAATGACGTCGCTGACGGCCCAACCCTTTGGTCGCTGGAAGTTGGATATGGTATTGAACCTGGAATCATATCCGTTTATGCGGAAGGCGGCGAGAGACCAACTGGATGTCTATCCTCCCGGCGAAATCAATCGCTACAATCTTTTTTTTGAGGGACCCGGTATTCGAAATCCCGGCAGCGTACAGCTTGAAGGACAACTCACCTGGAGGACAGAGACCGCCGAGGGAAAAGTTCCGCTGAGTGGTTTGGTCTACCTGAATATTTTCAGGCGTTGAACTCCCGTGGGTGGTAGGATGGTAGAGTTCTCGATGGCTTTCATGAGGCGTTGTCGATCTAGTTCGTTATTTGGGTTCATGGAGTGTTGTTATGAAATGGTTGCTGATCGGTTTGTTAGCGTTGACGGTTTTAATTTCGGGTTGCGATAGAAATAGAATTGGTTGGAAGTGTAGCACTTGCGAAAGAGAAATGCCCAAACCGCGGTTGCTTGCCCACATTGCGGAAGCCGATTGTCATCTATTCAGGTGGGTTCAGACTACCGAGAACCTGAATCCGAACCCAAACCTTTCGCACCCGAGAATATTTTTATATATGGGGGGATATTAATCATATTGGCTATTCTGATTGCCATGCTAATCACCCATTCCCATAAATCCAAATAACGAACTGGGACTCGACTAAAACAACTGTTAACTTTCACCAATCACCATTACTCATTGCTTTCTGTCGCTTGTCCTGCTGCTGGAATCTCCATGCCATGCAGCCTATTTTCCTTGCCCGGCGGCCCGGTGGTGGGGATTCTAATGGACTGCCGCACTCCAGCCTCCGCAGACACGCCTTAATTCTTGCAATGTGTGTGGCCGCTGGGCATGGGTAGTGATCGCCATTTTTCCTTTGAACCGCTGGCCGGTGAGAGGGTAGGATGGGGAGGGTTATGGGTATGACGGTTTAATTGTGATTGAAGGGAATGTATATGAGTGACGAACGGAAACTAACAGATGAAGATCGAGAGAAAATCGGAAGACTCCTTGCAAGCGGCACACCTGAAAATATTAACCTAGCGTTAAGCCTAGTCGAACAAACGGCAGACCAAGAGGATATTGCCGATATCTTCACCATTAATGTGATCGTTGAATTGGTTTGCATCAACGAGCCCGAGAATCTCGAGCGCCTGATGAGGGCCGGCCAGGTCATTCGGAGATGTTCCGCAACATGGAAGCGTTTTAGTGAAGCGGTTGTCGACCCGACCTTCTTGACATCACAGAGATGCCAAGGTCTGTACTCGATAATTGAATTCGTCAACGATCGTTATCCCAGTAAGTATTTGGAAATTGATGATGTACAGTTGTCTAATTTTACGGCGATTTCAACAGGTGCTGCAGATCAGTTAGTGGAAAATTCCGGTTATAACGGGCGATTAAAGTTAGGGGGGCTAACTTTTCTATCAGACGCGGTTGCGAAAAGTCTTAGTCAATTCAGTGGCGAACTGCGCCTTGACGGACTCACTGACATCTCAGACGCAACTGCGGAGAGTCTGGGTCGACATCAAGGTAAACTATCGCTCATGGGGCTTGAGCGGCTTTCGGTCGCAGCCGCCGAAGGTCTAAGCAAGCATTCGGGAATTCTACAGACCAATCGAAAAATTCGAACGCATATCAAAAAGACGCTTACCAACGAGATCGCAGGGCGATTTTTGGCGGTTCAATTATCTGTGAATCTTAGTGAGTTCACAGCGATTATGGATGAGGCCGCGGAGAGCCTTAGTAAATCTAATGGAACATGGCTTCGCCTAAACGGCCTGACTAGTTTGTCGGACGAATCCGCAGAAAGCCTTGGTCAACATAAGGGTAAGCTTTCCCTGCGGGGGCTAAAGCGTCTGTCGGAGGAAGCGATCGCAAGTCTCGCTAAGTATCCTGGAGTTTTAAAGACCAATACAAAAACAAGAGGATTACTCAAGAAGCACGCCTCTTCTGAAAGGAAAAAGACCATAAAATCCGCCGCGACCGGTCAACGCGTTTTGGCAAAGCAGCAGGTAACACAAATACGAAAACTACTGCGCGACAAATCGGCTGGTCAGACCCAGATAGCCGTGCAGATGCTCGAATCAGCTGGCGCGACTGTGGACGACGTATCGGATGTGTTCTCAACCTCGATTGTCAGCTTGATTGCCAATACATGGGACATCGACATTTGGAATTCCTTAGCACCGCTATTTTCAGAGAATCATCTGCCACGGCAAGAATTTATTGATCTCGTCCGTCAACGGATCCTTGTGAAGTCCGGACCTTTTCGGAAATCGTTTTTCTTGTCTCTTTTTGCCCGAGCTAGCCTAACATTGGCCCCACTCATAACGGAATCCAAAATCCTCGTCGATTGGGAGGTCGACCGTTGGAAGTCTCACGAAGTTACTGAATTATCGATGGGCGGCGCCGAACTGCTCGTTGTTTACGGCACAGTGCCGATGCGAGATAGGACAAACGATTACCGCCTGTTATGGCTGGACGAACTAACGCAACTTTCAGATGACGTGGCGCAAATCCTCGGTAAACATAAGGGCCTTCTGCGTCTAGATGGCCTAACGCACCTTTTAGATGCGGCGGAAGGCCTTAGTAAGGTTGAGGGGAGTCTTTCCTTCTTTGGCTTGAAGAGCATTTCCGACGAATCAGCCGAAAGTCTCGGTCATCACAAGGGTGGCCTTTTTCTCGGTGGCCTGACGAGACTTTCAGCAACGGCAGCGGAAAGTCTACGTAAAAATGAGGGGGATCTTATTCTCTCAAGCCCCAGTTACCCGAAAAATGTGGGCTTACCCAAACTTTCAGATGCGGCAGCGGAAAGTCTACGTAAGCACAAGCATGGGCTTGAACTCGACGCCTTGACCGAACTTTCAGATGCAGCAGTCGAAAGTCTCAGCAATCACGGGGGCGGCTATTTATCACTCAATAGCCTTACCGAGTTGTCTGATGGTGCAGCGGAAAGTTTTAGTAGGCATGACGGAAATCTCCGGCTTTTTGGTCTAACGGTACTTTCCGATGCTGCTGCGCAACATCTCTCGATTCACCCAAGCCTCGCTACCCACCTCGGCAATCTACCCGCCTCCGCCGCACAGATCCTCCGCGACGCTCGGGAGGCCGATGAGGCCGATGATCCCAATGTAATTTCAGAAGCGCTCGGTAGTGGCGTTACCTTAGATGACAAGATATTGACGTTAGAGGTGGCCGAAGCATTTGTTGCTGGCACTGTTCTTTTTTTTGGTACGTACATTACGATCGAGGATGACGCTGCACAATTTCTCGCCAATTGTGGCAAAAACAAGCTAATCATTAATTACATACAGTCACTGACGGACGCTTCAGCTGAGGCACTATCCGAATATCCGGGCGACCTGAGATTGCTCGGCCTGAAGGATATCTCCGACACCGCCGTTGAACACCTCGCGAAGCACTCCAACCTCACCATCAAACTCGACAACCTCCCCGCCTCCGCCGCCCAGATCCTCCGCGACGCTGGGCATGGGGAGTGATGGAGCGGTATTTTTCATTTGAACCGCTGGCCGGGTCGAGTCAAACCGGGGTCGAATTCTTCCGCGCTTGTCTGCGGTACAGACCTTGGCCCGACGATTCTTTCCGCATATGGAATGAAACCGCTGAAGGAAATGACGGGTGTCAGTTTTTTTCGGCAACTTCTCGGCGAGAAGGCTGAAGACCGGCGATACGTATTCGCCGAACGTGGCTGGCACTGGGGACCGATCACCCGAACCGATGGCCTGGACCTTTCGCGTTCAATCACTTCGACGCATTATCGTTACATCTACAACGCATTACCGAATCGTGCCTACACACCGGTCGACATGCCCGGAATGGATGCCTGGAAGGCGATTCAGTCAGCACATGCAGCCAGTACGCTGTCGCTTTTACACGAGCGGCTATACTTTCAAAATCCGCGGCCAATCGTCGAGTTATACAATCTACGTAACGATCCGCTGGAACTCAACAATCTGGTGGGAAAGAAGTCAGTCGCCGACATAGAACAAACTCTGCGTGAAGAGCTTGAAAGCTGGATGATTCGCGAGCACGATTTTCTGCCACTACCGACGCATGCGCTGCAGAATACGAAGTGAGATGCGGCAAGCCTTGAGCGTATCCGATTTCATCCCC
>Ga0208879_1005020_pt1 | contig 10056 bp, 11 predicted proteins | sample Knorr_S15_td_Bot_FD_185605 | JGI IMG/M metagenome (GOLD analysis project Ga0208879, IMG submission 185605) | Marine microbial communities from Southern Atlantic Ocean transect - Knorr_S15_td_Bottom_ad_5009_LV_A (SPAdes) (version 2) | ecosystem: Environmental > Aquatic > Marine > Oceanic | place...
ATGATCAAAATTGGTACCAAGGTTGACCGTTCGCAGCAAATCTCCATCCTCGAGCATGTAGACCGACATACCGGGGGGCAGCCCACTAGGAGATGTCCATGAGTGAATCATGCGACCATGGGCATCGATGAGATAGGTGCTCTCGGATGACATCGGCGCGAAGAGTGTGTAATCCTCGTTCACTCGATCATCGCAATAGATGAGGCCAATCGTCCAAGTGTCATTTCGGTCGGCATTACAGATCGGCTCGACAATCCCGATGTTCTCGTCTGCGACGACAGATGGTGGCGCCACAACGAGCAGAGAGGCCAGCATCAATAGCGAAACTGAAAATGAAGCGATTGAGCGGCCCATTGGTTGGGAATAGGCCCCTTCTATTCAATGAATACTGTATTATTGTCCATGGTTTGGTGTTGGGTTGATATCCACCAATCAGTGCAACAGAGGTTGAATGTTGTCGTGAAGAGAAATTGAAGGCCTCCTACCCCCTCCGGAGTCTGAGATGAGTGCATGAAATTCTCTCAGTTATTGCTGATTTGTTGCCTGTTGCTGTCGAGCGTTGCCATGTTCTGGGGTGATCCACCAGGTGATCTCGATGCCGAGGATCCGCCTGAACGCGACACGCATGGCTCGGTTATGACCACACAGGGCACGCTCGTCGTGACCATCCTGGAAGATGACCAGATCACCAGTCCCATTTCCTGGGATTCCACCGCGCAGGTGTACAACCTTTCCTACCCTGCAGAACGATTGCGGGTCATCATCAAGGCGACAGGACTGGAATCGAATCGCACGTTCGAAATCAATTGGCAGATGTTTGGAATCATTGGCGAAGACACCTCTCCAGCCGCTCTCCAGGATGCCTCTGGCGGATATGATTTGTACAGCGGGAGGATTACACATTCAACCATTTCAGGTCAGACCGACTTCGTTTCTTCCGTTCTGCCGACTCAGTCACTAGGGAGCGGCATTCCGATGAACGATCAAGTTCCCTCTTCGAAACGTGGATGCTATTGGATCGCTGCTACAATTTCAGATCAGGACCCACATGCTGTCGAGGTCATGCCGTCTGTGGTTTCGGAATCGGTCCGATATGGTCAGTCTTGTCCTGATGAAGTCCAACCTGGGATTCTGAGGTTGGATTCTGACGGTGATGGATGGACTGATGAGTTGGAGTATGCTTGTGGCACGAATCCATTTGATCCGGACATTGGGCCCACCTTGAGCCGAATGGGTGGTTTAACTTGCATCGAGTTGGGCGATGACGATGGCGATGGAGTTCGCAACATCGATGATGTGTGCCCCGGAGAGAATGCGTCAGTAGATTCGACAGGCTGTATCACACCATCGCCGTGGGATGACAGTGATGATGATAATTACGACGATTCCTCATTTTTGGCCGGATGTATAGCTGGAGGCGGCAGCATCTCTGCAGCGGACGAATGTATCCCCTCACAATGGGATGATTCAGATGATGATGATTGGGACGACGACTCTTATGACGCTGGTGTGGCATCGGTTAACATCACTTCAGATAACCCCGTCTGTGATTGGACCACACATACATGGAGTCCAACAGCAGACCCGCAATGTGTACCCATTTCACCATGTCCTGATTCGACAGGCTGTACCACACAATGTCCGAAATGCGCAGATGATACCTCAAATCCTGAAAGTGGCTCTGAAGATGATATCAATCTCACCGGAAGCGGTGATGCCGCTGATTTGGTGATGGTCGGGGGTGCGGCCATTGTGGGCGGAATCGGCATCACGACAATCTTGAGCCAATTCAGTGGAAGAAACCGCGGTATTCGAGGGAGCCGGAGTCCCCAGATCGAACTCGAACTTGAACTTCCATCTGATTCAGAGCCGAATTTCGTTGTAATCTGCGCCGACTGCGGGATGGATGTAGAATCAATCATCAAAGGGCAGAAGTCGAAGAGGATCCCAGCGGGTGGGGTATGGACATGTTGCCCAGAATGTGGAACGGGTGACCCGTCGAAGGGACGACTGTTGATGCGCGACGCCAGAAAATGAATTGGCAACATTCACTCGTCGGTGACAGGGCCCGCTCTGGATTGTGCGGCTCCCGCTTCCATCAAGCCCGCAGCTGGGCCGACGGGCAGATCATCGACCTCTGCATCTGTCAAGGGCCGTTCCTCGACGTTGTCGGTGAGGATCATGCTGTGGCCACAGGGGTCGAGCATCTCGAGCGTGACACTGCTCTTTCCGTCGCGGATCTCCATCATCGTCTCGGTCAACTTCGTCAACTCCGTGATGGCCGTCCAATTCTCTTCGACCGCGGCCTGACGGCCGACCATGTCGATGACCTCCTGAAAGCGGTTGAGCACACCTTCGATGTTGGAGACGTATCCCGTGCTGTGTGATCCTGGTCTCACTTCGAGATCCAACTCCAGCAAGCGCACGGTACAGGCGGAACCCCGGATGACTCTGATCTTCAGATCCTCAGTCTTGCTGATGAGAAAGCACTGACAATTGCCCTCTCTGGATTCTGCGGGGATGAAATCGGTCTGGCGCCAGCCGCAGCCGGGGCAGGTCAAGGTGATCTGGGTGTGTTCGCCGAAGTAGGCGATCTGTTCGGTATGGGCGAGCATCGAGATGCCTTCGGCGAAACCGCAGATGATGCAGTCCACCTCGATGGTGCTCTCCATGGCCCTCGCCTCTGGCTGGGTGGCTTCAATCATTCCTCAGGTGCAAAGACTTCCGCTTCGATGCCTTTCACACCCGCATACCCTGCTGGCAGGAGGATGAGTCGTTCGGCGCCGATCTGGACCAGCGCGCCGCCGAGGTCACCCTCGATGAGTTCCTGAAGCCTGGAGATTGTGCTGGCGAATTCGACTTCGCGGTCGATCATGCGTTTGAGTTCGACGATTGCGATGTCGCCGGCCGCGACCCAATCGAAGAGTTTTGAGATCCCTGTCGAATCGTGCAGGATTCCGCGATGGATGATGACGTCGTTCTGGCCGCGTGGAACCGGCGCATCGGGGTAGAGGTCGCCCAGATCATGGAAGTCCTGCTCAGGTTCAACCGGCTCTGGCTGGGCTTCGGCGATGGAGGGCATGTCCATCCAGCGCGGGCTGTCCTCCTCCTCCATGGCGTAGGCGAGAAGGTGGTATTCCTTCAATCATTGGACGCTGTTCTTGTCGTAGGTTCAAGAACCTCCACGGCTCCACGAGGGGCGAGGTGGGCCGTGGGGACCGTTGCCGAGGGATTCAAAAGGAACCCTCGTGTCGCGGAACCATCCCCGAAGTGCACCCGCACGAATCCTGGAGGATGATTACAGATGGATGCAGAGATGGCAGCGGTCAAGACAGGCACGAGCACGATTGGCATCTGTTTCGATGGCGGGGTTGTGGTCGGCGCCGATCACCGAGCGACGATGGGCCACTTCGTGGCCAACAAGAGCGTGCAGAAGCTGTTCAAGATCGCGGACAACCTCGCATTGACCACCGCGGGCCTGGTCGGTCATGCCCAATCCCTGTCCCGCACACTCGCGGCTGAGATGAGCCTGTTCGAGTTGAAGCGCGGACGCCTGATGAGCGTCAAAGGTGCGGCGACGATGACGGCCAACATCCTAGTCGGCCGCCCGCACTGGGTCCAGTTGCTAATCGCCGGAGTTGACGAGACCGGCGGCAGCGTCTACTCGATCGATTCGGCCGGTGGCTCGATTCCCGATGAGTACTGCGCGACCGGATCCGGTTCGCCTTACATGTACGGTGTTCTGGAAGACCAGTTCAAGCCCGGCATGACCGAGAAAGAGGCACTCAAGGTCGCGGCCAAGGCCCTGCTCGCGAGCGCCCAACGCGATGCGGCGAGCGGCAACGGCATGGATCTCTCCGTCATCACGGCAAAAACCGGTTTCCGTCTATTGGACGAAGCCGAACTCGAAGCCCTGCTCAAGCAGTGCTGAATCCCTTCCCGGCGCATGCGCCGTTCTCGCCCCACCCCTTTCTCTGGGTGGGACCGTGACCGTCCAGCCTGTGCCCGGGAGAGAAGGTGGTGTGGACATGCGTCTGACATTCCAACAAGTGAAGAAGAAGATCGAGAAGATGGTGCCTTCAGGCATCGAATACGAAGTCGACCTTGAGGCGGCGAGCATCGCCATCGTGACGCCGACGCCCGATGCATTCGCTGGCTCCGACAGTCTTGTAGGCCGAATCGCCAAATCGATCAAGCGCCGGGTCGAGATTCGACCTTCCGCGGACATACTGATGGATCAGAAGCAGGCCGAGCAGAAGATCATGGAGATGATTCCCGACGATGCCGGACTCAAACGCATCTACTTCGACGGTGCGGTCTGTGAGGTCACAATCGTCTGCAACGACCCGGGTCAAGCCGTCGGTCCGAAAGGCGCGACGATCGATGCACTGCGCGACGAGATCGGCTGGATAGTGCACACCGAGCGTGCCGCAGCGGTCGAGAGCGCGACCATGCACAACATCCGCCGTTATCGCCAGGAGTATGCTGAGGACCGGAAGGCGCTGCTGCGCAAGTTCGGCACCCGCATCTATCGGCCTCAGCGCGCCGGCGAGATCTGGTGCCGATTGACTGCGCTTGGATCCTATCGCGAGGTCGGCCGCTCCATGCATCTGATCACGACCAATGAGTCGAAGATCGTCGTCGACGTCGGCGCAAAGCCGACAAACAACCGCAGCGAGATCATGCCGTTCTTCAACGCGCCGGAGTTACTGCCGTTCGAGAACCTGGATGCCATCGTCATCACCCATGCACATATCGACCACATCGGTCTGTTACCTGTGATGTACAAATATGGCTACCGTGGCCCGATCTATTGCACGCCACCGACGCGAGATCTGATGGTTCTGCTGCAGTCTGATTACATCAAGGTCGCCGCCGCAGAAGGCAATCCTCCTCTCTATGGGCTGGGCGATGTCCAGGAGATGATCAAGCACATCGTCGACGTCGATTGGGGCAAGACGATCGACATCGCGCCGGACATCAAACTCACGATGTACAATGCTGGACACATCCTCGGTTCCTCCTCCCTGCACATGCATGTGGGAGAGGGCAAGCATAACATCGTCTTCAGTGGCGATATCAAGTACGAGAAATCCTGGCTCTACGACGCAGCAGCCGTTCGCTTCCCGCGCGTCGAGACTCTGATTCTGGAATCCACCTATGGTGGAGCGAAGGACTTCCAGCCGACCCGTCAGGAGGCGACTCAAGAACTCCAGGATCTGATTCAACGTGCGCTGGCCAAAAAGGGCAAGATCTTCTGTCCCGTGTTCGCGGTCGGGCGGTCTCAAGAGGTGATGATCGCCATCGACCAGTTGTTCAAGTCAGGAACCTGTGACCCGGTCACGGTCTGGATCGACGGGATGATCACCGAGGCGACGGCGATTCACGCCAGCCATCCAAACGCGCTCAATCGAGACCTGCGAAAGAAGGTCCTGAAGGGCGGCGATCAGAACCCCTTCAACTCGAAGTGGTTCCGTCAGGTGGAGTCGCATGAACAGCGCGAGAGCATCCTGCTCGACCCCTCGCCCGTAATCGTTCTTGCGACCAGCGGAATGATGACCGGTGGCCCGATTGTCGAGTACTTCAAGCACTGGGCTCCCGAGCCCAACAACACGCTGTGCTTCGTCGGATATCAGGCGGATGGTACACTCGGGCGACGCTTGCAGAAAGGCTTCGCAGAGGTGCCAATCAATGATGGCGGCCATACCCACATGGTACCGATTGGCTGTGATGTCGTCACCATCGATGGCTTCTCGGGACACTCCGACCGACGTCAGTTGATGGATTATGTCAAGGCGATGAATCCGAAACCGAAGACGATCATCTGTCACCACGGTGACCCGCATACCTGTGCCGAGTTCCGCAAGGACCTCGCCAAGACCTACCGTATACGCACATACGCACCGAAGAATCTCGAGACCATTCGCCTCCTCTAGTGGATGGGGACGTCAAAGCCGGCTTCGGCCGGGTCTGGCAGACCTTGCGCTTGAGGTTCCTCATGCGAAGTCGAAGTCAATCTGGTCGCTTGAGTGCGTTCACTCTCCTCTTCTTGGAAGAAGGCGATCACGGTCGCCAGAGCGAATAGCGCTGTCAGTGCGAGCAGGGACCAGGCTCTCGCATCGATCGAACCGACGCGCGCGATGAAGTAGACCGATGCGAGTGAGAGCATCATGAAGATGAATCCGAGAACCTTGGCGCGTGGGTTGCCCATGGAAGGCCCTCCACCCTGCCTTTGATGAACTGAACGCCTCCTCGACGCCGCATGGACTTCAATGTCGGCGGGCCGCAAGGACCGAAGCGTGCGGGCCGTAAACCGGCCGCACGTCGCGGTGGAGGCTTGACCGGCTGGCTGGTGACCGCCGTCGCTCCCTTCGGCGAGAACGAGGAGCACGCCATGGATCAGGCTCTGGTTGAACTCGGTCTCGGCGATGCCCGCCTCATTCGCGGAGAGGGTGCCATGCTGCCGACCGGTTTCGAACCCGGCCAGCCGCAAGACCTACCGATGGGAACGCTGGTCGAATGCCATCTGGCCAAAGCGACAGTACACGAGAGCGGCATTGCCTCCGCGGGCGTGGCCTGGGCATTGTGCGTGACACCCGAGGGCGACGAATGCGCGATCGTATCCACCCTCGCGATGCGAGAATCGATGGAGGATTGCTCAGCCGAACTTCGTCGCAATCTGCAGCGGAAACTGGCCAACCGAGACCTTGAACTGCGCAAGGATGAGGAGGGCCGCGTCATGTTCGACAGCGCGGTGGACGAGATCGAGGGCCAAGCTGATTTCCATGGCGTTGTACTGGCCGCACTCATCCTGCCCAACAGCCTGAACATGGGCGGCGGACCCAGCGGTCCAGTCCGATCGAGAAGCGCAGGCGTCTCCAGCATCGGTGGTGGCGTGGGCGGCCCGACGGGACTCGGTGGCAGCGGTTCGAGCGACTTCGGATTATGACACAGTCGTCAAGAACCGTCGCTTGCCAAGCAGCCTCGTGCAAGCATCCTGGCTCGTTCATCTCTGCGCGGCGTGCAAACGCGCATTCGGCAAATCCCGGCAGTCGAAGGACCTGCGCTGCCCGCATTGCAATCGATCAGAGTCGAGCATCATCTCTCGCCATCACTCCGCAGAGGAAGCCCGTGATGCCGTATCGCTGGCCAATGTGCCGCCAGAGATCCGCGGCGATCTTCAGATCTGGCAGGCCAAGGAGAAGCGACACCAAGCGCCGGTTCCCGTCAGCGATGTGGATGGTGGCAGCGTTCTGGCAACAGCCGCGGACGAGAACGGTGAACTGAACCTCGAATCGGTCGAGATATCCCTGCTGAACCACAACTCCCACATCGACGCCGAGGCCTTCATCGAACAGGCCTGCGCCGAGGGAGAATTGCTGCGCGCAGGTCCGAATCGATGGAAGCTCATCTAGGCGAGATGTGACACCCAGAACGCCGAAGCACGTTCCATCGCATCGGCGCGCGCCTCTGCATCGCCACAGGCATGGGCGCCGATGTTCTGCAGAATCTGGAATGCGGCAAAACGCTCCGCCGGCTCGTTCAACGGCATTCGCACCCCCGGCTCCAACTCCCCGGACATCATTCCGTCCGCATCGATCTCGACCGTCTTGTCATCGATGTGGATGGCGTGGGGCAACCAGGTCTTCGGTTCGATTGAATCGAAAGCGTGGTGACACCCCGCATATTCGTGCAATTGAACATCCGGAATCTGGGGCATCAGGCTCTTGACGAAATGGATCGGTGTCCAGTCATCCGCATCGCCGTGCAGGATGAGCACGGGTGCGTTTGACCAATCCTGCACGACGGGCCGCATGTGCGCAGCAGGATAGAACGGCAGATGTGCAGCAAATCTATGGTTGCCAAATGCCGAGATGATCGGCTCCCAAGCAGCATAGAGCGCCACGGTGCCACCAAGACTCCATCCCACAATGCCGATCTTGTTGCTGTCAATTCGTGCATCATCATTCAACACGCCAAGAGCAGCGAAGGCATCGGCCAGCATCATCGCGTGTGTGGCGAGCATCTGGTTGTCAACCACGGATTCGACCTGTCTTGAATCAAAGGAGTGGACTCTGAACACCGCGATGCCGGCGTCCAACCAGTGATTCGCATGATCCATGTGATGATCTGACCACCCCCTGCTCCCATGACAGGCGACCACGCAGGCGAACGGGCCCTCGCCAGTGGGCAGAAACAGTTCGCCGAAAACTGGATGTTTCGGCGTCGAATCCAGTTGGTTGAGAATGTGATGAATCTCGAAGGGACTGCACGATTCGTATTCGATTCTCTCGCCCATGGAATGGGCCGAGGAATGCCATCGTATGAAAGAGAACGTTCAAGCGGCGCAGCGTCCGCGAACGGCTCACTGGACCCGTGGGTTAGCTTGGCTATGCTCGGAGCTTTGGGAGCTTCAGACCTCAGTTCAAATCTGAGCGGGTCCACCACTTGATGAGAATGGTCAGTTCCAGAAGGCGGTCTCAGCCCACGGCAGGCCCACAGCGATGCCGAGCAATTCGAGAATCAGGTAATTCCACACCAGATAGACGCTGATTGCCGCGCTGAATACCATGAGCGTCGTGTTGACGATGCGCTTGCGCTCTCTCTTGGCCGCGTCGAGGTCACAGATGCCTTGCTTGCGGAAGTGCTGCACCAGGCCGATGCTGAGGAAGACGATTGTCATGGCATAGAGAATCCATCGAACGGGACCGAAGTAGAGGTCGTTGGACAGTGCGGCCCCCGCGGAGACGGACATGAGGCCGAGTCCGACCAGTAGCACGCTCGGCGCACAGCAGAGGCTTGCGACCAAGGCGGAGGTGGAGACCATCTTCCACAGGCCGCCGGCCTCCTGCGCGCTCATACCGTTGGCCGGCCTCTTCTCCGCTTTGACTCCTTGCGGTCTAGTCCCATCAGAAGCCCAAAGGCGACGGGAGGAAGAAGTAGGAAGAAGGGTGTGCTGAACGCGAGCAGAATCGAGATCCATCCACCGAACCACAAGCTGTTCACGATGATCCTGAGCAGCGGGTGTGTTCTACGTCCCGTGATGTACCAATCGACGCCTCTGCGCCACACGCCTTTCCACAGCATCCAGCTGACGGAGAGAAAGAAGCCCGCGACCTTGATGCCCGAGGTCTCTGTTCCATAGACGGAGCGAACCGGCACCTCTGTAATTCTATAATCTAGGCGGCCTGCCTCCATCAGCCACCAATTCGGATAGCCGTATCCCGCCCATGTCTTGGACCAATCCCAGGCTGAAAGCATCGTTCCACTGGTCGCGGTATAGCCACATTGGGTGTCTCTCACCTTCTGTCCCGAGGCCAGCGAGGTCAGCCGCGACAACCACCATGTTCCGACCTTGCGGATCAGAGGCATTCCCTCAGGTCCGTCCGTGTGCATCCATCGGTTGCCCTTGACGTGGTCCGCCCTGTCCTCTGCGATCGGTGCGATGAGGGTGGGCAGGTCTTCACCTGCCATCTGGCCGTCTCCGGCCATCACGACGACGATGCAGTCTGTGCCGTATCGAGTCAGAGCGGCCTGGCTTCCCGCGGCGATGGCGCCACCGACACCGATGCCTTCGGTTCTCAGGACCTCGCCGTTCGATCCGAGGTGGTCGACAGCGAGCGATCCGGTCGAATCCGTCGAGCCATCGTCGACGACGATGATCCACTCCACTGATGGGGGAATGGCATCGATGCTGGAGCCGATCAATGCAGCTTCATCGCGCGCCGGCATGACGACGACGACTCGCATGTCAGGCGCCCTGCCAGACCGGTCCTTGAAGCCGCTGGATGACCGAATCATTCAACGGGCTCTTTCGGGCAGGCTGGCCCGATGCGAATCGTTCTGGTGGCGCGCGACCAGTCGTTGCGCATCGCTTCTGCCGTGGTGCGCGCGCTCGATTTTGCTGAGCGAGTGACCGTACTCGATCTCTCAGCGGACGAGAAATGTGCGGACCTCGCCCGCGCCGCAGGCGCGGAAGTCATCCATCATGAAGATGAAACGGACGCCCCCTCGGTCGCGAAGGCACTCGTCGACTCGATGAACGAGGCTGACCGA
>Ga0208879_1005021_pt1 | contig 10056 bp, 9 predicted proteins | sample Knorr_S15_td_Bot_FD_185605 | JGI IMG/M metagenome (GOLD analysis project Ga0208879, IMG submission 185605) | Marine microbial communities from Southern Atlantic Ocean transect - Knorr_S15_td_Bottom_ad_5009_LV_A (SPAdes) (version 2) | ecosystem: Environmental > Aquatic > Marine > Oceanic | place...
GGAAAACTGGGTTCGACTACAGCACGAGTACGACGCCTATTTCCTGATAGCGGACTACCAGGCGCTGGGCGATCACATCGACGATATTCAGTTGATCCGTGATTCCGTGTTGCAGGTGGCAATCGACTGGCTCTCGGTCGGGCTTGACCCGGAGGAGAGCACGTTTGTCATCCAAAGCTACGTACCAGAACACGCCGAACTGACGATGCTGCTCAGCTTCATCACGCCGCTCGGGATGTTGCAGCGAAACCCGACGCTCAAGGCAGAAACTGACCAGTTGCGATCGGATCAGTTGAACGTAGGGTTCTTCAACTACCCGATGAGCCAGGTCGCAGACATCTTGTTGCCGCGCGCCGATCTGGTGCCCGTGGGTGAAGACCAGGCGCCGCACATCGAGATGGCCCGTGAGATCGCACGCAAATTCAATCGCCTGTTCGCTCCCGTGTTTCCGGAGTCAGGCACCTTGATCGGGCGCATTCCACGACTTTCGGGCACCGACGGCTCCCCCAAGATGAGCAAGAGCCGTGGCAATACGATTTTGCTTAGTGACGATGCCGAGACGATGCGCAAGAAGGTCATGAGCATGTTCACCGACCCGACACGGTTGCGTGCGACAGACCCGGGACACGTCGAGGGCAACCCGGTGTTTGAGTATCACGATGCATTCAACCCGGACACCGCAGAAGTAGACGACTTCAAGGAGCGATACCGGGCCGGCAAGGTGGGTGATGTCGACGTTAAGAAGTCGCTCGTGGTCGCCATGAATAACTTCCTGGACCCGATCCGTGAGAAGCGCGCCTACTACGAGTCCCACATGAACGAGGTCGAGGAGGCGCTGATGGAGGGAACACGACGGGCACGGGTTACGGCCGCGGAGACGATGAGGTCGGTTCGAGACGCCATGAAGATAAGCAGTTACACGGACAGTTGGGAATGAGTTTTCGTATTTTGATGGAGCGCAGCTTCCGGGACGTGCTCTCGGGCGAGACACCTCCTGCGTCAACGGCGCGCGTCTTCGTGGATAGGTGGGTCTGGCGAAGCTGATCGGCTTCGTTATCCACCATCGCCCAGGACCACAACGCGGTCCCCGGCATTTCCGGAGAATCCCATGTACACCCCAACTCTTGAACAGTTCAAAACGCTCGCAATAAAGAGCAACACGATCCCCGTTTACCGGGAGATCAGCGCCGACCTTGAGACGCCCGTCTCGGCCTACCTGAAGGTCACCCGGGGCCCGTACTCCTTCCTGCTGGAATCGGTCGAAGGCGGCGAGAACCTGGCGCGCTACAGCTTCATCGGCGCCGAGCCACTTGAAGTCCTCCGCACCGGGCCAGGCCAGCCCGGCGGCGAGATCGACCCGTTGGTTCTGCTGAAGGAGCGCCTAGCAAAAATCAGCTACGCGTCGGTCGACGGGCTACCGAAGTTCTCAGGCGGTGCAGTCGGCTACGTCTCGTACGACGCCATCAAGTACTTCGAGCCACGTGTGCCCCAGGCCCCGGGTCGCGGGGTTGATGTTCCGGAGTCGGTCTTCATGCTTGCCGATGGTCTGCTCATTTTTGACCACGTGCAGCACAAGATCTCGGTAGTTGCACACGCCTTCGTGGACGGTGACGTGGAAGCGTCATATCGGGATGCCACTAACAAAGTAGAAACGCTGGTCAACCGATTGCAGGGACCGCTGCCACGCCACGCGTATCGGCGTATCTCGGCGCCCCGTCCAGGAATGCGCTCGTCCGAGGGTGGCGCAGACTACGGCGGCGCGATCCACCCGGGTGAACCGGTGCTGACCAGCGGCAGCGATCGTGCCTACGAAGCCGAATCCAACATGAGTCGTGACAACTACGACCACATGATCGAGGTCGGCAAAAAGAACATCTTCGACGGCGAGGTGATCCAGGTGGTTTTGTCCCACCGGATGTCACGCCGTACCGATGTCCGGCCATTCGACCTGTACCGCTCACTGAGAGCCGTCAACCCGTCTCCGTACATGTTCTACATCAACCTGGACGGATTCCAGCTGATAGGAGCATCGCCGGAGATGCTGGTTCAGGTGATCGATGGTGAGATGGCGTTGCACCCGATTGCCGGGACTCGCCGGCGTGGCGCGACCCCGGAAGAAGACCTCGCGCTGGAGGAAGAGCTTCGATCAGACGAGAAGGAGCGTGCGGAACACGTGATGCTCCTCGATCTTGGCCGGAACGACGTTGGGCGCGTGTGTAAGCCCGGGACGGTCAAAGTCACGCAGATGATGGACGTGGAGCGCTACTCGCACGTGATGCACCTCGTATCGCACGTAACCGGCACACTTCGGGACGGCCTGGATGCTTATGACGCATTCCGCGCCGGATTCCCTGCTGGCACGGTGTCCGGAGCGCCAAAGGTCCGTGCGATGGAGTTGATCGCAGAGCTGGAGCCCGACCAGCGTGGCGGATACGCAGGCGCAGCAGGTTACTTCAGCTACAACGGCAACATGGACACCGCTATCTCGTTGAGGACGATGGTGTTCAAGGACGGCATTGCGCACGTCCAGGCCGGCGGCGGCATCGTGGCCGACTCAACACCGGAGGGCGAATATCAGGAGACGATCAACAAGATGGCGGCGATGATGCGGGCCATCGATCACGCAGAAGAAAACATGGGTGAAGACTGAGGGCCCACTGGGCGTTCATCTGCACCACCTTCACGTACGACTCATCGATCCGCGAATAATCTCGGTACCGACAGGATCAAAAATCCATGACGACAAACGACAACAGTTCACTCCTGAATCAGCAACGGACAAGCCTGTCCGATCTGTTGGCGGCCCATGAAGAGACGCCCTGGAGCGAAGACGTGATCGTGAACGACCGGAACCGGGTGCGGGTTATTTACAATCAGCCCGGCGAGTCGATCTTCGATCTTAATAACCCGGACAACGACGAGTTCTGGATCGTGTTGTTCGGTCAGATTTCCTGGCGAATCGGCGATGAGGGAGTGATGAACGCCCGCCCCGGCGACATCGTGTTCGTGCCCGCTGGTACGAAATACTCCATCAGGACGACGGGACGCGACCCGTCTGTGAGGGTCTCGATCAATGCGCCGGACGCGCCGGAGCCACCGAAGGCCGAAAGCGCGCCCATCAATCCCAACCCGGAACGAATTCCGGGCGACCCGAGGTACCCGGGCACTCAAGCCTGAACTCTTCGGAGAACTCCAGAGATAATAAAATGCTGCTACTAATCGATAACTACGACAGCTTCACCTACAACCTGTACCAGTACCTGTGTGAACTGGGGGCGGAGGTCGAGGTGGTCCGCAACGATGCGGCCGGACTCGACGAGCTGATCGCCATGGCACCTGAACGCGTCGTGGTGTCCCCGGGACCATCGACGCCGGTAAACGCAGGCGTGTCCATCGAAGCCATCAGGCACTTCGGGCAGCACGTCCCGGTCCTTGGCGTGTGCCTCGGGCATCAGTGCATCGGCGAGGCGTACGGCGCAACCGTTGAGCACGCTGGCGAGATCATGCACGGCAAGACCTCGATGATTTCGAACGACGGCAAAGGCGTGTTCGCCGGACTGCCCGATCCATTCGAGGCCGTCCGATACCACTCGCTGGCCATCAAGCCCGACTCGATTCCAGACGTGCTTGAGGTTACGGCCCACAGCCCCGGTGGCATCATCCAGGGCATCCGCCATCGTGAACTGCCCGTCGAGGGCGTACAGTTCCACCCAGAATCTATCCTGACTGGAGAAGGAAAGGCCCTGCTCCAGAATTTCCTGGACAAGCCAGCACCCGTTGAGTCCGCGCCGGTGGGCGTCTGAGGCGAACTCATGGACATCAAAGAAGCAATAACCGAGGTCGTTGAGGGCAGGGATCTCCCCGTCGAGGCGGCTGCGGATGTGATGCGGCAGATCATGGGCGGTGAAGCCAGCGAGGCGCAGTTCGGGGCCTTCGTGACCGGATTGCGCATGAAGGGCGAGACGGCGGAAGAGATCGCCGGGATGGCGCGCTCCATGCGAGACGTGTCGTTGCACGTCACGTTTGACGGCCCCACCCTGGACACATGCGGGACGGGCGGCGACGGCCAGAAGACCTTCAACATCTCTACAACGGCCGCGTTCGTGGCCGCCGGTGCTGGAGCGATCGTCGCAAAACACGGGAATCGGGCGATGTCTTCATCGTCCGGCAGCGCCGACGCGCTTGAAGCTCTCGGGGTAAAGATCGATCTCGGGCCGGACCACGTTCGCGCCTGCCTTGAACAGGTTGGCATCGGGTTCATGTTTGCCCAGGCGTTCCACCCGGCCATGAAGTTCGCCGGACCATTGCGGCCACAGATCGGCATCAGGACCGTTTTCAACCTGCTTGGTCCCCTAACTAACCCGGCGGGCGCCAATCACCAGGTGATCGGCATGGGCGATCCTGCGGCCGCCGAAAAAGTGGCACGGGCGTTGCAGATACTCGGGACATCCGGGGCTTTCGTCGTTTACTCGGAGGACGGGATGGACGAGATCAGCCCTGAGGGCTCATCTCATGTCTATGAGGTCGCGAACGGACAGGTTTCAGAGCGATCGGTGAGTGCAAGTGACTTCGGTCTTGCCGAGCGCAAACGCAGCGACCTGACCGCCAACACCGTGGAGGAAAGCATCGGACTGATCCGCGGAGTGCTCGAAGGCAAAGGTTCTTCCGATGTTGAGGCGGCAGCGCGCACCGTCGTGGTCATGAACGCGGCCGCCGCATTGATGGCCGTTGGGCAGGCGCAAACGCTTGAACAGGGCGCTGGTCAGGCGGCCGAGTCTATCGACAGCGGAAAGGCGCTTGAGAAGCTGGAGTCGCTGGCTGCGCTATCCCAGAAGCTGGGCGCAGGATGATCTCGCACGGCAAGAGCACCGGCACGGTGCTGGATGAGATCGTCGCCAGTAAGCGAGAGGCGCTTCTTGAGGCGCAGCGTGAAATTTCGCTGTCCACTGTACGAGATGCGGCGGAGTCTGCCGGAACGCGATCAGATTTCCATGCAGCCCTCTCTGGACCCGGCATTTCGGTAATCACGGAGATGAAGCGGTCCTCCGCATCCGCCGGATCGCTCGCGCCTGAACTTGATCCATCAAAGATGGCGAAGACGTTCGTCGATGGCGGCGCATCGGCGATCTCGGTGCTCACGGAGGCTAGCCACTTCTCGGGGTCGCTCGACGACCTGCGGCAGGTGAAGGCGGTGGCCAGCCCAAGAGCCGTGCCGGTGATGGAGAAGGACTTCGTCTTCTCCGACTACCAGGTTTACGAGGCGGCAGCAAACGGCGCGGATGCCATCCTTCTCATCATCGCGATCCTGGACCCCGGCCAGTACTCGGAGTTACTTACGCTCGCGCTGGATCTCGGGTTGGGGGTGCTAGTCGAGGTGTTTAGCGAGGCGGAACTCGACATCGCGCTTGTGGAACATCCACAGATCATCGGGATCAACAACCGGGACCTGAAGACGCTGAAGACCGATATCGCTCTATTTGAATCGCTGGGGCCCCGGGTTCCGAAGGACAAGATTCTAGTTGCAGAGTCCGGCATGAAGGGCGTGGAGGACGTACGCCGGATGGAGGCGTCAGGAGCGGACGCCGTGTTGATCGGCGAGTCGTTGATGCGGGCCGGTGGTAGCGTGTCAGAGCTTGTGGCCAGTCTGGTCAGGTAACCCCCTTATGTCGTCGCCACACGTCAAGATCTGCGGGCTGCGAGACGCCCAGAACGCCCAGGCTGCTGCTTTGTCCGGCGCGGACCTGGTCGGGTTCATTTTCGTAGAAGGTGTTCGCAGGCAGCTTGAGCCAACAACAGGCGCAACGATAATCGCTCGCTTCCGAAACTCCCTGTCTGAAGATTCGATGCCGGGGCCGCGCGTGGTCGGAGTGTTCCGCAATCAGTCGGTTGAGTTCGTCAATCGAGTCGCACGAATGGCTGCGCTCGACATGGTGCAGTTGTGCGGCGATGAGGACGACGCATATTACGCCCAGATGGAGTTACCGATCTTGCGGCAGGTACGCGTGCGTCCAGAAACGTCTCCCGAGGATCTTGAGGCAGAAGTACACGCACACCTGGAAGCCGGCCGAATGGTGCTGCTGGACGCTTATGATCCGAATGTTCCGGGCGGGGCCGGTAAGTCATTCGAGTGGTCCAAAGCCGCCAACGTTGCGTCACTGGAAGGTGTGCTGCTGGCCGGTGGCCTGAACCCGGACAACGTTGTCGATGCCATCCAGGGCCTCGGCGCGTGGGGCGTTGATGTGTCGTCCGGGGTCGAGACGGACGGCGACAAGGATGACGTCAAGATCCACGACTTCGTGACAGAAGCGCTGAGCGCGTAGGGATTAGTTACCGGTTGGTGTGACGGACGTGGAATAGCGCTGCAGGCGCGGGTTTAGGGGCGTATGGCAATACGCCCGTAAGTCGATACCAATCGACCCCTACGGTTGTATTGCTTACCGACTTACTCGACCGTGACGGACTTCGCAAGGTTGCGGGGTTTGTCCGGGTTGTGCCCGAGCGCCACACTCGTGTGATAGGCGAGTTGCTGCAACGGGATCAGCGTAATCATGGGGACGATCCACTCCGGCGCTTCTGGCAGCCACAGGACTTCGTCGGCAAGCCCGGGCAACGTCGTGTCGCCACGTGTCGCCAGTGCGATAACTTCGCCGCCCCGTGCTTTCACCTCATTAATGTTGCCGACCATCTTGTCGTACAGCGCTCCCTGGGGGGCCAGCGCTACCGTCGGCATGTCATCTGAGATTAGCGCTATGGGGCCGTGTTTCATCTCCCCGGCCGGATAACCCTCGGCGTGGATATAGGCGAGCTCCTTCATCTTTAGCGCGCCCTCCATCGCCATCGGGTACAGCGCGCCACGCCCTAGGTAGAGGAGATGACGTTTGTTCACCAGCCAATCGTTCGCCAGCTGATCGCAACGACCGCCGTCATCGATCATCTCTGCGATCAAACCCGGCAAACGTGACAGGTCCGAAACCAGTTCGCTTGCTCGTTGTGCGGATAACGTTCCCCGATGGATCCCCAGGTAAACCGATAGCTGATAGAGAACCGTGAGTGAGCACATCATCGTCTTGGTCGATGCGACGCCGATCTCCTGGCCCGCACCCAGGTAGAGAGTTCCGTCAACTACGAGCGTTGCCTGTGTGCCCTCCGCCTCTACCAGTGCTATCTGCTTCGCACCTGACTCGGTCGCCAACTCCATCGCGGCGAGCGTGTCGGCCGTCTCCCCGGACTGGGTTACCGATATCACCAGCGTTCGTTCGTCTAACGAGGTCAAACGGTACCGAAGTTCTGACGCGTTCTCGGCCTGAGCCGGAATTCCGGTGAGCGCCTCGATCATCTGCGCCCCGTACATGCAGGAATGGAGGCTCGTACCCATCCCGGAGAGGATCACCCGATCAATCGACCGGATCTCATCGTCCGTGTACGGCAACTCTGGAAAGTCGATCACGCCGTTTTCGAAATCGACCCGGCGCCGCATCGCAGATGAAACGGCCTCAGATTGCTCGGCGATCTCCTTCGCCATAAAATGTGGGTACTCGCCCCGGGCAGCGGCTTCAAAATTGCGGCTCGTCCTGACGGCTGGCCGTTCGAGAACCGTCCCGGACAGGTCAGAGAACTCAGCTCCGGATGCGGTTATTGACGCCACTTCACCGCTGTGGAGATACACCACGAGGTCTGTGTGGGGAAGTATCGCCAGCACGTCGCTCGCAAGCAGATTGAAGCCGTCGCCAATCCCCACGACGATTCCCCCGGCGTTGCCGAGCCGTACGCCCACAATTACCCCCGGTTCTTCGGCGGACGTCGCCACAAAGGACGAAGCTCCCTGCATTCGACCCGCAGCACATCTCACCGCCTCAGCGAGAGTCTCCCCGGATTCGATGAAGCCTGCTATCAGATGCGCGATGACTTCAGTATCGGTTTCGGACTTGAATAGATATCCAGCGTCAGATAGCTCGGCCCGCAACGCCATGTAGTTTTCGACGATTCCGTTGTGCACCACAGCCACCCGACCTTCCGCGCTCGTGTGCGGATGTGCGTTAGGGATGGTGACGCCGCCGTGGGTGGCCCAGCGCGTGTGGGCGATGCCGACCGTCGGTTCAGCGCCTCCGTTCCAGTCTTGTCCGGCGACCGCCTCCGCAAGTTCATCCACCCCGAGCGCGCGAGTCACCGTGGACTTTCCGCTGCCGTTCTGGATACCAATCCCGGCGCTATCGTAGCCGCGGTACTCCAGGGTCCGGAGGCCGGACAGCAGGATCGGGGTGACCGGTTCTGTACCGGCGTAGGCGATGATTCCGCACATGGGCGGCTCGTTACTCCCTATTATCTTGAGTTAATTCGGGTTGGTCAGCCTGCCAGCCAGGTCAGTTGTCCTTCGACTCCATCGTAGTCGTGTATTTGAACGGCGCTTCTGAGACTTCTTTGTATTCGCCCCGGTAACTCTCAGGCAGAAGTGCAGCGACGCGGCCCATGATCTCCGATGCAGCCGCCTCGGTCTCGACCCTGGACAGTTTGCCTTCTACATTCAAACGGAATGGGCGTCCGATGTGCACGCGGATACGGCCTTTGGGTTTGAATACCCGGAGCACAGATCGCATCCCCTCTACCCCGGTCATGCCGACCGGGAGGATGGGTGTTCCGGCGCGAGCCGCCAGAGGAACGATACCGGACTGGGCGCCCTTCATCTCTCCCGGATTGCGTGTGCCTTCCGGGAACAGGGCGAGTGTCGCCCCCGGCCGCTTGAGTTCGGTCAACGCCCATCGGAGCGCCCCCAGGTCCATCGCACCCCTTTTCAGCGGTTGCGCGCCATAAGACTTCAAGAACCATCGTCCTACCGGGGTTACGTTCTTGAATATCGAGTCTTTCGCCAGGAAACGGATGTCGCGTCTGAGTGATGCGGCGAGGATCGGTGGATCCACGTTGCTCTGGTGGTTTGCGACGACGATCAGCGGGCCATCCGATGGGATGTTTTCCCGCCCATCGACCGCGTAATCGGAAAACATCTTTAGCGTGGCCCGCAAGGCTATGTTCGCAAACCTGTGCACGAGAAAGGCCATCAGCCGTCGCCCTTTTCAGGAAAGCTACGGGCCAGGGATTCGAGGCGATCAACGACGCTTTCGAGCTCAAGATCATCGGTCGGCACAATCACAGCGTCGCTGGCGGGTTTTAGCGGCGCAACGTCACGTGTCGAGTCGAGTTCATCTCGGCGACGCAGATCCTCCAGCACGGTCTCGTACGCGATGCCGGACCCTGACTCGAGCAACTGGTCGTACCGGCGCCGGGCGCGAACCTCTACCGATGCGTCCAGATAGATCTTCAGGCCGGCGCCGGACATGACGACCGTCCCGATATCACGCCCGACCATGACGATCTGCCCCTTCGCAGCGGCCTCTCGTTGTAGTCGCAAAAGAACGTCTCGTACGCCAGGGACCGCCGATACAGCAGAAACGGATCTGTCGACCTCCGGTCTTCGAAGGTGTTTAGTCACATCGCCGGCGTTGACGATCACCCTGCATTCCTCACCCGGGTCGCCTACCAGTTCCATATCGGCCTTCGATGCGAGCAGCGTCAACGCTTTAGAATCGCTCAAAGACAGGTTTTTCTGGAGCGCCAGATAGGTGATGGCTCGGTACATCACGCCGGTGTCAAGAAACATGTGGCCTAGGCGGGCCGCAAGCATCCGGCCGGCCGCGGTCTTTCCCGAGCCGACCGGCCCGTCTATCGCTATGAAAGAGGCGATTCCCGTCGACAATCAATTGTCCTTGTTGCAACACCGCAGGCTATCCGTGATAGCCGTCCTGAGTTTATATTCTCCGCCTCGACACGGACATACACAGTGGGCATTTTGCATATGAACTCACACGGTAGCCGGGTACCGTGTACACGCTAATCTCCATATTCTGTTGAAAATGAGGGAATTACGCGCGTTCGCCATTCTGACGTCGGTCGGCGCCAATTTGTGAATAGATCACCGAATGACGTGTAGTCAGGAGTTGGCCGAATGAACATATTCGACTGGGTATTGGTCGCAGTATTTGTCGTTGGCGCCCTTTTCGGACT
>Ga0208879_1005025_pt1 | contig 10046 bp, 6 predicted proteins | sample Knorr_S15_td_Bot_FD_185605 | JGI IMG/M metagenome (GOLD analysis project Ga0208879, IMG submission 185605) | Marine microbial communities from Southern Atlantic Ocean transect - Knorr_S15_td_Bottom_ad_5009_LV_A (SPAdes) (version 2) | ecosystem: Environmental > Aquatic > Marine > Oceanic | place...
AGCAAGCCGGCTTCCCCGGCGAAGCCAACTCCCCCAGAGCCGAAACCCGAACCCAAGCCGCCCGCGCCGAAACCCAAGCCGCCTCCGCCCAAGGCCGAGACGCTCAACCCAATCGTCGCCAAGCCGGAGCCGAAACCCGAACCCAAGCCGGAGCCAAAGCCCAAGCCGCGCCGCCCGCGCACCATCGCCGAGGCCAAGCAGTTGGCCATGATCCAAGGGCAGAAAATGAAGCAGGACGGCGGTGTTAAAAAACGGGCCACCATCGTGGGGCTCGACGCCAAGGCCTCGCCGTTCGGCGACTACGACGCCCGCCTCATCGCCGCCATCCAGAATCGCTGGAACCAGATTCTCGACAAGCACTACATTCCCAGCGTCGGGCAGGTGGTGCTGACGTTCAACCTTTGGTCCGACGGCAAGGTGACCAAAGTGCAAGTCGAGCGCAGCACGGTGAATACCATCCTCGCTCTCAAGTGCGAGCGCGCCGTGCAAGAGCCGTCACCCTACGCACCCTGGCCGGAGAAGATGCACGACGAAATCGGATCAGACCGCCGCTTCGTCCGCTTCACCTTCTATTACAACTGACCCCGGCCAATCGGTCACTTGACGTTCTTGGCTCGGAGGAATTCTGCCAGATTTTCGAGGTGGTCGGTGTTGATAAAATCGACGCCGACCTTGTGAAAAATCTCCCAAGCGGCCGGGGTGTCCGGCGCGGCCCAAAAGCGAATCTTCTGCCCGTCGGCGTGGGCGCTCTTCACGATCTTGGCCAGCTTGGCTTGCTCTCTCGGCGGTAATTCGCCCTTGCCGCGCCACTTGAAGTGCGAGCGCCAACTGTCGCTGATCCACGGCATGAAGTGTCGGCTCTCCGCCTTGCCGAGATCGCCCAATCGTCCGTCGTAACCGGCGAGGCGCGCGGTGTCTTTTTCCATGGCCTCACGCGGGCGGCTGCCGGAGATGACGATCGTCACCGCGCCGGGCTTCGTTGTGTCGGCGGTGAACGCGGTGAGCATTGAGCGGTATTTCTCAAGCAACGGTCTGAGCGCGGCGTAGGTCGCAGGGCCGCCGGTTTTGAAATCGATCATCAGGTGAAACGGCGCCTTGGTTTTGTACACGCTGCCGCCGTTGGCTTTCACGCGCTTGGCCAAGGGCGCGAGGTAGAGCGACTCGAGCGTGCGCTCTTTTTTCAACTCGAAGCGGGAGTGGCCGACAAGCAGCGTGTCGTCCTTCAAAAACACATCCGCCTCGACGCTGCAAAAACCGCTGGCCAGCGCGTCGAGCAGCGGGCGTTTGTGGTAGTAGTCGTTATGCGCGTGGGCGCGGACGAGCGGCTTGGGCTCGGTCGGCTCGGCAACGCACGGCCAAGCGGCGAACAACAGGGCGGGGAGAATCCATTTCATACTTTTAAATTGTAGCGTCACACCACCGCTTGGCCAAGGCCGAGGATGTCGCGGGCAGTTTCGCGTGCCCACCCGTCGGCTTGGAGGATTTCGTCGAGCGTCGGCTGCCCGATGACGTCGTGGCGATCCATCACTTGGCCAACGGTGTCGCTGATGCCGGTGAACGAGGTCTGCCGGTCGCAGAAGGCGTCGACGGCGATCTCGTTGGCGGCGTTGAGCACGGCCGGCAGCGTGCCGCCGATCTCGCCGGCACGGCGCGCCTGCCCTAGCGCGGGGAACTTGGCCAAGTCCGGCGCCTCAAAATCGAGCCGGCCGATCGCGGCAAAGTCCGTTTGCACGCGGTCGCTCGCGGCGCGGCTTGGCCACGTGAGCGCGCACTGGATCGGCAGGCACATGTCGGGCGTGGAAAGTTGCGAGAGGATCGAGCCGTCGACGAACTCGACCATCGAGTGCACCACGCTCTGCGGATGCACGACGACATCGACCTGCGGCATCGGGACGTCGAAGAGCCAGCGCGCCTCGATCATCTCGAGGCCCTTGTTGAACATGGTCGCCGAGTCGATGGTGATCTTGCGGCCCATCACCCACGACGGATGCTTGAGTGCCTGCTCGACGGTGATCCCGGCGAACTCCCCGATCGGTGTCTCGCGGAACGGCCCGCCGGACGCGGTGAGAATGAGGCGCCGCACCGACTCGGGCGTGCGGCCCTCGAGGCACTGAAAAATCGCCGAATGCTCGCTGTCCACCGGCAGCACGCGGACGCCGTGTTTGCGGGCCTCGGCCATCACGATTTCTCCGGCCATCACGAGAATCTCCTTCGACGCCACGGCGATGTCCTTTCCGGCGCGGATCGCGGCCAAGGCCGGCTGCAGCCCGGCGGTGCCGACGATGGCGATCAGCACGATGTCGGCGCTTGGCAGCGTGGCCAGCTCGAGCAACCCGTCGTCGCCGGAGGTCACGCGGATGCCGTCGAGTTGCGGGCGCAGTTCGGCGGCCTTCTCCGGCGAGCCGATGGAGACCAGTTCGGGGCGAAACTGCTTTGACTGCTTGGCGAGAAGTTCGACGTTGCTGCCAGCAGCCAAGCCGACGAGGCGGATGTCGCCGGGCAAATCTTCGGCCACCTTGACGGTGCTGGTGCCGATCGAGCCGGTGCTGCCTAAAAGGACGACGTTTTTCATTTCGCGCGGCGGCTAGTCATTGAACAAAACCAGGCGGAGGTAAAGGAACATCAGCGGCGCGTTGAAGAGCAGGCTGTCGAGCAGGTCGAGGATGCCGCCGATGCCGGGGAAGAACGAGCCGGAGTCTTTCACGCCGGAGTCACGCTTGAACACCGACTCCACCAAGTCGCCGAGCACCGCGCCGACGGCCAGCAGCGGGCCAAGCGCGGCGGCGTGGCCCAAGGTCATCCCGCCCAGCTTGGCCGCGCCCCAGTAATGCGCCATCACCAGCGCGGCGGTGGTCGAGAGCAAAATCGCCCCGACGAAACCTTCCCACGTCTTGGCGGGACTGACGCTGGGGATCATCTTGTGGCGGCCAATCATCGAGCCGAGCAGGAACGCGCCGATGTCGCTGCACTTGGTCGCGAGAATGAAAAACAGCAAGCAATAACCGGCATCGAACCCGGCATCGGCTGGTGCGGCGAAAAAATAAATCTTCAGCAGGAACCCCAGCAGCCACGAGACGTACAGCACGCCGAGAATCGTGTGGCCCACCATTGCGAACGACGGCGGCGCCGGGTGGGCGAACACCCGCCGCACCAGCAGCGCCAGCAGCAGGACGGCTAAAATCCCAAGCTCAAGCTCCGCCGCGCCGCCGGGCGTCGGGTCGCCGAGTTGCCGCTTGGCCAAGCCGGAGAGGTACAGGAACAGCGTGCCGACAAGAGTGACGCCGCCGGCCAAGCCGAGCCACTTGAAGCGCGGCAATCCGTTTTCGTCCACCATGCCGTAAAACTCGAGCAGGCCGACGACGTTGAGCAGCATGATGACGCCACCGACGAGGTACACGGCATACGGGCTGCCGCCCAGCAGGCTGTAAAACACCACCCCCAACAGGATCACGGTGCTGGCAAAACGCCGCAGAAAGACGAGCGTCCACAAGTCAGTCTCGATGAGCTCATCCAATAACTCGTCTAGTTTGTCGTTGAACGACATGGTCGATTATCGCCGGGAGGGTTTCAGTCCGCTTGGCCGGGGTCAAACTTTTCCGAAACGCCGGTCGCGGTCGGCGAACACCTCGAGCGCGGCGCAGAAATCGGCCTCGCCGAAGTCGGGCCAAAGCCGCTCGGTGACGACCATCTCGGCGTAGGAGATTTGCCACAGCAAAAAATTGCTGACGCGCATTTCGCCGCTCGTGCGAATCAGCAAATCGGGATCCGGCGTGTCGGCGGTGTAAAGGTGCGCGGCGAACATTTGCTCGTCAATGTCGGCCGGGGCCAGCTCGCCGGATTGCGCCTTGGCGGCGAGCGAGCGGGCGGCATCGACCAACTCGGTGCGGCCGCCGTAGCTCAGGGCGAGGTTCAGCGTGGTGCCGGTGTTTGCGTCGAGCGACGCGATGGTGGCGTCGAGTTGCTCGCGGACAAAACCGGGCAGCCGATCCAGCTGGCCGATCGCCCGCAGCCGGACGTTGTTATCATTCATCTCATCCCGCTCGGTTTTGAGGTAGCGGGCGAGGAACTTCATCAGCGTGTTGACCTCGGCCTTGGGGCGGTTCCAGTTCTCGACCGAGAAGGCGTAAAGCGTGAGGTGCCGGACACCAAGCGAGGAGGCGCAGCGCAACACCGCGCGAACCGACTCGGCGCCCCGGCGGTGGCCCTCGACGCGGGGCAGTCCGCGCTCCTTGGCCCAGCGGCCGTTGCCGTCCATGATGATGGCGACGTGCGCCGGGAGGGCGGTTCGGGCTTTCTCGCTGAGTTGTGTCGTGGCGCGGCTCATGCGCTTGGCCAAGCGGCTGGGTTTACAGGGTGATGGTTTGCGAGCGGGCGGGGCCGACGGAGGCGTAGCTGAGGCGGGTGCCGGTCAACTTGGCCAAGGCCTGCGCGTAGCGCCGGGCGTTGAGCGGCAGAGCTTTCCACGTGCGGATTTTGTCGGTCGGCGTCTGCCAGCCGGGGAATGTCTCGTAGATGGCGCGGCACTTGGCCAACTGGCCGAGGTCGCTGGGCTGGTGGTCGATCTGTTTGCCGCCAAGTTTGTAGCCGATGCAAATCTTGATCGACTCGAGCGTATCCAAGCCGTCGATGTTCGTGACCGCGAGGTCGGTGATGCCGTTGAGCATGGCGGCCTGCCGGACGGTGACGGCGTCGAACCAGCCGCAGCGGCGTTCGCGGCCGGTGGTCGCGCCGTATTCGCGGCCCATGCCGTGCAACAGGTCGCCGACGACGCGGGCCTCGGACGGCATCGGGCCTTCGCCAACGCGGGTGGTGTAAGCCTTGGCCACGCCGATCACGCGGTCAATGCGGTTGGGTGCGATGCCGGAGCCGGTGCACATGCCGCCGGCGGTGGTGTTGGACGAGGTGACGTACGGGTAGGTGCCGTGATCGATGTCGAGGAATGTGCCTTGTGCGCCCTCGAAAAGGATGCGTTTTTTTGCCGCCGTGGCGTTGTGCAACATTTGCACGGTGTTGGCCACGTACGGCTTGAGGCGGCGAGTGGCCTTGAGGACGCTCTCCATCGTGCGCTTGATCGGGAGCGGTTTTGCGCCGAGCGACTTGAGAAGGGCGTTGTTACGCTTGATGCCCTCCTGCAACTGTTCGGCAAAACGTTTCGGGTAGAGGATGCTGCCCATGCGCAGGCCGACGCGGTCGACCTTGTCGCCGTAAGCCGGGCCGATGCCGCGCAGGGTGGTGCCGAGTTTGCCCTTGCCCTTGAGCGCCTCGCGTGCGGCGTCGAGTGCCTTGTGGTACGGGAACACCATGTGTGCGGCGTCGCTGACGTGCAGCCGACCGGCGGGATTGATGCCGGATTTTTTCAGGCCGTCGATCTCCTCCAGCAAGCCGATGGGGTCGATGACGACGCCGTTGCCGATGACGCAGGTGGTGCGTTTGCGGAGGATGCCGGAGGGGATGAGGTGCAGGATGTATTTGGTCCGGCCGACGATGACGGTGTGGCCGGCGTTGGCGCCGCCTTGGGCGCGCACGACGATGTCGGCCTGCGCGGTCAGGAAGTCGATGATCTTGCCCTTGCCCTCGTCGCCCCACTGGGCGCCCACTAGAATGGTGTTCGACATTTGTGTTTTGGCTGATGAAACGAAAACCCCGAAGCCAAGCCCGGGGTCGTCCCTCATTAGCGGAGGGACGCTAGGGAAACCGTTGGCCGGTGTCAACGCTTGGCCAAGGGTGCCGCCCCCTCGGGGGCTTGCAGCTTGGCCAAGGTGGGGACGGCTGTCCCAGCCGTCCGTGGCGGGGATTGGGCTTGCGGCGCGCTGGGACAGCACGCCCTACCTTTCGCCGCTTGGCCCAAGCGCTTGGGCTTATTTCATGTGTTGCTCGAGGAAGGCGTCGACCTCGCGGAAGAACTCGAAGACGTTGTCCTCGTTGCGGTAGCCGTGGCCCTCGTTGGCCTTGATGATGAGCTTGTTGGGGATGTTGTTCCGATCCAGCGCGCGCTTGAGGATGCGACCGTGCTTGGGCGGCACCCGCCAATCTTTCATGCCGTAAGCCATCAACACCGGGGCTCTCACCTTGTCGATGTTGTACTGGATGGAGCGGGACTTGATCCAGTCTTTGTCATTGCTCCGGTCGGCAATCATCACGGCGTTGATGGCGTCGTGAATTTTTTTTGGGAGCGGATATTCCTTGAGAATAAGGTTGATGTCGGTGACGCCGACGTAGTTGACGCCGCACCGGTACAGCTCCGGCGTGAAGCAGAGGCCGGCCATTGTCGCGTAGCCGCCGTAGCTTGCGCCGTAGATGCCGATGCGCTTGGCATCGGCGATGCCCTCGGCGATGAGATATTTCACGCCGTCGGTGATGTCGTCCTGCATTTTGCCGCCCCACTCGCGGAAGCCGGCCAAGCGCAGCTTGTTGCCGTAGCCGGTCGAGCCGCGGAAGTTCGGCTGGAAAACGGCGTAACCCCGGTTGGCGAGGAATTGCACGTCGGCGTTCCAGCCCCAGTAGTCGCGGGCGGTCGGGCCGCCGTGGGGATGGACAATGAGCGGCAGGTTTTTGCCGTCGCTGCCGTTCGGGGTGGTGAGGAAGCCGTGGATGACCAGCCCGTCGCGGGCGGTGTACTGGATGGGTTTCATCGGCGACATTTTTTCGGGGTCAATCCACTCGGCGAGATCGAGCAGCTTTTCCATCTTCGGCTTCTTTTTGTCGCTGATGTCCAGCAGGTAGTAGGAGCCGATGGTCTTCTCGCTGTGAGAATGGAAGAGGATTCGATCCTCTTTCTTCGACCAGTTTTTGATGTCGTTGGCCATGCCGGGCAGCTCGGCGTCGATCATCGCCTGGTAGTTTTTGTAATCCTTGTCGAACCAGTAGATCTGCGGCCGCTCGGCCTCGTAGCGCACCCCGAGCACCTTGCCGGTCTTGTCGGAAACTATCGGCGGCCCCGCCGGCACGTCGTACGTCGGGTGGGCGAAAATCAGCCGGCCCAGTTTTTTGGCCTTGAGGTCGTATTGGAACAGCGCGCGCTTGTCGCCGTTGAGCGCGGCGACGTAGAGGATGTCGGGGTTCGTGCCGAAACCAAGCGGCTCGATGGCCGTGCGAAAATCGGCGGAGTAAATTTCCTCCCAGTCCGACTTGTCGTCCCGACGGTGCAGGATCGTCCGGGTGAGGCCATGCTGGGCAACCCCGATGCGAATGACCTTTTCGCGGTCAGCGACAAACTGAAGAATGTCGCCCCGGTTGAACACGACCCGTTTTTCCTTCGCGGTGAAGGTGTTGAGCCGGACGATGTTCCCGTAGAAGGCCCGTTCCTCCCGGAACCTCCCGCCGCCCCTGCGCACCTCGACCAGGATATCGCCGCCTTCGTCCGTCAACGGGTCGAACAGCTCGACGGCCTTGAACACACGGCTGCCAAATTCCCGGTACGTCTTGAAAGACTGATTGAGCACCTTGTGCTTGGAGCCGTCGCGGTTGACCGCATAAAGGCCGCCGTTGGGGAAGTTGTTGCGGTCCTTCATCTGGAAAATCAGGCGCTCGTCGCTGATCCAGTTGAAGCTGTACACCTCGTTTTCGTCCTCCGCGGTGCAGCCGAAGAGCTTGCGGTCGGAGAGGCGAATGGTGAGCAGGTTGTTTTTGCCCTCACGCGGCGCGATGGCGGCGAGCCACTTGCCGTCCGGCGAGAGGCGCATCCGGCTGAATTCCGGATTCTTGAAGAAGGTCTCGACCGGCAGTTTCTCCGCTTGGCCAAGCGGGGCGAGCAGGGCCAAAGCCAGGCCAAGCGCGAAGGGGGAGTTGATTGTTTTCATGTTGCTCAGATCGTCGTTGCGGGGCGGTTGCCCCCGAAAGGAGGTGAACTGTACCGGCTGGGTTTGGGGGATTCAACAAGCTAAGGCGTTACTTTTTTAGGCAACGAATCGGGGAAGGCCGGGGGAGTACACGCGCCCCGCGTGTGGATTCCGGCGCCCCGCCGGAATCTTTCAGCGGCAACACACGGCACGAGCCTTGGGCGGGGCGCCCAAGGCGGCACGCGGGGCGCGTGCGCTCCCCAGAACACATCTTCGGCAGGTACAAAAAAATCCCGTGGCCAAGCGACCACGGGACTTGATTTGGAATTGTTGGTTCGCTTTTAGAAACGAACGGTCAAGTTGCCGTAAAGGACGGTTCCCACCGGGCTGTGACCGGCTGCGGCAAACGAGTAGCCTTCCGTCTCGCTGTCAGACCAAGGCGGATCTTCGCCGGTGACGTTGAGCGCGCCAACGGTGATCCGTGAGCTGTCGGTCAGGTCGTAGCTGGCCTGCAGATCGAGCGTGGTGTGGGAGGCGACCTCCGCGATGACACCGTACAACTGGTCGAAGCTGTCAACGTAGTTGACCGTGGCTCCGGCAGTGTACTTGTCATAATTCCACCACAGGCTCACACGGCCACGCCACTCGGGCATGTTGTAAGAGCCAGCCTCTTCCTCGAACTCCGCTATAGTTCCATCGGTATTGAATGGCTTTGACTTGTAGTCGTACTTGTACAAGTACGCGACAGCAAGATCGGCCCCGAAGTAACCGACGGACGTATCGATGCCGTAATCGATCTGTATGTCCAGCGTCTCAAGCTGAACTTCAGCCAAGTTCAGGTAGGAGTTGTTGATGTACTTCAAGCTTCCCGGGATGCCTCCGTTGGGGATGTCGTCCTCACCCCACTCGGGATGATCCTCGGTTCCTAACTTGCCGTCCGGCCCAGGATTATCAGCAGCCCTGTCAGCGTCCGTCTGCTCATTTCGGATGATGTTGTTGCTGAAGAGATCCTCGTTGTTGAGCATATACTGGGCGCCCACGCTGGTGATCTGGTCTTGCAACTCGATCTGGCTCCAGTTTACCATCACTTTGAGGCTCATGTTCTCCGGCATTGGGATGTCAAAGATGGCACCAGCGGAGATACTGTCAGCCGATTCGGGCTGAAGATCCATGTTGCCCCCTGCCTTGGTCTTGTACTGCATGCCCTCATCGCCACGAGCGGGGTCGATGAGGAACGGATGCGAGATACTCTCGCCCATGTACAACTGTTGCAGGGAGGGTGCCCGGAACGCCGTCTGGTAAGTGGCGCGCAACACCACATGTTCTTCCGGCGAATACTTCACACCCACCTTCGGATTGTCGGCGGAGCCGAAGTCGCTGTATTGCTCGACACGCCAAGCGGTCTGCACTCCGAGGGAGTGAATACCCGAGATGCGGTTGTCCTCCCCGATGATGGGAATATTGAACTCAGCGTAAGCTGCGTCACGAGAGCGGCTGCCCGAGTTGGACGTGCCACCGGAGGCGACGATCTTGTTCGACATGGAGAGACTGTCGCCAATGTCGCTGGTCTCCTCCTGCGCGGTCTCGGCACCGACGGCCAAGGCCAACGTGCCACCCGGTAGCTCGAACAGATCGCCGGCGGCTTTCACGTCGAACATCCGAAGCTGGGCCTCGGCGCGACGCAGGGTGTTGACCCTGAGCGCTTCAAGAACGGACGGGCTATTGATACCCAGCCCAGCGCCGAAGATGTTGTAGGCCGTGGCGGGATCGCTCGAGGCCAACGCTTCCTTGAAGGCGTCTGCGGAGACGAAGTTCTGGCCGAAGTCGACTGTCTCGCTCTTGTTGTAGAGGAAAGCGGCCTCACCCTGCCAACTGTCGCCGATGTCAAACTTGACACCCGGGATGACGCGGAACACGTCACTCTCAATGTCGAAGAGACGCGGCCCCACCTCGATCAGGCGGTGACGGAAGGTTGTGTCCTCGCCGAACGGGTTGAACGCATTGGACGCCGGCAGGATGCCCCACGTGTCGGTGTTCAGGTCGCCGAACGCCGGGGTGGGAGCCATCTCCTGATGAACCTTAAGGTTCCGGTAGGTCGTGCGAACGAACGCGGTGGCGTAATCGGTCAGCGTGTAGTTGATGAGGCTTGAAGCACCGTAGCGCTCAATCTCCGGCGTAAGGGTCATCCACGGGTTGTAGTCGAACCGGTTGATGCCCGGGGCACCGATGATCTCCTCGGCGGTCGGGGTGCCGGTGCTGCCGGTTGGA
>Ga0208879_1005026_pt1 | contig 10046 bp, 8 predicted proteins | sample Knorr_S15_td_Bot_FD_185605 | JGI IMG/M metagenome (GOLD analysis project Ga0208879, IMG submission 185605) | Marine microbial communities from Southern Atlantic Ocean transect - Knorr_S15_td_Bottom_ad_5009_LV_A (SPAdes) (version 2) | ecosystem: Environmental > Aquatic > Marine > Oceanic | place...
CCGAAGCGTCTGCCATAGCCTTTTTTAGCGAGCCATTCCCGCGAGTCGTCGGTCAAGGTGATGGTCACATCGCGGTCGCTCAATTGAGCTTCCAACTCCATCACGAATTTATCGACGACTTTGCCCATCACTTCCGGTGACAGATTGGCAAAACTGACAGTCGCATCAAGTCGATTGCGGAATTCCGGCGAGAACATTTTCTCGATCGCTTCCTCATCATCGCCGGTGCGCTCATCACGCTCAAACCCGATGGCAGACTTTGCCATTTCCGAGGCGCCGGCATTTGTCGTCATGATCAAAACTACATTGCGGAAATCAACGGCTTTACCATTGTTATCGGTGAGTTTGCCATGATCCATGATCTGCAACAAAATGTTGAACAAATCAGGATGGGCTTTTTCGATCTCATCTAACAACAAGACAGCATGGGGTTGCTGATCAATCGCATCGGTTAACAAACCGCCCTGATCAAACCCAACATAGCCGGGAGGCGCACCGATCAGACGTGAGACCGTATGGCGTTCCATATATTCGGACATATCAAAGCGCACCAGCTCGATCCCCAAGGAGCGCGCAAGTTGTCGGGCGACTTCGGTTTTGCCGACGCCGGTCGGCCCGGAGAACAGATAGTTGCCGATGGGCTTTTCAGGCTCGCGCAAACCCGCGCGTGCGAGCTTGATCGCACCAGATAGGGCATCGATCGCATTATCCTGACCAAAGACCATGGTTTTCAGATCGCGCTCAAGATTTGACAGAACTTTCTTGTCGTCCCGCGACACAGTTTTAGGCGGAATCCGGGCCATCATAGCAACGACATTTTCAACGTCTCTGACGGAAATGGTTTTTTTGCGTTTGTTCGGCGGCAAAAGCATACGCGATGCGCCAACTTCATCGATCACATCGATAGCCTTATCGGGCAATTTACGATCATGGATATAACGCGCGGACAATTCCACTGCCTGGCGGAGCGCCTCAGCGGTATAGCGCACATTGTGATGTTCTTCGTAATAAGGTTTAAGACCGCGCAAAATCTTCACAGTATCTTCGATCGACGGCTCATAGACATCGATTTTCTGGAAGCGGCGGACAAGCGCCCGATCTTTTTCAAAATGACCACGATATTCTTTGTAGGTCGTCGAGCCAACACAGCGTAGCGCGCCGTTCTGCAACGACGGTTTCAAAAGATTGGAGGCATCCATTGAGCCGCCGCTCGTCGCCCCGGCACCGATGACGGTATGGATTTCATCAATAAACAGGATCGAATGCGGCATCTCTTCAAGTTCGGTCAATACCGCTTTGATGCGTTCTTCAAAATCACCGCGGTAGCGCGTGCCGGCCAAAAGCGAGCCCATATCAAGCGAATAGATGACGTTATCGAGAAGCACTTCCGGCACATCGCCTTCAACAATGCGGCGGGCTAAGCCTTCCGCAATTGCCGTTTTTCCAACACCCGGATCACCGACATAAAGTGGATTGTTTTTGGTACGGCGGCAGAGCACTTGGATGGTGCGGTCAATTTCCTGCTCGCGGCCGATTAGCGGATCAATTTTACCGTCAATTGCTTTCTGATTAAGATTGACGCAATAAGTATCGAGCGCTTCCGAACCTTTTTTGACTTCTTTTTCTTCCGTCATTTCATCATCAGCGCCGTGCACTTCTTTAGTATCAGAATAGCCCGGCACTTTGGCGATACCATGCGAAATATAATTCACCGCATCCAGTCGGGTCATGTCATGCAATTGAAGGAAATAAACCGCATGCGCTTCACGTTCTGAGAATATGGCGACCAGCACATTGGCACCGGTTACTTCTTCCCGGCCGGACGACTGCACATGAATGGCTGCCCGTTGGACAACTCGCTGAAAGCCTGCCGTCGGCTTTGGCTCGGCTAATTTTGCCGTAACCAAGTCGCCCAAATCGTCGTCTATAAAACTGGTTAAATCTAGCCGTAATTTTTCGACGTCAACGCCGCAAGCGCGAAGCACGGAAATACCATCCTGGTCATCGGTCAGAGCAAGCAGCAAATGTTCCAACGTGGCATATTCGTGATTGCGTTCTGTCGCGAGAGCGAGGGCACGATGAAGACTTTGTTCTAAATTACGAGACAGCATATTTTTTCAGCATAGTTTGTTTATCCAAACTAATCCTTTTCTATTGTGCACTGTAGTGGATGTTGGTGTTGTTGCGCCAAATCCATAGTTTGATTTACTTTCGTTTCTGCGATTTCATATGTGAACACGCCACAAATTCCGACGCCTTTTTGGTGAACATGTAACATGATGCGCGTGGCGTCCTCGTGGTTCTTTGAATAGAACTGCTCAAGCACATGTATAACGAACTCCATCGGTGTATAATCGTCATTCAGCATGAGAACTTTATACATCGAGGGCTTTTTCGTTTTTGAACGGCTTTTAACGGCTACGCCATGTTCAAAATCGTTTCCGCCATCACCGTTTTTAGTATTGTCGTCGTCTCGTTTCATTCTCGTACTTAAATATTAATATTATTGAGTATACTCTAATTACCTAATTTGGCAGAAAATCCACGATCTGCAACGTTTCTAAAATTGTGGCTCTCTTTTTAATATATTGGCACTTTTCACCTATATAAAAGCCCGAATTGGTTAAAAAATTCCTGATTTTAGCCAAAATTCGATCAATCATTAGATTAATACAGTGTGACGTATTAACCCGTTGCTGCCAAACTTAAGATTAAAATCATTGATAAATTCCTCGCTATCGTTTGTGCCATATACACTTAAATGCGACGTTTCACGTGGAGGATTAACCGGAATATCCGTGAAATCCCAGGCACTTAGCAGCTTTCCAAATTGAGCGGCTTTAAATTTTTTATGCGGCCACAAAAAAGCATTTTGAGTGAATTTTCCTTTTACACAGGCAGAAACAACCCAATAAAAGCCAATTGACGGCAAATCTTCGCGCGGAGGCGAAGAATCAAAAAAATCGACATCTTTCAGCGATTTGCGAAGTGTTTCGATGTCTGACCCTGACAAATTTGTGATAGATCTTTTGGGATGCCAAGGTTGATAAACATCAGGATAGGTAGCATCGGTGATAATCGTATCGATTTTCGCTTCTTCGACGACACTAATGTAAATTCTAAACCGCCCAGGTTCGGCTGGTATTATGTCATATGTTCGCACCTGTTCGTTATAAACCGCATTATAAACGAACCGATAACGATCGCCCTTTTTGACCGGGCAATTATTCACAATGTCATCTGCTGCAATGTAGCTAAACCACGAGAACTTTCGCGCTACGGGATTATCAACACCTTCATAGGCACAGGCAGATAGAGCAATCAGTGCTACCGCCATCAGGACGCCGATTCGAGATTTAAAGCTAAAACCCTTTTTATGCCCAATTTTCATAGATTTACCGTTAATCATTTATTCACTGCGACTTCGTACAAACATACACCTGATTTTACATCTAACATATTGATTTTGGTTTATGAATCCACTTTCTTCATTAGTTAATATAGTTGGCCTTCGAGCATTGTCCAATTCATTGGACTTCGAGATAGATGGCCCCTACACTCCAGCACCAAGAAAGGCCAAAACGGTACGTAAAATATTAAACCGGGATTTTATGCCACTCTTTTTCAAATTCCCCATGAGATTTATCATAGCCGTTCTATTTACGGCCACACTCGTGTTTACCGTCAGCACTGCCGAAGCCAAATATGCGTCTTACGTGATCGATGCAAAAACCGGCAAAGTCCATCACGCCGTAAACGAAAATACGCGGAATTACCCGGCTTCTCTTACCAAGCTGATGACGCTTTATCTTTTGTTCGAAGCGGTCGAGCAAAAGAGACTTAAATTTTCAACCAGGCTATCGGTTTCGAGAAAAGCGGCAAACCGACCTGCGTCGCGTCTTGGCCTAAAACCTGGTCAATCGATTAAAGTCAAAGACGCGGTCATGGCGCTGATCATAAAATCCGCCAATGACGTGGCCTCTGTGGTTGCAGAATATCTTGGTGGGTCCGAGCGGCGCTTTGCACTGATTATGACCGACAAAGCCCGCAAGCTTGGCATGTCCCGAACAACTTTCCGAAATGCATCTGGCCTTCCCCACCGTGGTCAAATGTCGACCGCTAAAGACATGGCGACATTGACCCGTTCGATCATCAAGCGCTTCCCGCAATATTATCATTTATTCAAACGCCAGGCTTTCACCTTCCAGGGACGCACCTATCGCCCCCACAACAAAGTGCTAAAATACTACCCCGGCGCCGAGGGCATGAAGACAGGTTATATTCGCGCTTCCGGTTACAATCTGATCACGACAGTGAAGCGCAACAACACGCGGATCATCGGTGTTGTGTTTGGCGGCAACACATCACGCTCTCGCAATCGTCACATGAAGAAATTGCTGACCGCAGCTTTTGAACGCACATCGCCGAGCATTCAGATTACCAAGGCAAAACCGAAACGGCGTCAGAGCTACATGGCTCGAACGAAGCCCTCAAAGACCGCCGCCCGATCGAAGGACAGAATTTGGGGCATTCAAGTGGGCGCGTTTTATTCTCACAAACCAGCGCTCAACATTGCGCGCGATGTATCGCAAAAATACGCCAAGGTTCTTAAAGGCGGCAAAATCAAGGTGATGCCGCTGCGTAAATTACGCAACCGAACTCTTTACCGAGCTCGAATTGTTGGCCTCGATAGACGCAATGCCTATCGCACCTGCCGCCTCCTCAAAAAGCACCGCAAGCCGTGCTTGGAACTCAACCTGCCGGCATCTATCGAAATCGCCTCGAGATAGGTTTTCCAACAAACTCGTCATCAACAAATTTTGATCCATCGTGATTGTGAATTGCGCCGCAGGTTTAATAGGTTGGCGTCATTCTTAATTTCAATTGCATGGGACAAAAGTAATGAAAACAAATCGTTTAGTACTTTTCATTGTGCCGTTGGTTCTGGGACTAATCGTCAACTCAGATGCTGATGCCGGTGGTGCAAAACAGCTCACGCCTGAGGTCAAGGCCAATCTTAAAGCGTTAAAGGCCATTAGAGGTACGCCGGTGGAATCTCTACGTTCAATGGTTGTCCTGTTCTGGTGACTTTTTTCGCCAGCTGGTGCCCGCCTTGCGCCACAGAGATGCGGGGTCTCCGAGATTTCATCAAAAAAAATGGACCGGACAAAATAAACATAATTGCGGTCAATTGGATCGAGGAGTTGACCGGTCTGTCGCCGTCGCGGCTGAACCGTTTTATGCGAGTTATCGACCCGAGCATCAAAGTTGTGTCGGGGACCAAAACCGTTTCCCGGGATTTCGGCAATGTCCGCAGTATTCCAGCCGCTTTTATTTACGATAAGAATGGCCGGCAGGTTTTCGCCCTAGGTGGCGGTAGAGGCGGCCACGGCCGAGACTATCTGAGGCGCAAGCAATTGGAGCGGGCGCTCGCCAAGATGAAATAAGAACTTTTCGATGACGAATGAGCAGGGCCGGAGTGACGAATGGGATTGGAGATCGAGCCCCCTTTCGTGAGCTTCGTGGTTCATTTTGCTACGGCGAGGCTAACGACGGTTTTCTAGAGTTCAGAAAATAATTACCACGAAGCACACGAAGTTCACGAAGGAAACGAGAACGTACCGAAAACGCTTGATTTTGGTATAGGTACTGAAAACAGTTGGTTTCGGTAGCCGCGTCCCAGGGTCGACCTGTCAATGTCCGCTTAGGGCCAACAACGGACTCTTTTGCGTTATGCAGATAATATCCGCTTTCGAGGTGCAAAGCGGACATTTATAGGGGTACTTAAATCACTGGGTTCCCGTATACCCAAATTTTTTATTTTTTTTGTTCTTCGTGAACTTCTTGGTTCAACACTTAGTCGAAATCGGCGGGAGGTTCGATGCCGCTGGCGATGAGCTGTTCGCGGACGGTGCCTTTGAGCCGTGAAAGCCCTGCCTCATTTGAGACTCGCATCGCGCAACAAGTACTGCTTGGGTGTTGGAAGCGCGCAGCAACCACCAGCCATCATCGGTCTCAACGCGGACGCCGTCCATGTCATGGATTTTGATCCCCTCGACACTGGCAAGCCGTTCTTTGACTTCTTCGATGACCTTGAACTTACGCTCTTCAGAGCATTCGAACCGTAGTTCCGGTGTGTTCATCATTTGCGGCAAACCATCTTGCATGTCAGCAACGCTTTGGTCTGAATTTGTCAAAATCGACAGCAGGCGGATGGCAGCATAAACCGCGTCATCGAAGCCATAATATTTATCGGCAAAGAAGATATGGCCGCTCATCTCACCAGCGAGCGGTGCCTTCATTTCAGCCATCTTTGATTTTATCAAAGAATGTCCCGCCGCCCACATAACAGGTTTTCCACCCGCTTTTTCGACCTCATCGAAGAAAACCTTGCTGGCTTTAACTTCTGTTATAATTGGCGCACCCGGAGAATTCTTGAGAACTTCGCGTGCCAAGACAACCATCAACTGGTCTCCCCAGAGGACCCGGCCTTGAGCATCAACAATGCCAATTCGATCACCATCACCGTCAAAACCAAACCCCAAATCACAGTTGTTGGCGGCGACGAGTTCTTTCAATTGAACGAGATTTTTCTCGACCGCTGGGTCTGGATGATGGGCCGGGAAAGTGCCATCAATCTTTTCGTTAATTAAGAAATGTTCGCCCGGGAGACTTTTTACGAGCTCTGCAATCACCTCACCTGCCGCGCCATTGCCGGGATCCCAGGCAACGCTGAGTTCTTTGCCATCTTCGAAGTCTTCCAGCACACGTTCAACATAGCGGGCAAAGATCGCGTGTTCTGAGACACTCCCCGCGCCTTCAGTGAAATTGCCCGCCGCCGTGCGCGCGCCGAGCGCCTGAATTTCTTCACCAAAAAAAGAATGGCCACCGAGCACAATTTTAATGCCGTTATAATCTGGCGGATTGTGCGAGCCGGTGATCATCATACCGCCATCGGTCGAAAGCTCATGGGTGGCAAAATACAGCATCGGCGTTGGGCCAAGCCCAACATTTATGACGTTAACACCAGACGCCGTCAGGCCTTCGCAAATTGCATCCGATAGAGCAGGTGAACTCAAACGACCGTCATAGCCGACAGCAACAGTTGGCATTTTTTCCGTGTCAGTTTTCTCAACAACTACCGACCCAAAGGCGCGGCCAATCGATTTCACTTCATCAACATTGAAACCATCCCCAACGATGCCGCGGATATCGTATTCTCTAAGGATGGTTGGATCGAGTTGCCGTTGATCACTCATCGGATATAGCCCTAATTTCCGTTGGAAACTGTTCGGCCAATACAGTGATAATCGAACCCAGCCGCCGTCATTTCATCTGGATTGTAGATGTTTCTAAGATCAACCATCACCGGATGCGCCATCGTTGACTTCATGCGTTCGAGATCAAGCGCTCTAAATTCATTCCACTCGGTCACAATTGCCACAACATCTGCGCCGTCCAACGCTTCATAAGCTCCGTCGCACCACTCAATGCCCTCGATCATCGTACGTGCTTCGTCCATGCCTTGCGGATCAAAGGCATGGACGTTTGCGCCGCCTTTGACCAAAGCGGGCACGATGGCGAGGCTCGGCGAATCTCGCATGTCATCCGTGTTCGGCTTAAAGGTGAGGCCTAGAATTGCGATTTTTTTACCCTCAACACTGCCGCCACATGCAGCGATAATTTTGTCTGCCATTTGCAATTTGCGGCGTTCGTTCACCTCGACCACAGCCTCGACAATTTTAATCGGACTGCCAAAATCTTGCGCTGTTTTTACAAGGGCGAGTGTGTCTTTGGGGAAACACGAACCGCCATACCCTGGCCCCGCATGAAGGAACTTGCTGCCAATGCGACCATCCAGCCCTATGCCTTTAGAAACGTCCTGCACGTCCGCACCCACCTGCTCGCAGAGATCAGCAATCTCGTTGATGAAGGTAATTTTGGTCGCAAGGAAAGTGTTGGCAGCATATTTAATGAGCTCAGCCGTCCGACGACCAGTAAATAAAATCGGCGTTTCGATCAGAAACAGTGGCCGATACAAATTCCGCATGACGTCTTGAGCTGTTTCGCTATGAGCGCCAATGACAACCCGGTCAGGCCGCATAAAGTCATTGATCGCCGATCCTTCACGCAAAAACTCCGGATTGGAAACGACATCGAACTCACCGTTCGGCCGAGCCTCCCGCATGATCTTTTCGATTTCATCGCCTGTGCCGACCGGCACCGTAGACTTCGTCACGATCACGGTATAGCCGTCCATCGCCGCGGCGACTTCTTTGGCGGCGTCGTAGACATAGGTAAGGTCGGCGTGGCCATCGCCATCCTTCATCGGTGTGCCAACTGCAATAAATACAGCGTCCGCGCCTTTAATGCCATCGACCAAATCGGTGGTAAAAGACAGCCGCCCGGCTTTTACATTTTTCTCAACAAGACTATCGAGTTCAGGCTCATAAATTGGTATTTCACCATTGTTGAGCCGGTCGATTTTGCTCGCATCTTTATCGACGCAGACAACATCAACACCAAATTCTGAAAAACAAGCACCGGATACGAGACCAACATAGCCCGTTCCGATCATCGCGATACGCATGTGTTACTTCCTATTATTTAACTATATTTTTTCAACATTTCGACGACGCCATCCCGCATATCATCGCGGTCCAGACTAAAGGCCAAATTGGCCTCAAGGAAACCTAATCGATTGCCGCAATCGTAGCGATTGCCTTCAAATCTAAACCCATGGAACGGCACGTCGCCAATTGTGCGGGCCATTGCATCGGTTAATTGAATTTCGCCCCCTGCGCCTTTTTCCTGACGATCCAATTGCTCGAAGACCTGAGGCTGCAAGATGTAGCGGCCAATGATCGACAGCGTGGAAGGTGCATCCGCCGGATTGGGTTTTTCAACCAATCCCTGAGCTCTGGCAATTTTTCCATTGTCCTCGACAACATCCAAGATGCCGTAGCGATCCGTATGTTCTTTGGGTACATCCTCAACGGCGACCAAATTTCCGCCGGTCTCCTGGTAAGTTTCCATCATCTGTTTGAGGCAGCCGGGTTTCGCTAAAATCAAATCATCCGCCAACAACACGGCAAATGGCTCATCATGGATATGATATCTCGCGCACCAAACGGCATGACCGAGACCGAGTGGTTTTTGCTGGCGCGTATAAGAAACCTGCCCTGCTGCGGGTATAATTTCTCGGATGGTTGCGAGAATATCGTCCTTGCCACGCTCTTCGAGCGAATGCTCCAACTCGTAGCTATGGTCAAAATGATCTTCAATGGCTGACTTCGCGCGCCCGGTAACGAAAATAAACTCCTCAATACCGGCTTCCCGCGCCTCATCCACGGCGTATTGAATCAGCGGCTTATCAACGACCGGCAGCATTTCCTTGGGCATGGCTTTGGTGGCCGGTAAAAACCGGGTGCCTTGTCCCGCAACAGGAAAAACAGCTTTTCGAACAGGTTTGATCATCTTTGCCTACTTTAGCACGCTTAATTCGAGTCTTATTGCCACAGGCTGCGTAATGCCGCAAGTCGAACCTCTTAGTAAATTGTGGTTAAGCCTCAGAAAATCAACGTCTATTTTGCCGATTTTTACGAATGAGCTCGTCTTGCCATTGGATGATTTGACGTTGCGCTTCGGGGCAAAGTTTCAAATAACCGGAGGCTTTCATGATATCAGGAGAGCCGCCAATCAGTTTGACCGTTTTGATCTCATTCTCAGTCGCCTCACATTCGAATGCGATATCCTGGATTCGCCCGGTCTTGGTTTTGATGCCGCGGTACCAGCGATTGGAATAATTTTGTTTCACGTTGAGTTGCTTCTTTAGCTTTTTTGCCTCAGTAGTGTTTCCCTTCCCGTCGGATTGGAGACGCGTCAGAACTGCTTTCAACTTATGGGCATCTCGAAATAATTGTAGGCTTTCTGGTCTTGAGCGGCATGGGTGCCTTCATGGATAAATGTTTGCAGGAAAAACAGCGGCGAAGAGAACAATACCTTGCGGCGCACAAACATCATCCGATGACCATCGGAACTTAGCG
>Ga0208879_1005034_pt1 | contig 10032 bp, 6 predicted proteins | sample Knorr_S15_td_Bot_FD_185605 | JGI IMG/M metagenome (GOLD analysis project Ga0208879, IMG submission 185605) | Marine microbial communities from Southern Atlantic Ocean transect - Knorr_S15_td_Bottom_ad_5009_LV_A (SPAdes) (version 2) | ecosystem: Environmental > Aquatic > Marine > Oceanic | place...
TCGACAGAATCAGGCCGACCCACTGCTGAGGACCAAATTCGGTGATGGCTGTGAGAGCCATACAGGCGAAGATGAACAGGAACAGCGGAGTAAACATTGCCTCGAAGTTTTTCGAAACAGACGTGGATTCAACCACTTTCGCCGTTGGAAATTGTTGCCCCCAGAATAGATAGGCGTAGGCCAGCGTGGGAATCAAAATGACCCAGATCTGGGTCTGCCACCCGAAGCCAGCATCGGTCATGAACTTGGAGATGAGGCTTCCGATCACGATTCCACCGGGAAACCACATATGGAATCGATTCATCATCTGGCTAAACTTCACACCCTCGTAGGTATCGGCGATCATCGGATTACAAGCGGCCTCCGTACAGCCGTTTCCGAGACCAATCAGTAGCGTGGAAATCAACAAGCCAACGAAACTACCCGAGTAGATAGTCATCACGATTCCGACGGCATGGGCGAAAAATGCAAACTGCATGATCTTTTGGGGCCCGATGGTGTGATAGACGAGTCCACCGATGACCATGGAAATGGGGAATCCCAAAAACCACATGGAGTTGATCCAGCCCAGTTGCGATGCAGAGAAACTCAGCTCGGCTCCAAGCTGACCAAGAATACCTGCTCGAATGCTGAAGGAGAGGGCCGTCGTGATCAGTGCAAAACAGCTGCCGTAAAAAAGTCGTCGCTCAGTATTCATTGTGGATATGGGATGCGTGAGTAAGGAAGGGTTTCCGAAGGATCATCTGCTGACAGTCAGACTCGCGCAATATCTACATTTGAGTACCCGGATCGCAACCACGCTGTTAAGATTTTTGGATTCACCAGTGCAGACTATTCCCATGACGCCGAGGTCGAGTTCTTCAAGTTTCCTGTCATGGGATAAAGACCTGCCAACTATGGTGAGGCATGTTGGTAGCCAAAAGTAACGGGATGAGTGGCCGAGGAGCATTGCAACGGACCCGAGCGGGTTGGCAGCCCGACTTGCTAATAAAGGCTACACCTGAAAATTGGTCGGAATTATCGAGGTGTCGGCTACAGACTCCCGTCGTGGCTTTATTGCCGAATGCTAGAACGCGACATTCCGTTTTCGGAGAACGAAGAGTCCTTCCTGCACGCTGGTCACCAGGACCGTGCCGCTCTCAAAGAAAGGATACGTGCTCCACGCCCCGCTGAAGCCCGGCCCCTCCTTGTAGGGAGACGTATCGAAGAATCCTACCTCGACTGGATTCTCCGGATCGGCAATGTCCAGAATGTGCAGCCCGTAGCGATAGTTGGCCTGGTACGCAAAGCCGTCTTTCAAGTACAGATTGTGTGCACTGGCTGGTAAGGAGCCCATGAACTCCTTGATCAGTACCGGATCCTCCAGGTCTACAAGGTCCCAGACCAATGTGCGGGTAGTGGAAACATTGCCTCTCACCACATCTGACTCGTCATCCTGATAGAAATACCTGTGATCGTCGGTCAGCCAGCCCTGGTGAATATAGGCTGCGTTTGGCGAGGAAGCCGTTGACAACACAACGGGATTCTTCTTATCGGTCACGTCGGCGATTTCGAACATGGCTCCGTTGGAGTTCAAGCACAGCTCTCGTCCACGGTAACGCGTGTCCGGACCCTGGTAGGTGACACATTGGGAGTCGTGGGTGCCGTGTTCTCCCAGTTTGGAGCATCCTTCGAACGTGGGGTTCAATGGGTCCTGGATGTTCATCATGTAGAGACCACCACCGCAGGTCTGGCGATCGATGGTATAGGCATACCCGGTCTCCTCGTTGATGATGATGTTGTGGGAGCTTGCAATGTCCGTATAGTGAAGATCGGGCTCGAAGAGCTCGGGTGCTTCGGTCACGTCTCTAAGCCGGGTCAGGTCGAATACCTGCATACCGTGATCACCCGCTCCGTCGGCGACGATGAAGGCGTAGTTTCGGTAGGTCTTGATGTCGCGCCAGAGCTGCGAAGGAGGAGTTCCCCAGGGCTTCGGTAGGTCGCCTATCAAGACCGGGTTGGCGGGATCGGTGATGTCGATGAACGATGTACCATCGTTGCGGCCCACGAGCGCGTATTCGCGCCCCGTTTCGGGGTCCGTCCATCCCCAGTTGTCGTTGGTCCTCACCCCGCGGGCATTCTCCGGCGCCCTCAGAATGGAGTTTGGTATAAACGAAAGGAGCTCAACCTCGTCGCAGTCAAACGGCCCGATCTTCCCATCCACGCACTCTCTTTCCTCACCCAGCAGGGCGCCCAGTGCGTCGGGTGGGCCCACCAGCATCTCTCCCTCGGGAGCGCCCTCGGAGTAGACGAACACTGCACCAGATTGGTGGTGCATTCCGGGAGCTGAAACAGCCACCACGCTGCCATTGGTCACGATGTGCCGACCAAATGCGTCACGTTCGACCGTGTTCTCGAGCTGAATTCGTCTCGGCGCGTTGGACAGCGATCCATCTGAGCCCGCTTCGTACACATAGGTTGATCCCGTAAGATTCTCGCGTAGAGTGGGTGCGCCAACCCAGACGTCCGCTCCTGAAAATCCGACGCTGCTTCCGTATCGGTCTCCGGCTTCGCCGTCACCGAGCCTCATGACTTTTGTCGGCGACCATCCTTCATTGTTGCTTGTCGCATCAAATGTGAATACAGCGCCACGACTGCCATTCGAGCCGGGAGCACCTACGAGGACCTGATTACCCCGCACTGCGAAGGCGCTACCGAAATTGGCAGTTGATTCAGAGAAGAAGGCCAGGGATTCCATTTCCGACCATTCTCCATCACGGAATGCGAAATTGGTCACGCGGCCGACATCTTCCAGACCCGCTTCTTCGTCATCCCAGAGTGGGGCTCCGATCAATGCGCTCCCATTCTTGAAGTGGATGGTGGTGCCAAACTGATCCCCATCATTTCCGCCTTCTGGCTGGAGACTGGCTTGTTCCGTCCACTGACCATCGCTTCCTCGACGATACGCAATCACAACGCCTGCAGATTGGGAAGGTGCTGCTTCGTTTCGGCGTCGTCTTGAGGGAGCGGCACCCGGCGCTCCTACAAGGAGCCAATCGCCGTCGGCGGCGAGCGCAATGCCGAAGTCCGTTCCACAGTAGCCGTAGGTGTTGCAGCCTGGATCGACGCCCGATGTGCCGTTTCCAGATATCGTGCCCGCAGCGTGCCATCCACTATCACCCCTCGCATAAACATGCACGGGTCCGTCTCGTTGGCCAATGAAAAGAGTGTCACCCGTCTTCGCCAGTACGCTGCCAAAACCATCGGCTCGATGCGTATCGGGGGCCACTAGGCGCTGGACGAGCGTCCACGTCCCGTCGGTTTGGCGGTAAACGTAGACCGAGCCCTCACGAAACGTGGTATTGGGCTCGGCGATGATCAATTCGTCCTGGTCAAGAACGATGGCATTGCCAAAAGAGCCAGATTGCCCCACGGCCTGAAGTGGTGCGGTTAGAAAGAGGACGAGAATCAATAGGTGGTGATTGTAAGCACGCATAATGCAAGCGGATTGGTGAAGGCCTGCAATCTGCGACACTGGGCCTGGATAGTCAAATGTTCATCGACAAGGACTACTGGCTCGAAAACCGCTGAAAGGCACGTCCCCCGTCCTGAACGGGCTTCGCCGTAGTTCTGTCATCGCCACGGGCTAAGCACTTCGAGCAGCTTCCAGCTCCGGCATCGCCGCCTGGAGAGCCTTGATGTGGGCGGGGCTTGTGCCGCAGCATCCGCCGAGCAAACGCGCACCTGCCGCAACCCAGCCGAGCGCTTCGGTCACCAAATCAGCGGGCGATATGACGTTTACAAAATTCCAATTCGGTTTAGTAAAGTATCCTGATTCGGGGTAGACACCGATAGGTCCCGACCACCGATTCCGAACCAATTCAATGGCCTCAGGAATGGCCCCGATTTCACTGTGCATGATGTTCACCACGGTCGGTCCCATCGGGATGACAGCGTCCAGCACCGTGGCAAACTCCAGATCGACGTGATCGAAGCTCACGATCCTGCCATCGTCTGTTTTTTTACAGCCAACGCCTAGCCACACAGGGAGCCCTGTCTCCAATGCCGCCTGCATCGCGCGAGACGCGTGACTCGTTTCAACAATCATCTCCAGCGCTATCAAATCCACGCCCGCGTCCAAGAGAAGGCCTGCCGCTTCTCGGTAGGCCTCTAATTCGTTTTCAGGCGAAAAAAAGGCGTCTCGATCAAAGCCTGGCGGCTCCGTTGAAATCGAACCTGCCACGGCCACACCTTGTACGGCCACGTTATCACGAGCTTGCCTGGCAAGTTTGACAGCGCCCCGAAAGACCGTCTCGACCTGGTCTCCATAGCCGGCTGGCTCCAGCATTTGCCGTGTCGATCCAAAGGTATTGGTAATGATGACCTTTGCCCCAGCGCGGATATAGTCCTCGTGCGTTTCACGCACGATATTCGGATGAGTGAGCACGGCAGCCCCACTCCACGCAATTTCGTCCATCGGTACGCCGCGCCGTTGAAGTTCAGTGCCCATGGCTCCGTCGATCAGGACAATCTGGTTCGCTTCGAGCTGTTGTAGCCAGGTTCTTTCCATGGTGTTTATTTCGCGATAGTCTTATTCAGGTATCGCCCAATCGACTGGAAACTAGGTTATTCGGCATATTCATTCGACCATTCTCGCAACTGTTCAACGGTTACGGTAACTCCTCCGCAAACGACCACCAGCACGGATTCGAATTCTTCAAGTTCCGGTGCGCCGTCATATACGACCGCGAGAGATGCTCCGCAAGCCGGCTCTACGACGACCCCGTGATCGGCAAGGAATCGTTGGCATGCGGATACAGCAGCACGATCCGAGACCACGATGCTGCGAAGAGGATGTTTCGTTGACCAACTAAACGCCTGATCGCAAATTCGCCTGGCACCCAGTGAAGTGGCGATACTGGTAATGGCAGGCAATTCGACCGGGTAGCCTGCTCGAACCGACTGAGCCAACGAGTCGGCTCCCTCCGTTTCGACGGCAATCACTGGGACATCGATCCAGCCGTTTCGATGTAGTCCCTCAACTACGCCGCTTAGCAATCCGCCGCCTCCTACGGAGATAATGACGGCTCCAGGCTTCACACCCGATCGCACCACTTCGTCAATCAGACTGGCATGTCCTTGCCAAATAAGAGGATCATCAAAGGGATGCAGAAATGCATCAGACTCCTCGACCATCGACAATGCCAGTGCATTCGCTTCCTGCCAGGAAGAGCCATGGACAATCACTTCGGCGCCCTCTTGCTGTATCATCGCCTTGGCTCTCTTGGTGGTGGTCTCTGGAACCACGACGACCACCGGCACGGATAGATGGCGCCCAGCGTAGGCCACTGCAATACCCGCATTTCCTCCAGACGACGAAATGAACCGGTTAGCGCCGCGACGTGCATATTCCTGGCAAGCCAATCCAATCCCACGAATCTTGAATGAACCCGGCTGCTGCTTCGACTCCAGCTTTAGCCAGACCGTCCGGCCTGCGGCGATCGTCAGCGCGCGGGACTCGAAGAGGGGTGTTTCAATGTGCAAGGGTTTCATTTGTGGAGACATCAAACTTGGCAGTAGCGGCTTGCAGTAATCCACTTGAACAGACTCACCGGATGCGCTAAGGACTTGCCGACCATGGGGAAGCGGAAAGGATCGGCCTAAAAGAAAGGGGCTGCTGCGTGGAAGTGCAATCGGAGGTGTCAGTTATCATTCGAGGATCTACGCGCGGGCCGTTTCTCAAACTCCTCAAAGGTCATATCCTGAAATAAATCGGATTCCACATACCTGAGCAAGAGAAGAAAGCGATCTGCGTTATAGTAACCGCTGGTTTTACCGAGGATACTCCCATCGTGATCTGCAAATATCATAGTGGGGGTGGCTGCTACTTCTCTATTTTCAGCAAATGATCGCTCCGTGTATTCAACTCCATTAAAGGAAACAGGATGAGTTGAATCGAGATCAACACTGACCGGAATGAACCGATTCAGCATCAAGGCCGAGACGGCCTCATCTGGAAACACTTTTTTCTTCATCCGCTTGCAGATTCCACACCATTCAGCTTCGAAGAAGTACGATGAAAGAAAGTGGTTCCATTGAGCGATTTTTACTGTTTGTAGATGTGACCGTCCTTCATCACGAAAGTTACCCGCTTGAGGGCTTCAATATCGTCCAACGGGTTCGAGTCAACAGCGATTATGTCGGCGGCTAAGCCAGGGGTTAGCGAGCCGGTTTCATCGGTCAAGCCCATCAGATCGGCGGTTACAATAGTTGCAGATCGAATCGCGTTCAGGGGCGTCATGCCGTAGTCGACCATGAGTGCGAAGTCGATGGCGTTTTCGCCGTGCGGAATGGCCCCTGCATCGGTTCCGTAAGCGATTTTTACTCCCTTCTGTATGGCTCGGCCGAATGTTTCTTTGTGGGCGCTGACGATGGCTGTTGTGCGTGCACTCCACTCTGCGGGAAGACCATCACTCATATAAACCGAAATGGTTGGCACCCAGAACGTGCCTTTTGCCACCATTAAATCCAATGTCGCGTCTTCGAGTAGCATTCCATGCTCAATGGAGCGCACCCCAGCATTGACGGCATTGTAAGCTCCCGGCCCGCCGTATGCGTGTGCGGCCACAGGAATTCTGAAACGGGAAGCCTCCTTCACGACCAACTCGATCTCTTCACGGCTGAACTGGGGAAGGGGTGTCATATCTTCCAGATTAATGTGTCTGGTAGTTCCCGTCGCATACAATTTGATCCAATCGGTGCCGTATTTGACTTCCGTTCGGATTTCCTTGACAATGGCATCGTCCGAGTCCACTAAAACACCGAACTGAGGTACGTCAATCTGCGGTGCCAGGCCATTTTGGTTCATGTATCCTCCGGTAATAGAAAGGGCCCGCGTTGCGACTTGAGCCCGAGGTCCCATTACGAGGCCCTGATTGATAGCGTCTCGAACGGCCAGGTCGGCCCAATCTGCACCTTCAGAATCCATGTCCCGCACCGAAGTAAAACCGGCCATGAGTGTCGCCCGAGCGGCCGCGATGCCTTCCGCTGTTCTAAAGGGAATGGATTTGTATAAAATCGGGTTATTGGAGGCGTAATCTGGTTGTATCAACAAGTGAGTGTGAGCATCCATTAGTCCTGGCAATACGAACTTGTCGGACAGGTCGATTACCGTGGCTCCAGTCGGGATCGAAAGATCCTTGCCCATGGACGCAATGCGACCCTCGCGCACGATTACTACTACATCTCGCATTACCTCGCCCGAATTAACATCGAGGAGGGCGCCTGCACGGATGGCAGTTACGCCGTCCATTTTCCTCACTTCCTGAGCCCCAGCTGCGGGGGAAATGACTAAGCCAGATAGGAGCAGGGCTAGAAATCGAAAAGTGTAATTCATGGTGGGATTCTAAGGTGAAACGTTGGTGGTGACCGCGCCCGCAGAAAGGACGTTAAAATCCGGTGGGACGTTCTTTCCAGGCACCCGAGTGCTGCTCGAGAGCAATTCCTACGCGGCCGATAGTGCCTTCGTCAAACAGCCGGCCGATGAGCGTCACTCCATGTGGGACCCGGCGAGGTGGATCGAATTCTGGAATTTCTCTATCTGGGCCCGGAGTCCAGTCGCTTCGGGCTTTTGAAACATTTACGAATCCGGTGCGAATGGTTAGTGACGGATGTCCCGTAGCATTTCCAATGGACAATCCTTCATCTCTGAGGGAGGGGACGAGCAGGATATCGACTTCCGAGAAAATGCGAGCCATTTCGAGGGCAACCAACCGCCTCATGCGGTCTGCTTGAATAAAGTCGACGGCCGACAAGAAGCGAGCTTCGCGAAACAAGTTTGGCCACGCGTCCGGTCGCTGGATTTTCAGTGTGGCATCTTTGCCACTTAACGTTAGGTCTTCAAATGCTGCTGCGGCTTCCGCAAATACCAGTAGCCAAATCGATTGGAAAGGCCAATCGGGTAGCGAGACCTCTACAGGTTTCAAGCCCAGATCTATAAGCGCCTGCAGGGCAGCCCGATCGACGTCTGTTGCAGGAGCTTCGTCCATCCAGGATGGGAAATAACCCACACGAAGACCTTTAATTGGCGCTTTTGCGTTGAAATCAAGCACGCTTCGCACGCTGCCCATGTCGCCTGCGTCATGACTCGAGATGGCGCTGAGGACCAACATCGCATCCTCTGCGGTGCGCGTCATAGGTCCCAGTTTGTCGAAAGACCAGCACAAGGTCATTGCACCGGTTCGGGGAACGCGGCCAAATGTTGGCCGAAGACCGGCAACGCCGCATCGCATTGCGGGGCTGATTATAGAGCCGCCCGTTTCGCTTCCGATGGAAAACCCGACTAGACCAGCCGTAGTCGCTGCGCCAGGACCCGCGCTCGAGCCCGAGGCACCCTCTTCGGGGAGCCATGGATTGACGGTGTACCCTCCAAACCATTCGTCGTTGAGGGCGAGGGCTCCAAGACTGAGTTTGGCTAGCAGCACAGCGCCCGCCTCTTCGAGGAGTGCGACGACGGCGGAATCTTTGTCTGGAACGCGAGTTTTGTAGGGCTCTGCACCATAGGTCGTGAGAATACCAGCCGTGTCCAACAGGTCTTTGCCCCCCCAGGGAATGCCATGCAGAGGTCCTCGATACCGGCCTTCCGCGATCTCGGCATCGGCCTTTATTGCGGCCGCAATGGCTTCATCACGCAGCAGCGTGATGACACACTGAAGTTGGGGATCAAATCGGTCAATTCGAGCGAGGTAGATGCGTGTGAGCCGCTCAGAGGTGAGTTCGCGTTTTTCGATCCAGCGCGAAAGCTTCGTGACAGGTGCGTATGCTATATCGGCGTCGTTTAAAGGAAGGGGCCCCGCATCGTCATCATTCCGAACGAACTGCTCCTCCAGGTCTGGAACTGTCACCCCTGGCAAAATCGGATTCCATACACACGCCGGATGGACGTTGGGGCCGATATCCAACGTACGCGGTCCCGTGCGTCGCTCAAGCGTTCCGGCCATGGATCTCCCCCAAGATTCTGCAGCCATGGCGCGATCGGCCGGGCTCATCTTCACCTGCATCAGCTTCTCAGCTTCTGCAAATGTCTGCATGCTAACCTCAGGGCCAGTTTCCTGCAAGGTCCCAAACGTTGGCGGTGCGCCTGGCGTTGACCTGTCCTGCTGCGAGGGGGCATCTTGCCCTGGTGTAGAGCATGCGGCAACTGCTCCAGCAATTGCAAGTGGGGCTGTGGCCACGAACTTCCGGCGAGACTTAGAGAGTGGGTCGGTCTTCATTTTGCGTTTGCTCGTTTCGGGGAGTGACCAATTAACGCGAACCGGCTTTAGTGCACAAGGCTCCTCAGGAATAAGGCCTAGGTTCGGCAGGCAACGGGTCGCAAGAATCCCCAACCTGGCGGAGTTCTATCAGACTCAGAAATAACAACGTCGCAGGGTGATTTAGTACAAAGTTTTGTACTAAAGACAGTCACACAGTTTGAATTCAAAGCTTTATACAAACACAAAAGACCCCTCTACATTTGCAGAAGGGCCTTTGAATGTGGCGAGAGAGAGACTTGAACTCTCGACCTCCGGGTTATGAATCCGACGCTCTAACCTGCTGAGCTACCTCGCCGTGGCTGTGTAGAAAAGAGGCAGCTGCCTACTTGGGAATTAGTCTTCCAACGCTCGATCGTTACAGACGTAAAGAGGGACTACCATTTTACACACGGGGAGGACGTGCCTTCTTTCACAGGGATGAGCTGGATTCGTTTATCATTGGAGAATGCACAAAAGATTCTGTACTTGACACTCACGAGCGCGAGCAATGATTACCAAGCGAACCGATGCGGAGATTATCGCATCACTTGTAAAGCACAAGGGAATCATCACAAGAGTAGCCTCTGATCTGGGCTACTCACGACAAAACGTCTACTTGCGCCTAAAGGCTAATTCGCTCCTCCAAGAAGTCTACGACACTCTCAAAGACCAAATCGCTGAAGAGATCGAGGAGTGTATCGTTAGTGTAGCGATGGATACAAGTCACCCCGCATGGTTTAGAGCAGCCAGATATTATACA
>Ga0208879_1005036_pt1 | contig 10030 bp, 11 predicted proteins | sample Knorr_S15_td_Bot_FD_185605 | JGI IMG/M metagenome (GOLD analysis project Ga0208879, IMG submission 185605) | Marine microbial communities from Southern Atlantic Ocean transect - Knorr_S15_td_Bottom_ad_5009_LV_A (SPAdes) (version 2) | ecosystem: Environmental > Aquatic > Marine > Oceanic | place...
AACAAATTCTTATTTTTTATTATAATTGTATGAACGCCGGGAAAGGGATTCGAGCCCCTGCACGCTTGCGCGTAGCCGTTTTCGAGACGGCCGCCTTACCACTTGGCTACCCCGGCATCTAATCTGAGATTTTCTCCATAATAAAACAAATCAAATGCAAAGGACAAACACAAAATACCATAAAAATACAACAAACTTCTATGGGACTGAACCTAAAGGACTTGGTAGTAAAAGAGAAAACAAATCTAGAAGCATTTTCAACTAAGATAATTGCAATTGATGCATACAATGCGATCTACCAATTTCTAGCAAGCATTAGAGGTCCAGATGGTTTACAGCTATCAGATTCAGAAGGAAGAATCACAAGTCACCTTAGTGGTCTGCTTTACAGAAATGTCAACTTTCTGTCTTTAGGAATAAAGCCAGTTTATGTCTTTGATGGTAGACCACCCTCACTAAAAACAGCAGAAATTGAACGCAGAAAACAAATCAAAAAAGATGCTACTATTAAATATGAAAAAGCAATTGTTGAAGGAAATATGGAGGATGCAAGAAAATATGCACAACAGACAACCAGTATGAAAGATGGCATGGTGAAAGAATCAAAACAACTTCTAACATATTTTGGCATTCCATACATAGACGCAGCATCAGAAGGAGAAGCAACAGCTGCACATCTAACAAACACTGGACAAGCATATGCTTCTGCAAGCCAAGACTTTGATTCTATTTTATGTGGAGCAAAAAGATTAGTAAGAAATTTCACCAACAGTGGAAGAAGAAAATTACCAAATAGAAATACATACATCGATATTGTCCCAGAGATAATTGAGACCCAAAAAACACTTGATTCGTTAGGATTAACAAGGGAAGAACTAATTGATGTTGGAATTTTAATTGGAACTGATTTTAATCCAAATGGTTTTGATAGAATTGGTCCAAAAACTGCACTAAAAATGATAAAACAACATTCAAGATTAGAAGACATACCACAGATTCAAGAACAATTACAAGAAATAGATTTTCAACAGATACGAAAAATCTTTTTGGAACCTGAAGTGACTAATGTAGATGAGATTGTATTTGAGAAAGTAGATTATGAGTCAATTGCAAACTATCTCGTAAAAGAGAGAAGTTTCTCAGAAGACAGAATCCAGTCAACCTTAAACAGATTGAAAAAAGCGCTTGAGAGAAAGAGCCAGAATTTAGACCAGTGGTTTTGATAATATTTCAATTTAATAACTAGTCATTCTAATTTTAAAAAATGCATCAAACTGAAGCAAGAAAAACTCTAAAGGATGCCCCGGTAATGTGGAGAAGGATAAATTCAATTGGAATAATTCTTGATTGCAATTCTACATATGCCACAAACCTAGGATATGCAAAATCAGAGATCATAGGTAAGCCAATCTTCGAACACGTGCCTAAGGAATCATGGGAGGCCATGAATGATTCTCTAAAAACATGGTTTGAGACAGGAGAAGTAACTGATAGAAAGATCACATTCAAAAGACAGGATGGAAGTACTTTTCCAGGATTACTGCAAGCAACAAGTCTTTATGATGAAAATAAAAATATGCTAGGAAGTAATACAGTGATTTTTGATTTAACACAGATGACTGATGAAAAAATAACAGAGTATAAGAAATTTTTCAGTGAAGCAAACAATAGACTAGGTGAAATCAAAGAAAAAGAATATGGTCAACTAGATGAAAGCTCGAAATCAGAGTATGATGGGCTCAAAAAAATGTTTGATATGCTTTCTACTGTTGATTTAAGAAAATTAAAATAAATCTAATAAATTATTTAGAATTTTCTTTAATTGATTTTTGAATCTTATCAAATACACTTTGAACTTCAGTTACTGCTGTACCATCTTCAAGTGTACTTACATCACCAATTTTTTCATTATTAGCAATTGCTTTTAGTAATCTTCTCATAATTTTTCCGCTACGAGTCTTTGGAAGTTTTGAAACAAAATAGATTTGTTTGGGAGTTGCAATTGCACCAATATCATTTCGTATTTTATCTGAAAGTTCTTTTTGTAAATCATCTGAACTTTTTGTTACTCCTTGTTTTAGAACAACAAATGCAATAATCACTTCTCCTTTTAGATCATCAGGTATTCCACATACTGCAGACTCTGCAACATGAATATTAGATACAATACTACTCTCAAGTTCCGCAGTTCCAATTCTATGACCTGCCACTTTTAGAACATCATCTGCACGTCCAAGTAACCAAAAATACCCATCCTCATCTTTCAGGGCATAGTCACCTGAATAGTAGTAATTTTCATATTTTGACCAATACACAGCCTTGTATTTTTCATCATCACCCCACAATGTCAAGAGCATTCCAGGCCAGGGATTCTTAATTACAAGATATCCCTTTATGTTTGGAGAAACATCAACCCCATTTTCATCAATTACTGCGATATTTACGCCTGGGATTGGGCGTGTTCCAGAACCAGGCTTTAGTGGAATTGTCTCTAATCCAGGTAATGGAGAAATTAACATCCCTCCAGTTTCAGTTTGCCACCAAGTATCAATAATTGGGCACTTTTCTTTTCCGATAATTTTAAAATACCATTTCCAGACTTTGGGATTAATTGGTTCCCCTACTGTTCCAAGTAATCGCAATGAAGAAAGATCAAAAGAGTTTGGAATGTCATCTCCAAATTTCATAAACATTCTAAGTGCAGTAGGTGTTGTATAGAAGATTGTGACTTTATATTTTTGTAAAATATCCCACATTCTTGAAACATCAGGATAATCAGGTGCGCCTTCATACATAATTTCAGTTGCGCCATGAAGTAATGGTGCATAAACAACATAGCTGTGACCTGTTACCCATCCAATATCTGCAGTGCAAAAAAATACATCAGAATCTTTAATGTCAAATGCCCACTTGAAAGTAGAATACAAATGTGTTAAATAACCACCAGTTCCATGTAAAACTCCTTTTGGTTTTCCAGTTGTTCCTGATGTGTATAATATGTAAAGAGGATGTGTGCTATCTAATCTCTCTGCATCGCAAGAATCAGACGCATCTTTCATTAAATCATTCCAAAATTTATCTTTCAATGTCATTGAAATTTTATTTTTTGCTCTTTCAAGAACTATAACGTGGTCTACAAAATCAAAGTCTTTTATTGCCTCATCAACTACTTCTTTGAGTTTAACAATTTTTCCTCTTCTATATCCGCCATCTGCAGTTATGACAACTTTGGATTTGGAATCATCAATTCTATCTTTAATTGATGTTGCACTAAAACCTGAAAAGACTACTGTATGTATAGCACCAATTCTTGCACATGCTAACATTGCAATAGGTAATTCAGGTACCATTGGCAAATAGATAGTAACTCGATCCCCTTTTTTGACACCCAATGACTTTAGAACATTTGAAAATTTTTGGACTTGAATAAACATATCATGATATGTTATTATTCTTGATTCACCATTTTCTCCTTCCCATAATATAGCAGGCTTGTCAGCCTTATCATCCTGATGCACATCAAGCGCATTATATGAGGCGTTAATTGTGCCCTCTACAAACCATCTAGCAAAGGGAGGTTGCCAATCCAGAGTCTTTTTCCAAGGTGAAAACCAAAAGAGGTTCTTAGCCTGCTCATCCCAAAAAGATACAAAATCAGAGTTAGCTTTTTTTCTTATTTCAGAGTCATTGTTTCCAAGGCCAATATTGTAGGTCTCAGACATCAAAAGTGTATGAACGTAGATCTTTCTAAATGTTAAAAAAATAAATTAAAAAAATTATTGTACTTCCATTCTAGCGAGCCAATCATTATCGTTGTCTTTTGGAGTTTCTGGGGTCACCTGTTTGGGCGGATCTGGAAATTCAGCTGAAACTTCAGATTCAGTTGGAGATTCAGGTATTGGGAGAGTCTCTACTTTAACGGGTTCTGAAGGTTGGTTTGTTGATACTATTGGTGCTTCTGGAAGTATTATCTGAACTACTTGTTGTTGTTCAGGAGTCTCCAGATATGAAACGGCTGATTCTTGGACATTTGGTTGTGGAGGGGCAGTTATTTCTTGCACTTCCAATTCAAGATCTGCAATTCTACTCTTTACATTTTTGATTTCTGCTATTTCGTGAGAAATACGCTCAATTACCTCATTTGTGCATAATTTCACGGAATCAAATGTTGTATCAGAGATTTCATTACTCTTGCATTGTACTTTTGCATCAAATAATAACATCCTTGCAGACTTTGTCTCTTCTTCTAACTCAGTCATTCTTTCCTCAAGTTTAGCTGTGATTTCACTTTCTGCTTCATCCAATGTTACAAGTTTTGACTTGTATTTTTCATGAATCATTTCTGCATCTTCTTTCATGTGATCATTTTCAGATGCAATATCCATCAATGCCTTTAGACGACGTAGAGTTAGTTGTTTTTCACGAATGAGTCTTTGAGAGTCAAGTCTCCATTTTGGAATAAAAATAACAACATCGTTTTGGACTACTATTTGTTCATATTGGATTTGCTGTAATCCTTGAGAACCGCAGTCAATACCGATGGATTGAATACTACCATCAATGTCAGTTATTGTTCCTATGACTTTACCCATGAATATTCCGTACATGTCTTTGACGTTCTTACCGATAATTTCGATACCGCCGTTTGTCATATAAGGTAATTATGAGGTTTGTATAACCGACAAAGTGTAAGTAATGTTTTTGGTTTTAGTAAGATTATTTTCACTAACTCAAAATCAGTTGATTTTCCGTAATTTTAAAATTTAGAGGAATAATAGTAGGCTCATGATTCAAAGAGAAGAACTTGAACAAATTTTGAATTTTGTCGCAAGTAGATGGATGGATCTTACAAAAGATCCTGACAGTAAAAATCTTGATAATTTACCAAGTAACTTTTGGATGAATTCTGTTGGTGGAAAAACTGCAAAAAATGGATACTGGATTACAGCATTGATGTATACCGAAAACGATGCAGATGCAGCAGCTTTCAAAGAAGTATTGTTAAGATGGCAAGCTAAAGGAAATGACAAAGATAGAGACAAAGGTCCCGATCTAATTCAAATTGGAAAAAAGAAATAGACTATTAATAATTGAAAAACTGAACACTGGTATTGTCAGAGTTTTCTATTAAAGAAAAAAAGATTCTATCAGATCATTTTTCAAATACTGATGGGAATGTCTTTGCAATAATTACTCCTAAACAAGTTGATCGTGGTGCACTGATGTCGAGATATAGTAGAACTAACAAAAGTATGAGACGGATTTTTCTAGATGAGTTTTTAAAAAACAAAAACAGGGGTGAGGAATTTTACAATAGAGTTCTTTTAGAATATGGTGACGATTCTGTTGCAGAATTAGGTGAAGCTCAAATTGCAATTGAAGGTTTGTCAAACATTGCGGTGAAAAAAATTGAAGACAGGAGAATTGGATTATCATACTTGGAAAAATCGTCAAGATATGTTGCATGGGATAAAAAAGAAAAAGGAAAATACAGATTTTACAGAGATCCTGAAATTATCAAATCTAGATTTGCAGATATGTATGAAGATACTTGTAATTTTTCATTTAATGTTTATTCAAAAAACATAGAACCCATGATAAACTATGTCAGAGAAAAATATCCTATAGAAAAATATAATTTTAAAGATTCAACTGATGGAAAAGAAAAATCATTTTTTAAATTAAAAAACGAGGCAGATATAAAATCTGCCAACATGATTTACAGAGGTTCAACTAAAGCTAAAGCACTAGATATTCTCAGAGGGTTGTTACCAGCATCAACTTTGACAAATGTTGGAATTACAGGTAATGGTCGTGCATTTGAATATCTTCTAACAGTTTTAGGCGCATCTGAACTAAGAGAAGAGCGAGATTTAGCCTCAAAAATCAAGAAAGAGTTGGATACAACAATCAAATCATTTGTTAGAAGAGCAGACGATAAATACGGAAAAGCATTTCAAAAATATCTCAGAGATATTAAAAATAAATCAAAATCAATTACTGCAAAAGAAATTAAACCAAAACTAACTACAGGAACAATAACAAGTCTTGTTGATTACGAATCAGAAAAAATTGCAATGGACAAAATTATCACTAGTATTATTTATGAACAGTCCCCAAGTACATCATATCAAAATATTTTACATCAAGTAAAAAAATTTTCAAAAGAAAAGAAAATTAAAATAATTAATGAATTTGTAAAACTTCGATCAAATAGACGTCATAGACCATCAAGGGCATTTGAAAATGTCTACTATACATTTGATTTGTGTAATAACTTTGGAATGTTTAGAGATTTTCATAGGCATAGAGCCTTAACTCTAGAAAGACAACTATTAACAACTGATCATGGATTTAATATTCCAGACGAAATTAAGATTCTTGGAATTGAAACAGACTTTACAGATTGTATGAACAAAACCAAAGAAACATTTGAGAAAATTAGAAAAAAATATCCTGAACAAGGACAATATGTTGTAAACTTTGCATACAACTATCCGTATTTCATGAAATTCAATCTAAGAGAAGCTTGTCATCTAATTGAATTAAGAACTGTTCCGCAAGGACATGCAGATTACAGACTAGTGGCACAACAAATGTTCAGACAGATATACAAAATACATCCGAATTTGAGTAAAATTATGAAATTTGTGGATTTGAAGAAATATGATTTAGAGAGATTTGAATCAGAAAAGAGAACAGAAGAGAAGAAAAAGAATCTAAATTAGAAAAATATTCTAATATCAAAAGAAATTGAATATATTATGACAGAGAAAATTGTAAAAACACCTGAAGAATGGAAAAAGCAACTAAATCCGGATCAATATGAAATTTGTATTAACCATGGAACTGAACCACCGTTTTCTGGAAAATACAATAACAGTAAATTTGATGGATCTTACAAGTGTGTATGCTGTGGTGAAGAGCTTTTTTCATCAGATACAAAGTTTGATTCGGGTTCAGGCTGGCCAAGTTTTTGGAAACCGATCTCAGAGGATAAAATAGAATACATTTCGGATACTGAACATGGAATGGTTCGTACAGAAGTTAACTGTAACAAGTGCGGAGCACATTTGGGTCACGTATTTGATGATGGGCCAAAACCGACGAACTCCAGATATTGTATAAACTCGATCTCATTGCAACATGAGAAAGATATTGATGGATAATATGTTCGCCTTTTTGAAGAGTTAGTTCATAAAGAGGCAAAATGGGAAGACAACTATGGGATTTTCTTCCGATAGAGAAAGAGAAATGTTTACCGCAACTTGTGCTGACTGTAAAAATGAATGCCAAATACCATTCAAACCAAAAGATGACAGACCTGTTTATTGTAGAGAATGCTTCCAAAATCATAAACCAGAACCAAGAAGTGATGGTAGATCAGGAGGTAGATCAGGAGGTTATGGTGGAAACAGAGGTTCTAGTTATGGTGGAAACAGAGGTTCTAGTTATGGTAGAAGAGACGATAGACCACGAGAAATGTTTGATGCAAAATGCGGAGATTGTGGAAATGATTGTCAAATACCATTCAAACCAAAAGAAGACAGACCTGTTTATTGCAATGAATGCTTCCAAAAACATAGAAACTATTAGTAAATTGTTTTGAATAAGTATTTTACATAACTAATGATATGAAAATCAAAAGTGGAGTAAAATGAACTATATTTGTACACCAGAAAGGAATGATGGATTTTGAGAATAATACTATGTGGATTTGGGGTTGTAGGTCAAAGTTTAGTTAAATTATTTGATTCTAGATCAGAGGATCTTTATGCAAAATATGGACTAAAGCCAAGAATAGTAGGAGTTGTCGACAGTAAAGGAAGTGCTGTAGACCCATCAGGATTAGAATTTAACAAACTTGTTGAGGTAAAGAAAAAATTTGGAACTGTGAAAAATTATGCAAACACAAAAAATGCAATGTCTGGGATTGATATCTTAAAAAATATCGAGGCAGACGTGTTAATTGAGACTACTGCAAGCAACTACAAGGATGCAGAACCTGGAATGACTCACATTACAACTGCCATGAAAAAAGGTCTGCATGTGATTTCTGTAAACAAAGGCCCCTTAGCATTAGCATTTCCATCTCTCATGGAACTTGCCACATACAATCAAGTCATGTTAAAATTTAGTGGAACAGTTGGAGGAGGAACGCCAATTCTAGACTATGCTAAAAACAGCTTAAGTGGTGAAAGAATAACAGCATTTTCAGGAATTCTAAATGGAACTACAAATTACATTTTATCAAATATGAGTACAGGATTATCTTTTGATGAAGCACTAAAAGATGCCAAAGACAGGGGGTATGTAGAAGCTGATGAATCCTTAGATTTAGATGGATTGGACGCAGCTGCCAAACTAGTAATTCTTGCAAACTGGATTATGGGAATGAAAGTTACAATGCCAGATATCAACTGTACAGGAATACGAAAGGTTTCAACAGAGGATATCAAAAAAGCAGCCAAGAATAATTGTTCTGTAAAACTAATTGCATCATGTAACAAAGAACTTGTTGTAGGGCCTAAAGAAGTGTCAAATGATGACCCGCTTTGCGTTAATGGAACACTAAATGCAATTGCTTTTACTTCAGAGCACTCTGGCACTCAAACAATTATTGGGAGAGGAGCTGGAGGAATGGAAACTGCTAGTTCTATTCTAAGAGATTTGTTAGACATTAGACAAGAGATTGCAAAAACTTGAAATCCAATCTAATTTCAAAGAGTGAAACATCAGAAATCCTAAAAATTGTTTCAGAAAGATGGGAAGTGGATTGTCCCAAAATAAAAAATCTTAAAGTTCATCAAATTTCTGACGAGGCACAAATCATTACAGGAAAGGGAATAAAGATACTGAAAATTAATGATGATTTTTTGCCATTTTTGTCAGAAACTGAGACTTTGAAAAAATTCCCAAATGTTATGGTGGATATGGGAGCGGTCAAATTCATGTGCAAAGGGGCAAATGTTATGAGACCAGGAATTAAAAAATTTACAGAATTTAAGAAAGATAATCTTGTATGTATAATTGAAGAATCTCAACATAAATTTTTAGCAGTAGGAAAGGCAATGGTTTCTAGTTCAGAGTTAGAAAATATGGAAAAAGGAGAGGTTGTAGAAAATTTACATTATATTTCTGATAAATTTTGGGAAACTGGAAAAACAATTTACGACTAAGATTTTAACTTTATTTTATGTACAAATTCTTGTAGATTTTTAATATGTGTCCCTTCCCAATAGATTTGATCACACCCATCACATTTCCAAAATTTATCATGAAATTCTAAAATTCCCTGTGGAATTTTATTTTCAATTTCTAATTTGTTGATTTGAGATGTTGGAGAATTGCATTTTGTACATCTTGCAGAATCTCCAGAAATTTCATCAAATTGTAAATGAGTAGTTTCAAGAATTTCTAGGAATTGCTCAATTTCATTTTCTTTAGTAATGTAAACTGATGAAATTTTGTTCTTTTTTGCTCTATCAACTAAATTATGATCTCTAGAAATTATTGTTCTATTTTCATTTTTAGCTTTTTCAATTAATTTGGTATCATCAATATCAGAAACATACTCTGAATCAAATCCAAGTAATCTTAATTTTTTGGCAATATTACCAAGCATCGCATCAACTAAAAATAACATTACTTTTGAGATTAAGGATTTACACTTATTAGATTTGTTCTGTAAATTCTTCAGTACCATCTTTAGTGATTACAAGAACATCTAATCCATCACCGCTTGCAGAATCTCTTAGAATTGCTGTACGAACGGCACGTTTAGCCAAATCAATTGCATCGTCTTTAGTCATGTTTGGTTTGAATTGAGGATCTAAGATACCTAATGCCATTTCAGCACCAGTTCCAACTGCGGCATATTCATCTGGAAGAACTGATCCTAAGGGGTCAAGAGTATACATTATTGGTTTGTCAACAACACCGCCAACGATCACTTGGGTCAATAATGGGAAATATCTTCGCTCATACATCATATTTGACATCATTTTAGCAATAGTATTTGGAGGAACAT
>Ga0208879_1005039_pt1 | contig 10023 bp, 7 predicted proteins | sample Knorr_S15_td_Bot_FD_185605 | JGI IMG/M metagenome (GOLD analysis project Ga0208879, IMG submission 185605) | Marine microbial communities from Southern Atlantic Ocean transect - Knorr_S15_td_Bottom_ad_5009_LV_A (SPAdes) (version 2) | ecosystem: Environmental > Aquatic > Marine > Oceanic | place...
TCCGGTTTTCCGAATCTTCTGACCTGCTCCAATCCTCCCGGACTTCTCACCACCGACCTCAAGAAAACCTTGCAGAGGGCGCTTGCAGCAGATGAGGCGACTCTCGTCGTCGTTGACGGCGAAGAGGATTTGGCGCCTATCATCATTCATCTTCTTGCTCCGCTGGGTTGCGCGGTTGTCTATGGGCAACCGGGCAAGGGAGTGGTTCTCCGCTTCACCTCTCGAGAGACCAAGGAGAACTGCCGTCGCCTGCTCGATGTTTTCACTCGGGAGGCGTGAACTGTGAGCGCGCCGCTTGTGAGCGTCACCGTATGTGTTCGAAACGGGGCTCACTGGATTGACGCCTGCATCGCCGCACTCACTACCCAGACCTACAGACCACTCGAGATTATCGCAGTCGACGACGGCTCATCCGATGGCGGAACCGAGGTCATGCAGGAGTGGCACGACCCGAAGGCAGAGCGTCCCGAATCCAACGGCATCTCTATTCGCGTGTTGCGGCAGGAGCCGCTCGGACTCTCCGCAGGTCGCAACCTCTCGCTCAACGAGGCGAATGGAGACTGGGTGGCGATCACCGACATCGACTGCCGAGCGGAACCCGACTGGATATCTGTGATGATAGCATCCAGCAAGGGCGTTGAAGCGGTCACCGGTAGAGTCGTTTTCGATGAGGGCAGAACCTCGGTCAGCAAGTTGAGAGCAAGGAAGATTGCAGCCAAGTATGCCGACCGGGCGGAAAAGACTACCCTCGCCAATGGCCCCTGTTCCATGTTCAGGAGAGAGAATCTCGTTGCCCGAGGAGGATTCGATCCGGCGTGGTATCACGCGGAGGACATGGAGGTCTCGATGCGCATCCTCGAGTCAGGAGGTGAGATTCGTTATGTTGCAGATGCCGTCGTCAACCATGTCGCCGAAGAATCACTGCTGCAATTCCTGGCCAAGCGAAGGCGGGACGCACGTGCGCATGTGAGGATAATCAGAGGTTATCGAGGAGTGAAACACGATTTCACGAGTGATGCGAAGTTCATCGCTGCCCTGCTACCTGTAGTTCTGTTCGTATGCAGTTCGTTCCTTCTGTTCGGACCACCTGAGAATTTCACGGCCCAGATGGCACCATTCTGGATCGTCACGGCGAGCTGCCTACTCGTCGCGCTGGTCGCATATCGAATTCAGGTTCTGTGGAGTTGTGCCCTCTGGATGGGTGCGTTCGAGGGATGCGTTGACGCATTACTCGGAAGAAACGGGCACAAACCGTTGTTCGAAAAGCAGAGGTGAATGGTTCACGCCTTAGTCGAGGACTCACCATCTTCGACCAGCGCTAGGTAGCGAAGCCCGAAGCCGAATCCAATCAGTGGCGCGGCGACTGCGTAGACACCGATGTCTACCCATGCCCAGTGGACGAGCGCCCAGTAGACATAGAAGGCGAATCCGAGGAAGAGGCACCATGCTGCAGCGGTCATCGTCGTGCCGCCCTTTTCATTTCCGGAGACTAGGCTGGTCCAGATAGGATTGAGCAGTATTCCCTTGACCCACACCGGGAAGCCCCCGTCGACTTTCTGATGCAGTCCCCAAGCGCCCCAGCAGATGCCCGCCGAGGCCATCAACATGAAGACGAGGTCCGATGACTGGAACGATTCACTGACGCCATTGAAGTCAGCATAGGGTTGGTCCCAGAAGTAGCCCATTGAAATCCAGCCGGCCCAGACGACCTTGCGCTCGCCTGCGATAACCGCACCCATGGTGATGTTGACGATTCCGAGGATGAGTCCCCAAACCCCCAATCCGAAGATGAGAGATGAAAACGCCCTGCCCGGTGCCTTCAGCCAATCGACCAGTATCGCGACAGCCTCGCCGCCGCCCTCTTCGGGTGTACTATCGTCGCTCATCACGGCGGCCGACCCGCAAACCCGTCTTAACGATTCGCAGCCGGCTACGGGGCTGCTTTTCGACTCTCAGAGTCTGTCTTGGAGGCGGTAGGAGGCATTGACCACATCTACCATCATCGGGTCAGCCTTCTCCATAATTGCGATTGGGTCCACCGTTTCGGGTACACAGGAGTTGATTCTGTTGCTTCTTCCATAGCGGCCTAGAGATATGGTTCGAGCGCTGATTAATCCCAATGAGTCAAGATTCTTGATGACGCTTGTGATGCTGCGCGAAACGAGCGAGTTTATTTTCGCTTTTTCGCAGACCATCTGATAGACCGCGTAGGCTTCTCCGGCGGAGACATTCTTGAGGCCGTTCATCTCGTTGAGAAGGATTGCATAGAGAACAAACTTCTGGTGAATCGGCAGCGCTTCGATGACCGGTGTGATTTGGTCGAACTCAAGTTGGTTCTGTGCTAGCCTGACATGGCTGACATCAGTTTTCTGAGCCCCATTCTGCTCTGCTTTCTGCACCGCGATTCGGAGCAGGTCGAGTGCTCTCCTGGCATCGCCATGCTCCTGTGCGGCTAGCGCGGCACAGAGTTTGATTACCCCCTCTCCAAGAACCCCTTCTCGTACGCCCGCGATGGCGCGCTCGCTGAGAATATCCTCAATTTGTGCCGCGACATAGGGCTTGAACACCAAGTCTTCAGAGCCTAGGCGCGAGGTCACACGAGCGTCGAGGAGGTCGGTGAATTTGAGGTCGTTTGTGATGCCGATGACGCAGCAACGGGAATTCCGAAGTTCGTAATTCAGGCTGGTGAGTGGGTAGAGGACGCCGTCACCATTCTTCCGGACTAGGTGGTCGATTTCGTCGAGGACGATGACATGCACCCCCCCTTGCTTGTCCATGTTTTCGCGCAGCCGTTCGAGAACCTTGTCACTGGGCCAGCCGGTGAATGGAATGGGGGTCTGATCTCGAGGAGCCAATTCGTTGCCGATATTAGCCAACACTCGATACTTTGTGTCGACTACACAACAGTTGACTTCGATGGCGTTGACCTTGACTCCCAATTCGGCTCCTCTACGCAACAGTTGCTGGCAGACGAAGCGGGTCACCGCAGTCTTTCCAGCTCCTGGCTGACCGTAGAGCAGCATGTTTGAGGGGATATGACCGTTCAGCGCTTCCACCAGATTCTTCGCGAGTGAGATGATCTCTCTCTCACGGTGTGGAAGTTTCTTTGGAGTGAAACCGTGGTGAAGGACCTCGCGGTTCTTGAATAGACTGTCATTGCCGAGCATATGTTCGAAAATATTTTCCGACATTTTCTAACACTCCGCACATTCCCCTCGCAACTTGACCGATTATCTCGCTTGATTCGGGCCTATCGGAACGCAGGGAACCCAAGGGACTACGCAGGGGTATAATAAGTCTGCTTGCGGACTCTTCCCGCAGACCTGTTTTTCATCACCGGTGAGAATGGAAATCTAGTTTATTACTGTCCAATTGGAAATGCGCATTTTCTAACACGATTTCGTCTTCAGCATAGCGTTTTTCGAATTCTCCGTCAGCCCCCTTAGGAATCCTTCCGACCACCCGCCGCAAGCCTCACGATGTGGTGGGGAAACCACTCTAAAAAATGCACCGTCTCGAGCAGGGCGAAACGAAGAGATCTCAGAAAGTTTCCGAGCCTTTCAAGCAGCTTTTGAAAAGTTGAATTAACTATCTGCGCGAAAATCGATTACTGTAAAAAACCGTATGATACTATGAGCGATTTTCCTATTATATTGTATCATTACGGGAAATGTTTTCAATTGGAAACTCGACTCAAATCACCATCAGACCAGACAAATCCATCACCGTCACTAACTTCGATTACATTGCTAGGAAGAGACGGAACCGTAGCCACTCCAGAGCCTGCAGAATCAGTGAAAAGGTGGGTCGCGAGGAAGGTGGTTTCGGGGCAATCTTCGGCCAGTTTGGAGAGGGTCGTGGGTTTGTAGTGATAGTCGGAGTCGACATAATCCGGCAACCCCAATTCGATAATCACCACATCGGCGAGGGGTGCTCGCGCCTCAATTTCAGCGCATGGCCCCGAGTCCCCGCAGTGGATGAGCGTGAGCCCGGAGGGGTGTGTGAGTTGGTATCCGTGTGGTTCAGTTTCGGGGGTGTGGAAGACTGGAAATCGTTCGAAGGTCCAACTGTCAGCACTGCCTTGGATTGAGCCGTCCGACCGGTGGTGGAAGTTCACCCGTTCGTCCAATACCTCCTCGAGAGATCCGGGAAAGGCGAGTTCCGAAAGGTGGCGCAGTCGCGCCTCTCCCCCTGAGTGGAGATGTACGTCGAGAGTTTTATTGCCCTCTCTGTCGGAGATGTACCGCCTCTCAAGAATCAAGAATGGAAATCCGAACACGTGGTCGCCGTGCCAGTGAGTGATGAGCAGAGATTCGATGTCGGCTGGATTGATTCCCGCACGGCGAAGTTGCGGGATGAGGGTTGGCGGGGCGTCGATGAGCAGGGTGCCATCGATGAGTACCAACGAATGTAGCCGCCCATCGGGGCAGAATGCGTTACCGCTCCCGAGGAACTGCAACTCAACCATTCAGCCACCCTTTCCTGCCACCCCACTCCTCCGCTTTAGGTGCGCGGTCGGTCGGATTGCGTTTCACCCAAAGCTATCGTTGAACCTTGCACCGCCCTACTCACGAGGCGCCACCCCGCTCGATTGATAAACCGAAGTTAGGACGAAGGCTCAACCCCGCCATAGGCGGGCATGTCCGGGTGATGAGATCATGAGTGATTGGAGCAGCAAGAATCCCTACCTCGGCGTGATGTCAGAAAAGCCTCTCCTGACATCGACGGCCTCGACAAAAGAGACCCGCCACATGGTCATGCAACTCGGCGACTCCGGCTTGACCTACAAGGCCGGTGACGCACTTGGAATCATACCCGAAAACCCTCAGGAGTTGGTTGAGGATCTGCTCGGGCTGCTCGGCTTCAGTGGCGACGAGCTCGTCGAAACCCATGTTGGCGAGGCCGACTTGAGGAATGCGCTGACGCACAAGTTCGAGGTTCACAGACTCTGCAAGAAGTTCATCAACGGACTTGGGCACAAGTTCGTAGTCAGCGGACCTGAAGTGACGGTTCGCTTGGTTGGTAGGACCCGAACCTCACTCTTCACTGGTGAGAATACGCTTTCGTGGGATTGGTCTGGGGATGAGGATGACTACCCCTCTGACTTCCTTCCAGTCGGCGTTTCAAGCGACCCTGCAAGAGAGTTGTGGGAGGGCCTTGTGAATGACGCAAAGGCGATGGAGGACTACCTTTGGAGCCGAGATTACATCGACTTCCTCGCCGACTTCCCGAGCCTATCCTTCACCCCTCAAGAATTCGTAGACAACCTCGACCGGCTCAAGCCTCGACTCTACTCAATCGCCTCTTCACCCGACGCCCACCCCGGTGCCGTTGAGCTGACCGTCGCCATCGTGCGCTACCACCACCACGGCCGTGAAAAGGGCGGGCTCTGCACCATCTACATGGCTGACCACGCTCCCTTGAATGACGCTTCTATTCCCATGTTCATGTCACCGACGCGCAGCTTCGTGCTGCCGGCAGACGGTTCGACTGACATCATCATGGTCGGGCCCGGCACAGGAATCGCACCATTCCGCGCCTTCCTTGAACAGAGGGAGTTTGATGGCGCAACTGGCCGCAACTGGCTCTTCTTCGGCGACCGAACCGAGGCAGATGAATATCTCTACCATGATGAGTTGGAGGCCTGGCGGAAGAGTGGTCATATCGACAAGTTGGACTTGGCTTGGTCACGTGACCCGAATGTTCCCAAGACCTATGTGCAGAATCTGATGGCCAAACATGGCGAGGAGATTTGGCAGTGGATAGAGACTGGCGCCTACTTCTATGTCTGTGGTGACAAGAATTACATGGCGAAGGATGTCCATCAGACCTTGATTGACATCGCTGAGCAGTATGGTGGCATGTCCCCTGATGATGCGAAGGAATTCATCGAGAAGCGCATGATGAAGGAAGAGAAGCGCTACCTCCGCGATGTCTACTAAGATTAGTGTCAGCCAGCCCGATTCAATGGTGAAACTAGAACTCCGCCTGCATCAGTCTATTGAACCGGGTCGGCTTAGGTGAGTCATGTTCGAGCGGGTGCTAATCGCCAATCGGGGTGAGATTGCGCTCCGAATCCTGCGCGCCCTGCGCGGGCTTGGCTGCTCGGTCGCCATCATCCACGGGCGGGAGGACCGGCTCTCCCTACCAGTTCGAATGTCGGATGTCGCCATCCCCATCTACTCCGACAATCCACTCGACACCTATCTCGACTACGAGCGTGTCATCGAGGCGGCGAAGCAGGTCGGCGCTCAGGCGATTCATCCCGGGTACGGCTTCCTCGCTGAGAATGCCTCATTCGTCAGGCGCTGCGAGGAGGAGGGAATCACCTTCATCGGCCCATCATCCGAGGTAATCTCACTTCTCGGGGACAAAATTGAGGCTCGCGCCGCGATGGAGGCGGCTGGCCTCCCCGTCGCTAAGGGGAGCAGCGAGCCGGTCACCAGCGCCGAGGTGGCATCTTCGCTTGCTGATGAGATAGGCTATCCCGTCATCATCAAGGCGGCAGCGGGTGGTGGTGGAATCGGCATGCAGATAGTCCACGAGGTGAGCGAGTTCCCCTCAGCTCTCAGAATCTGCCAGTCGCGGGCGAAGTCCGCCTTCGGTGACGAGCGAGTATTTGTCGAGAAGTACATCGAAGGGGCAGAACACATCGAATTCCAAGTGCTCGCCGACGGCACCGACGCAATCCATTTCGGCGAGCGCTTCTGTTCCATCCAACGGCGTCACCAGAAGTTGCTGGAGGAGGGCCCTTGGCTCACTCAGGAAGTCCGAGAGGAGGTTGGTGCTCGCGTGTGCGCGGGGGCTCGGGCTGTCGGCTACAGGGGGTTGGCGACTTTCGAGTTCCTGCGCGACTCGTCTGGCGAGTTCTACTTCCTAGAGGTGAATCCGAGAGTCCAGGTGGAGCATACGGTAACCGAGATGATCACCGGCCATGACCTCGTGAAGTTGGGCATCCGGGTGGCGGCGGGGGAGTCGCTTCCGTTGTCACAGGATGAGGTTGAGATTTCCGGCCACGCAATCCAATGTCGAATCAACGCCGAGGACCCAGTCAAGTTCGCCCCCTCACCAGGGAGGCTGTGGGACTGTCACTTCCCCGGGGGCTTTGGTGTCAGGGTGGACACCCACGCCCACATCGGCTACGAGATGCCGGGTTGTTTCGACTCATTGCTCGCCAAGATGGTGGTCTGGGGCAGAGACCGCGAACAGGCCATTGAGTCGCTGAAGGTGGCACTCGACGAAACTGTCCTCGTAGGCGTCGAGACAGTTATTCCGCTGCATCGGGCGATTCTCGATGAACCCGATTTCCTCGCCCGAAAGATCACCATCAGTTATCTTGAGGAGCATCCCGAACTGATGAGGTGAAAAGATGGAATTGGTAATCGTCGGGAGCATCGCCTACGATGACTTGGCGACCGATGTCGGGGAAGCAGAGGGAGCACTCGGCGGTTCTGCAACCTACGCTGGCCTCTCTGCCGCCTTCCACTCCCGTCTCCGCGACCCCAACATGGGAGGTCCTGTGCCCGTGGGCTTGGTCGGCGTGGTCGGCGAAGATTTCCGCGTTGGTGACTGGGAGATGCTGGAGTCCCGTGGCTTGGACCTGTCAGGAATCGAGCGGGCCGAGGGCTCCACTTTTCGCTGGCGTGGCCGCTATCATGGTTCGATGGATGAGGCTGAGACCCTCGAGACTCAACTGAATGTTTTCGGTGAATTTGAACCGAAGATTCCTGCTGGTTGGACCTCGCCTGAAGTTCTGTTCTGTGGGAATATACATCCGGCGATTCAAGCCGCAGTTCTCGACTCCTGTTCTGGGGCCAAATTCACCGCACTCGACTCGATGAACCTCTGGATAATGACTGAACCGACAGCGCTTTCAGATGTGATGCGTCGAGTCGACATGGTGATTTTGAATGACCAGGAGGTGAGATTGATTGCAGACGACGCAAACCTGATTCGGGCTGCTGAATCAATCAGGAGTGGCGATGCGCTGGTCGAGCCTGAGGGGTGGGATCCAGCTGATGGCCATCCGGGTACCGGGCCTGATTATCTGGTCGTGAAGAAGGGGGAAAACGGTGTGATTGCGTTCACACCCCAAGGGATGGTTGCTCTTCCTGCCATGCCAACTTCCCGTGTCGTGGACCCGACAGGTTGTGGCGACTCCTTTGCCGGAGCGCTGCTCTCTATGGTCGCTGCCTCTGGAAATGTTCGGCCGGGGATTGAGGAGATTCGTGAAGCGATCATCAATGCAGTCGTGACCGCCTCGTTCACCCTAGGTGAATTCGGCACTGCAGGCATCATGAACCTTGACAGGGCCGATTACGCAGCCCGGCGGGACTCCTATCGCCGAATCGTCGGCGTCTGAGTAAGGCCGGTTCGATGCCAACTGAGCACTTTTGGAACTCAACCGAGTCTGCGCATTCCACCGAATCCGGGAATCGGGTCAGAGGTGCAGAGCATCTTGTCGAATGAGGGGGGAACCTCCGACTTCTTCTCCTCGTCAGTCCCCAAGACCAGCGTTGAAGAGGGGGTTGAGTCTGAGATTCCTCGAAGTGTCCGGGCGGCGAGGTCATCTGCGATCGCTCCGCCGCCATTGCGGGTCAGCAGCCTAAGCCTCTCCGCGACGTCTGATTGGGCGTCTTGGTCAGCCCGTAGTCTGAGGATTTGGTCGGTTCGCAGTTCCGCGTCGGTGTATTGGTCGCCCTCGTAGCCGTCCTCATCGCCGTAAGTTTCTCTGTAGCTCGCTTCGCCAATGATGAGTTTGGTGAATTCCTTGCCCTTCTTCTCCAACCGCTTGAGCCCTGGTCGAACCCACTGCCCGAGCGTTGACATGGCGCCTCTTCGGCGGTGGAGTCGGTCTCGGTTGAGTCGTAGTCGAGAGTCGTTGACACTCTGTTTGTGCATCCTGCTGAGTGCTGGGTATTCGTCCAGAACGGCTCGTTCACCCCTGCGTGCGTACTTCGGCTGGCGGGTGAGGGACCTTGGCTGCGGGGCTGGCGGAGTCGCAATGCGCGCTGATTCAACGAGGCCGGAACTCACCGGTAGTCCGGGGCGGAGGGCTTCGCGCGTGGGTTCGGGAAGTGCATTCCCTGAACCAAGAGCGGCGGAGAGCATGGAGTAGGAGGAGGTCGGTTCACCAGCGGGTTGCTCCCAAGCGGACTGCTGTGTCCTTGGAGCAGGCAGGGTGGTCTGTGGTTGAGTATGCGCGTTCGCATACGAACTTGTAGAGGGATACGAATCATGTGAGGTCGGTGAGGAAGTCGCTGTCGAAGTCGTGTACTGCTGGCCCTTGCCCTCCTCAAATTCATCCAACTGGTCGAAGATTCCGAACATTCCACCAGTATCGAAGTTCGCTTCGCTCGCCTCCTTCGCGGCACTCTCAATTCTTGAGAGCGGCGCTGACTCACCGTCTTTCTCCTCGTACCACTTCGGTTCGTTTCTTCCCCAGCAGCGTTGGTATGCACTCTCAGCGGATATGTCAGGAGAATCCGTTTGGGCTTGGAATGGTGAGTCGTAGGAGTGGCTAGGAACAGAGGTGACATCCCTCTGCTCCTGCAGTGCGCGCGATGCTCGCCCGTACATCGACCGTTGTGGGAAATCCCCCTCCAAATCGGCTGTTGCCGGGCTGGGCGTGTCGGTTGATGGGCTCGAGTAATGAGGTGTGGGACTCGTCTGAACGTCCACCGGAGTGGTGCTGCAATCGTGCGAGTAAGTGCTTGCTGAGGCAACTACGCCGGACTCTGATATCTGCTCAGCGTCAGATGAGGTGACATCATCGCTGAACAACTCAGCATCGAAGATAGGTTCATCCGCGCCGTAGGCTCGCTCTCGCTGGCCCCGAAGGTTCGCAAGCGCTTCCTCCAGCGAGGTGCCGCTCACTCCTCCGACCAACTGAGCTTCGGCATCCTCGACCGACTGTAGTTCGTTTTGTATGTCATCAATGTTGCCAATCGATAGGAACTCGGGCTGCTGTAACTCATCAAGTCCGAGCCGCGCATCTTCGAGAGTCGCCCCCTCGGACATCCT
>Ga0208879_1005040_pt1 | contig 10023 bp, 8 predicted proteins | sample Knorr_S15_td_Bot_FD_185605 | JGI IMG/M metagenome (GOLD analysis project Ga0208879, IMG submission 185605) | Marine microbial communities from Southern Atlantic Ocean transect - Knorr_S15_td_Bottom_ad_5009_LV_A (SPAdes) (version 2) | ecosystem: Environmental > Aquatic > Marine > Oceanic | place...
TGGAAGTGATATCGGGACGAATACAATCTCGCGATGCCCGTGAACAGCCGCCAATTATCTTCGCCAACCTTAACTGGGACAGCGTCCGAATGCAGAACGCTATCGCCAGGTTCATCGTAGAAAACGGCTACGGCTATACCACCGACACGATTCCTGACCTTCCAGGCCACGCAGAAGATGTGTTCAAAAGCCTTGTAAATGGCAGCATTCAGGTTGATATGGAGGTTTGGCTCCCGAATTTGCGAAAGGAATGGGAGAAAGCCTTGGAAAGCGGGGCGGTGATACCACTGGGCAAAAGCCTTGACGTGACATGGCAAAGCGGATTCGTGGTACCTACTTACATGATTAAAGGCGACCCCACAACAGGGAATACGCTAGCACCGGGACTCAGAACCGTGCACGATTTAAAGAACTACACCGAGGTTTTTGCCAAGCCTGGCAGCGGTGGTAAAGCGGTCTTGTGGAATTGCCCTCCTTTCTGGAACTGCTCGAAGATCAACGAGGGACAGGTGCGTGCCTATGGCCTGGACGATGTAATAGAATTAAGAAATCCGGGCACTGAGGAAGAGTTCTTTAACAAATTGCTTCTGGCAACCGAAGGTAAAACCGCTTGGCTAGGATACATGTGGAGTCCGACCAAAGCCGCGTCAACTTTGGATCTGACCAGACTGGTGGAACCAAATTGCGACGTCGGCCAAAACCCAGAGGATGGCTGTGGCTACGACGACACACGGGTTAGAATCGCGGTACACCCGAGTTTGGTCGCCAACGCAGCAAACCTGGTCGAAATGTTCCGAAAATGGGACTTCAAGGCGTCCACACTGTTCGTTGCCGAGGACTGTCTCAAACAGATGGAAAAAGATTTCGAAAAGGCAGCGGTTTGCTACCTGAAGAAGGAACAGGCTGTTTGGTCCCAATGGGCAACAATCGATGCGACACAAAGAGTTCGCGAGGCATTGCGGCGCCAGTAGACCCATCCGGATCTACGCTCCGAATCCCTTACCGAATCCGGCCTCCCGGGCCGCCCATGCCCCTGCCACTCTGCCGCTGAATAGGGCGGGCCCCAGCATTGTACCCTCCAGTCCGGCTTTGCCATTGATGTGGCCTCCGGCCATACCGGCCAGTTCCCCCGCCGCGAATAGTCCATCGATCACACGGTAATTCTTGTCCACAACCTGACAGCGCAGGTCGGTTTTAACCCCGCCGAAATTCTTGCGGGCCAGGGGTCCGTAGTTCAGAGCGTAGAAAGGCGCTTGCTCGATCTTCTGCCGCCCCGCCATCGGCCTGCCAAAGTCCGGGTCTTTCTCCAGCCCACTATCTACGTGGGAGTTGTAGCGGTCGATGGTGTCTTTGAGGGTGGCCATTGGCACGTCCATATCTTTGGCAAGTGCCTCCAGTGTGGACCCGCGTTTAATGTAAGGCGAGACTTCCAGAAGTTCAGCCACCTTTTCGTAGTCCCGCACCGAGATGCCTTCTTGGTAGTAATATGGGTCGCTGACGACCACGTGCTCTCGCATGGCGCCATCGATGATTGCCCAACACTGGGCCGGTTCCTGGGCCATTATGGCCCTCGTCCCCGACCATCCACCGGTTAGCTCTTCGTTGTGGAACCGGTGTCCCTGCATATTCACCCAAACCGCGTCTGCCATCCCTCTTATCACCAGGCCCCTCCTTTGGTTCGGGTCGCGGTGGTCAGGTATGGCGAAGCTATAGAACCACATGTCACCCATATGAGTCAGGATACCTCCAGCCTCTTGCACAACATGGTGGCCATCTCCTCTGGCCCCGACGTGGGAGCCTTCCAGGATCCGATGGTTTCTAAGATCGGGACGGTGCTCCATCACCATGTCCAAGTTTGACGCAAAACCGCCGGTCCCCATGACGATCGCTTTGGCGAAATACTCCTGGGACTCTCCCGTCTCCAGGTTGTCCGTCCGGACGCCAACCGCCCTTCCATCTTCCACGATTAGCTCTCGAACCGCGGTGGAAGTGATCCAGGACTCTATACCCCGGCTCAGCGCCGTGGCGTAAAGAGCGTGCCAAAGACCGCCGCCGCCCCCTTCGGGCCGGTGCCAACGAGGAACGCTGTTGCCCTCATTGGGGTTCACCCCAACCCAGTTGACCCCCCTTTCTTTGGCCCATTCGTATAGACCTTGGCAGGACTGCTCCACATAGAAGCGGACCCACTCTTCGTCGGCCGAACCCTGACCCCAACTGATCCAATCGTTGAAAGCCAGGTCCGGGCTGTCCTGGATTCCCTTCTCCCGCTGAAGCGGTGTATCCACGATGCAGCAACCTCCGCCGGAGATCGCAGCCGCGCCGCCTAGGTGGTCTTCCTTTTCCAAAACTATTACCTGGGCGCCGGCCTCCTTTGCCTCAATGCTGGCAGCTACGCCGACCGCACCAGATCCCACGACTAAAACGTCTGTCTGGATGATCTTCTCGGAACTCACTCTGGCGAACCCTCTAGAAAGATCTTGTTGCGTAATAATATCTCGGCCAACGAGTATACCATCGGGACGGTCCGATACGTCTCGCACCGGTCAGAAGCAACACGAGTCTCTTAACCGACGCCATTGAGACCCCGGCGCAAAACTTTGCCGGGAAGTTCGCCGGTATGCTCGCCAGCCTCAATGACGACTTTTCCGTTAACAATTACCGTGGAGATGCCCTTGGCGTACTGGTGAGGATCGTCGTAAGAGGCCATTTCACCGATCTGGTCCGGGTTGAACACCGTGATGTCGGCCCAGTTCCCTTCCAGTAACTTTCCCCGGTCGTACATCCTCAGAGCATCGGCCGACCCTCCCGTCATCTTGTGGATGGCCAGGGGCAGCGAGAGGATTCCAAGGTCACGGACATAGTGGCCTAAAACCCGGGCGAACGTCCCGTAGAACCGGGGATGGGGCCTGCCTTGACTGGTGATGCCTTGGATAGCCAGAGAATTGCCGTCGGAACCTATCATCACCATCGGCGAGCGCAATATTTCTTGCACGTCATCTTCCGACATGGAAGTAACCACAATCCGGGTATGTCCTTGGTCAGCCGCGAGAATTTCGCAAGCGGCCGTGAGCGGGTCACACTCACGCTCCAAGGCGGCCTCCTCTATGGTGCGGCCGGCAATCTCCGGCTGGTTGGGAGAGATGGCGATGCGCACGGCGTCCCAAGACGCTACCCGGCCGAAATTGGTTAGTCCGTCGCGCTGGATATCTTCCCTCATACGCTGGATGGCTTGGGGGTCGACCAGTCGCTCCAGCATCGCCTCAATCCCGCCGGCCTGGACCCACAGGGGCAGCAAGTTGCGCAGAGGGTTGGTCCCGGCAGTGTAGGGATATTGATCGCAATGAACGTCTACTCCGCGTCCTCTGGCCGCTTCGATGCGCCCCAACAGTTCCTCGGTCCGGCCCCAGTTGTCCAATCCAGATAGTTTTATGTGGGCGATCTGTACTCGTACACCGGTGGTCTCGCCAACGGATATAGCTTCGTCTATGGCCTCGAGGACATGATTAGCTTCGTCCCGGATATGGGATGCGTAGGTGGCGCCCCGTTGTTTCAGAACTCGAGCTAGCGCGGCGAGTTCGTTAAATTCGGCGTAGTTTCCCGGAGCGGTAAACAGCCCGCAAGACATCCCCAACGCTCCCGCATCCAACGCCTCTTCCAAGAGCGATTCCATTTCGGACAATTCTTGGGCGGTAGGAGCCCTATCTTCCATCCCCATCGTCATCAACCGTAGCGTGGCGTGGCCCACTTGCATAACGGTGTTCACCGATGTTTGGGGGAAGGTGTCCATATAGTCGGCGAAGCTGGTTTCCCGGAAACTCAGCCAGGGCGCTCCGGCGGCTAGGAAGTCCTTTAGCTTGTCGGCCTGGCCGGGCAATACCGGAGCCGTGGAATATCCACAGTTTCCTACCACTTCAGTGGTTACCCCCTGCCGGATCTTACTTTCCGCCTGGGGATTAAGGGGAAGGGTGAAGTCGGAGTGGGTGTGAATGTCGATAAACCCCGGCGCCACGACCTGACCCGATGCATCGAGAACTCTCAAGGCTTCTCGGCCGGCGCAATCCCCGATCGTCACAATCCGTCCGTCGCTGATCGCCACGTCAGCCCGGCGAGCCGCCGCGCCAGTGCCGTCGATCACCTCTCCGCCTCGAATCAGCAAATCATCCATTTAGCCTGGTCCTCCATCGACCCAACGACGAAATCGTTACGGGCCTGTCTACGCCGGGTGATCCATGGGTTTTTACGTCTTTAGGCACAAACGCTTGCCAAACCTGTTTTGGTTGTGCTACAATAGTTGCAACGCCTCAACAGAAGTTGAGGCCTCTTTTTTTGTAACGAGCGTTTGGCCCTGCCTGATTTAGGCCACCTCAAGTACGCCAAACACCGGAACAATCTGCTCAGGCAGATAGCCTCCCCGCAGAATCGGACTCAGGTGGAAGATGGTTAGACCCAACTGGTACGCGGAACATCCTCAAGCTTGCACCTGCGTTCAGTGCCAGGAGAAGCGGACCTTTGCCACCCAAAACCCCGGTAAGATCGGCCGCAACGAGAGATGTCCCTGTGGCAGCGGCAGAAAGTACAAAAGGTGTCACGGAAAATAACCGCCCGGTCCCCATCCTAATTTTAGCGGCCTAAGCAAGCCGCCCTCCGGACCACTTTTAGGCAAACTGCCCGATCAGCCGTCCGGCCAGGAATCCCAAGGCCACGGCGCCCAATCCCGCCGCCAAGCTCCCGAAAAGATTAAGCAAGGCCATCAACACCGAGCCGTTCTGTGCCAACCGGAAGCTGTCCCACATCAACGTGGCGAACGTCGTATAGCTGCTGATGAATCCCACGGCGAGAAGGAGCTGCAACCCGGTTGGGTACGCGTTCCTGGTCAACCAGAACGACAGCAACAACCCCAACGCAAAGCTCCCGGATACGTTCACCGTCAGAAGACCGATCTGGCCGGTCAAACCGATGCGCAGAGCAAGCTGTTGCAGCATATAACGGGTCAGCGCGCCACTGGCGCCACCCAGCATCACCAAACCGGCTTCTTTCAATTCTTATCCTTCCCTTGGCGAATATCCGAGCATACGTGACGGTGTTTCAACAGGGTGAACGATATCACAATTGGGCTTGACCAGGGCGGATCTCCGGGATGACTGGGAACAGCCTGTGGACTATACTTGACCGATAGCTTCAGAATTGAAAAGGACGGGCCGATAATGGTAGAAGCTGACAACAAGATATTACTGGACTGGGACGCTTTGGAAGTGGGGGAGACGTTCGAGAAATACGAGTATGTTTTGACCCAGGAAATGATTGATACATATCGGAAAGGGGTCATGGACCTTGAAGCCGGCTTCCCCACCATCGCTCATAAAGTGGACGTTAAACAGTACAACGCCAAGTACCGGGACAACGGATCGGTCAACGCCAGATGCGCCTTCTATTGCTACAGCCCTCCAATTGCCGGTAACAAGATAACCGTTAGGGCGTGGATCACAGACAAGTACTTGAGAAGGGGCAAGAACTACATCGTGACGGAAGCGGTTTCCGTGGATGAAGACGGACGGTTGATCGACCGGGTCATCACCCATGAACTGAAGCAACCGTCAGAGGTAGGCAAGAAATGGGGGGGCTAAACCGGAATTACCAGATAGACGACGATATCACGCCGATCGTTAAGGAAATGACCCAAGAGGCCATCAATCTATTCGAGGGAAGCGCCGGTGAATCCGGTCCGTCTCAATTTACCGACGAAGCGACCGCCAAAGAGGTTCTCGGCACCGAAGGCACCGTTGCTTCGGGCCGAATGTCCCTGACCTTTGCCATCGAGATGCTGAGGAGATATTTCGGCGCCGACGTGTTCAACCACAGCGGAATGGTTGACCTGAGGTTTCTGAGGCCGGTTCGCCCCGGAGACACCATCACCTTCTCCGGCAAGATCTCCGGGATATCCAAGGAGGCCAACGGCAGCAAGATCTCGGTGGCGATCACGGCACAGAACCAGAAAGGCGACACAACAGGCGTGGGGCAGGGCAGTGCCATCGTACCCAACGCCTATTTGCCGCCCGAGGACTAACTCTTGTGAGTCGGAGAAGAACCTGCTAGTTGCCTATCCAGCCGGCCTCCGACATATCCAACACTACTCCGTTGGGCCCGCTGATCTTGACCTCGGCATTGCTGTAAGCTCTGCCCGGAGGCGCTCCACCGCCGGTACTTGCTCCCGCTACCACGGCTTTGGCGGGTGAGAGCATCTTTGCCCCAATCTTCAGCGCCTTTTCCGAATATTCTTCTACATCGTCCACCACGAAGCCAATGTGGTGGATACCCTCGAAATCGGCCCCGCCTTCGCCAACGTCGGCGTCGCCTGCGGCTTTACAGCTTCTGATAGTCAAGTTCATGTCGCCGTCGCTGAGGTACACGTGGCTGTCGCCACTGCGGCCGACCTCTTCCATACCGAACAGTTCCATGTAAAAGGCGGCGACTTTTTGCGGGTCTTTAGCAGTCATCGCGATGTGTTTGATCTTTGGCATAAATCCTCCTCGATTGAATCACCCCGTGCAGGCGTGTACAACAGTGGGACTAATTCGTATCTGATGCAGCCTGATTGTAGGCAGCCGGAAAGCAAGCGTCAACATCTTTCGCCCGATCGTGTAACAGAGATGGCGATTTTGCTCCAACCGAGCTGCGAGGCCGCTCGGTAAATAAATAAGGCGACCGAAAATCTAATGGGTCTGCCATACTGTTATCCGAGCTTGACTGGGCCTTTTAGTCTGAAATATACTAGGTGCATTGCGGATAAGCGCAATTTAGCTTGTTTCAAAAGACCTAGATCGATCAACAAACCGAGGTAAGAGAATTCAGATGAAGCGTGTCCTTAGAGCGATTCCTGTTTATCTACTAATATCGATAGTCACCTTTGCTTTCGTCGCTTGCGCTGGAGCGGCCGGCCTTCAAGGTTCACCCGGAGACCCAGGTCTGCCGGGAAATCCCGGAAGCGCCGGTAAACCCGGACTACCGGGCCTCCCTGGCGTCGATGGCTCCGCAGGCCCTCAAGGGGCACGTGGACCCCAAGGTGAGCAAGGAGCCGCCGGATCAGCCGGATCGGCCGGATCGGCGGGAGCGCCCAGTTCGGCATATCCCGCGGCGATAATGTTATCCCCCGCCGAGGTTGAGGAAGGACGTCCCAGAATAAACGTCATCGGCTCAGGCTGGCAGAACGAAGAGGCCGTGACCATCGAAGTATACGGGCCTGACGATTACCACGTCTTCATAGGTGGTGCGGTAGCCGACAGTTCTGGGACCTTCAAAGTTGAAATCCGGCCGAGAAGCCGGGAGAGGGAAGGCGGCCCGCTGAAGCCGGGACTGCACGGGGTCGTCGTTCTGGGAAGCAAGAACGGAGGGGCCAGCGCCCCGTTGTTGGTCACTGCCAAGCCCGAGGGCTAGGGGAAAGGGCGTCTGACGAAGCTAGGATAATCTAGCTAAGTTACAAAATCGGCCCTTCATAAGTTGCTTTAACGAATCAGCCATCCGTCCCAATGACGGGTGGCTGATTTTATGCCCTCGGTTAACAACTCGTCGCCCCCACTAACCCATTGGTTAGGCGATTGTCGTTCCGGCCTCGGGGAGCGATCCGGATATGAGGAGACACCAGCCCCACCCGAGATTTCTCGCCGCTACGCTCCTCGGAATCATTCATGCTGGTTGGCGCCAGCACCACAGCCCATGAAAATGGGCGACTCGTGTCGCTCCGATCCTTCGGCGGAAAGAGAGGAGTCTCATGCCTGGCTGTAGCGGTCACCTGAGATTTCCCGACTCTGCCACGAACTCGCGACGAAGTCAGAGCCTCGCCTCTCTTCAGCGGAAGGGCTGGCGCTGGAATGACAAAGTGTGCAGCTGAAGGTTGGCAATTCTATTTTCGGAGCAATGACGTGGCGTCGGACGCGGCAACGCTGTTCGGCGTCGGCGTTGCAGGTATGGCCAAGCCCGAACCCGGTGTGTGTGAAGGGCCTCATGGTATGGGCGGCTGCAAATCCGGCCTGACAGGTCAACAGGTAAGGGCAGGCGCAAAGCGGGGAGTGAAGGCCGCAGGCCAAAGAAAAGGGCCACCTGCTTGCGCGGGTGGCCCAAAATTCCGTGATTGATCTGGTGTTGGTTACTTGTCCAACCACACCTGTTCTAAACGCCGCGCCTGGGAATACTGGCCGGAGAAGTGCTCGTCCGGAACGTTCTTGACGTAGTTCCAGTAAACCGGGAAACGCGCCGGCCAGAACAAGGGCAGGTAGGGTAAGTCATCATAAAACAGCTCCATGGTCTCTTTGGTCAGTTCCTGCAACTTGGGAATGTCAGAGGTGACGCGCATCTGGCGCAACAGGTCGTCTAGAGTCTCGTTGCAGTAGCCAATGACGTTCTCGACCGGGGGCTCGCCACAGAAAGCCGCATAGTCCAACCAGTCGAAGGGATGGTCAACCCGGGCAGAACCCGAGGACCCAGCTTCGAACAGCCAATCCGCCGAGTTTTGCTTCTCCACCCAAGCGCCGCTCTCTTGGACATCCAGTGTCAAACGAATGTTCAACGTGTCCCGCAACAAGAACTCGATCAAGGGACAGAGGTTATCCCGGTACTCGGAAGTGTCCCGGCACAGGGCTTTGACCTCAAATCCATCGGGGAACCCGGCTTCAGCCATCAACGTATGGGCCTTGGCCAGCTCGGCGTCTTTATCGGGACCTGGGAGAGCAAATCCAGGCCTAGTAGCAAGATCCTCACGCGTCGTCACACCGAAGGTGGTCGAGGGCATATAGTCGCCCAGGATGCAGTTGGGCAGGGCGTCGCAGATGGTGTCCCGGTTGATAGCGAAGTTGATAGCCTGGCGTACCCGCTTGTCCTGCCAGGGTCCCTCTTCCCGCCAGTTCCACTTCAAGCCACGCAGCACCGGGTGTTGTCCCGGATAGAACGTAATCTCATCAGGGTGGCGGTTAGCCACGACTTGCAGGTTTTCGCTATACAGACCGTGGCTGCTCCCCATCAAGATTATATCGATGCGGCCGGCCTCGAAAGCCGCCAACTTGGCCGCCACGTCCCGGATGATAAAGGTTTCGATACCGTCCAGGTAGGGGAGTCCATCTTTGAAATACTGGTCGTGGCGCTCATACTCAATCTTCTCGCCAACCAGGTGGTTCGTCAGCCGGAATGGGCCGGTTCCAACCGGATTATCCAGCGAGCCTATCTCGTCGTAGTCTGCTTCGGTGTACATCATTGGCTCTTGCAGACCCATGTTGGCCAGGAACAACCCGTCGGGTTGAGTTAGGTTTACGATGAGCGTGGTGTCGTCAGGGGTTTCAAGTGTATCTAGGATGCTAACGCCCCCGACACTGACCCTCTCATGAGGAGGCCGGTTTTCGGTCGTACTGGCTAAAGTCTCCAAGGTGAATTTAGCGTCGGACGACGTCCATGGATTGCCATTGTGGTTAACTACGCCGGATGCCAGATTAAACGTAAAAGTCTTGCCGTCGTCACTTACGTCCCAGGATTCAGCTAAGTCGGCCCCAAGGTTTACGAAGGTTGGGTGCTGCAACGCGAGCAACTGGTTGAAGATGGGCGCGGACGCCGTAGTCTCGTCCGTGGCCGATCGTATATCCATCCTGAAGTGAAGCGGGCTGCGCCGGTGAGCCTGTCTGAGAACGCCGCCTCGCTTGATGAGATCTGCGGGCAATGGTACCGCAGTCGGCTTTGCTGTGTCCGGCGCCTGGGCGCCCGTCTGGAAGCCGCCCGCACTGGTATCAGAAGCAGGTGATTTCCCCTCAGGGGCCGTCGGCTGTGCGGGGTCCGCCGCCGCTGCGGCTGCCGCCGGTTGCTGGGGCGCCACTTTCCCTTGAGGCGCCGCTTGTTGCTCCGAAGCCCCGCAAGCGATGACCAGTGTCAAACTCGCTACGATAGCGCCGACGAACGCAATCCGTCTCGCGTAATTACGAATCATGCCTATTTACCTCTCTAAAAAATCGAGCCTATGCCGTCACATCCTCAAGTGCACGATCCATA
>Ga0208879_1005046_pt1 | contig 10016 bp, 11 predicted proteins | sample Knorr_S15_td_Bot_FD_185605 | JGI IMG/M metagenome (GOLD analysis project Ga0208879, IMG submission 185605) | Marine microbial communities from Southern Atlantic Ocean transect - Knorr_S15_td_Bottom_ad_5009_LV_A (SPAdes) (version 2) | ecosystem: Environmental > Aquatic > Marine > Oceanic | place...
CATCAGCATTGTCCCATTGAAATTTTCAAGGTATTTTTTTAACCATTCTATAGCAGGAAGATCTAAATAGTTTGATGGTTCATCTAATAATAATATTTTGGGATTTGAAATTAATAACCTTGCCAATTCAGCTCTCATTTTCCATCCCCCGCTAAAATTTTCAAACAGATCATTATATTGATTTTCTTTAAACCCTAACCCAGATAAAGCGCTTTCTGCTTTGTGAGTCATTTCGTAGCCATCTAACAGAGCATAATTTTCATGTAAATCATCTAATTTATTCAGTAATTGCACATTTTGTGAATGTTTTTGGATTTGTGTATTTATATTTTTGATTTCATTTTTAATTTTTGTTAACTTTGGATTAGAGTTTTCTGTGTATTCTAGTAAAGATTCTTTTTTATATGATAGTTCTACATTTTGATGCATGTAACTCATAGTTATTTTTTTTGGTATGTTTATATATCCTTCATTTGGCTTTATTTCACCACTAATGAGATTAAAGAAAGTAGATTTTCCCTGTCCATTTGGGCCAACAATCCCAATTTTTTCATATTCATTAATTTGAATATCTATTTCATTTAATACGTCTTGCGTGCCAAAATATTTACTTACTTTATTAAGATTTATCATTTTGTTTAATTATTATTGAAATCATAAAAATATGTGTTATTTTACTTAGAATAATAATAATTTTCATTTAAAATATAGTTGTTAGTTTTAGATATTATACTTTAATATTTGATTTTTAAATTAAAGAGGGATTTATGAAACAATTAATTGAGAGAATTAATTACAAGCCTTATTTTGCAGAAGTAATAGGAACATATTTTCTTGTGTTTTTCGGGACAGCTGCAGTTGCTACAGCAGTTTTTTTTGGTGTTCTTTCGGGCATGTTTCAAGTTGGGATATTATGGGGAATAGGGCTTACTTTAGGGATATTTGCAGCCGCACCTCATTCAGGTGCTCATCTGAACCCAGCTATAACTATTGCAATGTATATTTTTAATAAAGATTTAGGTGTACTAAAAGCTATAGGATATATTTTCTCGCAAATGATTGGAGCTATTTTAGCCGGATTAAGTGTGTTGATTATTTTCTCTCCTTTTATAACAAGATTTGAAATCCTTAATAAAATTACAAGAGGTCAGCCAGGTAGTGAATTAACTGCAATGTCATTTGGGGAATATTTCCCAAATCCTGATGTGTTACCTCATGATAAAGCGGTAGATTTAATGACACCTTTTTCTGCATTGGGAATAGAAGCATTTGGAACCGCTATACTAGCTTTTGTTATTTTTATGTGTACTGACCCTAAAGGAATGATTTCTAAATCCAATGTATTGGCCCCTATTTTAATAGGATTAACACTTACACTTTTAATTACTTTGTTTGGGGCTTTAACTCAGGCAGGATGGAATCCGGCCAGAGATTTTGGGCCAAGATTAGTAGCATATTTTGCCGGATGGGATTCTATTGCAATACCTGGGCCTAATGGAGGTTTCTGGATTTATATTTTGGGTCCAATAATCGGTGCTCCAATAGGCGGTTTGATATATCAAAAGATTTTAAAGAATTAATTTTTATATTTTTCATTGGGTGAAGTAATAAAAATTGTAGTTCAAGTCTTTCAACTAAATGAATAGATAGTTTTACAAGTAATGCCACAGATATTAATGTGGTAAATGCAATTAATGTTCCTACTAAGAATGGTAAATAAAAATCCTTTGCAGACCATATTATTTTTAATGGTTTTTTAATAATTTTACCAAACATATTTAGTTGTAGTTTTTTAATAATTCTTTAAACATGTTAGCTCCTTTGCTAATATGTTTTTCCCAATCTGAAGATCCTTTTGAATTGAGATTATCAGTTATATATTTAAATGATATAAATGAAATTTTATATAAAAATGCGATTTTTGCAAGTGCATAGGCTTCCATATCAATTACAGATAAATCTTCATTATATGTTTTTTCTATATCAGACAGATCTGAATGAAATTCAGTTACGAAATTATCCCCTGTGGCACAAAGTAAATTTTTGCCTATTGGATTACTATTTATCTTGTCTTTGAAATCTATAATTATAGGAGGAGTTTCTGTATTGTAATGTTTTTTGTAAGTTTCTTTGTCAAATGCTGTTTCACCTGGTTTTAATCCGAATTGTTTAATATACATATCTCTTTGAATGAATTTAGTACAGTCGACCATTTGCCCTATTTCTAAATTTTTACTTCCTGCAGTCCCGTAATTTATTATTAAAGGAGGTAGTTTATTTAACATTTCTAGAGTTTTAGTTAAATTGAATGCGGCATTAACTTTTCCAACCCCTGTGTAAACGATTTTGAAATCTTTCGGGATTTCATCATTAAATTCTGCTTTAAGTGCAACAACAATTAATGCTTTCATATGTTTTATAGATGATATAAATTACTAATATTATACATTTAATTATTTTGATAATGTCATTTGCTAAAAATTGGGATCAATTAGTTATAGATCACCATAAACAATCTGAAAATAAAATAATAAAAAAAGAACAAGATGATTTCTGGGAAGATAAAGTTGAAGGATTTATTCCTCCAGAATTACCCGATTATAACGATCCTTCATTGTCATTTTTATTAAGTAATTTATTACCTCAATCTTCAGTATTGGATTTAGGCGGAGGTGCAGGCAGATTATCTATTCCTCTTGCTCAAAATAATTATTCAGTTACAATTATTGATTCTTCAAAAGCTATGATAAATGCAGCTGGCAAACATGCAAATCATTTGAAATTAAATAATGTAAAAACATTTCATTCAACATGGGAAGAATATAAAAATGAAAATTTTGATCATATTATTTGTGCTCATGTTATGTATGGTATTTATAATATAAAAAACTTTATATTGAAAATGTTGTCCTCTGTAAATTCTAACGTAATAATCATTATGTATGATCACTCTCCTCAATCACATCTTGCTGATATTTGGGAATTGTATTATTCAGAAAAAAGAATAAATTTACCTGGTATAACTGAACTTGAGAATGTTATTACTGAATTAAATTTAAAATACAAACTTTATGATATTGATGAATATAATTTGCCTGTTTTTGATGATTTTGATTCTTTGTTAAATTCTGTTATTTCTCAGATTTTTATTACTCCTGATAAAGAAAACATTGAAAAATTACCAGACATTTTAAAAAATTATATGACAATTGATAAGGATCAATTTGTTTTCCCTTTGAATTTAAAAAGAAAATTAAAAGCGATTGTTATAGATAAAGTATGATATGAATTTTTACAATTTCTTTTTAGCTAAAGCAGATATTGCTTCATAAACACATCTGTGGGCTGCCTGAGCAGTTATATCACCCGGCTGATCATATATAGGTGCCACTTCAACTACATCCATAGCTACCATTCCTTTACTTAAAACTATTTCTCTTATTGCTCTTAATAATTCAAGTGATGATATACCACCAGGTTCTGGTGTACCTGTTCCAGGAGCAAACGCAGGATCCATTACATCCACATCCACTGATATATATAATTTATCAGGTCCATCAAGAGCTTCTGATATTGCCATTTCAAGTACATTATCAAATCCTTTTTTCTCAATTTCAGCCATCAGATGCCATCTCATTCCCTGATCTTTCATCCATTTTAAATTTTTTGGATAAGGCCATGGTCCTCTTAATCCGATCTGTACAAAATTTTTACCTGGAATTGCTCCACTTTCAATTAACCTTCGCATAGGGCTTCCATGGCTGATTAAAACATCTCCATAAGTAGAGTCTCCAGTATCGGCATGAGCATCAAAATGCACCATCCCCACATTTCCGTAACCATATTTTTTTGCTACTGCAGTTGCGCTAGGAAGAGTTATTGAATGGTCGCCTCCAAGGACTATTGGAATTGTATCTGCATTAAGTGCCTCAGTTACTTTTTTCTCAATAGCTTCATGTGATTTTTCAAGAGATGATGGCGGGCAGTTTGCATCACCAAAATCTACCACATTCATTTCCTTAAGAGGAAAAACTTCAAGATTTAAATGATAAAGATTGGATAATTTTGCAGGCTTAGGCCAGTAATCTGCCTGTCTGATTGCCCTTGGCCCGTATCTTGCACCTGGTCGGCCTACGACTCCCATATCTACCGGAGCTCCTATAATCGCTATATCAGCGTTCATGGATTTAAGTTCCTTTCCATTAACTGCAAAAGGAGTCCCGAGGTATGTGGGCATACCTATATAACTTGGGTGTAATTCATCATCATGTAATTCTGGCATGTTATTTAGTGAAAGCTAGAGCTTGTGCGGGATTAGAAATTAAAATTTTATTTATAAGATCGTCATTGTATCCACGTTGACGCATTCTTGGTACTATAAAAGATAGGATATAACTAAAACCCCATCCACCATATTTTAATGTTTGAACTTTCGTACATACATCATGGGCTATAAGTATTTTTGATGAATAACCTTCATTTGCTAACCAAAGAATGTCAGCTATTCTTTTAGCATCTGATGGCATGTCGATTAATTCATTTGCAGGATAATAAGCTTTTTCTCTTCCAAATAAATCCCATTCAAAGAAACATCCTTTTTCACCAATTCGTTTTAGTGTGTCTTTTTCAAATACAGTTCTGTCCAGATGTCCCATTATCACATTTCCGAGATCTGCTCCTGCTTTTTCCAAGATATCAATTGCAATTAACGGGGCATGCTCGTCTCTACCGGGATGAATGAGAATAGGGCATCCTGTTTCTTTTTGAGCAATTGCTGATGCTATTAGGGTTTTTTCTTCTTCTGGATGTAAAGGATGCGAACAACCCACTTCTCCTATGACTCCTGTTTTAATATTGCGACCATCAACACCCATTGTAATATCGTTTATTATGATTTCAGCAAGATCTTCACTGGTATTCTGAGTTACCCATTTAGGGTGATATTGATGAACATAAAATGATCCCCCCATAATGATATGAGTATCAGTAAGGTTTGAAACTTTTAATAAGCCTTCTGCATCGCGTTTTATTCCAATGCTAGTAGCTTCTACAAGGCTTTTACCTCCTAGTGCTTTATATACATTAACTTCTTCCACTGCAGTATTAATATCACCTAGTCGTCCGTTATCTTTGTTTTTCCATCCATGATGGTATATTAATCCTATATTATCTATCGATACCGGTTCATCAAGTACTTTTCTTCTGCTTGCCCCAAGATCCTGGTTTCTCCATTTTCTTTCTTTTTTAGAATTAGGTTCATTAATGGGGTCAGTAGAGTCAAATAAAATATGTTCATGAGTAAGTGTTATACCAAGCTCATCAGGATTAATTAATCCTCTTACAGTTTGTATTTTACCTTTTGTAGCTGACATTTTTATAAATTTATTTATTTAATTCTATTATGTGATATGAAATCTTATTTTCAAGCAAATTATTAATAACAATTATATTTTATCTTTCATTTTCTGCATTTTGTTTTGGTTCATATCCAATTGTTTTACGAGCATGATCTAAATCCCAAAATCTCCATTTATTATTCGAAACACCATAAAAGATTTGAAAATCAAGTTTTTCTTTTTCGATACATTTGTCTATTAATTGAGCAAGGTCCTCGTGATATAAAAGTGTGGCAAAATGACGTACATCAGTTTTTGGTGAATTGTCAGGCCTTACTGTACCTATTCTTAAACAAGCGGATTCGATGCTATGATGTTCAAAATAATATCTTGCAACTGCTTCTCCAAATGCTTTGGAAATCCCATAGTCTGAATCTGGCCTGATAGGCACAGATGAGTCTATTTTTACAATTTTATTAATGTCAATTTCATCATATTTGCCTTTCACTATTGTTTTATAAGGAAAATCTTTTTCAAAGTTTCCAACTGCATGGTTTGAACTGGCAAAGATTACTCTTTTTATATTATTTATTTTTGAAGCTTCATAAATATTTTTGGTCAATATTATATTGTTATTTAATACCAGATCCCATTCTGTAGCCTCTGAAACATTCGCAGCCAGGTGTATAACTGTATCAATATTTTTAAAAGCAGGGAGTATAGAATCAAGATTATTCGAATTAATTATTAATGTTTGTAATTCTGGATAATTTTTGTTAGGTTTTATATCCAGTCCTGAAAATTCATATTTGTTACCTAAGTTTTTAATAATAACGGATCCTATTAACCCGGAAGATCCTGTAATAAGTATTTTTTTCATCTATTTGTCTTTTTGAATGTTGTAATATAAAAATAAAATATAACTAATTTATTTTAATATATTTGGAGGAATAAAATGCCATATATTGTAAATCATATCCACTTAAAATCCGAAGATCCTAAATTGACAGCTGACTGGTTTGTTAAAGCTTTTAATTTTGAGATAATTTCAGATGTAGTAAGACATTTTGGAGATAGATTTATTGTAACCAAAGCTGAAGGAGGAATGACTATAAATATATCTGGAGTAAGAGATGGAGAAGAATTAGGTCCAGCTAATGATGATGCTCATTTTGGATTGGAACACTTTGGATTGGATACAGATGATATTGATGCAGATATTAAAAGGCTGGTTGATATGGGGGCAGTTCATAAAGAAGGCCCACTAACTATGCCAAATGGAATGAAAATAGGCTTTATAGCTGCTCCTGGTGGAATAAGAATAGAATTAATTGAACCTCATTTAATGTAAAGTCATATTATGAATGAAAGCAAATATATTATTAAGAATGCTTCTGTTTTTGATGGATTGGGATCAGATAAATTCCAAGCTGATATTTTAATTGAAGATGGAATTATTAAAGAAATCGGAAATTTAGAAAATATAGATTGCAAGATAATAGATATTAAAGGCAACGCTATTGCTCCTGGTTTTATCGATGTTCACAGCCATGATGATATTGCATTGATTGTTTATCCAGAAATGGATTTTAAAGTTATGCAGGGTGTTACTACAGTAATCAATGGTAATTGCGGGAATAATGTTATACCAAGACATGGGACCCTTGAAAGATGGCAAACAAGATATCCTGATAATCTTATCCCTGAATGGAATTCTTATAGAGATTATATTGATCTGATTAATTCAATTAAACCTAGTGTTAATTCAGCTATTCTTATTGGTCATGGGTCAGTTAGAAATGGCAGCGGTTTGAAAAATCAACAACGATTACCTAATCACCATGAATATGATGAAATGAAGGGTTGGATCAGAGAAGGTATGGAAGCCGGAGCCGTTGGTTTTTCCACCGGACTGATTTATGAACCTGGACGATATTCTTCTACTGAAGAAATAATTGAATTGACAAAAGTAATATCTCCATATGATGGAGTTTATTCAAGCCATATGAGAAATGAAGGAAATAATTTATTAATATCAATCGATGAGACAATTAAAATTGGTAAGGAAGCAGATACTTCTATAGAAATATCACATCATAAAGTTTCTGGAAAAGATAATTGGGGACTCTCTGAGAAATCCACTGGAATGATAAATGATGCAAGAGATAAAGGGATTAATGTACATTCTGATCAATACCCATATATTGCAGGGCAAAGTGCACTTTTTGCAATTCATCAAAACAATTCATTTAATGAAGGGGAAGGTGGAATGGGCAGAGTTTCAGGTGATAAAGTTATTATAGCTCACGCTCCTATTATGCCTGAATATGAAGGAAAAAAATTATCAGAAATTTGTGATGATTTCGATCTTCCTGAACAACAGGCAGCAGAAAAATTATTATCACAAGATCCTCATATTTTAGCAATTATTGAAAGTATGTGTGAAGAAGATCTTGTAACAATATTATCTAACCCTTACACAATGATAGGATCTGATGGAGTCCCTGCTACAGGGGCAAATCCTCATCCAAGATTATACGGATGTTTCCCTAGAGTTTTGGGTAAATATGCAAGGGAACAAAAAATTATTTCTATGGAAGATGCTATTTACAAAATGACGGGACTTCCATCGAAAAAATTTAATTTAAATGATAGAGGAACAATTGAAATAGGAAAAGCTGCTGATTTGGTTGTATTTAATCCTGAGACAGTAATAGATTTAGCTACATATGAAAAACCAAGAGTTTATTCTGAAGGAATAATTCATGTGATTGTTAATGGCGCTTTTGTAGTAAATAATTCAAAGCATACTGGTAGTAGGGTAGGGAAAATAATTACAAGATCATCGTAATATCAAGTATGAAACTAAAAATGCTTAAAGGCGAATATGTTGTTGTTAAATTACCTCTTGATTTCAGATTACCAGATCAAATTCTAAAATTTGATTTTTATAATTTGTCCAGGACATCGAATGAACTATCTTTAGTTATAAGAAATGATGATAATTTTGATTACAAAAAATTTGAGTTTGAAGATAATTGGAGCATTTTTAGATTTAATAATTCGTTAGATTTTTCACTAACAGGCGTTTTGGAAGGTGTGATAAAACCTTTGTCTGAAAACAATATAAGTGTATTTGTCTTTTCAACATTTGACACTGATTAGGTAATGTTTAAATCTGAAAATAAGATTAATGTTATTTCTATATTAGAAAATTTGAAATATGAATTTGTAAATTAATATGAATATTAATGAAATAGAAAAACAAATCATAAATTTTATGGACGTTAATGATGTGCCTGGTATCTCAGTTTCCCTGGTTCACAATAATGAGATAGCTTACCAGAATGGTTTTGGTTATAGAGACGTTTTAAATAAAAAACCGGTTACTCCTAAAACAGTATGGCCTATTGCGTCTATAACAAAATCTTTTACTGCCGTTTCAGCCCTTCAACTAGTTGAGCAAGATAAACTTGATTTAAATAAACCTATTAGAGAGTATTTGCCTTATTTTTCTGTGTTTGATAAATATGCATCTGAATCTATTAATTCTGATCTCTGCCTTAAACATGCAAGCGGATTAGGTAGAACAGGTCACCAGGATAGATACAGAGAAGAAAATTATAATCCTTTAATTATCAGGCCTCAGCCAAACAGGGAACATAATATTTATTCAACACGAAAATCATTAGTAGAAAATTTGTATACTGCTAATTTACAAAGCCAGCCAGGTCAATTTTTTTCTTATTGTAATGAAGGTTATGCTACTGTTGGACATTTAATTGAAGTTTTATCTGATATTAAATTGGAAGACTATTTTAGTAAAAATATATTTATGAATCTTGATATGCATCAAACCTATACAAATTTTGATGCATGGAGAAATGAAGATAACAGGACTTATTTGTATTCTAATCAAAATAATAGTCCCTTTTATACAGGAATTGATCATGGACATTTTTCAGTATTGGAATTAAGTAAAGATTACCAAACTTTTTTATCTGCAGGTGGTATTTCTACTACAGCTAATGATTTGTCTTTGTATCAGATTCAAACTATGAATTTCAAGGATTCTAAATTGAATTTACATTCTGAATCCTTAAATAAAATACAAAATGTAAATATGCCATTTGGTAATTCAGGTTGGGGTTATGGATATGGTTATTGGATTTCTTATGCAGATGATATGAAAGTTATTAAACACTCAGGAGGTTTGCCAGGTGTAAGTACATTTTCTATTATGATTCCATCTGAAAAATCAGGAGTTGTAGTTTTAATTAATAAAAATGAAGTAAGATCAGGAAATTTAGCCGAGATTATTTTGAATATCATGCGAGGTAAAGTTTTTAGAGAAAATTTAAATGAACCACTAAAATTTAATATTGATAATAGGTTTTGCTCAGAAGAAATTATAAAAGAATATTTAGGTGAATATGAATTTAGGCAAGGAATTTCAGAAATTATTATTGAAAATGGTAAATTATGTATTAATGCCCCAAGCAGATTAGAAGCTGTTCCTGAGAAATTGATTTTGATCCCTGTTAGTGAGGATAGTTTTATGAACCTTTATGATGGACAGTCAGTTTCATTTGTCAGAAATGATAAGGGCCAGGTCATACATTTTTTAAACGGTGGTTATCAATATATCAAGATTTAATCATCTAATAATTTCTCAAAAAA
>Ga0208879_1005052_pt1 | contig 10008 bp, 8 predicted proteins | sample Knorr_S15_td_Bot_FD_185605 | JGI IMG/M metagenome (GOLD analysis project Ga0208879, IMG submission 185605) | Marine microbial communities from Southern Atlantic Ocean transect - Knorr_S15_td_Bottom_ad_5009_LV_A (SPAdes) (version 2) | ecosystem: Environmental > Aquatic > Marine > Oceanic | place...
TTATGGAAGTTTACGCTTCTGATTTTGCAGTAGAACATAAAGAAGATAAATCCCCACTCACATTAGCAGATAAAAATTGCAATGATGTAATTGAGATGTATTTGAAAGACACAGAAATACCTTTTTTAAGTGAAGAAGGAGCAAAGATTAGCTATGTAGATAGAAAGGATTGGGAGTATTCTTGGTTAGTTGATCCATTAGATGGAACCAAAGAATTTGTAAAACGAAATGGGGAATTTACAGTTAATATTGCACTAATCCATAATGGAACACCAATAATGGGCGTAATTTATGTCCCTGTAAAAGAAGAGCTCTATTTTGCCTTAGAAGGATTGGGTGCTTATAAAATTAACAGAAATACAATTATCGATAATCTTGAAGAGCTGATTACAAAATCAGATAAATTACCGATTAATTACAATAGAGATAATTATGTAATTGTTGGATCCAGGTCGCATATGTCAGCTGAGACAGAAGTGTTTTTTGAAGAAATGAAAAAAGCACACGGTCAAGTAGAGGTGATAGCGGTTGGCTCTTCATTAAAACTGTGCATGGTTGCAGAAGGAAAAGCAGACGCTTACCCTAGGTATGCACCAACTATGGAATGGGACACTGGAGCAGGCCATGCAATTGCAAAATATGCAGGTTTTTCTGTAAAACAATATAACTCATCTGAAGATGTAGTTTATAATAAAGAGAATTTATTAAATCCTTGGTTCTTGGTACAATAAACCATGAAAGAAAAATTCCTAAAAGCAATGCAGGATAAGGACTTTTCTGAACTTTTCAAAAAAGGAGGCTTGTCTTTTTTTATTAGGATAGGAGGACAGGTAATGGGTTTTTTGTTAACCTTAATTATTGCAAGATATTTTGGAGCTAGTGGATTAGGCGATTATGTGTTAGCCATCATAGTATTAAGAGTTTTTGCAATGATTGCAAAATTAGGAGTAGACACAACATCCATAAGAGTTATTGCATCATTTGCTTCTCAGAATAAGTTTAAAAGCATAAAATATTTTAGAAAAAAAATAGTACTTCTATTAATTGCTACTACACTTATTTTTTCTGCTATCATGTATTTTAATGCAGTGCTATTAGCTAGTTTTATTGGTGCAAATCCTGAGTATATCAAGCTCAATTCTTTTTTAGTCTTACCTATGACTTTCTTTATTTTACATTATCAAAGTCTCAGAGGGTTGAAAAAAATAGCTGAGTTCTCATTTTTTTATCGCATGTCTGAGACTCTTTTTACAATTGTTTCCATACTAGTAATTTATTATTTTTATAAAGACGCTTCAGTGCCTATTTATGGGTATGTAACAAGTATATGTATTGTTTCTATTTTAACATTTATTAGTTATAATTATTGGTTTAAAGTTAAAAGTAAAGGGGGCATGAATGAGCAGGAGTTAGATTTAATGCCACTCAAGAATATTTTAGCTATCTCTATGCCTTTAATGTTCGCTCAATCCGTACAATTTATTATGGCTTGGACTGATAAATTAATGATTGGAAACATGATGACAACACAAGATGTAGGGATTTATCATATTGCATTTAAATTATCCATGTTTGCAACTATAGGTTTAATGGCTATAAATAGTATCGCTGCTCCAAAATTTGCTGAATTATATGCCAAACAGGATTTTGAGGGGTTAAAAAAAGTAGTAAATCAATCTACAAAATTTATTTTTTGGTCTACCATTCCATTAGTAGCGATATTCTTTATTTTCCCGGAGTTTTTATTAGGCATTTTTGGTGAGAAATTCAAAATAGGAGTAACTGCATTTATCTTTTTATCTTGCGGTAGATTAATTAGTTCCTTTTCAGGTTCTGTTGGTAATTTATTACAAATGACAGGAAAACAAGTAATGTTCATGAATATTCTTTTTGCTGGAGCATGTATAAATGTAGCATTAAATTATCTGCTAATCCCTAGCGATAATTTATTTTCAGGATTTGGAGTTAGTGGGATTAATGGAGCAGCTTTAGCAAGTATGATTTCATTATCTACTTGGAACTTAGCAATGGTTTATTTTGTGAAAAGAGAATTTGGTTTTTATACTATTTATATCCCATTCATTAAAAAATAATAATGAAAAATAAATTGCCAAATTTTTTAATTGTTGGGGCTGCTAAGAGCGGAACTTCATCTTTGCATAATTACTTAAACCAACATCCAAATATTTTTATGTCATCATTTAATAAAAAAGGCATGAAAGTGAAAGAGCCTAGATTTTTAATTAAGGATTTGGTGGAAAACAGGCTGCATAATGGGGTGTGGAATTGGAAAGAGTATCAGTCATTATTTGATAAAGTGACTGATGAAAAGGCTATTGGTGAATCAACAGTTTTATATTTATATTATTTTGAAGAGGCAATTAAAAATATCAAATATAGATTAGATGAAGATGTAAGAATTATCATCATGTTAAGAAATCCTGTTGATAGGGCTTTTTCAGCTTATACTCATGTTGCAAGAAGTATAAAAGAACAATTATCATTTGAAGAAGCTTTAGAAATTGAACATGAAAGACTTGAATTAGACCCTACATTAACACCAATGGTGAGGTATAAAGATATGGGACTTTATTATAATATGACAAAAGCATATCTTGATAATTTTGAGAATGTACACATTATAATGTATGAGGATTTTAAAAGTAATACAGCCAAGGTTGTTAAAAAAACGTTAGAATTTCTAAGAGTGGATTCAAAAGTGAGTTTAGACACAGAATCAATGTATAATATTGGTGGAAAAAGCTGGAAAACACCATTTTTAAAACACTTTTTCATGAAAGATAATCTTGTAAAAAAGTTATTTAGAATGGCATTTTCATTTTCATTAAGAAAGAAAGTGAGAATTTTTCTTGAATCAATTTTAAAGCAAAAATCTAAACCAATTAATAAAGAAACTAGAGGGAATTTAGTTATGTTTTTCAAGGAAGATGTTAGCAAATTAGAACAGTTGTTGCAAATTAATTTAAAACACTGGAAAGAATAATGGCTTTACCAAATTTATTAATAGTTGGTGCTGCTAAAAGCGGAACCACTTCATTGCATAACTACTTAAATCAACATCCTGATATTTTTATGTGCTCACCAAAAGAACCTCATTTTTTAATAAATAAGGAGATTGGAAAGCAAAGAATTAATAAAGGCATTATAGATCTTAAAGATTACAAGTCTCTTTTTGGTGAGAAAGCTCACTTAAAATACAGAGGAGAATCAAGTGTAATGTATTTGTCTTTTCCCGAGATAGCAATAAAGAATATTAAACACTATTTAGATGATGATATTAAGATTATTATTATGCTAAGAAACCCTGTTGAGCGAGCATATTCTGGCTATCAGCACGTAAAGCGGTATAATATGATGGAAAATTTATCTTTTGAAGATGCGTTAGAGCTAGGAGAAGAGAGATATCACGATATCAAAAATTTCACACCTGCCTCAAGATACTTAGAATTAGGTAATTACTATAATCAAGTAAACGTATTTAGAAAAAGTTTTGATAATATCCATGTAGTTATTTATGATGATTATAAAACTAATTTTAATGAAGAATTGAATAAGATTTTTGATTATTTAGAGGTAGTTAGAATTACAATAAATACAGAACAACAACATATGGTTGGAGGATGGGAATGGAAAAGTGATGGAATGAAAAAGATTATGATGCAACAGAATCTTCTAAAATTATTTTTAAGATTTATTATACCATTTAAAAGTTTACGTCAATATATTCGAGTAAAATTTCAAAAAGCAAACATGAAAGTAGTTGAGATAATAAACCCAGAAACAGAGAAATGGTTAAAAGAATATTATAAACAGGATGTTGCTAAACTTTCAGAATTATTAAATAGAGACTTAAACCATTGGATAATATGAGTTTGCCTAATTTTATGTGTATTGGTGCCGCTAAATCAGGGACGACAACACTTTATGATATTTTAAAACAACATCCTGAAATGTTCATCCCGGCATTTAAGGAGCCTCATTTTTTTGATATTCCCGAAAATTACAATAACGGAATTGAGTGGTATGAGAAAAATTATTTCAGAAATATAAACAAAAAGATAATAGCTGATTTTACTCCTTCATATTTTTTTGAAAAACAAGCTGCTGAAAGAATTTTTAATAACCTAGGAAAGGATATGAAATTTGTTATACTACTTAGGCACCCAGTAGATAGAGCTTACTCTCATTATTTGCATTCTGTTAGAGATAAAAATGAAGATGTCAGCTTTGAAGAAGCTATACGAAAAGAAGATAATAGGATTGAGAAATTTATTGAGAATAAGGACTACCTTTCCTATTTAAGAAATTCATATTATCATCAAGGATTATATGGAGAAATGATAGAAAGATATTTGAAGTATTTTCCACTTGATAATTTTTTATTTATCCATTTTGAAAATGAATTTATGATAGATAGAAAGAAAATGATTGACAAATTATTAATTTTTATAGGTTTAGAAACAGAAATAAATTTAAATCTTGATTTAAGAAGTAATCCTGCCAGTAAGGAAAAATCTAAATTTCTAAAGAAGCTAATGAAAAAAAAGGGTTGGTGGAGAACGGTATTGAAATTTATGGTTCCTTCTATGCAACTCAGACAAATAATAAGAAACAAAGTTCAGAGAGTTAATCTTAAAGAGTTTCAGAAAGAAAAATTATCTGAAAAATTAAAGACAGATTTATATAATGAATATTTTAAAGAAGATATTATTAAATTTGAAAAATTAACGAATAAAAAATTAAGCTGGTAAATGAGAATAACAAATACACATAAGTTTTTTGACACATTGTTACTGTTGCTGTTAGTGATGAGTGGAGGGGGGTTGTTATTTGTTTTTCAAAGAAATAATTTATCGTATCTTTTACTTTTCCTTGCAATTTTTGTTTTGGTATTTATGGGAACGAAAATCAAGAAATCTATTTTCAATGTTTCTTTGCTCACCCTCTCTTTCTTTTTATCTTTACTTCTAGTAAACTATAGTACAGTTCCTCAAATAGAGATTATGAGAGGCGAACATCTAAATTATTTACAATATGCCTTTCATCTTTTAAATATAGCTTCATGTGTTTTGATTTTAATGCATCTAAAAAACAACAGAGCATCTTCTTATTTTTTAGATAGAATTCACTTTGTTTTAAAAATTGTTTTATATCATGCTCTTCTTAGTTTCTTATGCTACTTTTTTTTAAAAGGGTATTTAATCAAGTTATATGGAGGATGGGGAAATGAATATATTTCCGACTCATTTTATTATTTATTCTTTTATGATGCTGAAAAATATAAATTTTCTTTATTTGGTATTGAGTTTGTTAGAAATCAAGGATGGTTTTGGGAGCCAGGGATACTTCAAATATTTTTAAATATTCTCCTTTTTATTGAAGGCTTTGTTGTTAAGAAAAATAAGTGGACTATCTTTTTGTTAATTATTGCTATTATTACTACGTACTCTACTACTGGTATTTTTATAATGCTATTTCTTTTGGTTTTTATTTTTTGGTCTTATATTAGAAAGAATCCCCTAACTATAATTTTTGCAATTAGTTTATCATTACCCTTATATTATGTTGCCAAAACGAATATAGAGAACAAAACTACAGGAGAAAGATCATCTTCTTTTCAGAAAAGGTATTTAGATTTAGTTCAGCCATTAGCAATTGCTAGCAAGCATCCACTAACAGGAGTAGGATTAGATAGAGACTATTTCCAAAAGTTACGGTTTAGATTCCAGATGGAAGATAATTTTGGGAAGATAATTCAAATATATACAGGTTTTGAAAGAATATCTGAATCAACAGAAAAAGGAAGTTCCAATTCATTAACATATTTAATAGCTGCTATGGGTTTCCCTGCCGCATTCTTTTTGTTTTATTGCCTTTTAAAACAAGAACTATTTACGAAAAGAAAAGGAATATTTATGACAATTATAGTAATATCAATCTTCTCAGAACCCCTTCTTTTAAGGCCATTTTTTTTAATATTTATTGTTTCTGGGATGATGTCAATATTTAATAAATATACAAAACAGAAAATATAATCATGAAAAATATCTTAATAACAGGTGGAGCAGGATTTATAGGCTCTAGATTATGTGAAAAACTAGTTGAAAAGAACTATAAGGTTACAATTCTTGATAATTTATCTCCTCAAATTCATGGAGAAGGAGAATCATCACTTTTCAGAAAAGTGAAAGATATCAGCACTTTTATTAAAGGAGATGTGAGAAATCAAGAAGATTGGAAAAAAGCAATAAAAGGACAAGATATTGTAGTTCATTTGGCAGCAGAAACCGGTACTGGCCAATCAATGTATGAATTAGAAAAATACAATGATGTAAACATAATGGGCACGGCTCATCTTTTAGAATTATTAGCAAATTCAAATCATTCTATTAAGAAAATAATTATAGCTTCCTCTAGAGCGATTTACGGAGAAGGAAAATATAATTGTCATGAGCATGGGAGTCAATATCCTTCTTGTAGAAAAGAAAAGGATATGGAAAACGGTGAGTTTAATCCGAAATGTGAAATTTGTAATAATGAACTTTCTCTAATTGCCACAGATGAAAACTCAAAGATTCATCCTTCTTCTATTTATGGAATTAATAAGCATCAACAAGAACAAATGGTCATGTTAATGGGAAAATCTTTAGGAATCTCGGCAGTTGCTTTTCGATACCAGAATGTGTATGGACCTGGTCAATCACTTTCCAATCCGTATACTGGCATTTTATCTATTTTTTCAACAAGAATTTTAAATAGAAATGATTTGGATATTTATGAAGATGGTTTAGAAAGTAGAGATTTCGTATACATTGATGATGCTATTGATGCAACTATTTTAGGAATTGAAAAAGATAAAGCAAATGGACATGTATTTAATGTTGGTTCTGGAGTAGCAACAACTGTAAAAGAAGTGGCAGAATCTTTAAAAAAATGCTATAATTCAGATATTAATATCTCAATTAGCAGGAAATTCCGACTGGGAGATATTAGGCATAATGTTGCAGATCTTAAAAAAGTAAAAGATATTTTAGGGTTTTCTCCAAAGTATGATTTTCAAAAAGGAATATCAAAATTTGTTTTATGGGTAAAAACACAAAATATTTTGGAAGATAAATACGAACAATCAGTACAAAAATTAAAAGAAAAAGGTTTAATAAAATGAAGATAAATGTTTTTGTAACTATTTTTATTCTCTACTGCAACTTAATCAGTGTTTCTCAGAATACAGAAGATGTAATTAATCAAAATTTATTTGGTTTTTGCACCTCTAATTCTTTTACTTATGTTGATACATATGACTCTTCTTTTATATCTAAAGTAGAACAAATAAACCCTAAAGTCCTCCGTTTCCCTGGAGGCACTATTGGTAATTTTTATCATACAAATAAAGAGGCTTATGGATTTAATACTTCTGATGTAGAGCAGTGGTATTCTGGAAAATTCTCAACAAGGGTAAATTCGCTGAAACAAGCTGCTGTAAGAAGAGGTCATACTAATGACTATATTGAAGATTTTATTGTCTTAGCTAAGAGACTTAATGCCAAAGTGGTGGTAAATGCCAATATTCTTACTGCTGAAAAAAGTGAAATAATCTCTATCCTTAATAGATTTAAGCAGGAAAGGATTGAAGTTCTCGGAGTAGAGTTAGGTTCTGAAATTTCTAACAGAGCGTATAAAAAGAATATTAAATCGGTATATGATTATATTCAACTTGCAAAAAAATGTTCTGAAAACATAAAGAGTAGCTTTTCCAATATGAAAGTTGCTGTAGTCTCGGCTCCATTAAAGGAAAAGATGCCAAACAGATTGAAAAATTGGAATTCTATTTTGGCAAAAGAGGATTTTTATGATGCAATTGTTCATCATTCTTATCATACTGTTATTGACGGTGAAGCAGATGCTGGAGTTATGGTTTCTGAACAAGAAATAAACCAATCCAAAAAAGAGCAATTTAACTTATATAAAGACAGAATATTACTCGAGCTGAAGAGCGGATTCGTTTCCAGAATAAAAGAATATAATTCTATATTTAATAATAAAGAAATTTGGATTACAGAATGGAATTTACAAATGACCAAAACCACCGGAAATACTATGCTTCAATCTTTTTTTGTCTCTCATTATTTATTAGAAATATTATCCAATCCTGAATTACAAAATATTAAAATTGCTACTTACCATAATTTAGCAGGAAGAGATGTTTCTGGATCTATCTTTCAAGGAGCTAATGAGAGTTTTATAACACATTCAACTTATTTTCCTTTTTCTATGATATCTGTTTTATTTGAAAAAGATATAATAAAAATTAAGAAAGAGAATATGGAGGATAAAGATGTGTTTATTTATAATTGCTACAATTCAGATAATAAAATTCAGATGAGTTATATTATTAATTGGTCGAATAAAGATTTTGATTATTCTGTAAATGACAATATGAATTTAGGTAATTCATTTTATAGTAAAAATTTGTATGATAAAGCAAATGAAAAGGGGAAGTTATCTTTAGACTATTATATGTTAGAAAGAGATTCTAATCCGCTAATAAGACCATACAGTATTTCTGTAATTGAAGGTAGAGATGAGTAATACAAAACAAATATTTGTAGTTGGTAGTAGTAGGAGTGGGACTACTATGATGGGGAGAATACTTGGTAATCATTCTGATATTTTTACTTTTAAGGAGTTGCATTTTTTTGGCACTATGTGGACCAATAACTCTAATCAAGATTTGAATAGACAAAAGCAAATATATTTACTTTCTAGGCTATTATGTATTCAAGAAGACGGATTGTTTAATCAACAAAATATTTCAGTCTTTAATGAGAAGGCAATTGCACTTTTAGCGCACAAGAATATTGACAATCCTTTAAGTATTTACGAGTTGTTTTTAAGTACAATATCTAATCAAAATAAGTCAATTATTTCATGTGAACAGACTCCAAAAAACATGTACTATTTGGATGAAATATTAGCATTTTTCCCGCAAGCAAAAGTAATCAATATGGTAAGAGATCAAAGAGATGTTTTGCTTTCACAAAAGAATAAATGGAAAAGAAGGTTTCTAGGCGCATCTGCCATACCTTTATCTGAAGCTATTCGATCGTATATAAATTATCATCCTTTGCTAACGGCTAAGGTTTGGAATTCGTCATTAGAACATAGTTCAAAATTTATAAATACGACAAGGGTAAAGATAATCAAGTTTGAAGAGTTGTTGGCTGATGCTAATAGTGTTGTAAAAGAGATATGTCAATTTTTGGATATTGATTTTCAGGAGGAAATGTTAAAAGTTCCAGTTGTCGGTTCTTCAACCGAGCAGGACACTAAAAATGAATTACTGATTGATAGTTCAAAAATTGAGAAATGGAAAAGCGGTGGATTGAGCTATGCTGAAATATATCTTTCACAATTGATGTCAAAAAGCATGATGCAGGAATTTAAATACGAATTACAAAAGTTCAGGTTTCCTCCATTACTAATACTATTTTATTTAGTTACTTTTCCAATTAAATTAGCGTTAGCATTTTCACTAAATATTAAAAGGATGGGAAATATAATAGAGGTTGTTAAGAAAAGATTTTTTGTAAAATGAAAGTAGATTTTTTTATAGTAGGCGCTCCTAAAGCAGGCACGACTTCATTGTATCATTACTTGGAAGAACATCCTGAAATTGAAATGAGCTCTCAGAAGGAGCCAGATTATTTTTCAGACATACTCCTTCAAGAACAAGGAATGTATTATGGCAAAAATCGTATAAATACACTTGATAAGTATGAGTCTTTATTTGCCCAGAAAGAAGGGGTAATATATGGTGAGGGAAGTGTTTCTTATTTGTTTTATGAAAATGTAGCAGAAGACATAAAAAAATACAATCCTAATGCAAAAATTATAATCATGCTCAGAAACCCTATTGATAGGGCTTTTTCCCACTATTTAATGGATTATAGGCTGGGCTTAGTTAGTGATAGTTTTGAGGATATTATT
>Ga0208879_1005055_pt1 | contig 10004 bp, 7 predicted proteins | sample Knorr_S15_td_Bot_FD_185605 | JGI IMG/M metagenome (GOLD analysis project Ga0208879, IMG submission 185605) | Marine microbial communities from Southern Atlantic Ocean transect - Knorr_S15_td_Bottom_ad_5009_LV_A (SPAdes) (version 2) | ecosystem: Environmental > Aquatic > Marine > Oceanic | place...
GTGACCCCCTCGTACATCCTCAGGTAGAAGAATATTGGGGTAATGTAAACCCAATTGGCCTACGATCCTGCTATGATGAGGGTAAGCGCTGTGCTGAGACATTATTTTTTGATTATCATCGTCAATATGGTGTAAAAATAAAAGTGGCCCGGATTTTTAATACCTTTGGACCCAATATGGCGATAAACGACGGGAGGGTAGTCTCTAATTTTATATTACAGGCCTTAAATAATATTCCAATTACTATTTATGGTGCAGGTGAACAAACCCGTTCTTTCTGTTATGTGGATGACCTAATCGACGGACTAATTTTATTGATGAATTCTGATGATTCATTCAGTGGCCCCATAAATCTGGGGAATCCCAACGAATTGCAAATCAAATCCCTTGCAGAAAAAATTATTAAAATGACAGGTTCTTTATCGGTTATTGAATTTAAACCATTGCCTCAAGATGACCCTATTAAACGAAAACCAGATATTTCACTGGCAAAAGAAGTATTAGGTTGGAGCCCAACAATTAGTTTAGATGAGGGACTACGAAATACAATTTTGTATTTTGAAAGAACATTAGTATCGTGAATATAATTCAGCAAAAAATAAAAATTTTCAAGTTCACCGATAGATTAATTGATATGGTATTATTATTTGTCTCTGCGCGCATTGCTATTATTATTGAACGTGTATATCATGAGTTGTCATGGGGTGGACTGAGTGATGAGTCATTTAATTTTCAAGCTATGCCCATTATTTTTGTTACATGGTTAATCTTGATTAATCTATTTGAAAGAAAAGCCTTGTATCGTCAAACCTCGTATGAAAAAATATTTTTTAATGTTCTAATAATTACATTTATTGGAGTCACCACAACAATTTCCATAGATTTTTTACTCAAATCGATTTTATTTAAGAGATCAACTATTGTTATCATTGGAGTAATCTCGTTCATCTTATTAATGTCAAAACGATGGATCGTGAAAGCATATTTATCCTATATACGTGAAGAGGGCTTTGATACCAAAAATATCCTCATCATCGGCAGTAAAAAACGGGCTATTTATCTTGTTAATGAAATTACTAAACATAAAGAATATGGGTTTATTATTCGAAAAATTATTGATCCTGAGTCAGAAAGGGATGGTTTCCCAATTGGTGAATATATGGTTTCTGGGAATTTATCTGATATTTATAAAATTGTAATAGAATTAAGTATAGATGAAGTCTTTATTGCTATGCCTATAAATAAAATTGCAAATTTACATGAGTATTTTGAATTTTTCAATTCAGTGGGAATTAATTATCATGTAATGGTGAATACACAAATTACAGATATAAATTATGAAAAATTAAGATTAGAGCCCATACTGGAAGATTATTACGGTTTGCCCATGGTTTCATTTAATGCATTAAATACAAATTTGTACAGTCTATATATTAAAAATACTTGGGAAAAAATATTTGCATTTTCCCTCATTATTTTTACCACTCCTATCATATTACTTTTTGCAATATTAATTAAACTATCATCACGGGGCCCTATATTTTTTAGACAGGAGAGAGTGGGCTTACACGGAAGATCATTTTTTCAATATAAATTGAGATCAATGGTGATTAATGCTGAATCACTTAAGGCAGATTTAGAACATTTAAATGAGCAATCGGGTCCTGCTTTTAAAATTAAAGAAGATCCCCGGCTTACCCGTGTGGGTAAGTTTATTCGAAAATTCAGTATTGATGAACTACCCCAGCTATATAATGTCGTGTTGGGGGATATGAATCTCATTGGTCCACGTCCACCAGTACCCCAAGAAGTAAAGCAATATACTGTTACACAAATGAGGCGGCTATCCATGAAGCCTGGCATTACCGGACTCTGGCAAGTAAGTGGTCGAAATGATTTAAAAGAGTTTAATGACTGGGTAAAATTAGACTTGGAGTATATTGATGATTGGAATCTATTATTAGATTTTAAAATTGCATTAAAAACAGTTTTTGTAGTTTTATCAGGATCAGGAAGGTGAAATGAGAAAGATAGCAATACTCATTACAATGTTCACATTATTGTATTGTGAGATACAATTTAAACCCATAATATTCCTTTCTTATTTGTCAACAGGTTCAGATTTTCAACCTTCAAATCAAGACATTAAAATTATTGGTGCTGGCCTCGGCGCAATATATGAATTGGATAATTTTTATATTGCAGCTGAGTTCATTAATCATCGTGTATATGGTGTAAATGATAGAAATCAGTTACATACTTTTAATAGTAATCAGGGGCTTTCATGGGGACAATCACCTGGGGGGACTGAAAATTCTTTTGACTATGATTTAGCAAACTTAAATATACGATACACATTGAATGATGGAGAATTATTTTTTGGGAAAATGAATCCTCAATGGGGTGAGGGAGAGGCAAAGCTCACATTTTCAGACAAGTCTCCTTCATTTCCTTTATTCGGTTTTAATTGGAAAGTAAATTCAAATATTTTAATTGAATATTTCCATGGGCAATTGAAAAGTGGCATCGAAGATTTGATTTATTTAGATGTATATACAGATCCAGGTGATATTACTAGTACTAGAAATCAAAATGTAAGCCGAAGTGTGGCTGCACATCGAATTGTGTGGAATATTACAGACAAGCTTCAATTAAATGCGATGGAATCTGTCATATATGCAGTTCGGGGTATTGACATTCACTATATGATGCCTTTTGTGCCTTTTTGGTCACTACAGCATTATTTAGGGGATACGGACAATATGCAAATGGCGGGAGAACTTATATATTCTCCATCAACTAGATTTAAGCTCTACAGTACTATTTTTATGGATGAATGGGCACCAGATAAGACTTTTGATGAAGATAATAGAAATTGGTTTGCATACCAAAACGGGTTATCCCTTAAAAATATACTTTTTGATGTAGATGAATTGAAGTTGGAGTTTACATGGACGGATAGTCGAATCTATCACCATCGATTCGAGGAAAATGATTTTTATTCACATAATTATCCATTAGGCTTTTGGGCAGGTCCCCACTCAGAAGAATTCTTTTTTAAGTATAATGTAACCGCATTTGATATGAATTTTGATTTGTCAATATCAAAGGCCAAACGAGGTAAAAAAATTAACTTATGTGCAATTTATAGATGGGATGAAGAAAATTGTACAGATGATGTTGACGATAGATACAGTGGAATTATCGAGTATAAACAAATTACTAGATTTATTATTGAAAAGCACATTTATGAAAATTTTTCATGCATCGCTGGATTATCAATTATAGATTGGAAGAATGCAGGCTTTGATCCAAGTGGGGGTGATATTCAAGATTTACAAAATGTACAAAAAACATCTTTTAATTTGAGTTTTAATTATAATTACTAATTATCATCGGAAGTGTGTAATACTGCGTACTTCTGCCAAAAATTTACAGACTCAGCCCACTCAGAAGGATTATATTCACCTTTAGTTCCGCCATCTAATTGTAATTGATTTCGCATCATGGTAATAGGACCCATTGGCATATTATCAATTCCCTCTGGAATCGCATGAAATGCAATAAGCTCCCAACCCCCAGTAGATTCTTGCTCATTTGTCTCTGCTAATACGTCATGATGATATAAAATTAAATCTACACTTCCAGCGGTTAATGCATCCCCATTTAAGGCTCTAATCTGGATGTACGCTTCTTCTTCGGGGCGTCGTCGAGTCATGGTTGCTGTGAGTTGAGAATCATCTGTTAGTTTGATATAGGGGCAAATAAAATTTGATATAAGGTTTTCTTCAACACTTACATGAATCACTCCATCTCTATACCCTAATTTGAAATTTCCCTTTTTTAGATGATTTTCTGCGTAAGTGGCTATTTCTTCGAATGAGAGTGTTGAGTAGGTTTTTCCAGAGGATTTTACTTGTCGCCTCACAAATGAATTCACTTTAACGCTATTATTCAAATATTCTCCTTTATCAGTTTATAGAAAGTGTAGAAATTATGATAGGCAAATATGAGCAAAAAATGAGTGATTTGACAAGCAAACAAAGAAAATATTTAAGAGCAGAAGCTCACCATATTGACCCGGTTGTATTGATTGGTAAAAATGGATTCTATGAGGGGGCCAGTATTGCTATCGATAATGCATTAAATATTCATGAATTAATAAAAATTAAGTTTAGAGAATTCAAGGATGAACGAAAAAAAATTGGTAACCAGATTGCCCATGAATTAAAATGCAAAATTGTGGGGCAAGTAGGTAATACTATTATCCTGTATAGATATAATTCAAAATTAGATAAGCATTCTTATAAGTTACCTACATGCTAAACAAACTAAGTAAAATAATATTAGACCATCCCAAGTTTGTTCTCACTGCAATATTGAGCATTACCATTGTATTTGGATATATTGCATTTTTGTCTCCTAATCATCTTAGAATAGATTTTTCATTGGAGCAAATGTTTCCCAATAATGATCCGGAGCGGGAAGTGTATGAGAAGTTCCGTGAAGAATTTTCTCGTGAAGATGATATTATTTTACTTACATATACTGGGATTCCTATTCTCGAAAAAGAATCTGTTGAGGTGTTAAGTGAAATTACGGAAGCATTAGAATTCATTGAGGGTGTGGAGAATGTCCTCAGTTTATCAAACCTCCAAGATGGTAATTATTTTGATACAGAAATGGACGACTCTGAGTGGGAAGTTCGCACTCTTGATGTGCTTGACCACCCCATTTATACCAATTTAATAATCTCTAAAGAAGGTGATGTGGGAAGTATCCTCATCAACTTAAGCGATGATGTAATAGATCAAGAGGCACGAGCCCGTGTTTTCAAAGCCATAGACGATATAAAATCTCAGTATAATTGGGAGTGGCATGAAGCGGGAATCCCCGTACTCAGAACTCGCTATGTAGAATTAGTGGCCAGAGAGCGTGCCATATTTTTCCCCATTTCATTTGCAGTAGTTACAATGATACTATTTTTTGTATTTAGGCAGAAGCGTGGAGTATTGCTCCCCCTTGTTGCCATTAGTGTGGGGTTGGTGTGGATTTCAGGATTGATGGCATTATTGGGAATAACCATTAATGTAGTCTCATATTTGACCTTTAACCTCCTTATGATTATTGGCTGTTCCAACGCCATACATCTCATGATTAAATATCATGAAGGGCTTAGTTTAGGTCTGGGGCGACGAGGGTCTTTAGACCGTGTGATTACTGAAATTGGGGGCGCACTCTTTCTTACTAGTTTTACCACTTCTGTAGGTTTTTTCTCCTTGATGATGACCAATATTAGAATCACACAAGAATTTGGATTTATTGTGGGTGTGGGGGTCATATTGATGTTTATTTTAACTATTATCATTTTACCCATCATATTATCATTTTTGCCATTACCAAAAGCGAAAAATATAAAGCGTTTAGTCGAAGGTGAAGAGTTTAAAGCAGCAGAAAATTTAAATAAATGGAGTCGTTCGCATCCCCGTTCAGTGTTATTTATTACCGCAATCATTTTTATTTTATCAATAGTTGGACTATATAAAGTCAATTACAATATTTCTATTCTTGATGACTTAAAGCCAGGGAATGAGCTCTATGATAATATTCATTATGTAGAAACGCATATGGGCGGAACCCTTCCCTTAGAAGTGGTGATTGATACTGAAATTAAAAATGGAATCGTTGACTCCAAATTTTTACATAAAATAGATTCACTAAAAACCTTCTTGTTGGCTCAGGAAGGGGTAGGGGGTGCCATTACTGTTTCTGACCATATTAAAATTGTCAATGAAGAAATTGGTAATGGAATTCGAGAAATTCCAGAACAATCTCTTGATATATTATCATTGATTGAAAGTTATGATGGAATTTCAGGATTAGTGGATGATGATTTAACCAAAACACGAATTTCCGCGCGAGTGAAAAATATAAACTCTGAAACAGCCGAACATATTGTGAAAGTATTAAAAACTGAATCAGCCCGATTGTTTGGTGAAGATGTTCACGTGATTATTACAGGAAGTACATTATTAGCATTGCATACCAGTAAGCATTTGGTGAAAAATTTGACCACCAGCTTCATGTTGGCTTTTATCATTATTTTTATATCCATGATATTCTTGTTTAAGTCTGTTCGGTTATCAATTTTATCTGTATTACCCACCATTATACCCCTTATGGCTGCAGGTGGAATCATGGGTTTTATGGGCATCAAATTAAGACCGTCTACGGCCATGACATTCTCAATTGCATTAGGAATTGCGGTAGATGACACTATTCACTTTTTAGCCCGTTTTCGGCAAGAATATATGAAAACGGGGGATGTATCAGGCTCTGTAACAAAAACACTATTAACTACTGGTAAAGCCATCATTAGTACTACCATAATTTTGTCTTTGGGGTTTGTGGTTATGGTCTTTTCAGAATTTGTTCCCAATCACGAATTTGGGATTTTGGCTACCATTGTACTATTAATTGCCCTAGCAGGGTCAATGATTTTACTCCCAGTTTTAATAAACTATTTGAATCCAAAATTCAAGTTTAGCTTAGATTTTACCTCAAAGGAAAAGGGTGAATAAAGATTTATTAAAGGATCTCTATTTTGATAAAGATGCAGATTTAGCGTTAATTCAGGCAAAGACGGTAGCTATTGTAGGTTATGGGAATCAAGGTCAAGCTCAGGCACTCAATTTAAGAGATAGTGGCGTAAAGGTAATCGTGGGAGCTCGAGAAGGTGGCCGTAGCCAGCAGAAGGCTAATAGTGATGGATTCAATGTAACTCCTATTGAAGATGCCGTTTCGTTTGCAGAAGTGATTGCTATACTACTTCCTGATCAAGTAATGGCTGCGGTATACTATAAGTCTATTGCTCCTAATTTATCAGCAGGAAATATTCTCCAATTTTCTCATGGATATAATATTCATTATGGAAAAATTGTACCTCCAAAAGATGTAGATGTGATGATGATAGCCCCTAGTGGCGCGGGTAAAATGGTTCGGCAGGAATTTGAAAAGGGGAATGGTGTCCCCAATTTAATTGCAATCCATCAAGATAATTCGACGGATACTTTTGAGTTAGCGCTTTCTTACTCAAAAGCCATCGGCGGAACACGGTCTGCTACATTTAAATCCACATTTAAAGAAGAAACTGAAACGGATTTATTTGGTGAACAAGTCGTGTTAACAGGTGGAATACCTAAGCTAATACAGAATTCATTTAAAGTAATGGTTGAGTCTGGATATAGTCCCATTGTTGCATGGTTTGTATCCTATTATGAAGTGAAGTTAATTGTGGATTTATTTAATGAAAATGGATTCCAATTCATGAATAAGGCTATTAGTGATACTGCAGAATATGGCGGTCAAACCCGGGGCAATCGATTGATGGATGCTGCTGCCATAGATAAAATGAAATCATTTCTCAGTGAAATTCAGTCAGGTGAATTCTTTAATGAATGGGAAGCTGAAGCTAAAGCGGGTTTTCCACATTTGGAAAAATTGAGAGAAGAAGATTCAAACTCTGAATTTGAAAATGTGAGTAAAGTGCTACTGAATGCTATTTATAAGAATAAGTCTGATTCATAATCTCCTCAAATTCCTCATTAGCATATCCTGCCTTTTTGCAGTATCCTCTCAGGAGCTATTAGACAAAGGTATATTTAAACTTTATAATTATGAACTGGAAGAGGCAGTGCTACTTCTAGATTCAGCGCAAGTGGTAGATCCGCTCCATCCCGTACCACCATTTGTATCTATTGCAGCAAAGTGGTTATATGCCCAAACTATTGATGGATATAAAACCTCTTATGATGTAATCTACACAGAGGTAGAGAAAACAATCCCAATTTATAAAGCGTTAATCAATCAATATCCAAATAATGCAGAGTATATGCTCTATTTGGGTTCTACGTATGGGATCCGTGCGCGAGTAGCCTTGGCTACAAAAAAATGGATTCAAGTGATTTACTCAGGTTACAAAGGGTATCGTTACACACAAACTGCCCATGAAATTGACCCAGAATTATCAGACGTATTTCTGCCCATTGGGCTCATGGAGTATTTTTCGTGTATGGCTGCATCACCAGTGCGACTAGTTGCAAAGGTTGCAGGAATTACACCCGATTGCGATATGGGAATTTCTCATCTTGAAGATGCGGTTTCTGGTGGTGAATATAGTCGAATCGAAGCGGGGAATGTCCTCACATATATTTATTTATACTTTTTGAATCAACCCAATGATGCCTTACGACATATAACACCCCTTTCAGATGGATACCCACAAAATCCTTTTTTCGCAGCATTAAAAGGAGAAGCGTTAGCCCTAACAGGTAGATGGAATGAATTGGAGGAATTTTACCCCAATCTGGAGAAATTATCTAATCTAGGTTCATTCCTTCAACAAAATGAAACTCAGTTGAAGGTTCAGTATATTCGGGCATTACAGGCATTCTCTCAGAGTGATTTAGATGCTACCATTACTCATTCTACGTGGATAATTGAGAATTATCATATGGAGTTTGATTGGCTATTGGGTAAAGCCCATCTTATTAGAGGGAAATGCTATGACATGGTGGATGATAGAGAATCCGCCAAAAGAGATTATAAGATAACGGCTAATTTAGATAATTATTTTCCAGATGGAGAAATTGCAAGGGGATTACTGAAACAGCCTTATTCAATTACAAATCAATAAAGTCCAGTAATTATTTTTTGAAAAAATAGAATAACATGGCACTCAAAGCCACCCCTGGATACATGGGGTCAAATCCACCAATATAACCGGGATATCCTCCAGCAATTGGATTCATAATACCATTCAGATGCCAACCCAGAGAGGCCAAACATGGTAGTAATAACATTAATGAAGTATGTTTTAATCTAATTCCATATAACGCGCATATTAGCGGGATGAGTAAAACTGGTACAACAAATGATCCAACTAAATACCAAATATCAATAGCATTTTCAAAATATAGAGCCAATAATATAGAAACTATTGCAGTTGCCACTAATCCCAAACGGGTATATTTTAAAACGTAATGATCAGATTTGTTCATATTTAGGATATTGGGTAAATCTTTTCCCAATGTATATGCAGAAATAAAGGTGAAGCTATCAATAGTAGAGGCTACAATTGCAAATAGAGATACCATAAATAACCCTTTCCCCAATGGTGGCAACACAAGTTCAGCTAAATCTAAATAGGGCGTAGTCTCTACTGATGGTAGTATAGCCAGTGCATATAGTCCAGTAAAAATACTCATGAAATCAAAGATCATCCAGAAAACGATAGAAAGTAAAATCCCCTTTTGAACAGATTTCAATGAATTTCCCGCAAATGTTCGTTGGTAAAAACTGGGGTCAATAAAAGTGATGAGTGCGATAAATCCCCAAACAAAAATAAATGTCCAATTAAAATTTCCGGGGATTGAAAAGGCATATTCTGGGGTATTATTTAGTAAGAAATCTATTCCCCCATATTGTGAATATGATGAAAATAAAATAATTCCAAAGCCTAAAAACATGAGGATGAATTGCAATTTATCTGTTCGCACAATGGCAGAGAATCCGCCAGTAAAGGCGTATGCTAAGGATAGGCTGGCACCTAATAGTAAAGCCCAAATATGGGGGATGTCCCATAAATAATTGAAAAGTTGAACCAAGATTTTTAAATAGGGTGCAGGGGAAATTATTAAAATAACGCAACAGAGAGCTATAATTGCAGGCACTTTTCCGAATGCTTTTAAAAATAATTCAGGGATTGTGGGAATTTCAGTTTCGATGATTTTTGGCGCAATAAATTTAACAAAGAGAAGTGCGGCTACGTAATAAAACACACCAAAAATAAGCCAAGTGACAATTCCGTTTTCATAGGTAAAACGACCAACTTCAAGGATGCCCCCATACCAAGTGCTCACTAAAGTAGCCACCAATGCTGGCAGGGTGAGTCGTCGACCCGCAAATAAGAATGAGTTTACATCTGCACCCGATTTCTTATAAAA
>Ga0208879_1005059_pt1 | contig 10002 bp, 7 predicted proteins | sample Knorr_S15_td_Bot_FD_185605 | JGI IMG/M metagenome (GOLD analysis project Ga0208879, IMG submission 185605) | Marine microbial communities from Southern Atlantic Ocean transect - Knorr_S15_td_Bottom_ad_5009_LV_A (SPAdes) (version 2) | ecosystem: Environmental > Aquatic > Marine > Oceanic | place...
GGATCGAGTTTTAGAAACGAGCTTCTAAGATTCAATTAAAGGCGATGTTGCGCCACGGCGGACAGTCCCGCCTCATCGCCCCGCGCACATGGGCTTGACTCGGCGGCGGAGACACCGCCGCTGCAGCAGTCAGAACACGATGCTGTAGCTCACGCCCGGGTCGCGACCGCGCACCATGATGAGCGAAAAGACATGGCGCTTTTGGGAGAAGCTTAGCAGACCGTGGACATGGACACCGTCGAAGATGGCTTGGCCCGTGAGTTTTTCGTGAAACCCGATGCTGAGCCCGCCGATCTCGGCGCTTGCTCCGACCTCTTCCAGGAGCATGAATCCCAGCGTCGACGCCAGGATCCCCTGTCCCACACACCCCACCACGAGACCGCACAGCAGCAAGGGCCAGCTCGCCGATCCCGCCGTGCCAGCGGCTGAGGCAGCGTCTTGACGGCTGGGGTGCCCACGTCTGGAGAGCGGTCCAAGGGGCACCGACAGCAGCGACACGGCGGAAAATATGAGCAGAATGGCGGTGAACCCCACGAGATCGTGGCCCAGGGCCCCAACTAGATTTCCCGATATGGACCCAAGACGGGAAATACCGCTGTAGAAGCCCATAAGGCGCCCCATGTGACCCTCAACCGCGGTGTCGACCACGGTCATGAGCCCAATCTGGCGGATGAAGGACCAGCACATCCCCCAACAGATACGCGCGAGAAGCAGGATGGCGAAGGATGAGGACAAACCGTACACCGCAGTAATACAGGCACCCGCGACGAGGGACAACGTCAACAGGACACCAGCGGCGAGCCGCCGGCACAGGTGTTCCGCCAGATGGTTGGTGACGAGACGGACGATTCGGTTCGCCGACAGGATCAGACCAACCTGGAAGGGCAGCAACCCAAGTTCGGCGAAATGCGATGGCAAAACCGCGTACAGAAGTTGGTCGCCCAGCAGTGACGACGCCGTGGCCAGCGAGACCAGCAGGACCGGTCGAGGCAGCAGCCTCATTGCCTCTCTCCCTCCCCGTGGACAGTCGCGCCCTCGACGCGGACGAGGCGAGTAGCCTCTGCTCTCGCTGCAACCAGGAGATCTTCGTCGCGCAACAGATCGGCTACAGCGAAATACGGCTGACCCGCCTGGCGATGGCCCAGAACCTCCCCCTGGCCTCTGAGTTCGAGATCCCTGCGAGCGATGGCAAAGCCGTCGTCGGTTTCGCCCAGCACCCGCAGGCGCTCCTCTACCGCGCCTCCTCCCTCCTCTCCGCGCTCCCCGCTGTAGGCGATGAGGATGCAGTAGGATTGTGATCCTCCCCTACCCACGCGCCCTCTTAGCTGGTGAAGCTGTGCCAGACCAAAGCGCTCGGCGTGCTCTACCACCATGACGGTGGCATTCGGCACGTCCAGCCCAACCTCTACAACGGTAGTGGCGACCAGCGCTCGAATCTCTCCGCGCGCGTAACGACCCATAGTATCGACTTTCTCCTCGGCCGTCATGCGGCCGTGCAGCAGGCCCACTTCAAATGAGGAGAGCGCGCCCGACGAGAGCTCGTCGAAGGCCGCCACGGCGGATCGAGTGTCGTCGTTTTCTGATTCTTCGATCGAGGGGTAGATGACATACGCCTGCTCGCCCTCGCTCAGCCGCTGGGCGACGAAGGCGAAAATCCGCTCCCTGCGCTCCGGCGTGCGCAGTTCGGTGCGGACCGGCCGCCTGCCTGCCGGCACTTCATCCAACACCGAGACCTCGAGATCACCGTACATGGTCAGGGCGAGAGAGCGTGGTATGGGTGTAGCCGTCATCACCAGCAAGTCGGCCTCCGGCCCCTTGGCCTGAAGCTGTAGCCGTTGCTGGACACCGAACCGATGTTGCTCGTCAATCACCACCAGCCCCAGATTGGGGAGGTCTACCCCCCGCTGAATCAGGGCGTGCGTGCCCACGGCGATGTGGGCGGAACCGTTGTGTATGGCCGTAAGCAGCTCTGCTCGGTGCGCCTGGGACTGCCCTCCCAGGAGGAGTACCGTGCGGATTCCCAGAGGTGCCAACAGCCGATCGAGATTCCGAAAATGCTGGTCGGCCAGAATCTCCGTGGGGGCCATCATGGCCGACAAGTGACCGCTTTCCACCGCCGCCAACATGGCACAGACCGCCACTATCGTCTTTCCAGAGCCAACGTCGCCGTGCACCAGGCGCCGCATGGTGTATCTCTGACCCATATCTACCGAAATCTCGTCGAGAACCCGCTTCTGTGATTTTGTGAACTCAAACGGCAGCGACGCCAGCAGCGCCGGCACCAAACGCTGGCTGCGTGGATGGACCACGCCCCGCTCGAGAGAGAGACGCTCCTGGCGCTGGCGCGCCAGCTCCATCTGGAGCTTGAACAGTTCATCGAAGGCAAGTCGTCGGCGCGCCTGATCGGCCTCATCCAGGGTCGCCGGGAAGTGCACCGAGCGCAGGCACAGCTGGAGTTCCATCAGGCCGAGACGGCGCCTGATCCCGCTGTCCAGGTCTTCCGCTACGCGGTCGGCGAAGCCGTCCAGCGCGGCCCGGATGACTCGACGGAACCCACGGCTCTGGAGTCCCCTTTCCTTCATCTGTGCCGTACTGCCGTACAGCGGTACGATCGCACTCGTGTGGAGCGGTGCCGTGCCCCCTTCCTCGAGAAGGAACTCGTACTCCGGATGCGCCATCTGCCGGCGCCCCCGGTAGGAGTCTATCTTGCCGCTGATCGCCAGCGTGTCTCCCACCTGCAGTCCCAGGTATTGGCCCCCCTGGAACCAGATACAGTCGAGGACACCCGAATCGTCCTGCATCGCAACCGTGGTAGGCGTCCCCCCGCGGCCACCGCCGCGGCCCCACCTCCCGCCAGCGGAGGCGGAAACACTGCGGACACTGCAGATGAGGGTTACATCCCGGCCCAGAGGGGCATCGGCGACGGATGCGACCAGGGAACGATCCAGATACCTGCGGGGCAGACACAGCAGGAGATCGCCCACCGTATCGATTCCGCTCTCTCGAAGCGCAGCCCCCCTGCGAGCTCCAATTCCAGCGACCTCCTCCACCGGCACATCCGGGAGCAAGGGGAGGCGCTGGACCGTGATTCCGGCTGCGGCTGTCCGGCTCGAACGAGGTGTCTGCCTGTCCTCTCGCTTTTCCTGGGGCTTTTTCTTCGGCCTCGCGTATTTCCTCAGCATTACCCTGGGCTGGGACTTGGGGGCACTGAGTGGCAAGAACCCCTAATCATCATTAATTACCACTACGTGATACCAAATACTATTAAAGTATTTCCTCTCGCATTCCGATGCATAGGTAACACGAGAGGTAGGTAGGAATGACAAAAGCCACTCACTCACTCACCCGCGGTGAGAAAAAAGGGAATCAAGAGATGAACGGCGGACGCGATCGCTCCAAGCCCGAGCTCCCCAAGTATCTGAAAATCGGCCAGCGGCTTCTCGTCTCTTTTGAGAGCCCGGAATGGGCGACCGCCCAGTACCGGGGCCGCCTGCACAACATGAGCAAGGACGGTCTTCTCTGTATAGACGCTCCCATCGACCTGCGTCCGCCTGCGGGCACGGCCGTCAAGGTCAGCTCCATTCAGCGGGCGGGCGGTAGGCAATACTCCTTCTTGAGCGAGATCCAGGCGCGCGGTAGACTAAAGGGGCACTTGCCCATTTTCCTCCTGAGGACGCCATCCCGGGTGGAACGAATACACCAGCGCTCCGCATACCGAATCACCGTCGCCCTCGGGGCTAAGCTGGAATGGGCCGGAGTGAAAAGTGATGCCCAAGAAAGAGAATCCAGACCTGCCGTCGTCACCAACCTCAGTGGAGGCGGTGCTCAGGTATTCCTGCGACAGCTACCCCCAAAGGATCTTCTCGAGCTCACCCTCACCACCCCCGCCGACTTCGTCGAAGAGCAGGCCAAGCGGCGACAGCCCGGCCGCGACACCACCTGGCTTCCGGCCGCTCGAGAGCCCTACCTGCAGAGCTGCGATGAGACCCAGAGCCATCTGTCGGGCATCCGGGCGGCCGTCGTTGAAACACGGGTACACCTGGAAGATGACCGCGGCACTATCTACGCCGTTTCCCTCGCCTTCCGCGAACCTCAGGAGCATTGCTACCAGCTGGTGCGATACCTGGAGCGTCAGGCCATCAGAAGAGGCGTCGGCAACAGCAGACCACAGGATGCTGACAGGTCCCTGCTGCCGTGTGCGGCCACGCGCCGCACGACCGCAGCTCGCAGCTGGGAACAGTGGCGGCTTGAGCATCCACTAATCCACAAGATGTAGGGGGCTGGCTGCTTGACACGGATGACAGCCAGCAAGTATACTTTATCTATTCCACACGCGTTTTATCTAAGACTCGTCACATTATACAAGCGCATGCCGCGGCGACAGTCGTTCTCCCTGTTTCTCATTGGCTCGGCAGATCTAGATCGCCCCTCTTTCTTCTATGCCTATTCGGGCATGTGGCTGCACCTCATTGTCACCGTGCCGCTCCTCGTTTTTTTCCTCCAGGTACCCTTCCTCGACTCGCTGAGCTCCATGGCCATCAGTTCTCTGAGCCTGGGGGTCATCGTCTACAGTATACTGACCCGCGAATACGGTCTGCTCATCAATCTGGCCTCCTACGGCATGAGCATGGTTCGGGCGATCGACGCCGATCTCCTGGGGTACGGCTTCCTCATTGTCGCCATCATCATCGCTACGGCTTCGTGCTACATGCTCCTGGCCAGTGAGTATCGTCGCTACACCAAGGAAGTCTACCATGGCGATGAGACCGTTCTTCCCCTGTGGATAACCGTTTCCATAGGCTCTTCCTTGATGCTGCTCTTCATGTACGGCGTCTACCTGCTCTAGCACCCGTTATCCCATTGGGGCTGCGTCCGAGCCTTCGCCGCCCATCAGCGTATTTTCAACGTGGCCAGCCCGCACAGGGCCAGGATGCCGGCCACGATCCAGAATCTGATAACGATCTTGGTATCTGCCAGTCCCCGGGACTGATAGTGGTGGTGGATGGGCGCACTGTAAAAGAAGCGCCTCCCCAACCGCTTGATACCGAGTTTTTCCTGTATCAGGACCGAAACCGCCTCGCCGACGAAGATCCCCCCCACGATGAGGAACAGGAATTCCTGCTTGACCAGCACCACGACGGTTCCGATGAGCCCGCCCAGCGCCATGGATCCAGTATCCCCCATGATGACATTGGCCGGGTAAGAATTAAACCACAGAAATCCCAAACAAGCGCCAAAGACAATAGAGCAGATGACCGCGACCTCACCGACACCGGGCACAAAGGGAAAAATGAGAAAGTCTGAGATCCGGGCGTGACTGGAGACGTAGGCGAACACACCGTACACCCCGATCACGAAGGAGACGGGGACCACCGCCAGACCGTCGATTCCATCGGCGATGTTGACGGAGTTGGCGATAGCGATGACGGTGAAGATGATGAAAGGGATATAGCCCCATGACAGATCCACGATCGGGGTCTTCAGAAACGGAATGTACAGCTGCGTGGCCAACCCCGGCGGCAGCGGCGACAACTCCTCGAAAACAAAGACCACCGCGAAAGCCAGGCCATAGGCGAACTGCAGGATGAGCTTGGCGCTCTCGGAGAGCCCCCGATCGCTGGAGCCGTGGCGCATTTTCAGATAATCGTCGATATATCCCAGAACCGCGAACCACACCACCGCGGCCAGACACAGGAGCACAAAGCGGTTGTGTAGCTGACACCAGAGAAGGATACCCAGTAGGATACCCGTCACCAGCAGCCCGCCTCCATAGGTCTTGGACTGGTGGTCGCCGCCGGGAAAGTGGGCGTAGCCGCGCGACGCGTCCCGCTGTCCCGTGCGATAGAAATAGAGGATGATCCTCCCGCCGAAGAGGATAATGAACATCAGGGACGTTATAGCTCCGCCGATGGCGCGGAAACTGATCGAGTCGAGGAGTCGCAGATACGACATGGCCTCGACCGTATCCCTGAGATGGTTACCTATGTAGTAAAGCACGCGATTACCTGCCTCTTGCCTGCCGCCGTGCCGCGCGGGGCAGTCGGGGGCCGCCATCTGTCGCGGCAGTGACCTCCTCGGCGAGCTCGCGCAGGCTATCCTTCAAGGGAAACGCCGGCTCGAAGCCCGGCGAAGCGTCCAGGACCCGGTCGACGTCCTCAGCCACCAGCGACGGGTCGAGAACACGACGTTCGAGAAGCCTCCGAATAGCACTGACCACCTCGTGGCGAAATTGCCAGTCGGGGTGGAGATAGAACGACCTGAAACAGCTCAACACGGCGGGCCCCCTGCCGATACGGCCCAGCGCCTTGATGACCTGAATAGTGACTCTGGAGGACCGTTCGGACTCGAGTGCCCGCAGTAGCGCTGCCTCTATCTGATCACATGATTCGAAAAAGCGCCGCCCCAGCTCGCAGGCGGCGGCCGCGCGAACTTCGAAATACGGATCCGTGGCCAGCGCCTGCAGGAGCACATCCCGGATGGAGTCGTCCACCTCCTCCTGCAACCGAATTCCTAATTCGACGGCATTGCGCCGGAGGATGCCGGGATGGTGGAAATCGCCCCCGCAGATTCTCCGGACCCAGCTTGTTTTGGTCGTGTCCTGGAGAATGGACAGGATTACATCGACGCGTTCGCTGTATTGGAGAAGCCCGACCAGCTTTACTCCCACGTTCCGCCTGCCCAGAGGAATCTCGTACCACGCCTCGGAGGCCAGATAGCAGTCTGCCCGGTAACGCAGATAGGAGAGCTCGAGCGGATCGAGACCAGCCACGCCGCCGGCGTCGGCGATGCGGCCTTTGACGGCGCGCAGGAGGGCGTTGGGATCGCTGGGAAGCCCCTCCTGACGCAGCGGAAACTCGAGAGTGAGGGGTGGAGGTCGGCGACCGACAACGAGGCTGGAGATCTCGCCCAGTATCAGTTCCAGACTGTCGCGCCGCGGTACCGCCTGAGAGGCTGTCGCCATCTCCCCCAAGACCCGCGGCGAATCCAGTAGCTCGGACACCAGATCGGCCAGCCTGGTTGGGGACACGATCGACTGAACCCGCCCCTCGACCCAGCTCGCCTCCTGATACAGGACCCGAGCGGCACCGCGCTTTGCCAACTCGCGGGCGTTGAAGGCCTGGTGATCCTCGGCTGCCGTGGCCAACGGCACGATAATGGAGGGCCGCCCGCAAACACTGACTTCGGTGAGCGTGCCGGCGCCACCTCGGCAGATGATGAGATCGGCGGCGCCATAAGCGTCCTGAAGATCCTCCATGTAGTCGTAACGCCGATACCACGACGATGTGTCCCCGGTAATTCCCAGTTGCTCCAGGTGTCTGGCCGTGTTGGCCACGGCGTCGTATTCGGCATCGTTGTAGCGACCGGTTACGTGGAGAATCATGATGTTCTTCAGCCGGCGAAGGCGCGGCAGGGACGCAACCAGGGCTTCGTTGATAACTCGGGCCCCGCTTGACCCTCCGACCGCCACGACAACTTGCCGATCGGCCGGGATTCCGAGCCGTTGTCGGGCGCCCTCCCGGTCAACTTCCAGGAACTCCCGACGCACCGGGTACCCAACTATAGCCACCCGTTTCATGTCAAACCAGCGTCCGGCCTGCTCGAAGGCCAGTCCTATGCGGTCCGCCAATCGACCCACGGCGTGGTTCAGCAGCCCGGGATGTGCATTGGGTTCGTACAGGAACACTTTGGCGCGGGACAGCCCCAGCTTTCGCAGGATACCGAAAGCGAACATCACCGGCGCGCTTACGAACCCCCCTGTACAGATGATGACGTCGGGACGGAACCGCATGAGAATGAGCATGGCGCTCATAACCCCCACAACCAGCGTCAGGCCGAAGAGGGCAAATCCAGCGAGGGAGACGGTGCGCGGAAAGGGTCGCGACCTCACGAACCTGAGCGGGTACCCCTTACCCGGCACGACCCGGGACTCCAGCCGGCGGCGGACGCCTACGTACAAAAAGCGCGACTCGGGCTCCTGCCTGCGGATCTCGTCGGCAATAGCCAGAGCCGGGTACACGTGGCCGCCGGTCCCCCCCCCTGTCAGCAGGTATTTCACTTCACCACCTTGAGAATGCAGGCTGCCAGCGACGCGGGCTCGAAGTGACAGTGGGTGAGGACACTGGACGGGCGGACTTGTGACAGCACCGGTAATCAACTCGAGGCCGGGGAAGTAAGCCGGAAGAGAAGCGCCGGCTCGAAGATGGTCGTAAACTCTGAATTATCCTTAAGATAGGGAGATTTCAGCAGAGCGACAAGCCGCTCTCCTAGTGTCCTCAGACGACGGTGGCATTCTCCGCCAGGATCCAACCCCCAAGCCCGCTGGACAGACGGATGAGGAGCCAGGTCCCCTCGCTTCGGTCCACCCGCACCCTGGTGCCTTCGTGAATGACGAAGACCGCCGTTTCCTCAGCATCGGGAGCCGTGCGGGCGGTGGCCTCCCTGGCGGTGACGATGGCGTAGGTGTCAGTCTCGAGTTGATGTATTCGCACCGCGCCGAAGAGGCCAGTCAAGGTCGTTAGAACGGCACCGGCAACAAGCAGGGAGACCCAGAAGGCACCCTCCTTTCTCCTCCCGCTCCACAGCCGTCGGATTCCCATGGCGAAAAGAGCAGACAGCAGAAAGGTGAAGGTCACACTGATCTCGTTCGGGCTGGGCAGTTCGTACAGGCCCACCAGAAAACGCCACACTGGGTCTTCCCCCACACCGGATTCGCGATCCTTTCTGATCCGGGAAGCGAAGCGCAGGTTGGCGCCGATATCTTCATCCCTTGGGCTCAACAGCCTGGCTCTCTCGTACCAGAGGATAGCTTCACCCAGTCTGTCCGACTTGAAGCAGGCATTTCCGAGATTGTAGAACAACCGCGCGTCGACCACATCGGCACCCACAACTTCGAGGTATTTCCTCCGGGCGTCCTCGTAGGCGCCGTCTCGATATTGCTGATTCGCCTCCGCGAAGAGTCCAACCGCAGCCGCCTGCGCTACGCCTTCCGCCTGAGCGGCGAGGACGCTGAACAGCGCAGCCCAGAGTATACCCGCCCTCATCTCAGGGCTTCCTCCAGGCGGACGATGGTCTCCTCTGCCTGGGCCTGAAGTTCCTTCATTTCAGCGTCGCCGGTGGCGACGGATGAGAAGCGCGCAAAATCACACCGCTCCAGAAGCTGGTCGGTCGCGCGCAGGAGGCCTGCTGGCGCACCCCGCAGGGCCAGCAACTCTCTGCGCTCGTGTGCGGTCAGCCCCGACGCAGAGCGGTTCAGGTGATCGGCGATAAACGCCAGGACCGCCTGTTGGACCTCGCTGCAGAAAGCCCTGCAGTCGCCCTCCTCCCTGAATACCTCAGCCTGTCTCAAGCGCCTGCGCGCCTCGCCGCGGGCGCGGCGTCGCCGCGCATAGGCCTCGTCTCCCTGGAGACGCCGTCGGTGGCGATGGAAAAGCATGGCGCCTGCGTAGGCCAACGGCATCAGCGCCTGGAGCGCCCAGAACCAGACCTTCTGGTGCAAGTACGCGTCCCCTCCAGCCAGCTGGGTCACATCCGGCTTGATATGGCGGATGTCCTCGCCGAGCTCTTCGATTTCCTGGCGAGTCAACTGATACCTGCTGGACTGGATCGCGGGACCCTCGCCCCAGATCTCGACGCGCAGCTCCTCGGTGCGCACGGTCTGGTACACGGCGGCCAGTGGATCGAAGAAGGCATACTCTACCGCTGGAATCACCAGGTTGCCGCTGGTTTCTGGCAGTAGGATGTACTCAAATGACTTCGTCCCGACATAAAGGCCGTCGTGAGATTCCTCATGGATGTCGATCTTCGGCTTGTACACCTTGAATCCCAACATCTCGCCGAGGTCGGGGGCAGCGATAGCCTCGATATTGCCCTTACCTGTTCCGCGGCGTAGTCGACCGGCAGCGCGGGCGGGGGCAGGGCATGCCCGACGCCGGGACGGCGACGTGACCGCCAGATCAAACCGGCGGCGACAATCAGGGCGACCAGGACGACCACGACGGCGAG
>Ga0208879_1005063_pt1 | contig 9994 bp, 12 predicted proteins | sample Knorr_S15_td_Bot_FD_185605 | JGI IMG/M metagenome (GOLD analysis project Ga0208879, IMG submission 185605) | Marine microbial communities from Southern Atlantic Ocean transect - Knorr_S15_td_Bottom_ad_5009_LV_A (SPAdes) (version 2) | ecosystem: Environmental > Aquatic > Marine > Oceanic | place...
CAAATGTGTAGATTTCATGTTCCAAGACATTATCTGCAAAATTTCTGATTTCGATAACAGGTCTTGCAAGATCAGATTCAGTCATTCCTGAAGGAACTTTGACTTTTAATTCCAAGTCATAGACTTTATCAATTCTACCATCTTTTACAAAGACTACAGTATCTAAGACACTTGGAATTATTCCAAGTTCAACCTTCCCAATAAAACGTTGAATTGCATCTATTGGAGAATTCCCATGAACTACTCCAACCATCCCCACACCAGTTAAACGCAAATCAGCAAAGGTTCCAAAATCTTCTCGTCTTCTTATTTCATCAAAAATAGTATAATCAGGACGAACAAGTAACAAAATATCAGCACTGTTATCAAAACTTCCATCTAATTTACTATATTGCGTAATTCCAGGATCAACTTGCAAATCACGTGGAGATTCAAAAGTTTTAACAATTTTTCCTTGTTTATGATAAAAATTTGCAAGCCCAGATGCAAGGGTGCTTTTCCCAGAACCTGGAGCGCCAGAAATCACAATTCCTTCAGCTCTGTCAGAAAAACGTTTCATTAACTCATCAGAAATTTCATAATCTTCAAGAGATAATTTTACGATTGGGTGAACAATTGTTATTTCAAAGGATTCAGAAAAAGGAGGATGTGTGATGGCTATACGATAATTATCGTGTTGAATTACGGACGCACCAGTCTTTGAGATCTCAATATTACTTGAATCAGATGCGTGTGCTACATCCAAGATTTGTGACGAAATAAACTCCAAATAGTCTTTAGAAAGAATATCATCACTAAGGGTAGTTAATGAAAAATTGCCAGGTTTTCCTTTTTTTGCTAAAGGGTGTTGATTTTCTTTAAGATGAACACTCATTGTCTCAGCATCAAAAAATTTCAGAAATTCTAATGTTTTATCTTTTACAACAAATTTAAGAAATACTGTTTCTACACTTTCAGCTTGTGCAACTAAATGTTGAACATTATCTGAAGTATAAAGAACAGCATCATTTTGTTTAGCCATGTCAATGATAAGAGCATCAATTCTACCGCTGCCTGCGAGTTTAATATCATCAGAAGAAGGATGTAATCCTTTCAAAACTATGTTCAACCCATAAATACCAGATAATTCTTTAAGTTTTTGAATTTTTTCTAACCCTACAAAACCCTGTTCCTTTTTGCTAGACGCTTGAGATTGTAATTCATCAAAGACTACTTGTGGGATTATAATTTCAGAATTTTTAATTGAACCCGCTTCTATTTGGGCAATTAATTGACCATTAATTATAACACTAGTATCAGCAACAATTTTTGACAAATTTTCTATCCATCATATTATACATTAATGCCCTAAATTAATTTTCCAAAAGTACAGTAATAGATTTTAAGACAGAATTGAAATCAAAGGGCTTTGAAATGTGAGATTTTGCACCATGTTCTAAACATTGACCAATAATTTTTTGATCATCACTTGCAGTGATTAAAATAATTTTTGCGTTAGGATCATAATCTATTACTTCTTTTACAACTGTCAAGCCATCTTTTTTGGGCATAGCCAAATCAAGGATCTACATTTTTTTTTACAATCCCAAAAGAAACGAGTGGGAAGATAAAAGGTCCTGTGTAAGTTCCGCTTAAAGAAAACAAACTTTTAGGCCTAAAATCACTCACTATCTTAAAAAAATGTACATTTTGATATTTAGGATATGGAACGGAAACATAAAAGAAATAAGGAATTTTACAAAAATTGTACTATGTATTTTGAATTTTTGCGTAAAAAAGGCACAATAGATTTCGATTTTGAGGATGAATATTATTTCACCATGCCTGCAATTTCAAATAATTAGATATACGCAAGATTTACGAGTCCGTTTAAATTTCACATATTATGGATTCAAGCCTACAACATCTGGCTGACAAAGCAATCAGACATGCAATAGATTCAGGTGCTGAGTATAGCGATGTAAGAGTTGAACAGCAAGAAAAAAAATCAGTACTCATAGAAAATGGAGAGATAGAATATGTTAGAAGTGATAGTAGTACTGGGATAGGCATCAGATTAGTAAAGGCAGGTACATGGAGTTTTTGTTCAATCACAAATCCAAATTCTTCTGAACAAATTATAGAGTTAGTAAATGAGGCTTTAAGAAATTCGTCACATTATACTAAAAACAAAAAAAATAAAATCAGCCTATATCCAAATGCTGTTAATAAAACTAAGATAGATTTTCCAGTTTTAAAAAAACCAGAATTAGAAGAATTAATAAAGATAGGATTTGAATGTAACAAAATTATTTCTGATACACCAAGAATCATTAAATCAATTGTAAATCCATGGTATACAACTAATTCAAAATATTTTGTAAACAGTGAGGGTTCAGAAATTGTACAGAATTTTACTGATGTAATAGTAGACATGATAGCTACAGCCCATGAATCAGGACTTACACAATCAATAAACATTACAGAAGGTGGAAGAGGAGGATTAGAGCTAATCATCGATAAAAACAAGATTCAACAAAGTGCACAAGAGATTGCTTTAAAGGCATCACAACTAATTGATGCAAAACCTGCAAAAGAAGAAAAAGCAACAGTAATAATGAATCCAGATTTTGTGTCATTACTTACACATGAAATATTAGGTCATCCATCAGAAGCAGACAGAGTTTTGGGAAAAGAGATGGCATGGGCAGGAGGCGCATGGTGGAAAGGAAAGATTGGAAAAAAAATTGGTTCAGAGAAATTAAATGTGTTTGATGATCCTACCATCAAAGAAAGTTTAGGATGGTACTATTTTGATGATGAGGGAGTTGAAACCAAAAAAACCACTCTTGTTGAAAATGGAATTTTGAAAAATCATATGCAAAATAGGGAAACAGCAAAAATTTTCAATACAGCCCCAACTGGAAATATGAGAGCAGCAAACTACAGATTCATGCCTTTGATTCGTATGGCATGTACCTGTATTGGAAATGGAGATTGGAATGTAGCAGAGATGATAAAAGAAGTCAAAAATGGTTATTTAATATCAAATATGAAAATTCCGTCAATTGATATGAAGCGATACAATTGGAGTATTTCATGTCAATATGCACAAAAGATTGAAAATGGTGAAATAACTGATTTACTAAGAGATGTAATTGTGATGGGTATAGCCCCCGAATTTTTTGAATCAATTGATGCTTGTGGAAATGATTTTACTGTAAGACCAATAACTAATTGTGGAAAAGGAGATCCTATGCAATCTATGATAATGGGTAATGGTGGACCATCAATACGAGGAATTGCAACAGTAAAGAGTGTAAATTAGAAAATGAATCAAGAATTAGAGACAATTAAACAAAATGTCATAAAATGTACAAAGTGTGATTTATGTAAAACTAGAACTAATGCAGTACCAGGTAAAGGAAATTTTCAATCAGATGTAATCTTTGTTGGTGAAGCACCAGGAAGAAATGAGGATAAAAATGGAGAGCCATTTATTGGAGTGGCAGGAAAAAAACTCTCAATTGCACTTAATGAAGCAGGAATATCAAGAGATGAGGTGTATATTACAAATATTGTAAAGTGTAGACCTCCAAACAACAGAGTCCCAAACACAAACGAGCGAGATACATGTAAAGAATATCTAAAACAAGAAATTTCTATAATCAAACCAAAACTTATTTGTATTTTAGGAAATACAGCATTTAATTCAATTTTAGGAGGATCTGAGATTACAAAATTTAGAGGCAAGGTAGTACGAAAAAATAATCTACTATATTTTCTAACTATTCATCCAGCTGCTACAATATACAATCAAAAATTAATTGATGTACTAAAAAATGATATTGTAAAACTGTTTGATTTGATTAGAGATTTAAAAAATAACAAGGAGGTTCCGATTGATATTGAATACACTTCCTAGGGAATTTTATTTAAAAAATACAGTTACTGTTGCAAAAAATCTTCTAGGGAAGAGAATTGTTAGAAAAACAGGCAGGCACGAAATATCAGGAATAATTATAGAAACTGAAGCATACAGGCACAAAGATGATCCTGCAAGTCATGCATTTAGAAAAATTACTGAGAGAAACAAAGTAATGTTTGGAGATGTTGGAATGGCTTATGTCTATTTTACCTATGGAATGCATTATTGTTTTAATGTAGTAGCAAGAAATCCAAAAATTAAAGCAGGAGCAGTTCTTATTCGTGCAATTCAACCTGAAAAAGGAATCAAGGTAATGCAAGAAAATAGACGAATGATAAAATTTGCAAATCTTACAAATGGGCCTGCAAAATTAACTCAAGCGTTAGAAATAACTAAAGAACAACATGGTGTAGATTTAACAAAACATTCAAAATTATTCATTACAGAGGGAATAAAAAAATCAGTAAAGATTTCTGCATCACCAAGAATAGGAATTAAAGAAGCAACCGACAAGTTGTGGAATTTTAAAATCAAAATTTAATCTTCTTCGGGATTGTTTTCATCCAAAGTCCATGGAGCAAATTTCCCCATAATTCTTTGCCAATCCAATTTCAAAAGTAGAACTATAATTGCAGTCATAATTGCTCCAAAAACAATAATTCCAATGTAAACAGGTGTAGCATCATCAATATTTGCCAAGAATGGTTCTATGAAAGATAATCCAATATAATGAGAAATAAAAACAATGATGTAACTAAGAACAATTTTGCCTGTAAGTGTTGCAATAAAAAATCTTTTTGGATTATACTTTGCCAATCCTAATGGAACAAATATGATATCATCAGGCATTGGGGTTGCTGCAGCAACAAATGCAGCTGCTGCACCATATTTCTTAACTAATCTCTCAAATGGGCGCATTCTTTTTCGAGTTTTTTCATTCATGATTCGTCTACCACTAAAACTAACAAAAAAGATCATTTGTTTTGCAACAGTAGCAGTTATTGCAGACAACAGTGCTAAAACATGTAGATCATATTCATTACCAACAGACATTGTAGCAAGCAGCAAAAATCCAGGCAATGGGACAAATGGAATAAGGGAACCAAAGAAATTAACTAAAGCTAAAATCAGATAACCATCTTCTGAAGCAAATGGAAATATATCAGTAAAATTCATTATTCAAACTATTTTTGGGCATTATTTATTGAAAACGAATATTTTTCAAGGCTTTAAACAAATGAAAATGAGTAATGTTAGAGAGGGTTATATTTTGACTCATACAAAACGAGGTAGTACCAGTCATGAGTTATGAATTAATTATGGAATATTACCAACAGGCACAGGACATTTTAGCCAATAATGTATTCCAAGATTATGGGATAATTGGATTATTTCTTAATTCATTGTTCTCAGCTACTGCAATACCATTGCCAACTGAAATTCTGACATCTGCTTTATTGATAGGAGGAGAAAATGTTTTTCTTGTCGGTATAGCATTAATTGTCGGATCTACGATTGGTGGTTTGTTAAATTATTTTATTGGGTTCGGTGGAAATAAACTAGTCAGTAAATTCAGGAAAAAGAAAAATGGAGATGCGTGGGGTCATGAAAAGAAAGGTAACAAACTACTTGATAAATTCGGTTGGGGAGCAGTATTTTTTGCATCTTGGATTCCTGTAATTGGAGATTTTATTTTGATTTCTGCTGGTGCAAAGAAAATGAAGTTTACAAAGTTCATTACATTTATGATCACAGGTAAAATAGTAAAGACAATTGCTGTGGTATCAGGATTTGCGTTAGTGTTTTGAGTGATATTTCAAAATAGATAGTGCGATTAACGTCAATATTAAACAAGATTTAAGAAAACAAAATAATTATTCATTACGATATTGAAACAATCATTAAAATATCATATTTTTACAACTAAATTATATGACTAACAATGACTTTGAAAAAATTTGTGGCAATATAGTAACCATAAGCCCATTTATCAGATTCGTAGGCATAATTAGTGAGAGTGGAGAGTTACTAGCTTATAGAAGAAGACAGAGTATGGAACCTCTTTTGGATGCCAAAAATACACAGTATCAATTCTCACACATTGCCATAAAGACAGATCTGGAAGGATTTTTTGATAAGAATCTAGGAGAAATTGAATTTGTTTGGGAAGAAAGGAAAAAAGTACAGATCATTTCTTTTGCAATCAAAAAATTAAGAGTGTGGATATCAATTGATAAAAAAGTTTTAAGAACTGAAATGTTAAGAATTATAGATTCATGTCTGCCAATTGTAAAAATACATTCTTAAATCTTTAACAACTTGTTCCGTTCGATTATCTAATTCAACATTATTTTTCATATTCATAAAGCCAACATCTAACATATCCAGTTTTAGTTTTAAATTTTGGAGGAACCTGTTTGCATTTTTCAATTGCCAAAGGACACCGCTCTATAAATCGACATTCTGTTGGAGCGTCAAGTAAGCTAGGAGGAATTCCTTTAATGTATTTGGGAATATTTCCTTTTAGTGTTGGAATTGATTCTAAGAGTCCTTGTGTGTAAGGATGTTTTGGATTTTTGTAAATTTCTTCAGAAGAACCAAATTCCACCATATGTCCGCCATACATAATACCAATCTTGTCGGCAATTTCAGACAACACTGCCAAATCATGTGTAATTAGCATAAAAGACGTGCCACTTTTTTTGAGGTTTTTGAATAAATTTACAATTTCTGCCTGAATTAACACATCAAGTGCAGTAGTGGGTTCATCAGCAATTACAAATTTTGGTTTGAGAAGCAACGCCATTGCAATAACTACTCTTTGTTTCATTCCTCCGCTTAACTCATGAGGATATTTTTTCAAAATAGATTCATCTAGACTAACTGAATGGATGGCATCTGAAATTACTTGTTTAGCATCACCATCAAAGTTATGTTGCTTTAGAATTTCAATGAATTGTTCTTTAATAGTAAAAACAGGATCTAATGAATTCATCGCACCTTGAAAAACCATAGAGATTTTTTTCCATCTATAGTTTTCATCAAAATCAGATTCTTTCATTTCTAAAATGGAATTTCCATCAAATAGAATTTCACCTTCTGCCTTGCCACCAGAAAGCATTCGGATAAGCGACAACCCCAATGTACTTTTTCCACACGCACTTTCACCTGCAATTCCTATGGATTTTCCATCTTCTAATTCGAAATCTACATCATCTACGGCATAAACTGGGCCTTGTGATGAATTGTACTTTGCAGATAGTCCATTAACAACTAGAAAAGCCATGTTATTCTTAGATCCAAACTAGAATTTGAGTTTATTTTATTAAAAACTGGTTTAGAATTCACTAATTTTATCATGTGATTCTATTGTCATTTATTCTCTAAATACCGAAACCTTGACATGAGATAAAATTTGAGGATAAAAGATAGGTATGGTTTTTGGTAAAACTCACGACATTTCAGAACTAACTACAGAGTTGATTGGAAAACAAGTGGTATTAGGAGGGTGGATTGAAGACCTTCGAAAATTAGGAAAGATGACATTTATTACACTACGTGATGTATCAGGAATTTCTCAAATTATTGTTAAAGGGGAGTTAAATGATACCCTAGGAGAAATTAATCGCCAAAGTGTTGTAAGGGTTAAAGGAATTGTACAAGAAACAAAAGCTCGAGATTTTGCTTTTGAGATTAAAGCTGAAAAAATAGAAGTTTTAGGAAAAGCAATACATCCATTACCAGTTGATCCGATTGGAAGACTAGAAAGTAACATTGACACAAGATTAAACCATCGTGCATTAGATATGAGGAATCAAAGGACAGCATCAATTTTCAAGTTAAGGCATCACGTATTACAATCATTACGTAAAACATTATCAGAAAAAAAATTCTTAGAAATTACTACACCAAAAATTATCGGCAGCGCAAGTGAAGGTGGAGCAAATCTATTTTCATTAGATTATTTTGGAAAAACAGCATACCTTGCACAAAGTCCACAGTTATACAAAGAACAAATGACAATGGGATTAGAACGAGTTTTTGAGATTTCAAATTTTTATCGAGCAGAAAAGTCTCACACAGGAAGACACTTGACTGAATTTACTAGCATCGACATAGAGGCAGCATTTATGGACTATGAAGATGTCATGGATATTTTAGAATATTTAGTATTGGAGGTATACAAATTTGCATCTGAAAATTGCAAGAAAGAGCAAGAGGTAATTGGCCATACCATAGAAATTCCAGTCTCACCATTTGAGAGAATTACTTACAATGATTGTATTGAGGAATTAAAAAAGGAAGGTGAAAAAGTAGAATTTGGAGATGATTTGCTTGATTCACACCTCAGAATCATTGGAAAAAATCATCCAGGATTTTACTTTTTGATTGACTGGCCAATGAGACTAAAACCATTTTACATTAGAGAAAAAGACGAAGACCAGACACTATCACGATCATTTGATTTGCAATATGGATTTCTAGAATTATCTTCTGGTGGGACTAGACTTCATGATGCTGAGATACTAAAGGCCAGACTAAAAGAGCAAGGTTTAGATCCTGCACAATTTGTAGACCATCTGAAAACATTTGATTGGGGAATGCCGCCTCATTCGGGATGGGGAATGGGATTAGATAGATTGATGACTACACTCATTGGAGTTGATAATGTACGTGAAGTGGTTTTGTATCCAAGAGATCCTGACAGACTCACGCCATAGTAATTCAGTTTTTATTGCAATAAAAGTTACATTTCATAATGATTGAAGCAAATGATGCGAAAAAAGTTGTAGAAGTGATTGGGAACAATCTGATAGGAGTATCACATGATTCAAACAATTTTCAAAAACTACCAGATTCCTTTTGGGGGTATTTTGCAAGAGGGCATGACACAAAAGGAACATTTGGAGTAATTGTGACTTATTCAGAAGATGGAAAAGACGTTGATGAATTAATCAACATGTATGAAGATTGGGCAAAGAAAAATAAAACAAAATCAGAATAAGTTATTTCGTTTCTTTTAGTAATTTACGATAACCTTCGCACTCTTTGCAAATTGGCTTTCCCTTATATTTTGGATTCCCATCAGTAATTTTGAGGGTACCTGGGCTAATCTTGCAAATATAGCAAACTACCATAAGATAAAATGGAATATGTGATTAATAAAAATTAGTAATTTTTGAAAAAAAGATAAATTCATAGAAATGGTCTACTTTAATCCCAGGTTTAGATCCAGGTTTTTATGTAATCTCAATTGTTGTTGCTGTACTAATCATGATTCCAATAGGATATGCCATTAAATCACATTTCTAATTTTTAATTGCTTCAATAAAGATAAAATCACCAATGGGATCTTTTTTCATTATTGCAAACCCATTACTTTCAATTACTGAAATTAAATCATGTCGTGATCCTCCTTCTTCCAGATTACCAGCAGACTCTGTAACATAAAGAATTCCTGTAACTTTCAGCACTCTACTGGCTTCCTTGAAATAATCTCTCCAATTAGTGCCCATTACGGACTGACAGTATATTGCAACATCTAATTTTCCATCCTTGATGAACTCTTTGACATCCGAATTATCTGCACATTCTACATGTGGTCGTACAGAAGTATGATCAAAACTCTTCACCCGCTTTCCAAAAGTATCTGCAATCTTTGCTAAACCACACCCAAAATCAGCAATTTTGGCAGTTCTAGATAGTCTACGTATCCTTCCCATCCAATGATCGACAGGATTGATTGGTCATGTTTTTCTAATTATTTCTAAATGTTATGACATTCTTGAGGTTAAATCTTATCATTGAAATTACATTAACTGCAGATGGATTGTAAGTAAATTCTAATCTCTTGTCATAGTTTTAGTCACTGTCACAAATGTACACGTAAAGGAGGGGGCTACTATTTTTAAAGATTATCTACAATCTGTTTAGTAAATTCAGTAGTAGACATATCTCCTCCAATATCTTTTGTTTTGACACCTGATTTTACCAAATCAAAGATTGTAGATTCTAACTTTCGACCTACTTCAAAGCATTTGGAATCATTATTTTTTGCTCCGAGCCAATCACACATCATCTTGATTG
>Ga0208879_1005064_pt1 | contig 9993 bp, 11 predicted proteins | sample Knorr_S15_td_Bot_FD_185605 | JGI IMG/M metagenome (GOLD analysis project Ga0208879, IMG submission 185605) | Marine microbial communities from Southern Atlantic Ocean transect - Knorr_S15_td_Bottom_ad_5009_LV_A (SPAdes) (version 2) | ecosystem: Environmental > Aquatic > Marine > Oceanic | place...
TTCTTCCCATCTTCTCGATAAGTCCTACGACTAGAGCATTGCCCATGAAGAAGTATCTTCTAGAATCGGTGATGCCGTCGAATTTTGTCCAATCTTTCTTAAAACCGTTAAGTCTTTCGCATTCTAAAGGGGTAAGCACCCTATATCTTCCACGATTGTATGGGTCTTTAATTATATGAGATATCCTATTAGGGTTTTTCGTCCCCTCACTTGTAAGTATAGTCCTTGAAGGGGAATCGAGATTATCTGGAAAAGGTATGGCCCCTTCGTCGTAATTAAATTCATATCCTTTTGACGTCTTTCTAATCTCATGCTTTGCACCTTTTACGTAGTACCAAGATTTTTTTACCTTATCAGGCATAGCAGATCTTTTGATCCTCCTACCATCATAAGAATTCTTTGAGCCTATTTGGGATCTGTCTATAAAGTATTTATCATCGACTTTTTTCTCCAATATATCTCGAAGAGTTTTGGCTTTTCGTCTAGATTTAGGAGTGACTGATATATCATAGATAGCTTGTTCTTTTGTCATGAATCCAGAATTTGAGAATCTAAATTTAAAATTATCCGAGACATCTTTGATCTTTTCCGTAAATGAGAGTGAGCTTGCAAATATAAAGTCATCTTGTTTGTCTTTGATATCTACAGGAAAATCTTTTGAGAAAAATCCTTGTTCTTTTATCCATAAAGTAGGACTGACTCCTCCCTCCAACATCTTTTTCGCATATACGGTAGAATTCTTACATCCAAATATGAAAGTCCTTCTTCTTTTTTGAGGAAATCCATAGTCCGCTGCATTTATCATCCTCCATTCGACCGAATAATCGCTGTCTCTAAGACATGCGAGAATGACACCAAAATCTCTGCCTTTTTGTGAAGAAGGGGAGCTAAGTAGTCTATCCACATTTTCTAGGAGTATGTATTTTGGGTTTTTCGTTTTTATGATGTCGTATATATTCCACCAAAGCACACCTTTGTTACCTTGCATACCTTTAGCCGCACTTGTTGCTACGGAATAATCCTGACAAGGAAATCCACCGACCAGGAGATTGTGATTAGGGATTTTATTATACTCGACTTCGTTGATATCAATATTGGAGAAATTTTTTTCTCCAAAGTTTTTTATATAGCATTTTTCAGCATGCTGTACCTTCGTGGAAGGTTCATACTGATTTGCCCATACAGTCTCCCAACCAGACTTTTCCAGACCCAATCTAAACCCCCCTACCCCAGCAAAAAGCTCACATACAGTCAATTTCATTTTCTTTTTTTTTATCGTCTGATATCTCATTTTGCTTCATTGGGAAGCATGCAGTTCCCTTTCATATCGTTCTCTCATCTTTGCTAGGAAAGGGGTCCTGCCTTAAGCGTTTTGTTACAGTTTTCGCGTATGTGTTCTGTATAGATTTTGGTACTCTTCCTAAATCGTGTAAAGCACTATCGGACATTTTTAAAATAAATCTTTCTTTGTCTGACATAGGTGGACCTCTTTTCGCTTATAAAAGTAACTATATCAGAATTCTTTTGTTAACAGGGTAATAGGGGAAGTTGGAAAATTTTTATTGCTTTAGTATTTTTATAAATGTTAAACTTCAATTAGTTAACGGTTTAAAATGAGAAGAATCAGATTAACGGTAGTTTTATTAGTGGTGATGTCTTTTTTGTCGGGCTGCGCCTTGGTATTAGATGTACATGATGTTGTATATAAAAAGAATGAAGAAATAAAAGCATGGTACAACGAAACAAAACAGAATATTCATTGGAGCAAAAAAAGTGATGTTATTGAGAAAACTCCAGCAGCACAGAGTGAAGCCACGAAGACAGGTGCTGCGGAAGACATAGTAAATGATCCGGATGTAATAGAACCCGTGCCGGAAGAACCTGAAGTGATTAGCCCAGAAGAAGCCCCCTCTTCTACCGACTCAGAAGAAGCCCTCTCTTCTACCGACTCAGAAGAAGCCAAGAACCTACGAACTCTTTCTTCGGAATCTCCTATAATGTTTTCTCTATTGGGACTTATCATAATATTCGTCTTTGTTCTTGTAGTAGCATTTCTAGTATTAAGGACAAGAAACAGGAATTATGGGATAGATCAATTCAGGGATGAAGTAGTAGAGCGTTGGAACAGTCTTTTTAAGTAAAACAAATATAGATTTTTGCTCATCTAGAGACAACCAGATCCCTTGTTATCTCCTGCAGATTTTTACAGCCTGACAATATCATACTTTCAATAAACTCTTTTTTTAAAATATCCAAGACAAGTTCGACCCCTTTTTGGCCATCATGTTTTAAACCCCAAAGTAATGGCCTACCGATCTGCACGGCATTTGCCCCAAGAGCCAAACACTTCAATACGTCGGTACCTCTTCGTATTCCACCATCAACAAGCAATAAGGCATCCGGACCTACTGCGGTACGGATGGGCTCTATTTGTTTTAACGTTGGAACTGCTGTGTCTATTTGCCTTGCGCCGTGGTTACTGATAACGATTCCATCTGCACCATAACCTAACGCTTGCTGAGCGTCATCTGGTCGTAATATCCCTTTGACTAAAACAGGCAGTCCTGATGTTTCTTTGATCCATGTAATAGCTTCAAATGTCAAAGAAGGGTCAAATAAATGATCGGAGTGGGTATATATGTCACCATGTTCAAATTTAGTTCCTATAAAATTACCTAGGCCAAGATGCTCTGGCATCTTAAACGAAGTTCTTAGATCCCGCTCACGCACGCCTAAACGCGGCGCGTCCACCGTGAACTCTATGGCTTTATAACCAAGCTCTTTGCATCTTTTTAACATCTCTTCAGTAAAAGGTCTATCTTTGGAGACGTAGAGTTGAAAGAAAAGTTTGTCATGGCATAACCCTACTTCTTCAATCCCCTTATTAGATATAGTGCTCTGAGTCATGATCGTGTTGTGGGTGTGCGCAGCCTTTGCCGTAGCCACCTCGCCCTCTTCGTGTGCCATACATTGCATTGCTACAGGGGCAATTAAAATAGGCATATCAATTTCATTGCCCAGTATAGAACATGAGGTCCTAATATTGGATACGTCTCTTAAGAATCTTGGGAGTAATTCATATTCATTAAATATTGACCTATTTCGCTGCAAGGTCACTTCGTCACGAGCACCTGAACTATAATAGCTTTCTATCGGTTCAGGGAGATCAACAGGGAACTGTTTCTCCAAATCAAAAAGGTTAATAATCATTCAATTAGTATATATTACTAACATATTGTCTTTTGATATTAATCTAATTGGTTTTCTAGCAGGATTTTGTACTACTATCGCTTTTATACCTCAAGTCATAAAAGTTTGGAAAACAAAAAGAACTAGAGATATTTCCCTGGTAATGTTTGTAACTTTTACATTTGGAGTTATTTGTTGGACTATCTATGGAATTTTTATCTCTAATCTTCCTATGATCATTGCAAATGCGATAACACTTATTCTCGCATCTCTAATACTAATTGCGAAAATTAGATTTAACTGAGTATCTCTATTTCTTTTATACCTATCAACGTTATTATTTACATTATGAGCAAGTTAACAATAATTTTAAAAGATGATAACGGGAAAGACTATACAGTTGAGAACATACTTAATTTTCAAAAACACTTACAAAAATTTCATCCGGTAGACATATCAATTCATGAAGAAAACGGACATTACTTTAGAGTTGATGATACGTTTCGTGACAAAATAAACGAACTAGCTAAAAACGCATCAAAATAATAAGTGTTACATGGAGAGGTGCCAGAGTGGTTTAATGGGGCAGTTTCGAAAACTGCTGTACGGGCAACCGTACCGGGGGTTCGAATCCCCCTCTCTCCTGAAAAATAAAATTCTTTTTTATCTAGAATCTCTTGAAGGCCAGACAAAGTGCCCAAACGCTCAAGCCACCGGTCAATATCGTCACAAACCATGAAGAGGTCTATTCTTCGATATCTGAAGTACTTTCCGTTTCAGAACTTTCTTCTTCGATATCTGAAGTACTTTCCGTTTCAGAACTTTCTTCTTCTAAAACGACCTCCACCTCATCGCTTTCAACAACTGTTGGAGCTACCTCAACTATCTCGTCCTCATCTCCTCCAAACCATTGTTCCTTTTTTTCCTTAATATAAGAACAGCTTGCAAGAGAGAACAACATTAAAAAAACTACTATAAATCTAATACTTTTCATTTTAAATCTTTCTCATCTAGATTGTAGCATTTATCAAAATCCTAAATCAAGAGAACCCTACCCGTTCATAAGTCCAGGAACTAATACCGCGGCGCCATTCAAATCCCCATTGCGAACATCGTCTAGTGCTTTGCTGGCTTGGCTGAGAGGGTATTCAACGACATGGGTGTTAACCGGTATTTTCTTCGCTATTTGTAAAAATTCGATTCCATCTTGACGAGTAAGATTTGCAACAGAGTGTATTGAACGCTCGCCCCAAAGAAGATCATATGAGAATTGAGGTATATCACTCATATGTATTCCGCCACAAACTACCCTGCCTCCAGGAGCAATATTTTGTAATGCAATAGGCACTAACTCACCAACTGGGGCAAAAATAATTACCGAATCTAGCTGTTGAGTTAATGTTTCGTCCGATCCACCTGCCCATTTAGCACCCATTTCATAGGCAAAATTTTGAGTTTTCTCATCCCCGGGTCGAGTAAAAACATATACTTCACGTCCTTCATATATTGCAACTTGTGTGATAATGTGGGCTGCCACTCCAAAACCATAGATGCCAAGTCTTTTAGGATCGCCTGTCATGCGGAGTGAACGATAACCAATAAGGCCTGCACATAAAAGAGGTGCAGCTTCGCTATCAGAGCAATTAACATCTATAGGCAAACAGTACCTGTGATTGGCAAGGGTGTATTCGGAATAACCCCCGTCTATGTGATATCCGGTGAATTTGGCATTAGGGCATAGGTTTTCACGCTCAGTAGTACAAAAATTACAATCTCCACAGGTATAACCCAACCACGGTACTCCAACTCGTTGCCCAATATCGTATCCTTTGACACCCTTACCTATTCTTTCTATTCGACCTACAATTTCATGCCCAAGTACCAATGGTAGTTTTGGATTTGTTAATTCACCATCCAATATATGCAAATCAGTTCGGCATATGCCACAAGCTGTTACTCGTATGAGAAGTTCCTGTTGTCCGGGCTGTACAATATTTAGTTCTTTTGTCTCTACCAATTTCCCCGTAGATTGTAATTGAATAGCTTGCATAGCAGATTCTATTTTTTCTTGACCTTACTTTGTCTTATTTCAACTACTTTTTCGTCTTCGGTATACATATCAAAAAACTCTTGCATCTCATCAGAGAGATTTTCTTTGTTCATTTTGCTATTAATGTTTCTTGAGCTAAGCATAGAAAATTCGTCCCAGACCCCTTTTTCTTTTAATCGTTTCTCCAAATCATCTCTTAAGGGGTCTCCAGATGATGGAATCCTTTTTTCAATCGTATGCTTAATCGTAACTTGTTGATCCTTGTCCTCTGATTCTATCGTATACATGGGTTCTCCTGAAAATTTTTCAGAATATGCAACTAATTTTTCTTTAATATCATTAATTTTTTCTTTAATCTCCTTTTCTTCTTTTTTAAGTTCGATATACGATCTTGTAAGTCTAGGACCTTCTTGTATATCCGGATCGTGAGAATTTTTGTCAACTAATTCTTTATTTGAAAATAATGGACATATCTTCATGTAGCTACACCAATTACAAAGCATTGACTTTGTTGGTATATATTCTTGTTCTTTATTCTCTTCTTTTACTATTTTTTCTATGATGCCAACCGTTTCTTCTAGTTCCTCATCTTTTACTATTTTTTCATACTTAAGCCTATGTCTTAAGAAATGCCAGACTACCTTTATTTCTTTTACACCTTCGAATCTATAATCAAGGAGTAAAAGTTTTTTATATATAGGGAGTTGCCTGTAGTCAAATTTAGTATTTATATCTAATTCTGTAGGTGGACTTTCACTAGTTTTGTAATCATGAATTTCTATTCTGTCATCATAAACGTCGATTCTGTCGACCTTCCCCGTAAAAGCTACTTTCATTTTTGATGACTTGGGAAGAATATTAGCGGTTCGAAAATTCGTTTCAGTATAGATAAATTTAAATTTTGGATCTTTAAGTGACTCTAGATTTTCATTATAGTAATTCTCAATACATTTAAGACCTATGTTGTAATAATCGCCATAATCGCGGTCTTCTTTTACTATTTTTATTTCTTTGTACTCTACAAACTTTTCATGCCACAACCTATCATAGAGAGCTTCGAGCTTCTCAAGAGGTATCAGTTCTTTAATCTTGAGCTCCTGATATAACCTATTAAGTGTCTCATGCACTATATTCCCCATAAATGCTTCTATGTAAGCTTCATCGTAAGATATCTTATCTATATATCTATATTTGAATTGTCTTTTGCAAGACAAAAAAGTCCCGAGTCTGGAAAAAGACCACATAGACTTATTTTATCATCTAATGAGTTTTGCAGTATTTATATTATAATCTTGAGATGGAGCACTTATTCGAAATAGTTGTTATAACTTTATTATCTGCAATAGTCATAGTCGCTGTATACATTTATAAATCAGCAAAAGGCGGTACATCTAAAGAGGATGAAAAATCTGATTTAAAAAAATATGGGGAAATAGAAGCTTTATTGAATGCTGCTGTCGACCGTAGTTTGGAGCAGCAAAAGGAAATATTTCAAGGTAAAGATTCTCAAATTCGAGACTCTGTAGCTGCGTTTCAAACTGCAGTTGAAGAAAACACTAAAGCAACTTCAAATATGAACATAAATATAGAGGATTTCAGCAAAGTTCTTGGGGCTGATTCTAGGATTGCTGGTCAATTTGGAGAGTGGCAACTAGAAAATCTATTTACAAATCGGAATTTAGTCGAAGGAGTGGATTATAAGCTACAGGTGTCTGCTAAGACCAAAGAAGGAAAGCTGTATAAGCCGGATGCCATACTTATTTCTAACGATAAATGCATAATTATAGACTCTAAAGCAACCGCCGATTTAGGAGAGACCATTAAGGAACTTGTGAATAATGAAACATCAGAGGAGAGGAAATTGGAAATTAAGAATATTGTAGCTTCTAGAGTTAAAGAGAGAGCAAAAGAATTAGCAAAAAAAGAATATCAAAATCTTGTTTTTGAAGACAAATATACAACTCCTCAATTTGTAGTAATGTTCGTTCCTAGTGAGAATGTTTACTTCATTGTAAAAGAACTTTTACTGTCTAACGATAGCAATAGTATAGAAAAAGGTGTTCTTCTAGCCGGTCCAGATAACATGAACTTCATTGTTATAATGTGGGCATATATAAGTAGGGTTATAAAGATGCAAAACAGTGCTAGCAAGATAACACAGACAGCTGAAGATATACATAGACATTTCTCCAATGCTGTAAGCTCATTTGAGGATCTAAGAAATTCAATTGATAAAGCGGTAAAAAATTGGGGAGCATTACAAAAAACAATGGACAAGAGACTGATTCCAGCTGTAAAGAAACTTGAAGCACTTGGTGTCCTTTCCACAAAAGGTGAGTTACCTGAAGAGACAGGTGAAATAATTGAAACTACAAAACCAATGGAAAAACTACAAGAAAAATCAGAAGAAAATGATTTGAATTAGCTCCATTGTTTTTTCTTTGTTTTGCTTTGTCTGATTTTAACACTTTGTATTATTTTTTGATAACACCATTCCGAATTAATTTTATTCTTCTAGCCTGCAATAGCATATAACTGATGAACAGTAAAAAAATTTCATAAAATGCATAATTGTCCCATTTCGGTTGAAGGTATATCGAAGAGTAAATGACAATTAAAATTGTAAGACAAGCAAGAAATTTTAAAATCATATCAGACTTTGCCAAACTTTTTATCGAATCATGAAAAACTCGAAAAACTATCACAGAAAGCAAAATAAAATCGTAATGTTTAACTCTTGGAAGAATCAGAATAACCATCATGCAAGTTAGAATTGTTAATATTATGTTAAATTCAGTATTATCTAATTGAATTTTTTTCAAATAATTTCTAAAAATTGATATTGTTATAAATAAAAAAGGCGCTAAACAAACATGAACTAGGTAATTGAAATATACCGGTGAAATAGAGCCAGAGAAATATTGATTATATAAGGAGCTTTGAAAAAAGTAAGGTCTTAATCCAATATCCACATATCCCAAGTTTGCAATCCAATAGGTTAGTAGGTTCGGATAAAGCAAGTAATTTACAAGAAAAATTAAACCGAATGAAGCTATAAAAACCCCAATATACTTAAAATTTATCCTATTATCAATTACGATCGGTAGAAGAATGAAGGCTGCCATGTGAAATTTAATACTTACGACTATTCCCAAAATCAAATAGAATTTCCATTCATCTACCTTATTTATCAAATATTTTAACGAAATCAAAATAGCAAGGTAAACAAAAAAGCTAATGTTAGCCGCCTGTAGAGATATGATGTTTATTCCTCCAAACAGGGCTAGGAATAATACTATCAAAAACAATAACGGTATATCGATTTCAAATAGTTTTTTTGCGTTTGTACATAATAAAAAGATAGAAACAATTACTAGGAATACCCAAATTGTCTCTCCTAAACCCATGCTAAGATATTCAAAAGGTAATACAGTTAGAAGAAGTGGTAAATAAGTATATTGTAGAGGTAGAACGGTTCTCATACAATCAGTCTCAATTTTCCACGATTCGTATGGATTTATTCCTTTGTAAAATGCCATATCAGCACATTGAACAACATTAATGTCCCAGAACGAATCACCTTTGTGTCCAAATAAATAAAAAATCGCTGAGAGGATGGATACACCAAGTATTAGATATAAAGCACCATAAGCATTTCGTAGTTCTTTCGAATGTACAAACTTACTTTTAATATAAGCAAAAAATATTATAATTGATGCTAGTAGAATTAGGTTTTCAATATAAGAACCATATTTCAAGAAAAGTTCTTTACCCATGAACCAGTAGTACATTTCATTGATTATACATGTTAGATATTCCAAACCAACGTAAAAAACTTGATTATTTATCAATTGGAAAATTTATGATTAAAAATAAAATTAACCAATAATTGATCCACTAATTCAAACATTAAGGTAGAATAATAATAAATGGTAGATAGTAGGGCAAAATTTAAAATGGGACAAATCGTGGTTCATAAACTTTTTGAATATACGGGTGTAATATTTGATATAGATCCAAATTATCAAGGTAGTGAAGAATGGTACAAAGAAGTAGCAATGTCTCTCCCACCAAAAGACAAGCCCTGGTATCATGTATTGGTTAACGGTGAAGAATATACAACATACGTATCTGAGAGAAATATTGAAGATAACAGTGACCCATCAGAAATACAACATCCGTTAGTAAATGTACTTTTTGACAAATTTGACGGAAAACAATACCATTTAAAATTCAAATCAAATTAAAATACGTCGCTATTTTTATTAAGTTATCCATAATTATTAAAAAAGTAATACATCCAATTATTAGTAAAAATAATATATAAATATATAATAGTTAAAGATTAGCTTATCTAATTAGCTTATATTGTTATATTAATTATTATAATAATCTACATTGTTTATAGATTTACAATTTACATAGAATTATTAGTAAAAATAATATATAAATATATAATAGTTAAAGCTTAGCTTATCTAATTAGCCTATATTGTTATATTAATTATTATAATAATCTACATTGTTTATAGATTTACAATTTACATAGTGTAAAATGGAAGGCTACAATTTAAATAGATCTTCAAAACTTGGTTTAATACTATCTTGGAAATTTTCTTTAATCTTGTGAAAATCATGAGGAAGATATTTAAATAATGTGTAACTAGTATTTCTTTTTTTGTCAGGACCTAATCTAAAGAAAATCGCCTCATTTTTTTTGGACCAAAAGGTAACGGAATTGACAGTCCTTTCACA
>Ga0208879_1005065_pt1 | contig 9990 bp, 7 predicted proteins | sample Knorr_S15_td_Bot_FD_185605 | JGI IMG/M metagenome (GOLD analysis project Ga0208879, IMG submission 185605) | Marine microbial communities from Southern Atlantic Ocean transect - Knorr_S15_td_Bottom_ad_5009_LV_A (SPAdes) (version 2) | ecosystem: Environmental > Aquatic > Marine > Oceanic | place...
AGAGATCGTGGAAATCCGCGGCAGAGGGCTTATCGCCGGCGCGGTGATGAAGAACCGACCCGCCGCCGAGTACATTGCCGCTTTCAGGGAGCGAGATATTCTGGCCGCTCCCTGCGGGCCAGATATAGTGCGCTTTCTGCCGCCTCTGGTCATGGAAAAGGACCAGATCGACGAGGCCATCGACGTCTTCGACGAGATTCTGCGCCAGGGATGAGCAACCCGGTTTCGAGCCGCGCATCCGGTCAGGCCGACGACGCAGGTCGTGAAACCGGCAAGGCCTGGGGTGGTCGCTTCAGCGGTGTCGAAGCCGAGCTCATGGAGCGCTTCAACGCCTCCATCGGGGTGGACCGCAAGCTCATGGAGGTGGATATCGCCGCCAGCCTGGTCTACGCGCAGGCGTTGGAAGGCGCCGGCGTGCTCACGGGCGAGGAGCGCCTTATTATTGCCGATGGCCTGCGAAAAGTGAGAGAGGAGATGTCCGCCCCCGACTTTCCGTTTGACGCCGGGATGGAGGACATCCACATGGCTGTCGAGGAGCGCCTGACGCACCACGTCGGGGCGGTCGGCGGCAAATTGCACACCGGCCGCAGCCGCAACGACCAAGTGAGTACCGACGAGCGGCTCTACCTCCGGCAGGCGACCGCCGCGGTCACGCAGGGGATTCGGCGTCTTCAATCAGTGCTGGTCGATTCGGCCAAGCGTCACGGCGAAGTCATCCTGCCTGGATACACTCACCTGCAGCAGGCTCAGCCCATTCTGTTCGCTCACTATGCGCTATCCCTGTTCTGGATGCTGGAACGGGATCTTGGCCGCGTCAGCGACAGCTGGAGGCGGGCCGACTACCTGCCGCTCGGAGCAGGCGCCCTGGCCGGGAGCGCCTTTCCCCTGGACCGGGAGCAGATGGCGCGCGAACTCGGGTTCAGCGGTATCACCGCCAACAGTCTGGACGCGGTCAGCGACCGCGATTTTCTGCTGGAGGCGCTGGCGGCGCTCGCCATCCTCATGATGCATCTCAGTCGCTACTGCGAGGACCTCATCATCTGGTCGTCGGTCGAGTTCGGTTTCGTCGAGCTCGACGACGCTTACGCCACGGGTTCGAGTATGATGCCGCAGAAGAAGAACCCCGATTCCCTGGAGCTCGTGCGCGGCAAGACCGGTCGGGTGTACGGCAATCTCATGGGGCTGCTGACGACGATGAAGGGCGTGCCCCTCACCTACGCCAAGGATCTGCAGGAGGACAAGGAGCCGGTTTTTGATTCCTTCGACACGGTACTGGACTGCCTCGAGGTATTCGCCGCGGCATGGCAGACGATGTCGCTGCGGCCCGACCGCATGGCCGGATCGATGGCCGACTCTCTGCTGGCGACCGACCTCGCCGACTATCTCAGCCGTCGGGGCATTCCCTTTCGGCAGGCCCACCACCTCGTCGGCCGACTGGTGCGCGACACCCTCGAGGCCGGTGACCGACTCGACGAGCTGACGCTGTCCCAGCTGCAGTCGTACTCGGAGGAATTCGACAAGGATATTCTGGAGCTGCTCGAGCCCGGCCGCAGCCTGGCACTGCGGAACATCCCTGGAGGTACCGGTCCCGAAGCCGTGCGAAGCCAGCTGATGCGCGCCAGAGAGATCCTCGCGGCGGGATAGGATGCCGGTCGACACCGACATGAAGGTGGCGTCGGCGGAGCTTTACTTCCTGCCCGTCACCACGCGGGTGCCCCTGAAGTTCGGTTCCGAGACGCTCACCCAAGTCACCTGCGCGCGGGTGAAGCTGCAAGTCGAGGGGGTCACCGGCGGCATCGCCACTGGCTGGGGGGAGACGCCGCTGAGCGTCCAGTGGGTGTGGCCAACCACCATGGTTTCGCACCTGGAGCGCCACCAGGCCCTGGTCGAGTTTTGCCAACGATTGGCCCACGAGTGGGCAACCCTCGATCTGAGTGGTCATGCTCTGGAGATTGGCCACGCCTTCCAGACCCAGCGGCTGTCGTCGCTGCTGGCGGAGTTCAACCGCCAGCGCCCGCAGCCAATGCCCTGGCTGGCGGCTCTGGTGTGTTTGTCCGCCTTCGACATCGCCCTTCACGACAGCTACGGACAGCTCCACGACGTGCCGGTCTACGAGACCTATAACGGGCGTTATTTGACCGCCGATCTCGGGCACTACCTGGCGCCTGCCGTCGGTGCGGAGGTCTCTTTTTCGGGGAAGTATCCGCAGGATTTTCTGGTCCCACGCCGCGACCGACTGCCTGCCTGGCACCTCGTGGGTGGGCTCGACGCCATCGAGGCGGCCGATCTCGACGATGCCGACCCGGATGACGGACACCCGGTGCTACTGGCCGACTGGATTCGGCGTGACGGACTGACCTGTCTGAAGGTCAAGTTGCGGGGCGACGACGCGGAGTGGGATTACCACCGACTGGTCCGGGTGGGCGAGATCGGTATCGAGACCGGTGTCGTGTGGCTGACCGCGGACTTCAACTGTACTGTCCAGGAGCCGGAATACGTCAACGGCATCCTCGATCGACTGCTGGCCCAGGAGCCGCGGATCTACGGTATGATCCTCTATGTCGAGCAGCCCTTTCCCTACGACCTCGAAGCCCATCCTATCGACGTGCACAGTGTTTCGGCTCGAAAGCCGCTGTTCATGGACGAAAGCGCCCACGATTGGGAGGTGGTCCGTCTAGGTCGCGGTCTGGGTTGGACCGGCGTGGCCCTCAAGACCTGCAAGACCCAGACGGGGGCCCTGTTGAGCCTGTGCTGGGCAAAGGCCCACGGCATGGGGCTGATGGTCCAGGATCTGACCAATCCCATGCTCGCCCAGATACCGCACCTCCTGCTGGCCGCTCACGCGGGCACCATCATGGGGGTGGAGACCAACAGCATGCAGTTTTACCCGGAGGCTTCCCGTTGTGAGGAGGTGGTCCATCCGGGTCTTTACCGGCGCCGGCGCGGGGAGGTCGAGCTCTCCTCTCTCAGCGGCCCTGGTTTCGGTTACTGCCTCGAGCGTATCGAGCGGTCGTTGCCGGAGCCGGCGATCTCGCGCGGCGGCAACACCTAGGGACGGCAAGGACGGTCTGACCAGATGCCAGCAAAGCTGTCGATCAAAGAGATTCGCTTCTTCATGCGCAATGTGCGCACCCGCATGCCCTTCAAATACGGGGCCGCCACGCTCACTTCCGTACCCATCCTGCATCTGTCGCTGACCGCCGAGTACGCCGATGGCACCACGAGCCAGGGATGGGCGGCCGACATCCTGCCGCCGAAATGGTTCGACAAGGATCCCGCCAAGGACTACGCCGACAATGTCGCCGATCTCATCTGGGCGGCGCGGACAGCCGCCAGGGTCTACGGTGAGGCGGCGCGGACCTGTCGGACCGTATTCGACATCTGGGCGGACGGCTACGCGGCCACCCTCCGGGAGGGGGATGCGCGGGGGCTCAACCACCTGACCGCCGCTCACGGCAGCACCCTCGTGGAGCGGGCTCTGGTCGACACCGTAGGGGTGGCGCTCGGCAAACCCTATCACGCCACGCTCGCGGACGGCGATCTGGGTCTCGATCTGGCGGCGCTTCACGGTGAGCTCGCGGGGATGCTCCCCCGGGACGCTGTGGCCCCACAGCCGCTGGACGCAGTCGCCATCCGCCACACTGTAGGCATGGCCGATCCCATTCGCCGCGACGACATCTCACCCGCCCAGCGGCTCGACGACGGTCTGCCGCAGGCGCTGGAGGAGTATATAGCGGAGCAGGGGCTGTCCCACTTCAAAGTGAAGGTCAACGGCGACCTGGACGCTGACCTGGACAGACTGCGGGAGATCGCCGCGGTGCTGGACGCAGGCTGTCGAACCGGATACAGGATTACCCTGGACGGAAACGAGCAATACAAGGATCTCGGGGAGTTCCTCGAGCTGCTGGGGCGGGTCAGGGAAGAGCCAGCGCTGAGCCGGTTCTACGACGCCATTCTCTACATCGAGCAACCTCTGGATCGCCACTTGGCGTTGGCATCGGAGCAGGAGAAGGGGATCCGAGCCGTGGCTGCCCTAAAACCCATCATCATCGACGAATCCGATGGCGATCTGAATTCGTTCCGGGAGGCTTGGGCGTTGGGATACACGGGCGTTTCGTCCAAGAATTGTAAAGGCATCATCAAAGCTGTGGCCAACCAGGGGCTGGCGCGGGTGTTTTCCAACGATTCAGGCAAGTCCTGCTTTATCACCGGCGAGGACCTCATGAATCTGCCCGTCGTTCCCCTGCACCAGGATCTGACCCACGTGGCCGCGCTCGGCATACCCCACGTCGAGCGCAACGGCCACCACTACGTCCATGGCCTCGACCACCTGTCCGTCGACGAGCAGCAGACCTGTGCCCGCGAACATGGTGGGCTGTACCGAGCTGTCGGCTCATCCCAGGTTCTGGCCGTCAAAGCGGGGAGCATCGACATCCGGTCTCTGCGGATACCCGGGTTGGGCGTCGGGGGCGCCGTGGACGTGGCGGCGATGGTGCCGCTGGAAGAGTGGCGCTTCCAGTCCCTGTGAGTAGCTTCCAGTCCCTGTGAGTAGTTTCCAGTCCCTGTGAGTAAGTGAATATGCCAACCCTGAAGGATCAAGATATGATCGCCGCCGGTGGCGAAGCGGTTTCTCGGCTGCGCCGGATGTTGAGATTCGACACTACCAATCCACCTGGGAACGAGCTCCCCCTGGTCGAGCATCTGGCTGCCGAGCTTACCAGGGAGGGGCTCCAGCCACAGGTTATGGTTTCGGCGCCCAATCGGGCGAATTTGGTAGTGCGCCTGCGGGGAGATGGTTCCCAGCGGCCGCTTCTGCTGCTGTCTCACTTGGACGTGGTGCCCGCCGAGCCGTCTCAGTGGACTCATCCGCCTTTCGCGGCGGAGGTGGCCGACGGCCTGGTATTTGGGAGGGGGGCGGTGGACTCCAAGCTGACGACGGCGGTCCACATGCAGGTGCTGCTGGCGTGTTGGCGACTGGGAGTAACGCTGAAGCGGGATCTGGTGCTGGTGGCGGCGGCGGACGAAGAGAAGGGCGCCCGTCACGGCATGGCGTGGATGGTGGAAAACCACCCCGAGGTCTTCGATGCCGAATACGGCATAAACGAGGCCGGCGGCTTTGCCCTGCTCGTCGACGGCAAGCCGGTATACACCTGCCAGGTGGGCGAGAAGGGTGGTGCGGACGTCGATCTGATCGTCAGCGGCACGCCGGGGCACAGCTCCGTCCCCCACGGGGACAACGCCATCGTGCACCTGGGCGGTGTCCTGCGGGAACTCGAGGGCAAACTGCCGCATCGAGTTCCCGACAGCGTGCGGGCCTTCTTCGAGGGAGCGGCGGCGGCTCAGGTACAGCCGCGGACGGCCGAGCTCTTAAGGGCGGTGTTATGCGCAGAGAGTTGTGAGGCGGCGCTGCAAGAGCTGCCGATCGACCAGCCGACGCGACTCATGTTCGATGCCATGGTGCGCAACACCTGCGCCCCCACTATCCTGGAGGCCGGGGTCAAGCGCAATGTCATACCCTCGTCGGCCACCGTCCAGCTGAGTGGACGCCCGTTGCCGGGGGTGGACGAGGCAGCTTTCATGCGGGAAGTGCGCGATCTTCTGGTCAGCGGCGGAGTTGCGGCAGGCGTCGAGCTTGAACTGAGCCACTTCCGCACCGGCGTCGAGTTCGATCATCGCACACCTTTGTTTGACGCCATGGCCGGGGCGATCCGGGCGCGCGATCCCGAAGCGGTCCTCGTCCCCTATATGCAGACCGGTGGTACTGACGCTCGCATGCTGGTGGAGATGGACATGGCGATATACGGCTTCGTACCGATGCGCTACGAACAGGGCATGGATTTCTTCCAGCTCTGTCACGGCCACGACGAGCGCGTGTCTGAGGAGAACGTTCACTTTGCCGTGGCGGTCACCGGCGATGTCGTACGAATCCTGAACGGCCGGTGATTGGCCTTGCGGGGCTTCAGCTCACGCTGTCTCCGCCGCCAGATTTTCCAGGAAGGCCTCCTCGTCGAGCACTTCGATCCCAAGTTGTTGGGCCTTGACCAGCTTGGAGCCGGCTTTTTCGCCGGCCACGACGATGTCGGTCTTACCGCTGACGGTGGCGGCCACGCGGCCACCCAGTCGCCCGATGAGCTCGGCGGCTTCGTCCCGCGTATAGCGCTGCATAGATCCGGTCAGCACCACGGTCTTGTCCGTGAAGTAGGATGGTCTGGGCGCTGATGGCGGCGCGCTTGCCTCGAGCTGAAGGGCCGCGCGCTGCAGCTTTTCGATCAGGGTTTGCGCCGCCGGGGACTTGAAGAAGTCGCTTATGGATCGGGCAATGGTGGGCCCGATCTCCTCGACGGCTTCCAGCTCTTCCGGGGCCGCCTCGGCGAGTAGCTCGATGGAGGGAAAGGCCGCGGCGAGCGTTCGCGCCACGGTGGTACCCACGTGCAGGATGCCCAGGGCGAAGAGAACACGATCGAACGGGCGCTGCCGGCTGTCGTCCAGGCCGTCGAGTATATTCTGTGCCGAGCGGGCACCCAAACGCTCCAGTCCGGCCAGGGAGTCGCGATCCAGAGCGTAGAGATCTCCCACATCGTCGACCAGACCCCGGTCCACGAGCTGTCCGATGACCGCTGTTCCCAGACCTTCTACATCCATGGCGTTACGCCCGGCGAAGTGTCCCAGACGCCGTTTGAGTTGACCGGGGCAGGCCGGGTTGATGCAGCGGATAGCGGCCTCCTCGGCGTCGCGCACGAGCTTGGAGGAGCAGGCGGGGCAGGTATCGGGAAAGATGAAGGGCTCGGTACCCGGTGGGCGCTCCTCGATCACCACGCCGACGACCTTGGGAATCACATCTCCCCCTTTTTCCAGAATCACCGTGTCCCCGGGCCGGATGTCCTTGCGCCGTATCTCGTCGTCGTTGTGAAGCGTCGCCCGACGCACCGTGGATCCCGCCAGCAGCACCGGATCGAGGATGGCAACCGGTGAGACGGCGCCTGTCCTGCCCACCTGGAGACGGATTTCCCGCAGGACGGTGCGATTCTGACTGGCGCGGAACTTGTAGGCCATGGCGCCGCGGGGACTTTTCGCCGTAAAGCCCAGGCGCTGCTGCTGATCCAGGTCGTCTACCTTGATGACGACGCCGTCGATTTCGTAATCGAGATCGTCGCGCTCGCGCTTAAAGCGCGCGTAGAATTCGAACACCGCCTCCATGTCCTGGCAGTTGGCGTAGGCCGGGTTTACCGGGAAGCCGAGCTCGCGAAGCGCCAACAGGCGCTGTGTGTGCGTTGTAGCGGCAACATCGGGTCTGGCCAGCCAGTAGGCGAAGAACCGCAGATCTCGCCCGGCCACCACCCGCGGATTCTGCTGCTTGAGAGTGCCGGCGGTGGAATTGCGGGGATTGGCGAACAGCGGCAAATCTCGCTTCTCCCGGTCGTGGTTGAGAGCGGCGAACGCCGTCCTGGGCATGTAGACTTCTCCCCGGGCCTCGCAGGTGACGCCCGGTACCCGCAGGCGGAGAGGGACAGCCCGGATGGCACGGGCATTGGCGGTGATGTCGTCTCCCTGGGTACCGTTTCCCCGCGTCGCCGCCCGTACCAGACGGCTGTTTTCGTAGACCAGACTCAAGGCCACACCGTCCGTCTTCAGCTCCGCGACGTAGTTGATTTCTTCGTCGGGAAGGGCGTCGCGCACGCGCTGGTCGAACGCCAGGACGTCCTGGCGAGAGTAGCTGTTGTCAAGGCTGAGCATGGGGGTGGAATGCTGGACGCTGGGGAAGTTGGAGGTCGGCTCCCCGCCCACTCGCTGGGAGGGGGAATCGGGGTCCTTGAGCGAGGGGTGTGCTTCCTCGAGCGCGAGGAGTTCGGCCATCATGGCGTCGTACTCCGCATCCGCTACAGTCGGGTCAGCCAGCACGTGGTAGCGATAGTTGTGCTCCTCGAGGGCCTGGCTGAGTTCGGCCAGGCGCTTTCCGGTCTGTTTTGCCATGGTTTATCAGTTGTTGCGGATCAGTAGGTGGTTGGACCCAAGGGCGGCAGACGCTCGCCACCATGGGAGTGATAGGTCATTTGCCCGTCCGCATTCAGGCGCGTACATTGTTGTGCTCCCTGGTTTTAAGAATACCGCACCGCAGATCGCCCCGCTGGCTTGTAGGGGGCGAGCGACCTTCATATGGCCAATCTAAGAAAAAGCCTCTCGCCCTTTTTAGAGCTTACCAAGCCCCGCATCGTCACTATGGTGCTGGTCTCCACCGCCCTCGGCTTTTCGCTGGCGCAGGGTGGCGTGCACGATTTCGCCCTTCTTATCTGGACTCTCGTGGGTACCGCGGCGGTTGCAGGCGGCTCGGCAGCTCTCAATCACTATTTCGAGCGCGAGGTAGACGCAACCATGATGCGCACTCGCGATCGGCCCCTCCCAACCGGCCGTATCAGGCCCAGTACAGCCATGTCGTTCGGGCTTTGCCTGATACTCATTGGCCTCGGAGTTCTGGTGGTGCAGGTGAATCTGCTCACCGCCTTCCTCGCTCTGCTTACCGCCTTCCTCTACGTCGTCATCTACACGCCCTTAAAACGGGTGACCTGGCTGAATACCTCTCTCGGGTCTATCCCCGGCGCCTTGCCTCCGGTGGGCGGATGGGCCGCCGCTTCGGGGGAATTGGACGCCGGCGCCTGGGCGTTGTTCGCCATTCTCTTCGCCTGGCAGCATCCCCACTTCTATGCCATCGCCTGGATCTTCCGGCAGGACTACCAGCGCGGTGGCATGAAAATGCTGCCCACGCTGGAGACGGACGGTCGTCGCACCTGCCGCCACATTCTGGGGTTTTCCGTCCTCCTGCTGGCCGTTTCCTTGCTGCCGACGGTATTGGGCATTTCCGGTCAGCTGTATCTCGCTGGCGCCATCGCCCTGGGTCTCGGTCTTCTCGCCGCCGGCATCGCCTTGAGGCTCAGTCCCTCGGACCTCGCCGCCCGCAGACTCCTGAAAGCGTCCATCCTCTATCTCCCTCTGCTCTTCCTGCTTTCCATCGTCGATATCGGCATCTGACGCCGGCCCCTCTTAGGCGCTGGTAATCCCGTCCCGAGCACTTCACGTTTAATCCGGCGGCGCGGTCAGTCCGTCCCGCTGTGCGATCAGGTCCCGGGCACGCGCGTACTCCTGTGGAGTGTTGAGATTGGTTGAACACGAGCCCCTCTGGATCCAGGTGCTCGTACTCGCTGGGCCGCAAGACGTCGGCGTCGAGACCGTCGATGAAGCGTCGGATGCTCAGATTCGGGCCCCGCAGCGTCCGCGCGAGGCTGGCACGGCAGGAGATCGAGTACAGAGCGCACAGCGGCTCGTGCCCCGCCGCGCTTTGCGGAACCAGCGCGTCACAGGTCAGCGGCCCGTGACTGAGGAGAAACCGGAGAAACGGCGTCGTCACGAAAGGCAGGTCGCAGGCGAGCAAGAGGATCTGGGCCGATCCCGTCTGCTCGAAGGCCGCATGCAGCCCCCCCAGCGGGCCGCGGTCCGGCTCTAGGTCGCGGTAGATGGGCAGATCGAGGGTGGCGAGAAAGTCGTCGAGTGACCGCGTGTGCTGGGGTCCTGATGCTTCTGAGAGAGATGGCGGCGCCGCGATCAGCACCACCGGCGCTCCCAGCAGTCTGGCGGCGGCGATGACGCGCTCCACGACCGATGAGGAGCCGAGACGGAGCATCGGTTTGGGAGACCCCATGCGACGACTGTGTCCGCCGGCGAGAACGGCTATAGAGAGATCACTCACTCGACAACTTTGACCGCTGATTCGGCGTCGCGTCAGCTGCGTCCAGCGTCATATCCGGCGTCGCGTCAGCCGTCGCATCCGTCGCCCGGTTGCTGATGAGGGCAGCGCAATACCCGCCGCCATAGCCGTTGTCGATGTTGACGACAGAGACGCCTGAGGCGCAGGAATTCAACATGGTCAGCAGGGCGGCCAAGCCGTGAAAACTGGCGCCGTAACCCACGCTGGTGGGGACGGCGATGACGGGTGAGTCC
>Ga0208879_1005069_pt1 | contig 9984 bp, 8 predicted proteins | sample Knorr_S15_td_Bot_FD_185605 | JGI IMG/M metagenome (GOLD analysis project Ga0208879, IMG submission 185605) | Marine microbial communities from Southern Atlantic Ocean transect - Knorr_S15_td_Bottom_ad_5009_LV_A (SPAdes) (version 2) | ecosystem: Environmental > Aquatic > Marine > Oceanic | place...
CATCTTCATTACCAATTTCGGGTTCGTCGACGGTCAAAACCTCAACGAAGTCAACCGATGTTAAATCTTCACCATCGGCAAGTCGTTTACGGAGATCACTCAACTGCGCGTCGTTTGCAGTCTTGTGAATAATAGTCACCGAACGTTTCACGAAATCAGCTGAGACATATGCCTCTTCACTGATGATGCGAAGTTTTCTTTCGGTTTTCAACGCAAGACGGCTCGCTGTCACATTTGCTGTGCATGAAAAACCGTCGGAGCCAACGGGAAACACGAGGCGAGCATTGCACATGTCTTCTGCTTCACTGATCACGCTGACAGCATCTGCATAAATCTCGCTGGGCTCATTTCCCAATAACATTGTCAACAAATCAAGATCATGAATCATCATGTCAAGCACAACACCGACGTCTGTGGATCGAAAGGTCATCGGGCTGATCCGTGTCATCTCTATGAATCGCGGTCGAAGATTCTCAATCGATGCAATTGCTCGCATCACAGGGTCATATCGCACGACATGCCCGACTTGCAACACCGCGCCACCCTCTTCGGCTGCATCAGCGATTGCTAAAGCAACTTCCGCGGTTGGTGCCAGCGGCTTTTCGATCAAGCAAGCAATGCCCTTTGCGAGCAGAGGTGTTGCAACATCCAAGTGTGTGACTGTTGGCGTTGCGATGGTGACTGCATCTACACCAACTTCGATCATATCCTCGACTGTGGAAAACGCTTTTCCGCCCCACTCCTCAACAATTTCATTTCGCCGATCTTCGTCGAGGTCAACAACCCCAACAAATTCGACACCATCTAATTGTGCATAAACGCGGGCGTGATGTCGACCCATTCGACCGACACCAATCACCCCACAACGGATTTTTTCTGATTCGGCCATACGGACATTTTACTCTGGTTTTGGGAATTGAGCGCTGTCCTGGGATTGCAGCCGTCGCTCTTGATACGCCTCAAAGTCGCGAGCATGGGCAATTGCTTGGACAACTGAGGATGTCAACATCATCATTCCTGCGATTCCTCCGAGCAACAAGATAATTGAACCGCCGGAGGTAATCATCACGATGAGGGGTGACATTGAGATCGCTATCGCACCCAGCGCAATCAATGCCAGCACAGGCGCGCCCCATGCTGCTGCTTCTAGGTACTTTTTAGCGGTTGTGTCGCGAACCCAACTCGATAGTTCTGCAAGCAACAAAAAGAGAGAAATCAAGCCAACACCAGCAGTAATAATTGATGCGGTAAGACAGATGCTTACAACAATCGATAGTGGTGCATGGACAAGAACTGCAATGCAAAGCCACGAGAACGAACACCAGCGAGCAATCAATCGCAATATTCCCTTTGCTCCCAGTCCATATCGGATTGCAAGTGGGTGATTCATTGGGCTTGTCAGAAAATACACGCCAACAATCCATATCGAAGCAATGACAAAGTCTATTGAAAGTCCTAGCGACTCATTGAATTGAACATAGGGCACAAACACCCTCGCAATGATCGCTGGAAATACGAGGGTGGAGGCGAGGCAACACAACGCGAATCGTCGGATAAACGTCGGTGACATTTGAGAGAGTGGAAGATCTTCCTGTATTGAACTCCGAGACTTCGCTTGCACCTTGGGGTCTTGACCACATTCGGGACACCCTGATCCCCATGGCAACCCACGTAGATCGTACCCACACGAAACACAAGTTCGGTTGGAATCACTATTTCCTGTTGGTGGGATGGAAAACTCAGATGGAGGAATGTACGCCATCAATACCCTCTGTCTCGATCAAATTGTTCTCGCTTTTCTCGCACGCGGTCAATCCTTCCTTCGATGTCTTGATCATACTTCAACGACCACGTGGAATCCGATGCAAATTCGAACAACGCTCGTGCAAAGAGAATCACTACCCCCAGCCACGGGAACATCAGCACAATGACGTAAAACCAATAGAGAGCAGTCTGATTACCACCATCCCCAGTAGCGGTGAACTCCTTCCAAGGTGAAACAAACACGATGAATCCCAATGTAGCCATCGTCCACATCACGATGTTGCATCGTCGAGCAGCCAAATCCAGACTCAACCGCAGCGCAAGATCGTGTAGCCAAAAGACAAGACCAATCAGTCCAACCCCGCCAACTATATGCAGTGCAAATGTAGGAAAGAATGCCTTGAGACTTCCATTCAGTGTTCCTGCCTCGGTCGGTACATACAAGACAAACCACAATGTAAATCCAATTGCCCAACACCACTGTGTTGGGGGGATCCATTTTCGAATCAATCGATATATCGGAGGCATGGATGCATCAGTGCATGATGGCATCATCCCAATGACCACAAATGGCCATACCAGTGACATGCAAAACAACGAAAATCGGTACAGCCAAATCGGAATTTGGGCAAACGTCACAATCAACTGCAAAAATCCAAGTGCCAAGACAAACATTGCGCCAAGCGTCATCCAATACTTTGCGCGATGACGAAAATCTGGTACTGGTGCCAAGCCTTTGACGGCGATGTTCTTGTTGATCATCCCCAACAACACTCCATCCGCACCGTTCGAGTCAGGTCGATCCACTTGATCTGAGCCACACTCTGGGCATTTTTTGTCTTTGTGTAATCCCGTTAAGTCATACCCACAATGGATACAGTCATATCGGTGGTCAGTTCGCATCGCTCATTGCAGCAACCGTTTCATACTGCCGTTTCAACTTTATTCGATGTTCTTTTTTTTTGCACGAGGGACACTGCGTTCTTAAACATCTGCATCCCAAGAGTCTCCCCAGCCATTGTCTCTTGAGAAAGTCGCGTCCATGTTGGGTGTTGTGTCCATCGTAAATACCGTTCGGGATGCGGCATCAAGCCTAACACTAGCCCACTTACGTCGCAAATACCCATCACATCGCCGACTGAACCGTTTGGATTATCTGCCGACCCATACCTGCATGCAATTCGACCCGATTCTTCCAACTCCCGAAGGATTCCGTCATCCTTGGGAACAAACCGTCCTTCACCGTGTGCGATTGGGATCATAGAGGTCTCTTTGGTGAGCGAGATGTTCTTTGTCCAAATACACCTTGTGTTACTCGGCACATGGAATTCGACCCACTTGTCTACAAAACGTGCTGAATCATTTTGAGCCAGAGCCACCGATGGGACTGGTGAATCCTTTGACCAATCACTTCCGGGGGTTGGGCCGGGCAACAATCCAAATTGAACTGCAATTTGAAATCCGTTGCATGGTGCAATCATCGGAACACCTCGCTGGAGTGCTTCTACGAACTTTGGATACAACGCTTCGCGCATCAGATTCGCCATGATCCGCCCTGCAGCAACGGCATCGCCGTAACTGAAACCGCCAGGCAATCCAATCAGATCTGCCTGATCAATGATTGTTGGATCTTCCATCAACTCGTTGATGTGGGCATACCAAGGGGTTGCCCCCGCAAGTGCAAAACCTTCTGCAAGTTCAAGGTCGCAGTTAATGCCGGGTGCTGTGATGATCAGTGCTTTGGGCATCAGATCGCCATTCCTTGTGACCATGCTTGCTCGAGTTCTTCAATCGCCCACGAATGATCGCCTAAGGTTAGCGAATGGGTTTCATCAAATGTTCCAACGACTGTATGAGATGTCTCACCTAGAAGCGAACGCAATGCGTCGAGATCTTCTTGACGTACTTCAAGGAGATACCTCGATGGGGATTCGGCAAAACACCATGGAGCGAGTTCCATGCCTTCTTCCATGTGAAGTGCAAGTCCTAGCGATCCGCCGAATGTCATTTCTGCTGCTGCAACCAAGAAGCCGCCCTCGCTGCAATCATGTGCAGACTGCACATGTCCATTCCTAATCGCTGCGTGAATTGTTTTTGCAATCTTCGGGCCATCGTCTAAGGAGACGGCAGGCAATGTGTGGTCACACGCTGAATCGGGTTCAAGCATCAACAGATGCGAGCCCCCCATCGCGCTCGTGGTTTCACCCACAAGAACCAACACATTTCCTGCAGATTTTGCATCCATCGTCACACATGTTGCGATGTCATCCACGATTCCAAATCCTGAAATCAGCAGGGTTGGTGGGATGTAGATCGTCTCACCGCTTTTCGTCGTAAATTGATTGTTCAACGAATCTTTCCCCGAGATAAATGGGGTTCCATACGCTTTAGCAGCGTCATAACAGCCGTGAGCACAGCGAACGAGGCGTCCAAGACTATCTTTGTCTTTGGCACTCGGCCAACAAAAGTTATCCAGAATTGCAATCCGAGTTGGATCACCACCAACGCAAACGATGTTTCGCACGCACTCGTCGATGGCTGCCATTGCCATGGTGTGTGGATCGCTACACAAGCCGGTTGCAAGACCGCTGCCGATAGCGAGCCCTCGGGATGAGCCGCGTACTGGGGTAATCACCGCTGCATCGGACGGAGCATTTCCTTGTGGACCAACAAATGGTCGAACGACACTGCGACCTTGAACTTCGTGGTCATATTGCTGAACGATGCTCTGTTTAGAAGCGATGTTCGGGTGAGCAAACAATCGAGGCAACATTGATTGAATGTCAATTGCAAGATCAGATCCCTGAACAGGTTGGGCAGGTGACCACGTAGCTTCTCTGGTTGTAGACGGCAAACCATCGTGCATGAATGCCATATCCAATTCGCCAACAATAGTGTCATTGTATGTAAGGATGAGTGCACAGTCGGGGGTACCAAATTCGCCGAGATCACACATGTCGGCACCATGTCTTGAGCAGATTTCTGCAATCATTTCAACCTTGCTTGGCTCCACCGAAAGCACCATTCGCTCTTGGGCTTCGCTGATCCAAATTTCTGATGGTGTGAGTCCCGAGTATTTCAATGGTGCTTGTTCCAGATTCACCGTTGCGCCAATTTTTTCACCCATCTCACCGACGGCGCTTGAGAACCCACCAGCCCCACAGTCGGTGATGGCGCTGTATAGACAACCAGAAGCGTGGTCTCGAGCTTCTAGGATGGCATCGAGCGCTTTCTTTTCAGTGATGGGGTTGCCAATTTGCACGGCGTGTGAAAACTCGTCTGCGTGGGTATCGGTCAATTCTGCGGAGGAGAATGTTGCGCCGTGGATTCCATCTCTGCCGGTACTTCCACCAATCACAATAATTCGATCGCCAACTTGAGCATCGCCCTCGATTGCATTGATCGGCATCACGCCAACACAACCGCAGTAGACAAGTGGGTTGCCGGCATAATTGTTGTCAAACCAAACGGAACCATTCAGAGTCGGAATGCCCATCCGGTTGCCGTAATCTCGCACACCTCGAACAATTTCACTGAGCAATCGCCTTGAAGGCAAACATCCTTCTGGGGGTTTGTTGTCGAAATTCGCGACACAAAAAACATCCGTTGCAGCAATTGGTCTTGCTGCTAATCCTGTACCCATGATGTCGCGGATACAGCCACCGATTCCAGTTGCTGCGCCACCGTACGGCTCAATCGCCGTTGGATGGTTGTGGGTTTCAACCTTGAAGCAAATGGCATGATCATCGTCAAATGCAACAATCCCAGCATTATCAACAAAGACGCTTAAACACCAATCAATTCCCTCATCAATCAACTCAAACGTGGCTGCAGCCACCGTTGCCTTGAGCAGGTTGTGGATCGTCACCGATCCATCATCATGCGATTCGTGATGGGGTCGATTTTCGGAATCTGGTCCGGAATAATGGATTGTTGCCTTCAGTGTCTTGTGCACACAGTGCTCAGACCATGTTTGAGCGAGCGTCTCGAGTTCGATTTCCCTTGGTTCCCTTCCAAGGTTTTGGTAATACTTTTGAATTGTTTGCATCTCTTCTAGATCAAGAAAGAGATGACCATCTCGTGACAGTGTTTCTAACTCATCATTTGTGAGTGCGTTCATGGGAACTTCGGGAACCAACATGTCGTGATCGTGCCCATGTGGAAATTCTTCTGGGTGGTAGGGCGTACTGTGAACTTCGTGCACGACTGTGTTTGCAAAACATTTCCTTGCGAGTTCTTCGGCCGCTGACGAATTGATTCCATGAAAATCGTACCGACGTGCAGTTTGCACCTTCACGTCAATCCCAAGTAGCCGGCCGATTGCAAGTTCGACCGATTGTGCGTCTGGGTCCATCACGCCTGGAAGTGGGTGCACTTCAATCATCGTGTCCGCGTGCGGTTCTGCTGCACCGATGTTTGGTTCCTCGGTGACTGGATCACTCAATAGTTTTTCGGAAATTTGTTGAACTGCGTGGTCGTCAAGATCACCTTCAAGAAGATACACCGCAGTCGTATCGACAGCGGTTGGTAGAGACGCAAAACCCGAAGACTGTGCTTGTCGAAGCGCGGCCTCGCCGCGGGGGTCCGCGCTTCCCGAAGACGGTCGAACTTCAATGCGAATCACTGTCATATATGGTGATGGTATCAGAGTACAAAGTGTTGATACCATGTACCCGATGACTACTCCCCCCAGAGTTACATTGTTCACCGACGGCGCGTGCTTGGGAAATCCCGGTCCGGGCGGTTGGGCATATATTTTGCGAAACGGCAGCGAAGAAATTGAAAATAGCGGTGGCGAACTAGACACTACAAATCAGAGGATGGAAGTGACTGCAGTTCTTCGCGCCTTAGAGACACTCGAAGAACCTACAACAGTGAGCATCTATGCCGACAGCCAATATGTCACAAAGGGGTTGACCGAGTGGATGGATGGGTGGCTTGTCAAGGGTTGGAAAAACTCCTCAAAGAAGCCAGTCAAGAACCAAGACCTGTGGCAGCAACTTGTAATCCTTCGAGAAACACACGACATCTCTACCCATTGGGTAAAAGGTCACGCTGGACATCCCGAAAATGAGCGATGTGATGAACTGGCCTCGGCAGCAGCAGAAGCAATTTCTCGATAACAAACCTCCACATCTGTTGTACGAATGCTTGTTGTGGGGTTTCAAATGCAGTTATTGGGCAGTGGATGCGCTGTGGAGGGTTGCCTCACGCCACAGTATTGGTATCATGCTCGGCTCGCCTCAATGAAAAGCGAGAGAATCAAGAACTCGGAAGACCATATGCCAACGATTAATCAACTCGTACGAAAACCTCGGAAGACCCCAAAGGTCAAATCCAAAGTGCGCGATCTTGACAACTGCCCGCAAAAGCGAGGCGTTTGCCTTCAAGTTCGTACTGTGACGCCCAAAAAGCCGAACTCTGCACTTCGAAAGGTCGCTCGTGTTCGATTGTCAAACGGCAAGGAAGTCACTGCGTATATTGGTGGCGAAGGCCACAACCTACAAGAACACTCCATCGTCCTCGTGCGTGGTGGTCGTGTGCGTGACCTTCCCGGCGTTCGATATCACGTAGTTCGTGGTTCACTTGACACCCTAGGTGTAGATGCACGAAAGCAAGGTCGTTCCAAGTACGGAACGAAGAAGAGCAAGTAAATAAAGCAAGTAATCGCAGACTAGGGAACCTCCCCCTTTCCAGCAATGTGCAGACTGTGGTGAACAACGTCGCAACCCGCGACAGATAAGCAGAAGGAAAAACAATGGCAGGCAGAATTACAAAATCAGAACAGCAACTCAAACCAGATCCAAGGTTTGGAGACAAAGTACTTTCAAAATTTATCAACTGCATCATGAAGGACGGCAAGAAAGCTGTTGCTCTTCGTGTGATGTATGACGCACTTGATCGAATCGAGGAACGTCTAAAGAAAGAGAAGTCTGATGACAAAGACGGTCCAAAGACCTCACTTGATGTGTTTCATTTGGCTCTTGAAAATGTGCGACCAAATGTTGAAGTCCGCTCAAAGCGTGTTGGCGGTGCGAACTACCAAGTTCCAATGCCAGTAAACGCAAAACGAAGACAAAGCCTGACATTCCGGTGGATCATCACCGCATGTCGTGCTGAAAAAGGCAAGCCATTTGCGCAGTGCCTTTCCAAGGAATTGTGGGATGCATCCAAGGGTGAGGGTAAAGCGGTAACAACACGCGAGCAAACTCACCGCATGGCGGAAGCCAACAAGGCGTTCTCACACTTCGCGTTTTAATCTATGTCTATCAACGACCGCTATCATCGCCAACGAATCGTCGATGGCATCGGGAAGAGTGGTCAAGAAGCAATTGAAAACAGTAGCGTTGCAATCGTTGGTGTTGGTGCACTCGGTTGTATGTCTGCATCAATGTTGGCAAGAGCGGGTGTCGGACGTATCACCCTTATCGATCGTGATATCGTAGAAGGCACAAACTTACAACGACAAATATTGTTTGATGAAGAGGATGCAACATCGCACGCACCAAAAGCAACTGCTGCGGCAAGGCGAGTAGAAGCAATCAACAGTTCCATCAAAATCAATGCACATGTAGAAGATCTAACCGCCCTCAACGTTTCACGCTTACTGGATGACGCAGATGTCATCGTTGATGGACTCGATAATTTTCAAACTCGATATGTATTAAACGACTTCGCAGTACAGACCAAAAAGCCCTACATGTTTGCTGGCGTCATCGCCGCTGAGGGCAACGTCATGACGATTCTTCCAAAAGATCGCCGAACGCCCTGCCTTCGTTGTATTTTTCCTGATCCACCACCCGTTGGCTCCCAAGAAACGTGCGATACGGTTGGCGTGCTTGCTCCTGCAATTGGAATCGCTGCTTCATGCCAAGTCGTGGATGTGCTGAAGTACCTAACCGGAAACATCGACAAAATATCTAGCACACTGTTGACCTTTGATCTTTGGAATACCCAAAGCAATCGACTTTCTCTCGGAGAACCCATTTCGAATTGCCCATGCTGTGGAGAATCCAACTTTGAGTTTCTCGATGCCACCAAAGGAACAGATGCCGCAGCACTTTGTGGAAGAAATGCGGTGCAAATCCGAGGACATGGCGAGTTTGATCTCGACAACATCGCAACCAAACTTTCTGCGCATGGCACATTTGAGACATCGAACGGACTCGTCCACGGAACTCTAAATGAAGAACAATCTGCTGACGGAACTGCGCTTGAACTGAGATGTTTCAAAGATGGCCGCGTTATTGTCCATGGAACGGATGATGTGGGCAGAGCAAAATCAATTTGCGCAAGATATGTGGGAAATTAGAGAATCATTTTCTATACTGGGAGAGAACTATGAGTACACAAAAGCACACAACGATTGAAACGAAGCCATCAAACGCTCCATCATGCCTTGATGGCCCCGTCACATTACGAACCATTCGACGGTGGTCGAAGGAAGGCAACAAGTGGGCAATGCTCACGTGCTATGACGCAACCACAGCAAGGTGGATGGCAAGTGCTGGATTGCCAACGATGTTAGTTGGTGATACTGCTGCAGAAATGATCCTTGGGTACGACAGTACCATCCACGCCCCGTTAGATTTTCTCATCACCCTTACTGCAGCGGTAAAACGCGGCGCTCCTGATGTATTTGTCATGGGCGACATGCCCTTCATGAGTTATCAGGTCGATGAACCTTCCGCGATTGTGAATGCTGGAAAGTTTATGACTGAAGGAACAGCGGATGCTGTAAAACTAGAAGTTGATGGCAAATGGCTGCAACGGTTTGCAGCAATCTGCGATGCAGGAATTGCTGCGGTTGCCCATCTTGGTTCGCTGCCGCAACACTCCAAGCAAACTGGTGGATACACAACCGCGGGTCGTACAGCAGATGCCGCGAAAACAATTGTAGATGATGCTATTTCCTTTGAGCAGGCCGGCGCATCGATGCTTTTGCTTGAAGCGGTTCCCCAAGAGGTTTCCCATGCAGTCGTTGAAGCAACAACTATTCCAGTCATTGGTTGCGGCGCAGGTACTGCGTGCCACGGTCAAGTTGTTGTCATGCAAGACCTCGCAGGGATGACGAATTGGCAACCTGCTTTCGCAACACCTACAGCGTCACTTGGCAAGGACATCGCGAATGTCGCCAAGACTTGGATGACGAATGTCAACAACAATGATCTTGGAACTCATCCCTACGATATGAGGGAAGGCGAATCGCAACGATTCAAG
>Ga0208879_1005071_pt1 | contig 9983 bp, 9 predicted proteins | sample Knorr_S15_td_Bot_FD_185605 | JGI IMG/M metagenome (GOLD analysis project Ga0208879, IMG submission 185605) | Marine microbial communities from Southern Atlantic Ocean transect - Knorr_S15_td_Bottom_ad_5009_LV_A (SPAdes) (version 2) | ecosystem: Environmental > Aquatic > Marine > Oceanic | place...
GACCTTCTTCTTCGAGCGTGCGCTGAGCCCCGAAGTCGCATAGACTCTACAGGTCGGTCCTCCAGGTTGTCGATCCCGTCCGGTAATTGCGAAACCATCCTGCCGAACCGTAATCCAGCAGTGGAAGTTCACCAGCCCGAGAGCAAGCCGATGTCCGAATCGGGTATCCTGATTCTGTTCGCCCACCCCGCCTACCAGCGCTCTCGCGGCAACCGTTTTCTGGTCGAAGCGGTGCAGCAGTCGGATGCCTTCACCTTCCGCGATCTCTATGAGCATTACCCCGACTTCAACATAGACGTGGCGGAGGAACAGCGATTGCTTCTGGAACACGACGTCATCGTGCTCCAGCACCCGTTCTATTGGTACAGCTGTCCAGCGTTGTTGAAAGAGTGGCTGGATCTCGTGCTCGAGCACGGATTTGCCTACGGCCATGATGGTGAGGCGCTGCGCGGCAAGAGCATGCTCTCCGCGATCACCACCGGCGGCAGTGAAAGGGCTACACGCGCCAGGGCTTGGACCACCTCACCATCTGGGAGCTGCTGGCTCCTTTTCGACAGACGGCTCGGTTCTGCGGCATGGATTACCTCCCTCCCTTCGTGGTTCACGGCATGCTGGATCGGCCGACCGACGAGGAGATGCGGCGGATCGCCTCGCAGTACACCACCGTTCTTCGCGGCGTGAGCGACGGCTCGCTTCCTTGGCGCAATCTGGCGGAGGGGGCGTATCTCAATTCCGGTGAGGGCTTCGACGCATGAAAGGACCAGGCCAATGACAACACAGGAATCTCCATAACCGAAGGCTTCTTTTTTCAGGCGTTCATCTACCTGACTGCCGCAGTCATTTCGGTGCCCATCGCCAAACGAATCGGGCTCGGCTCTGTCCTCGGTTATCTGGTGGCCGGAGCTGCTATCGGGCCGTACGGCCTCGGTTTCGTGGGGGAAGAGGGGCAGGATGTCATGCACTTCGCTGAGTTCGGCGTGGTGATGATGCTGTTTCTGGTGGGGCTCGAGCTGCAGCCTTCTCTTCTCTGGCGGCTCCGCGGGCCGATTCTGGGTATGGGTGGGGCTCAGGTCGGAATCACCGTGGCAGCGGTGGCGACACTGGCGATGACACTTGGGCAATCGTGGAACACCGCGCTTGTCGTGGGCATGATCCTGGCCCTGTCCTCCACCGCGATCGTGCTGCAGAGCCTGAATGAGAAGGGTCTCATGCAGACGCAGGGCGGGCAGAGCTGTTTTTCTGTGCTGCTCTTTCAGGATATAGCCGTAATACCGATGCTGGCGGTGCTGCCGCTGCTGGCCATAGCGGGGGCGGGCGGTGGCCAGGCGCAAGAAACGGCTCATGGCAGCGGCATTTCAGCCCTGCCCGGCTGGCAGCAGGGGCTGATCGTAGTGGGATTGATCGCCGCGATCATTGTCGCGGGCCGCGTCGTCATGCGTCCCGTTTTTCGCTTTATCGCCTCGACACGACTGCGCGAGACGTTCACCGCGACCGCGCTACTGCTGGTAATCGGCATCGCTCTGGCGATGCAGATGGTCGGTCTCTCTCCGGCTTTGGGAACATTCCTGGCGGGGGTAGTGCTCGCCGAGAGTGAGTATCGACACGAGCTCGAGAGCGACATCGAGCCGTTCAAGGGACTGCTCCTGGGGTTGTTCTTCCTATCCGTGGGAGCCAGTCTCGACTTCGACCTGGTGGGCGCGGAACCGGGCATGATCGCGGGTCTGGTGGCCGGCCTCGTGGGAGTGAAGCTGGCTGTCCTCTTCGTCGTGGGCCGCCTGTTCAAGCTGTCCGGGCCGCAGAATCTCCTGTTCTCATTTTCGCTGGCCCAGGGAGGAGAGTTCGCCTTTGTCCTGTTCTCCTTTGCCACCCAGAACGGAGTACTGACGGCGGACATCGCCAATCCGCTGGTGGCCGTGGTGGCGCTGTCGATGGCAGTCACGCCGGTACTGATGATCCTCAATGACAGGTTTCTGCAGCCGAGGTTCGCCACGAGCAAGGAGGATCGCGAGGCCGATACGATTGATGAGGAGAACGCGGTGATCATCGCCGGCTTTGGGCGTTTCGGCAACGTCGTGGGCCGGCTGCTGCGCGCCAACGGCGTCAGCACGACAGTGCTCGACCTCGATCCCGATCAGATAGACACCCTGCGTCGTTTTGGCATTAAGGTGTTCTACGGCGACGCGGGTCGCATGGACCTGTTGCAGGCGGCGGGCGCGCACAAGGCGAGGCTGCTGATCCTGGCGATCGACGATCCCGAGCACGCTAATCAAATCGTCGAAAAGGTACGCCATCATTTTCCCGACCTGCACATTCTGGCGCGTTCCGAGAGCTTGGAGCACAGCTACGAGCTCATGCATTTGGGTGTGGAGGACATCTACCGCGAAACGCTGGACAGCGCCCTGGCGATGGGTGTCGATGCCCTGAGACAACTCGGTTTCCGCGGCTATCAGGCGCACCGGGCGGCGCGGATATTCCGCCGGCACGAGAACGGCAGGAGCAGGGAGCTGTTCGACCTCTGGGAGGACCGCGCCGAGTACGCCAGCCGGGTGCGCGAGCACCTGACCCAACTGGATCAGCACGCAAGCCCTGGTGTAGCCGGCAGGTGGGAGGGGATCGACCCGGCCGTGACCGACTCGGATGCCCGCGAAGAACTCCGTCTCGCGCTCTCGGTATTCGAGATGGTTGAGGTGCACGCCCCCTTCGCGATCGTCCTTGATGATGAGACTCTTCCCACTGCCTTGCGCCGACTCGAGCCCGTGGTGGAATTCGCTGGTGATGTCGGCGCCGCGGTCGTCACCGTGCACGCTGAGCTGCCTACGTCATCAAAATCGCAGAGCGCCTGGGCCAAACGCCTTGCGGCACTCGACAGCCGGGCCTCCGAGAGCGGCCTGGAAATCGGCCTGGAAGTCGTAGCTGGTTTTGAGGTGATCCGCGATTGGCAGCTGCCCAGCATTGGGGTGACGCTCGACGTCGGACACATGTACGATATGGAAGGCGGCCGATTCCTGGAGCCATTCGGCTCTATCGGCGCCGTCGTGAAAGAGATCGGCGATATCCTCCAACATCTACACGTCCACGACGTAGCTGAAGTCGACCATGTTGAGATCGGTACCGGGTGCGTGGATTTTCACGACCTGGTGGCATCTCATAAACGCTGTGGGCTACACCAAGGGGGTCTGCCTGGAGATGAATCCGAATCGCGTCGATCCCAAAGGCATCGTGCGGAGCCTGGAGTGGCTGAAGGGGAGTCCCGGCATGCTGCCAGCTGACTCTTGAGACTGCCCGACAGCGGCCACCGAAAGTTCCTCGCGCCGGTGACACTTAGCCGCGCCTGAGGTGTTGAATGATCGAGGCTAAGGTATACTTTCAACTTCCAGGCGCCTTTCTTTGCGGCGCCCGACAAACTGGAGAGGGATGAAAACGATACTCTGTACACTTGGGATACTGAGCTCGGTCGCCGCCGGATTTTGCGAGCCGGTGGATACGCAGTTCGGGTTCGATCGACCAGCCGCCATCGAGTGGATAACCGGTGAAAGGATCGAAATAGAGTGGAACGATCTGCTCGATTCGCGTTGCGCGATCGGGGCGACCTGCTTCTGGGAGGGCCAGGTGACCGTCTCCGTCGATGTCGTTGTAAATGGGGCGCGCACCGAAGATGTCGAGATCACCTTACACGGCGAGGAGTTTCAGCTTGCCGTGGCGGTGGTCGATGGATACCGGATCCAGCTGGCCTCGGTCGGTCCTTTCCCGGTGCTCGACGAAGAGACGGAGCGTTCGAGCTACGTAGCCACTGTGGTCGTATCACCGGTGACCGACACCGAGCTGCGTCACGGACTGTCCGCCCTGAACACGCAGTGGCGGCTGGAGGCTTTCGGCAAACTCGGCGAGGAAGCGGCGACGCTGACGACCGCCGAGGTTACCGTCAGCTTCGATGTTTCGGACGCCGGTACCGGCTCGATCTGGGGATTCGGTGGATGCAACGGGTTCACGGGCTCGGCGAAGGCTGCGCCGGTCGGCGCCATCGAGCTTGACGACCTTGGCTTCACCGACGCGTTCTGCGGGGCGCCGACGGGTGTGATGGAGCAGGAAGATCGCTTCTTCGCCAAACTGCCCGACGTCATCGGCTTCTCGATGGTGAGTGAGAGCAGGCTGATCATGCCGTTCACGACCCCAGACGAAGAAGACGACGACGACGAGATCGGGACCATGATCTTCGCCAGAGTCACCGCCCCTACCGCCGTCAGCTCGAAGTCGTGGGGTCAGGTGAAGGCGCGTTCGCGGGCGCGGTGAAAATACTGCCGGCCGCACTTTGTTCGCGGCCGGCCTTCTCAACCGAGTTGGCGAAGCCTGTTTTCAGGGGCGTCGAACTCCGCGCCTACGCTTTCGGCTTTCCGCCAGCTGCTTTGGCCGGATTGCCGACTGACTGCAGCAACTTTACGACCTCCGCTGCCTCCTTGCCGCCTTTTTTTGCATGCGTCATGAGGGATATCCCGTGCGGGCCCGCTTCGTCTATCACGGACGAATCGTCGGCCACAATGGCTTGCACGATGTCGAGCTTGCCCAGCATGGCGGCGGCAAACAGATCTAGACGCGCGCCTCTTTGCAGCAGATGCTCGGCGATGTCTTTGCGGCCCATGTGAGCTGCCGCCCCGAGCCCGGTCTCCCAGTCGCCTCCTCCCCAGTCCCAGCTGGCATTGGCCAGTGCCGGCTCCTTCTTAATCAGTTTCTTGACGCTGTCAAAATCGCCGTGGGCGTCGTTGACGAATTGGTGGACCAGCTCCGCGGCTACGGCAGGCTTTTTTGGTGGCACTTTTGTTCTCCTGTTGTTGTGGCGGGATTTCTCCTCCATGTTACTATAATCTGAATCACCTGAAAAATCCAAAGCAATCCTCGCGACACCAAGGGCGGCCCGCTTGCCAGGTGGGCGCCATCGACACCTCGAAAGACAGCGATAGTGGAAACTTCGTCTGGGCGCCGTCATAGCCGTCTCGTAGCCGCCTCTCCGGTGTACTACGGCTGGGTGATCCTCGCAGTCGGCTCACTTGGCGGCATCATGACCAGTCCCGGTCAGACCTACGTATTCTCCGCCTTCATCGACCACTTCATCCAGGATCTGGGTCTCAGTCGGTCGCTGGTCAGCACGCTCTACACCGTCGGTACTCTGACCGCCAGTTTCGCCCTGCCCTTTGTCGGTCGCCAGTTCGACCGCCGAGGCGCGCGTTTCATGATTACTCTGATAAGCCTGTTGCTGGGGCTGGCCTGTATATACATGGGGTTCGTCCGCAACGCGCTGATGTTGGGCATCGGTTTTTTCTTAATGCGCCAACTCGGTCAGGGCAGCTTGAGCCTGATCAGCAAGAATGTCATCAACCTCTGGTGGGTGCGTCGTCGCGGTGTGGCTATGGGCATCTCCGGCGTGTTTGCGGCCCTCCTGGGAGGTCTCTTCCCCTATCTGGTAAATTCACTGAATTCGCTTTACAGTTGGCGTATCACCTATGCGCTCCTCGGCGCGCTGGTGCTGCTGGTCATGCTTCCCGCGGGTTGGATCTTCACGCGCAACCGGCCGGAGGACCACGGACTGCTGCCCGACGGAGGCTCAACTTCCACTCGGGGCGAGGGCGCGAACAGCAATATGCCCCTCGAGTCGAATTGGACCCTGGAACAGGCGTTGCGCTGTTCGTCGTTCTGGCTGATTACAGCTGGTCTGGCGACGATGAGTATGCTCACCACCGGCCTGACCTTCCATCTGTTCAGTATCTTTGAAGACAGCGGCTTGTCGGCGTCGGCGGCGGCTTCGGTTTTCGTGCCCATCGCCATTACCGCGGCGCTGGTGCAACTGATCAGCGGCTTGCTTATCGGCCGGGTGCCCGCGCACGTGCTGCTGTCGCTGGCGCTCTTGCTGCAAGCGCTCATTCTGGTTCTGGCGCCTGCCCTCAACTCGCTGTCCACGGCTTATGGCTTCGGCGTGTGCATGGGGATGCAGGGCGGTCTGGAGATGCTGGTCGCCAGCGTCGTCTACGCCGACTACTTCGGTCGCCGCCATCTGGGCAGCATCGCCGGACTCGCGGGTACCTTGCTGGTGGCCAGCTCCGCTCTCGGTCCCATGCCCATCGGTGTCGCCCGCGATCTAATGGGGAGCTATGCTACGGTACTCACCGGCTTTGCCGCTCTTCCCTTGGCCCTGGCCCTGATCTGCCTGTTCTTCTGCAGACCGCCCGGCGCTCCCGACGGCGCTCCTCTTGGTACCAAGGCGAAAACTTCGTAATATCCCGATTCTACACCGACCGATGTACACGGCTCTTGCCGCTGGGATTCCGGCCATCAGTCTGCGCCGCGATTGGCGCCTGGAATTCGCAGCGCTGCAAACCGAGTTGCCGCGCGCGCAAGGCAACCGCCTCAACGAGGATACTCATTTGCCCAAGCTTGTTACCGTAACGGCGCTGTTTGCCGATGGCTATCACAATGCCTTCACGGACTTGATCCGCTGGAAGGGCTTTTACTACCTGAGTTTTCGGACCGCACAGCACCACAACCTGCCACCGAATGGCGATGTTGTCATCTATCGCTCAGCGGATCTCGAATCGTGGGACCTCAGCGTTCGTTTCGACACCGGAGGTGATGACCGCGATCCCAAGCTGATCGACGCCGGTGATCGGCTCGGGGTGGTTTTTGGCACGTGGATCCCGCGATGGGGAGACGGTACCCACACCATCCGCAATGCCGATTACGACCTGATCTCCCACGTGGCGACCAGCCGGGACGGATTGAGCTGGTCGACGCCGCGCCAGGTTTACGGGGTCAACTACTGGCTCTGGCGCATTCTGCCCTCCGACGGCGGCTTCTACTGTCCCGCCTACCATTTCGGGGTCCGCGACGACCGGGATCAGCGCAACGTCCATTTGCTGTTCAGCGAGGATCTCTTCGAATGGCGTCAACGAGCCATCATGAGAGTGGGGGACGGGCCCGGCGAGCCCGTGCTCTATCACCCTGAAGCGGGCGTGCTGAAGTGCGTGGTCCGCACCCTCGAGCCGGATAACCACTCGTGGATCGGATTCAGCAAGGCGCCTTACCGCGACTGGGCATGGAAGGATCTGGGGGTCATGATCCACGCGCCCGTGGTCGTGTCCCCTGAGGAAGGCAGGTGGATCGTCGCGGGACGGTCGCAGGCAGGCGATCTGCCCGCCGATGTGGGCCGCGTTGAGGATGCGGATGGGCGCGGCCACCACGTATCGATCTGGGAGATCGTCGACAATCGAGCCGTCCATCTGCTGACCCTTCCCGGCTACGGCGATTGTTCTTACTGCGGCATCGTCTACGCCGACGGCGATCTGTTGCTGAGCTACTACTCGCAGCATGAGCGCTTTCCGCTGCCTTCAGAGCGCCCCACGCCGGCCGATGTTTTCCTGGCGAGGATCCGCCTGTAGAGCCGGCGAAGGCCTCCAACTCTTCTGGCCGGCACCGTCATGGCAAGGATTACTATCCCGAGCAGCAGATCTGCCCGAGTTGGATACGGCTTGGTCGCCGCTGTCGCGGTCTGTTTAGCGCTGCTGGTGACGAGCGAGTTGGTCAGGCGATCAGCGGCGTTGAGGCTCTACCAATCCGGTCTGCGGAAAATGACGGATGGTCTGTGGGAGGAGGGGATGGCCCCTCTCGAAGAGGCGATGGCTCTTGGGCGCGAGTGGATTCCAATGCACGATGTCTATGTCATGCTGTGTCTCGCCCGTGTGAGCTCCGGAGGAGATCTGGGTATTCTGACCGAGGCCCTGGATTCCTTTCCCGACAGTCGGGAGCTCAATGTCATCTCCCTCGTGCTCCAGGAGATGGGGCCGGATTCCACCCGCGCGGTCTACGCCAGGGCAGAGCTCGAGTCCTTCAAGGGGAACTTGAATCGCCAGGAGTCCGGTCTCCTGGTGATGGCGTATCGGAGCTATGGCGTTCGGCAAGTAGCCCTGGCCGATTGGAACTCAGCCCTGAGCGCCTACCGGCGGGCATTGGAGTTCAGTCCAGCCACCGGCTATGCGGGCCGTGAAGTAATGGCGGTTTTTCTGCGGCTGATGCGCGCTTTCCTCGATATTGGGCGCGTCCAGCAGGCTCTGGAGACCTATGAGCTGATACTGGATTACGACGAGAGTGTCACCCCTGCTCGTCTGGGCCGAGATCTGCTGCAGACCATGGCAACCCTCGAGCGGGTACTCGAGTTGAGCGTTGCTGCGTCTCCTGAGCCCGCGCTGTCATATAGAGCGCAGTACCTCGCACTGAGTCGGATCTATGAGGAGACTGGACAGCGCGATCGCGCCGAGGCTGTTCGCCGTCGGGCCTACTCCTTAACCGACCATTAGAGCCACGAGCGATGCGCAGAGTGCTCATCAACGTTGCGTTAGCGGCGGCTTCTCTGCTGTTGAGCCTGGGGCTTGTCGAGTTACTCCTCCGCCTCTTCACGGTGGTGAGTTTTCAATTCGTGGCCCCTTCGTTCTTCGGAGATGACAACTGGTTCGAATTTCACCCCGACCTGCGCTACACCCTGAGGAGGGACCACACTCACATTCAGTCGCACAGGAACGACGAGTGCGGCCAGACTTCGATTGAGATCGTCACCAACGAGGCGGGGATCAGAGACCGGTTTCCCCAGGGAGGTAACGGCGCCTCCGCTCCTCGCTGTCTTTCTCGGTGACTCCTTTACCGAAGGCTACCATGTGGATGCCGATCGGACCTATCCGGCCCTGGTGCGACGGTCCCTGTCATCGTTATCGGGACACCGTTTCGAGGTCATCAACTACGGCATTCACAACTACAACGCGTCGGATTACTATCGCGCCGCGCTGCACGTGAAGGAGCAATTCGATCCCGACGTCGTCTTTGCCGGACTGTTTGTCGGCAACGACGTGATGCGCTACAACCGCGCCGTCTATCGACCGGTAGACACGGCCGGTAGACTGAGGAAATTCGTCAGGTCCTCCCTCTACCTGTACTCGTGGACGTACTACGGTCTCAAACGGATTCTCCGACCAGAGGCGGCGCCAGGCCAGAGCCCGGCGACGGAGGGCGGAAAAAGGGAGGACGTGGGAGCCTTCTATGATCGGTTTTCCGACGTCGACTGCCCTGGATCAGAACTGGAGGAATACATCCGAGATTACCAGGCGGCTCGCCAGGGGGAAAGGTCGCGGGCCCTGTACGGCAACCCGTGGAAGATGTACATCGCGGCAAAATCGAAGGTGATGGTACTGGACGATTTGAGGAAAGCGCTGGGAGATACGCAGTTGCACGTGCTGGTCATACCGGAGCGGGTCCAGGTCAGCAATGTCGAATGGCAATGGCTGGCGGCCAGTTATCCCGATGTCTATAGGCACAGGACACTGATACTGGAGAAAATCGCCCGGGAGCTGACCGAAAAAGGTATCTCGTTCACCGACCTCCGTCCGCTTCTGAGCACTGAGAGCTATCTGAGATTCGACGGCCATCTATCCGAGCGGGGGCACGCCGACGTAGCGGCGATTGTCGCCGATTTATTGGAGGCCAGGATCACCTCCTCCGGCTTTCGTGTCGATCCGAAATGACCTTCTCGACAGAAGCACTGGACCCGGCGAGCCGTGCTGCCTTGATTAGCATACGGAACAGGGGGGAGGAGCAAGACACGATAGGAAGTTGTATTGCGGCAGACCCCACAGCACTTTCGCAATGTCCCTTTGAGAGGCAGGTAATGATGGACCTTCGATCTCTACGAAAATCGCACCGGGTCCAGGAGGACTCCCAGACGAATTGGCGGCGTAGGCTGCTTTCCTTTATGTCGGGCGCCGGGCGCTTGTGAGCGGGCCAACGGTGCTGCTGATCGGACTGCTGGCGCTCCCCGCCTTTGCTCCGGCGAAGGATCTGGACGTCGATCTACTCCTGGCAGTTCAGCCACAGCGCTACGTGGCAGGACGCGCTATCCAACCGATTCAGGTGGACGGCAACCTCGAAGAGGCGGCATGGCAACAGGCCCCCTG
>Ga0208879_1005072_pt1 | contig 9982 bp, 6 predicted proteins | sample Knorr_S15_td_Bot_FD_185605 | JGI IMG/M metagenome (GOLD analysis project Ga0208879, IMG submission 185605) | Marine microbial communities from Southern Atlantic Ocean transect - Knorr_S15_td_Bottom_ad_5009_LV_A (SPAdes) (version 2) | ecosystem: Environmental > Aquatic > Marine > Oceanic | place...
TCCTGATTTTGAAAACTATACGTACTATCGATATAGATCGTCAGTACGGCGCTTTCTGAGTCGGGGATAGCCCAGTTGGTATCAGAGGACACCCGCAGATGGAGAAGGAATTCTCTGGAATTCTGCACGTTGAAGGATATAGGCATCAAAAATTCGTTTCTGACCAATTCAACGTTCAGGTCAATTGGAGTCCAGCCGGTCAATTCTACCTCTAATATTGTATCAGATGGAGTATTTACAAAAATACTCATAGTTCCATCAGCTACACCTTGCTCTTGTGGAGAAAAAATAACAACTACAATTTGACTATCGTTTGGATCTATGGAAAACGAGGTATCTGAAACCTGGAAATAAGAGTGAGAAAAATTGATATCACCTACAACAATAGCTGTATCTCCCTGGTTTTTTATTACAAGGGATTGTGATACAGATTGCCCAAAAATTACCTCATCGAAATTCAAGAATTCGGGAAATAAAAAAACCTGGGCGAAGGCAGTTTGGTTCACTGTCAGCACCATCGCTAAACTTGGTAACAGGGTTTTGCTTATTATTATTCTTTTCATTTCACTAGATTATTTCATGAGTGCATGAATTAATCACCATAAGGGCTAACATACTCCCGACTTGTCGGGATAACTCGCACGTATAGAAGAATCCGAACATTGCGTGACTAATATGAACAATCATAATTATTTTAATGCACGGGATATTTTATATCAGTGGCCGGATTAAATCTTAAAATTCCAATGATAAGGAAAACCTCTGAGCATTGATCAACCGTCCAAATTCTTGATAGCTGTAGTCAATGATCAACTTTGCCGAGCGGCTAATTCTGTGTTTTAATCCGGCCCCAAAGGTTAAGCCCTCTTCACTATCGAGCATAAAAAGATTTTTATAGCCTGTTCGTAAAAATAACCGATTATTTATGGCATATTCCATTCCCAGATTCACATACTCCGTATTATCATTGGGATGAGCAGCATCCACCGCCAAAGTCAAATGACTCGATCCGGATTTTAATACATCCAGCGCTAACCCCACCCGGAATATAAGCGGCAGTGGAAATTTATCTGTTAATAAATTGGCCGGGATGCGGTCATTACTGCCTTCTTGAGACGGAGCTAAATCATAATTGACAAAGGTACCCTTACCCAACATCTGCATCTTACCACCGAAGTTGGAAATGCTCATTCCGATTTTCAACCCGGAAAATTGGGTGATGAATAATGTTCCGATATCGATCGCAAAACCAGTGGCACTCATGTTCCAGATATTCTGTCTAATATATTTTGCATTAAAGCCAATTGAAAATCTATGGGTAAGATTTCGAGCAAAAGCGACCCCAAACGCTAAGTCACTCACACTAAATCTTTCGCCGGTACCTTCCGGTTCGTCAACCGTTCTAACCTTCATTTCGTTTGTACCGAGAGACGTAATACTAAAGCCTATGGTACCCAGACGGTCTATTAAAAAAATACCTCCCACATAATTATAATTGATATCGGCAATCCAGGTCGTGTGAATTAATACCAGTTCATTTTGTTTCAGGCGGGATATGCCTGCCGCATTCCAGTACAAAGCCGTAGCATCATCGGCAACAGCTACAAAGGCGCTCCCCATCCCTACCGCCCTGGACCCAGCTTCAATTTCTAAAAATGGCGCCGCGGTGGTACTGACCTTTGAAACATTAATAGCGAACTGACTAAAGGCAGGATTTGATAGAGTTATTATCAATAAAATATAGTTTAACCATTTGAGCCCGGAAAGATTACCACTTTTTTCAGGGAACCGATATGGATGTGTTTGATGAAAATTTCGTTCGATCATTTAACCACCGCAAACTTTCCAATGGTTTCTCCCAACCCCGGGGCGTCAATATGAAAAATATAAAGCCCGTAAGCAATATCCCTGCCCTCCTTGGTCCTTAAATCCCAGAATTCACTACCATCATTCATATCTTTGCTGTGATAAATAGTATCCACTAAATATCCGCGAACGGTATAAATACGTATAGTGCATTCTTTAGGCAGATGAATAAATTCCACCATTCTTGCTCCGCGACCCGTTGAAAAAAGGCTTTTCGGCTCCCATGTAGCAGAAACCATATAGGGATTAGGAACGACCGCAATCTGATCTAATCCGGATTTCGCTTGTTGTTTATCAATGGTGGCGGCTTGAGTAGTAAATTCGAAAATATCACCCATGATTGGATCAAGACTATCCCCATATTCTCCACGGAAAGGTTTAAAAGTATTAATCAGAAATATATCACCATCAGTAGGAAGAATTGGGTCCATTGAATCTGGGGGAGATAACAATAATCTCCAGGTTTTCACTTCGTTTCCATCTACCGTCTCCCACATATATAGGTATTCTTGGGGATCTTCGTCTGGAATTCCATTATCATTAAAATCCTTTAAAAAGAATTTGCTCCATTTTTCTTCCGTCACGTTCCACACCTTAAATTTGGCAGGTTTGTTATTACTTGAAATATCAGCCCAATCATTAAAAAAATGAATTTCATAATCAACCGGATATAGTATACTTTGCGATGTTAAGGAAATTCTGGGTATAAAGTTACTTTGGCTTGTTTCCGTCCATCCTGATTCCAATGTATCTAAGGCAATTAAATCACTCTCTACCAATATCCTCATGCCATCAAAAAGATCACCTTCTTGAGGGATATGCTCATAACGATTCAACAAAGGATCAATTAAAATGGAGTCAATAAATACATAAGGACTATTAGCGATCAACTTTAAAGGTGGATCCTCATGCATATCAAAAACTGAATAAGAGGTTGTTTGAAAAGGACCCTCATGATAAAACCTTACCTGGTAGGTACGATTTTCTTTCACGTAGGCCGGATCAATAATTTCAACCACGACTGAACCTGTTCCCGGCCCTTCAATATGATCAATTTCTGTCAATTGCGGTGGCTGGTAACCGGCTGCCGGTGCATTGGGGGTTACCGCGACCGCATTTATATCTGTGCCGATTACGTAGCCCTGGTCATCAATATTGATAATTGCGGAACTTTCGGTTGGCGGTAATCCTTCTTCACCGATACTAATGGGAGGAAGCCCCCGGTCGTAAGAAACCACAGCATAATAGTAGGTCTGACCGTTCTGAACCGTGGAATCTGTCCAGGTATGCACCAGACCTGTATCGTCACCCATATCGAACTGAACACCGTTAACATCAGCTGGATGAGTCCCTTTAACCCACCAGAGGGTATCCAGATCAAAATTAATTAAATCGCATTGGAAAATGGCTTTACGATAGGTTTTAATACCATAAGCATCGGTTATTATTTTAGGTTCAAGTAATGCCGGATCCGTACTGCGGTAGATTTTATACCCTTCGAAATCATGGGTACCCAGAAATCGATCAAAACTTTGTTCAGCTCTTCTATCCCAGTAAAGCGTCACCCGCTGGTTGCCGGGAACGGCTGTCACTTTTGGTTTGTCAGGCGGTCTGGAAAAATTATATCCGGCGTTATAGATTCCCTGGACGATTTTCTTATTTCTCATAAGATCATCACGATCTTCACCAAAAAGCAGCGCCATTGAAAATCGTTCTGTCTGACCGGCTTTCAAAAGAAATGGACCTGAAGAATACAAGGCTCCCAAATTCACCTGCCCCTCCTGCGGATCAAACTCACCGAAAGCCATAATATTCCAGATTTCTTCATCCCTCTCAAGTTCATAGTCATGAAGATTAAATATGTTAATACTAGATAAACCGATCTGATCTGACTCATCTTTATCGGTTTGATTATAATCCGGTTCGCCATCGGTGGGCCAACCATCGCCTTCTCCAAAATCGGGTCCGGTATATTGTTCATCGGTGGGTCCTACACCATCGGCGCCAAGATCATCATTTAATGATTCACCTTTATCCCAAACACCATTTCCATTCAAATCGGTAAAACTATCCCAATCCCCGTCCTCATCACCTTCCCAATGCCATTTAAAGTCACCATTGTTATAAATACCTACTGATCCAAAAACATATGCACCTCGCGGGCTGCTTCTACTTTCATCGATAAGACCATCATCATCATTATCTATACCATCTCCTGGTTTCTCATCGATAAGATTACCAAAATCATCATAAATATAAATATTGCCTTTTCCCGGGCTCTCGAGAAAGGCATAGCCAGCTACACCAACGGGTTCCCAGCCGGTATCACCTATCCCATTGCCATCCCAGGCAAATGTGATGTCTAAAAGAGGATCGAATTCACCCCAATCATCTTGGGAATCTCCGGGCCCACCAATACCGAAATCAAGATACATTCCGAACAGAGTGCTGTCGTAATCAGTTGTCCCGATATTTTTAATGTCATAGTGCCAAAAGATTACGTCCTCCGCCAAAACATGCGACCACTGAAATCCCCGCACTCCAATTCTCATACCCAATCCACCTCGGGTTGAGTCTGTGGAATCCGGATAGAAATCAAATTCTTTATCCACCGCATCGTCTATGACAAAGTATGTTTCCAAATCAGCGTTGGTAATTCCCATACCAAAATATCCGTTCCAATGCGAATCCAAGGTTTCTTTATCGTACCATTCTGGTTGGTCCGGCCAGCGCTGGGGCCACGTGCCGGGATCATTGCTCATCGCGGGTGAGTCCTGATTTAGATTTACGTATCCCGGAAGGGGCTGCCAGCCCCACACTATCCCGGTTTCGGGATCCTGATCAACATTTTCCCTGTAGTTAGCTTCCAACGGGTGAATTCTATTACCATGAATATCCACAACCGAAACAGCTACCCATGGTGCAACTGCATCAATATATGACTGCCCGCTCCCCTTGGGCCATTCGCAAGATGGCTGTTCCGGCCAAAAAGCAACTTCACCATGATTGAAGAAAATGGTCCGCACCAGATTTCCATCCATGATACCTCGTTTTTTCCAGATCGGATTACCGTATGGCTCCTGAGAGGAAACGATACTGCACATGAAAATCACAAATAAAATAAATGAGATCATTCTATTTAGTTCTGTTTTTAAAAATGTATCCATTTAAATATACCATTTTCGTTTATGTAAAACCCTACGGCATCAGCCTTCTCCACCGCCTCCCTTCCGAAACGGCTGTGTAGGAAGGGAGCAGCTTCAACTACGAAGGCTGGGCATCCGGAGCTTTCTGCGTAAGCGGGTAAATATTCGTTATACCGATTACAAACTTCATTTAAATGCATCTATTGTTCCAACCCGATATTTTGCGGACTCCGTTAGGAGTCCAATATTTATAACACATCCGATAAAAAACCATCACAACACCTTTGGTGTTGAATATATCTTTATTGTTTTATTAACCACCTTCATTTTTTATCCTATCAGACGGGGAAATTCAAAATCCAGCCGAGACCCCAATTATTACTCTCCTTGGTTCAGAATAGTAATCAGGTCTGGTCAGAAACTCATCTAAAGTATTCACGCCTCTCACACCGACCGGAGGATCAATATTATAACCAGCTCTTCCGGTGTCAGAATAAACAATCTTTTCATTTTTCCTATCGAAAATATTATATGCTTTCACATAGACAGAGTACACTGCGCCCATAATTATATACTCCTTTTGTGCTTTCATATCGAATGAATACTGGGGTGGTTTTCTTTCACTATTTTCAAAGGTTGCTCCTACATTTTCAATTTTAGGTGTATATGGAAGCCCGCTTCCCAGCCTTCCAATAAGACTCAAACCCCAATTCCCTGCTTGACTCATAGTTATATTAAAATTGAGAGTATGCGTCTGATCCCAGTCCAAGGGGACGATTTGAATCTCACTTTCTTTATTACTCTTAGCATCTTTAAAGACTTGCTTTGGATCGGAGGCATTACCCTCAGCGACTTGATACGTATAATCAACGGAAGCATAAATAGAATTTGACCTTCTTTTCTCAAGAGCTAAGGTGATACCCTTTACATTCCCATAATCACGATTTATATAACGGGCATACAAATCCTGAGTGTAAGTATTAATAATTTCCATGCCTAAAAGATGTCTGGTATCTTTGTAAAAACCGGTTATATCAATGCCAATATTTTCCGAAAGTTGTTGCTGTAAACCAATTTCATAAATAACCGTACGTTGTGGTTTCAGTTCCGCATTGCCCATCGTGGAAGATAAGCCAGGCCAAACCTCAAATTCCGAATTGTCATATAACTGCTCAAAGGTGGGTATTTGGGAAAAATGGCCATAAGAAAAATGGATAGCACCCCGATCTGAAATGGGATAAGACATTCCAATCCGTGGACTCAAGTTATGTACAGGTTTTGCATTTCGATAATTATTTTCCCATTTGTTTCCCCGGACATTAACAGTGTCGAGAATTTCACCCATTTCTATTCCATATTCATGTTCCCTCCAAATCCTGATACTTCCATCTTGGGGTGAAAGTACCATAAAATATTTTGCATTGTCGGCATCTCGAAGATCAATAGGAACTTTCGCATTTGCGTTAAAATAATCATATCGCAGGCCAATATTGACAATCATTTCTTCAAATTCCATTTTATCTTGAAGATATGCCGCTGCTTCAATTGGATAGTGACGGTAACGATTATTTGCAATGGATGCAGAACCGGCAGGAATAGGTTCAAAAGGTTTAATAACGATTCCTCCATCATTTCTCTTAGGAATTATCTCGAATTCGTGGAAATACAAATTGTGCTGCCTGAACCCCAACCCGATTTTCGCTTGATGTGAATGATTAATTTGACTGGTTAAATCCGCCTTTCCTCCAAATGAACGAGTATTCCGATAATACTGCCACATTTCAGTCCCACCTGTCTTAAATGCTTTTTGCGAAGCGTCATTTAAACGTTTCGGGTCAACATATCGAGAATCGAGAGGATCCTGATATACATACCTTTTATAATCAAAAAATGTATCGGAAAGCTTAAGAGTATAAAAGGACTTGGAACTCAAAGTGTGATTCCAAATCAACGACTGGGCATATCCATTTTTGAACTGTTGATAATCTCCATCCGGATTTAACTTGAATGAATGGGAATATTCGCGAAAATTAATCTTATTCCAGAATAAACCGTAAGAAACTTTAATGGTCGGGGAGAGCCGGTAAGTCAGTTTCCCTTCAGCGCTAATTTTAACAAGTGGATTCATGGAAACAAAGGCGCCATCACCAGACTCTTCCACATAGACATTCGGTTCTCCGGGAGTCGCACTGCCATCACCCTCACCGGCATCTCCAGTATTTGCGATGGCGTCTGCACCCACATCATCTTTTTTCACATTCCAATTCGCAAAATTGGAGGAGTCGGCAGGTATAAATCTTCTTTTCCCATAAAGCCAACCCTGGGTATTATAATACCTCCCTGTAAGAAAAAATGATAGTTTATTACCAAACAACGGGACTGGGCCATCCATACTTATTTGTACATTTGATACATTATTTACATTATCAATATTCACAAATAAATTATTATTGCGGCTAAGATAGTCCCCGGAATAAAAAGAGATATTCCCCCGTAGTCTATCACCCCCCTCCTTGGTTACGATATCAATAATTCCGGACATTGCCTGACCATACTCTGCATTGAACGTTCCGCTAATCACTTGCAGCTCCTGAATGGAATTATTTTCAATTTCAATGGCAAGCTCGCCGGAAAAAGGATCTGTTACCGAAATGCCATCAACCAAATAAGAGATTTCACTGGATCGCCCCCCCCGGATATGAATCTCACCTCCACTGCCAACAATAATTCCAGCCTGAAGCGCCAAAATATCCTCAAACTCCTCAACGGGCATTTCTGCTATTTCATCACTGCCTACAATGGAAAGTGTGGATGTAAGATCTTTTCGAATAATTTTTCGTTCTGCGGTAATTGTTACCTCCTCAAAATCCAATACAGAAGGCTGTAACTGAAAATGAAGAGTGGTGGTAACGTCGATTGATATTTTAATACCTACCGTTCGGGCGGAAGTGTATCCGATCATCATAGACTTTACCTCATAAACACCAGGTGGAATGTTTAGAATAATATATCGTCCTTCGATATCGGTTGCAGCTCCAATGGAGGTTCCTTCAATAATTATATTTGCCCCGATCAAAGGTTCTTCTGTAGAGGCATCCCGAACTATGCCAGTGATTTTCCCGGTAGTTCCAGCTAGTAGAGAAGATCCGGAAATACAAAACCATACTAGCAAAGTGTAAATTAGAACGGAAGGATAATTTTGTTTATGAAATACCTTTATTAGCCGGAAATGAAAAATATAGTTACTCGCATCTTTTATGGACATCTTTATTTCTTTCAACAATCCACTAAACTCAACCCTACACACAAAGGAACTTGGTGGGGGTTTGTATTTAGAATTGCTCTAAAGATTCAGCTAGTTACGGTTCAAGCTTTGCAATTTATTACAATCATTTGTTTAAGTTCCGCCATCGATTGCGTAAAATTTATATTCATAGGGATTAAAATACCAAGCACTTTGATTTTGCAAAGTATAATAATCAAATTCTTTTGAAATTTGTTCAGGCATATTGGTCATCCTGAAACGGTGTCGCCAATATGGGAATGAAATTTCACGTGACCAAGATGATCATGTTTAAATAGAAACCTTCGCATTGCCTCATAAATAATGTAACCGTAGAAAAGGTACATGAATATGAGCAAACAATCGAGAGAGGATTACTATAAAACCGTTGTAAGGCGGTATAGAAATTCTGATAAAAAGACAAAATCTCAAGTATTAGATGAGTTTTGTGAAGTCTGTGGATATAATCGCAAATATGCGATTCGTAAATTAAACACAAGAAAAAGAAACCATAAGCGAAAGCGACTTGGCCGGCCAAAACATTATAAAGATCCAATACTCTTGTCTGTATTGTTTGACTTGTGGGGAAAACAAAACCTGCCATGCTCAAGGCGATTAAAAGCAGCTATGCCGTTATGGTTACCATTCTATGAAGGGCAACCTCTTTCTGATGATATGGAAAATCAATTGTTAGCCGTGTCACCTGCAACGATAGACCGTCTAATGATTAAGATGAGAAAGTAGATCGGTAAACTTGGACTGGCAACCGCTAAACCTGGTACAATATTAAAATCTCACATCATTAGTTAAAACAAATCAGTGTGATGATAAGCGTCCCGGCTATTTAGAATCAGACACAGTTGTACACTGCGGTGCTTCTGTAGCAGGTTCATTTGTTTATACGGTAAATACCGTCGATATTGCTACAGAATGGACAGAACAAAGAGCATTATGAGGTAAAAGGAGATCAAGGGATACACAAGGCGTTAGTCAGCATAGAAAATGATTTACCGTTTCCCATTTTAGGCTTTGATAGTAATAACGGAACTGAGTTTTTAACTGGCATCTTTACAGACATTTTACAAACCGAAAAGCACCAGTACAATTCACACAATCAAGAACGTATAAGAAAAATGACAACGCACATATTGAAGAGAAAAACTGGAGTATCATTCGACAGTATCTTGGATATAACCGTTTTGAACCGGTGGATTTAGTGGAAGAATTAAATCAAATCTACACTTCAGAATGGCGGTTATTTATGAACTTCTTCAGACCTTCTTCAAAATTACAGAAAAAAATTAGAATCAATGGAAAAGTGAAAAAAGTGTATGATAATCCTAAAACGCCTTATCAAAGATTATTAGAATCCGACAAAATATCTGACACTGAAAAAGAAAAACTAAAATCTCAATTTGCTAAACTGAATCCATTTAAATTGTGAAGCAGTATGGTAACTAAAATCAAACAATTTATTAACAAAACTACAAGCATTTTTGAGGAAACTAAATCAACGACTTTTAACTAATTACGTTTACCTTTTATTATGAGGCGAGTGCTGGCCACTCAATTAAAATTTGCAAACTAAAAGAAAATAATTATGGCAACAGTTCGATTACAAGCAGTAAAAAAAGCTTATATAAAAGATCAACTGGTTGTTAAGAATTTTGATCTGGATATCAATGAC
>Ga0208879_1005073_pt1 | contig 9982 bp, 3 predicted proteins | sample Knorr_S15_td_Bot_FD_185605 | JGI IMG/M metagenome (GOLD analysis project Ga0208879, IMG submission 185605) | Marine microbial communities from Southern Atlantic Ocean transect - Knorr_S15_td_Bottom_ad_5009_LV_A (SPAdes) (version 2) | ecosystem: Environmental > Aquatic > Marine > Oceanic | place...
AAGCTTCTTTCTATTACTTAATAGTAAAAATCACTTAAAAATTGTAATTATAATTAAAGAAAAATTAAATTTAATTACTTTATGAATGAACTAGAAAAAATAATGGATGGCACTATAGCCATTAACTATAAAGAAAAGGTTCAAGAGATTGAGAATTATTTGATTAGTATAGCCGATGGAGAGAACGTTATCGGTAATGGTAATGAAATAATCTATCCAGAAAAACTTTGGGAATATAAACATTCGTTTGCAGAGGGTTTATATATAAGAGAGATGAAGATGCGGAAAGGTCAGTTAGGATTCTCAGCAATACATAAGCATAGTTATGGATTCTTTCTATTAACAGGAACCTTAGCTTCTTCAAAAGACGATGGGGTTGAAGAGTTCATAGCCCCTTGTTATATTATATCACCACAAGGAGCAAAAAGGATTGTTTATGCAATTGAAGACTGCACAATAGTTACGGTACATGCTAATCCCACTAATACTGAGGATTTGGATGAGTTAGCGAAAATGAATGTGGTATTTAAATGGGATGAATACGAAGAATATTTAAAAAATAAATTATGATAAATAATATAAATAATATGATGAGCCCTAACGCAAGGATGGAAAGAACTTGGGGGATGATAGTAGTAGGTGTTGTTAGTGCTGGAGTTGGTCTGTATCAAAGCAGCCAAAACCGGAAGGCGGCTGAGGAGGTTGGTGATACTGCTAGGCAAGACCGGCTAGATCAGCAAGATCTATTGGAAAAACAGAAGAAGAAATATAAAGCCATGAAGTTTACAAATCCATTTGCTAATATGGAGAATGTTTATGAAGATATAACTGTAAACCAACAACAAGCTCAGTTCCAGGCTCAGCAAGGAGCTCAGCAAAGAGCTAATATTATGAGTAATTTAAAAGGAGCTGCTGGAAGCTCTGGAGTTGCTGGATTAGCCCAAGCTATGGCGGGACAGGGACAACTTCAAACGCAAAGGATTTCAGCTTCTATAGGGGCACAAGAATCACGTAATCAAATGGCTGCAGCCAAAGGAGCAGGAGCTGTACAAATTGCAGAGCGTCAAGGAGATCAATGGGTTCAACAGTTAGAACAAAACCGCCAAGCTACTTTACTTGGAATGCAAATGGGAGAAGCTACAGGTGCTAATTTAGCCTACCAGCAATCACAAACAAACGAAATGAATGCTCAAATAGCACAACAACAAAGTACTGCTGATATGTTGGGAGTAGTTGGTCAAGCCGCTGGTCAAGTAAATTGGGGTGGAGGGGGCAGTGGGCTTCAGCCCAAAACGCAGACAGCATCCGAGACAGAGATATTTGGTAAAGGAAATACATTTCCCTTAGGATATGGAATACCAAAATAAAATGAGGAAGAAATAATAAAATAAAGAAATAAATATGGCAGCAGATAGTACATTAATAAACGCGGCATTTAAGGAAGCAGAATCTAGGTACGGGGGAGATGTTATAGACAGATCTGCCGAGTATACTAGCAATGTAGCCACAACTAGACAAGCATTAGGTTTAATCACGGGGGTAATGGATGAGATGGCAGTAGATGAGAAAGGAAGAAAAGTGGGTAGAGACCAACAACTTGGGGAGTTTGAGAAGAAGGCAAAGGATATGTGGGATAAGCTATATTCACAAAAAGAGAACCTACCCGATAAATTTATAGATGCAATTGAGAATAGTGTTAAAGAGTTACAGGAAGAGTTTGAACTTGTTAATACCTATGGTAAAGGAGATACCGCAGAGAATGAAAAAAAGAGGAGACAGATTAATGGTAATTTACAAAGACTAATTAATTCTGCTGTAAACACAAGAGGATCATATATGGCTCTCTATGATAAAATAAGAAATGTAAACGCCGAGGGAGTGTATATACAGAAGTTTGATGGTTTACTCGATATGATGGATCTACCTAACATACAAAATAATGATAATATTACCGTTGAGATTGGAGAGGATTACAAAATAAGAATTACTAATAGAAATTATATTGAGAAAAAAGAGACGTTTGGGGGGTTAATTTTAGGTACCCCAGAATTTGAACGAGTATCTTATTCAGGAGAAAGGAGCATGACAGCAAGTGAAATTGGAGATTTATTTCCGCCAATCAACCGCGAAATCGATGGCACGTGGGGGGAGGATCATGCTATTATAAAGACTAGTGGCACTAGCCATGGTACTAATGGAGTGAGGGATTTTGATGAAGACTTTCATAGGGCAGCAATTGAAGGGGATATTCGAACGAAAGAGCAACTTCAACAAGTTGTTGGGAGATCACTTACGGGGGTTGGTGGTTTATCAGTTAGAGACGAACTAATGCAAAGTGGGGATATAGCGGTCGAGGTGATTCAAAACATGTTTATTGATGAGGATGGGGAACGTATGGAAATTGGTGCAATTTTTGCAGGCTTAGATAGGTTAGGTGATAATGGTGCGGGAGATGGGCGAATTACAGAAGAAGATAGCGCGGGGTTAACTGGATACGATCTTGAGATGTGGAAGAAAAATTATAGAAATCTTATAGACGCACTAACAGATATCGACCATCCAGCCTTTAATTTAGGTACATCAAGGGCTATAGTAGTTGAGTCTTTTCTTGATAAGCGTAAACAAACTTATGATGATGCGTATAGCAAGGCTTATGAGATAAAGTTTGGGACGCCTGAACTTACCCCCACTAGAAAAGCTAATATTGCTCAGTTCCAGAAGGCTATTAGCGGAGGAGGGGTAGTTCCTGCTGGAGGGAAAACTTATTACAAACATGATCCAGCCACGGGTACTTTTGAGCTTTATGATGGGAATATCTCTAGTACAATCCCTAAATCACAGGGATATACTTGGGATCATCTTAAGCTTACCTTAGGTCAATATATGAGTAAACAACAGCTAGCTGATCTTGACAAGCTATTTGGGGAAAAATATCCCGCACAAACTCCTCCTGGAATTGCTGCCTACCAGGGGGGCAATTATATCTCGCAGGCTAATTTGCAAGAAGGAGGATCATTAGACTAATAATATAATATAATAAAACCACAACAACTCATGGGAGAAATTGAAAAATTATATGATGAAGTATATAAAGCAGGGTATTATACAAAATCATTTGAGGATTTTAAAATACAGTTTGAAGAAGATGACTATCAGAATAAAGTGTTTGCTGCTGTTAGCAAAGCTAGAATGTTTACTGGGAGTCAAAATGAGTTTCTACACAAGTATGCGGGAAAGATAATAGATCCCACTTCTCAGAATCAGGAGGAGGGGTCAGATATTATGGATTCCACATCGGTAGATACTTCTTCGGATGTATTATTAAGTGAATTAGAAGCTGGTGATTTTGTAGAAGAAGAAGAACCTACTGTTGAGGAGGCTCCTGTTTTAAAAGAATCTTTCTTTAGTGAGCCGTTAACACTAGCGATTTCTGATCCTGTCCCAGAGGTAGACCAAGCTTTGATGGAAGAGGGTGAAAAAATAATGCTTTTACAGCAATCCCAGGGAAAAGAAGCTTATAATTTTAGTAAAACGCTAGTTACTGACAACGAGTTTCTCAAGGAAGTAATAACTACAGGGGATGCGTCTAATCTTGCCATGAACGTAGAGGGAGTGGCTACTGGCAAGCGTAAAGATCGTAATCCTTTAGTTAAGGAGGCTGCTTTAAAGAGAATGATGCTCAATTTATGGCGTTATCCTAATTTATCAGAAGCAGAGATTGAAAGGCAAATAGACAAAGCAATATTAGATGCTGGAGCGGAACATACCGATCTGAAAGCAAAAGAAGTAATAGCTACCCATCAGGATTACTATGATCTAGATAATAAGGTCGATCTAAAGTATACTCACGACTATAATGATAAAATACAAAAGTCTAATTCATCAGAAACACAGATGGCTTTGCATATAGCTTGGAATGAATATAAAACTTATGCTAAATCAACCGACCCTGATCCAGTTAAATTAGCGTCCCTAAAAGAAACCGCAGACAATGCGTTATCAGCTAATGATCGTTTCTGGAAATCCTCTGAGTTCCATGTGAATGCCAATGGTCATGGCATCTCAAAAGAAATCGCTAAGGAACATGGAGGTTTTACCTTAGGAGAAGACGATATTAATAAAGGTAAAAAAGTAATTGATAAAACTTTAGATGCCCATAAAGCTCAGGGATTAACTCAAGCACAAGCTATTGAGAAAGCTTACAATGATGCAGGGGAAGAATTATTTTGGAGTGATAAAGAAGGAGCTGAGGAAATAAACATTTTTAATAGGAGAACTCAAAAGAATTTTACTTTAGCGGAATTTTCAATGGGGATGCGTTCTGGGATGTTTGAGAGAGGAAGAGGCTGGGGACCAAATATTACAGATAAGATTTTAAATAAAGCACAGGCTTGGGGGGATTCTCGTAGAAACTTATTATCTCGACAAATTGAACTTAGAAAAGTTCATTTATTTAACATCGATCCTGCTAGTACTATGGATGATCCGTTAGAAGCAGTGGTGGCCGGAGTAGATGACTGGTTTATGCATGTCAGAGCTGCTACGATGGGTGAGGAGGCTAAGTTTATGGATCCTGAATTAAAATCTGAGCAAGGTAGTCTAGAAATATTCAAAGAAATCACGGAAACTACAGACATTAGATCTACCGAAAAAATAGAAGAAGAATTAAAAACTAATGTTGCTTATGATGTGGCTATGGGGGTTGCTGAATTCGTTCCTATAATAGCTGAATTTGCAATGGCCGAGGTACTAACAGTAGGTATGGGAACAATACCGGCTGTTGCTCGTTTAGGGTATAGACTTACAAAAGCTTTTAAAATTGGGAAATCTACCTATAGTATAGCCAAACTTGAAAGGCTATCAAAGGCTAAGGCTGGTTCAAAAGCATTTAATAAATACTTAAAAGTTAGCGGAGCAAAAGAAGTAGCCACTAAATATACTAAGCTAGGTACTTTTATTATAGGTTCATTCAAGGAGGAAATAAAGATGGCAATTGTTGAACAAGACCATTACGCTCTTGGAATGGGGGTAGGTTTCTATGCTACTGGGCGTGGTTTAGGAATGCTTAAATTTACTAATCTTAATTCTGCTATAGTAGTAGGTCTAAAGAAGGGTGTAAGACATGGGACTGGTGGGGTTGTAGGTTCTGCTTTTGGAACAGAATTAAATCTTAGGGTTAAAGCTCTAATGAGTAATAAGGAGTACAAAGACTTATTAGATAAAGATTATAATCATCTTGATTTAACTAACAGGGAAACCCTTACGTCATTTTTTGTATTTTTGATAGTAGGAGGAAGAGATATTGTAAATAGAAAAGGAGGTGTTTCTTTAGGTCTCAAAAGTAAAAAGAACCTTAATAATTTAAAAAGGTCTAATTTCGAAAGAATTGTTGAGATTGAGAATACTATAAATACTAATAAATCTTTAAGTGAACAGGGTTTTGAAAAATTAAATAGTGAAATTGATGGCCTTGTTGAATTAAACAACCAAATTGGAAGCCAAGTTCGTTTAATAGAGAATCAAATATTAATTGCAACGCCTGAGGGAAAAATGAAAGTTGCTGATGAGCAAATTAGAAGTTATAATGAGGCTGCAAAAAAAGCAAATCCAAACCATAAGCCCATAAAAGTTGAATATACTATTCTTGAAGAAGGTACTGCTGCAGCTTATGATAAGGGTGTGATGAAAATAGATCTTGAAAAATGGGACCCATCCAAAACAACTCATGAAATTGGACATCATATAGTAGCTTCAAAACTATTAGGAAATCCACAAGCAGCAAGTAGACTAAAGATAAAAATAGAGAAGGGGATGGAGGAAATAAAAATGTATTCCGTCCAAAGAAACAAAAAAGGAGAATTTGTTAATGAGAATGGAGAAGTAGTTAAAACAGAAGCGGAGGCTTGGAAGAAGATGTCTACCTTATCAGAGTTTATTGAAACACGTTACGGGACAGAAGGGAGAGAGATGAAGGCAGAAGAGTATATTACTTGGAGCTTAGAGTTATTAGGGAAATCTGAATTTCGAGACCAATTAATGGGGCAAGGTTTTGCTACCAAAATGAAAGGGGTAATGCTTGACTTCGGTAAGATTAAGCCTGAGACTATGCGTGGCATGAGCGCTTATGATACTATTTTATTTTTATCTAAGATTGCTAAATCTTTAAACAATGGTAATATATCAGCAAAACAATTAAAGGCATTAGATACTCTTTTAGAGTTAAAATACGATACAGAGAAAACTGAAGTAGTAGAAGCTGTTGTAAATCATAATAATAAAAGAACAAAATCTGTTACATTAGACGAGGTTGTAAAAACCATTAGTAAAGATGGTAAAGCCAAATATAATGCTACAGTTGAACAAGGTGATAGATTTAATAATTTTATACAAGCTAAATATTTTAATAGAGGAAAAAAGAAAGCTCTTACCGAAAAGGAAGAAGCTAGATTAGCTAAGTTAAAAGAATTTGACCCGTCTGTAATACCTGAAGCTAACCGAGAAGCTGCGAAGGAAGATATTGCAAAACGAATTGCTCAACTAGAAGGGGACGTTGTAAGTACTGAAAAGTTTGCTTTAGAAATTGCGAGAGAATACGATTATCGTGGTAGTAAGAAAATCTCACCAGGGATGGGGAGGTTGTATAACTTAGCTAGTAAAATGGATTGGGTTGAAGGAATGGGGAGTAAAAAAAATGATGTAATACAGGACTTTCTAACTGATACAAAAAGGGGATTACCCGCTCTAGTAAATAGCTATGTAAGTAAGGTTGAAAGAGGGCTTGTAGATCCAGCCACTCATCCTTTAGGAAAATATATAGGGGCACAATTTGATGTGAGATATATTGAGTCTATTCAGCGTGTTATACCAAAAATAGAAAAACATACCACAAGCACAGCTGCTATGACTGAGGCCGAAATGGATAGAGCATTAAAGGATTTTGATGAAGATGGTGGCCATTTTGGTAGTGAAATTGGGGTTGAGAGAACTACTGTTGAACAGATCACGCTTGGGGAAAAACTAGGTGTTACGAAGACTGCGGCTGCTATTGCTAAAATTGTAAGGTCGGAAGAAGTAACCGCAGAACACTATAAAGATTTTGAAGCGGAAGGGACTGGAATATTGTTAAAAGAAATGGGTAATAACGCTCTCGAAAGACTCCAATGGCTTGCAGATAGATGGGAAAGTATACATGAAGAGCTCCCTCAATTTACAACTCTAACTAGAGCCGGTGGTGGTGCAGCAGAAGGGTTGTCTCTAGGTATACATAGAGGAATATTAAAGTTTGCTTATGCCGAGGACAAAAGGATTAGCAGTATAGAGGGGGATAAAACTGGGGCAGGGAATGTACAACAAGAAAAGATAGAGGTAAAGAGGGTTGAGCAATTTATGGCTCAGCTAGGGGTTAGAACAACCTTAGATGGCATTATTATACCTGGGTCTGTAAAAAGTCCTTCTAGACCAATTAAAGCTTATGCTGAGGAGATTACTAGGATGATAAAGATGCAGGAAACAGAGGTGGCTCTTAAGCAAGGTAAAACAAGTCCGGCCACTACTATTGCTTATTCTATAGAAAAATTGATTGAAAGCCAAAGACTTGGTAAATCAGAAAAACGTAAGTCTGTTGAGTTAGATATTGTTGATGGGGGACGAAGAAGAAAAGCTTCACCTGAGGAGTTTGCAAAAGACATTAGACATGCTAATGATTTCACTAATGCAATATCTGATAAGCTTAAAAAAGTACATTCAGAAGAAGAAATATATGATGCCGCTAGTGATTTACTATTAGGGGATAAGTCGTCTACTCCGCTTCATGTTGAACTATCTAAAATTTCCGCCGAAGGGATGGAAGCATGGACTAATGTATATATTAATAAAAGCATAGTGATGCAGGAGTTAATAAATGCAAAAGCAGGAACCGAAGCTCAGCCATTTGCTAACTATAGAAAAGAATTAGGAATTGAAACGATATATTCAAAAGGGGAAATTAATATAGAAATCCTTGATGCAATTACTAAGGAGATAATCCCAAAACTATCTAAAGGGTTTAGATTAGAAGACGCAAATACTTTAAGAGATATATTATATTTTAGGTATAGAGGAGCTGAAGGAGCGGAAAGTAAAGTACAGAAAGAAGCTAGAGATAAATTTAGAATTGATTTAGGGGAGGCTTTAAGTAAATTACCTCCAAGAAAAGGTGCCAAACAAATAATTTCTACAGTAACAGCTATTGATTATTTAACCGGAAATAAGACTATAAAAAATACTAAAAAGGTTTTAGAAAATGCAAAAAACTATTCCGAGCTTAAAGATGCAATAGAAGTAAAATTATATAAGTTACTTCAAATCGAAGCTAATAACCTTAAAAAGCCTTTTAAACAAAAGAATAAAGAAAAAGAAAGGAACAATAAGAGAGCAGCTATATGGGCGATTATGGAAAATATAGCTAGGTCTAGAAAAGCCGGCGGGGTAAGCTCTAGTGGGGAGGTTGTCTTTATCCCAGCAGAGGTAGCAAAACAAAAAATGGGAGTTGAACATTTAGATATTCATACGAAATATTTAACAAATATAGCTAAGTATATATTTACTGATCCCTTAGCTACTATTAAAAACACCTCTCAATTAAAAGATTTAATAGCCTCTAAAAAACTTGCGTATCTTCCTAAAGAACAAAGAGATATAATAGATGCTTTATTTGGAAAAACTGGTGAGGGGGTTACAAAAAGACTTGCTGGGTTACCTATTAGTACACTTTTAAATAGCGTTCACTTTAAAGGGGATGGTAGAAGCAAGTTCCAATTAGGAACAGAGCAAGTGAAGATGCTAGCAGAAGTTATGCCTGATTATTTGATTGGAGACTTGGCGAAAAGAATTGTTGAGACTAAACAAATGCTAAATGACTATTCTATGATAGGGCTTACTAATGCGAAGTCTATAATCGAAGCAAGAGCACAAATGGCAGCACGTGAGAAAGCAATTGCAAATTCTAAAGAAGCCGTGGGAGAAGGTAAAAAAGGTAGTACTTTTGATTTTGATGAAACAGCAGGCTATAGTAATAATGTTATAATCGCTACTAAGAAAGGTAAAACTCGTCATATAGAATCTAATGATTGGCCGATAGTAGGGGAACAATTAGTGAAAGACGGATGGAAGATGGACTTTTCTGATTTCAATAAAGTAACCGACGGTAGACCAGGTCCGCTTATGGATAAGTTAAAAAACAAAATTAAGAAATTTGGGGTAGATAATGTATTTATATTAACAGCTAGGGCTTCTCAAGCGGAAGGTGCTATACATAAATATCTGCAGTCCGAAGGAATCAACCTACCTATTGAAAATATAACTGGTCTTGGTAATAGTACTGGGAAAGCAAAGGGAGAATGGTTTATCCAAAAATACGCAGAAGGATATAGAGACATGTACTTTGTAGATGACGCTATTGGCAACGTAGAGGCTGTACGTGAAGTATTTGATAAGTTAGATATTAAAGGTAACGTAAGTTTAGTTAGGACCAGAAAAAGCGTCGAAATGGATGAGGTAGTTAACAAAATGATTGAAAGAGTTCATGGAGTTGACGTTAATGAGGAATTTTCTGCGGGTGCGGGTAGAGGTAAGGGTAAAGGCAAGGACTGGTGGTTTGGAGGACACTCTATCTCTGACTTTGAAATATTATCATCTAGACTATTTGGCAAAGGTAAAGAAGGAGATGCAGATAGAAAATTTATGGAAGAGTCTATTACTAAACCCTATTTAAGAGGTAGGCAAGCAATGCATGTCGCTAATGAGCGTATTCAAAATGAATTAGCTCAGTTACATAAAGCAAATAAAGATATTAAAAAGTCTTTAAAGCAAACTACACATAAACATTTTACAAATGAGCAAGCAGTTAGAGTTTACTTATGGGATAAAGCCGGAACTAAGATACCTGGATTAACTAAGGCCGACCAAACAAGGTTAGTTGAAATAATAAATGACAATCCTAACT
>Ga0208879_1005075_pt1 | contig 9979 bp, 9 predicted proteins | sample Knorr_S15_td_Bot_FD_185605 | JGI IMG/M metagenome (GOLD analysis project Ga0208879, IMG submission 185605) | Marine microbial communities from Southern Atlantic Ocean transect - Knorr_S15_td_Bottom_ad_5009_LV_A (SPAdes) (version 2) | ecosystem: Environmental > Aquatic > Marine > Oceanic | place...
GGGCGACAGCGAGGCGCTGCTGCTCAACTACGCCAATCCGATGGCGATGAACAGCTGGGCGGCTACCGAGTACGGCGGCGTCTCCATGGTGGGGTTGTGCCACGGGGTGCAGGGCGGGCACCACCAGATCGCCCAGGTGATCGAGCTGCTGGTCAACAAGGGGCGGAAGCCGGACAGCCGCGCCTACCGCAAGGTAAGTTACAAAGACGTAGACATCGTCGCCGCCGGCATCAATCACCAGACCTGGTATATCCAGGTGCGCTACGACGGGGAGGACTGGACCGGGCGTCTGCTGGCCGGCTTCGAGAAGCACCCGGTGTACAGTCGCACCGAGAAGATCCGCATCGACATCCTGCGGAGGTTCGGCTACTACACGACCGAGTCCAATGGCCACGTCTCCGAGTACGTGCCCTGGTACCGCAAACGCCCGGGCGAGATCCGCCGGTGGATAGAGCTGGAATCTTCCTGGATACACGGGGAGACCGGCGGTTACCTGCGGGTGTGCACCGAGGGGCGCAACTGGTTCCATACCGATTTTCCCAACTGGATGAAGGCCGATCCGCCGGTTTTCAGCTACGAGACGCGCTCGCAGGAGCACGGCAGCTGGATCATCGAGGCGCTGGAGACGGGGCGCGTCTACCGAGGTCACTTCAACGTGCGCAACGACGGCTGCATCACCAACCTGCCGGACGACGCCATCGTCGAGGTCCCGGGATATGTCGACGGCAACGGCATCAACATCCCGCAGGTGGGAGACCTGCCGCTGGCGTGCGCGGTAATCTGTCGTAATTCGATCGGCGTGCAGGAGCTGGCGGTGGAGGCGGCCGTGACGGGAGACGTGGGACTGCTCAAGCAGGCGATGATGCTGGACCCGCTGGTGGGTGCGGTCTGCGACCCGAACGAGATCTCGCAGATGACCGACGAGATGCTGGTCGCTCAGGGACGGTGGCTGCCGCAGTATAAACGGGAGATCCCCAAGGCGAAAAAACGGCTGGCTTCGGAGAGACGGCTGGGTACGCGCAAGACGAAGGGAGCCGCCCGCCTGAAGACGAAGACCGTTGCCCAGATGAAGAGGGACCGCACGGCTGCCCGGAAGATGGCCGGCGCCGCCGACAAGGGAAATCTGCTGGGAAAGGCGAAGGCGAAGTAGGCGACCCCAAGTCAGCCTGCCGCGGTGGCTGGCAGCTCCGGCGTGAACTGGAATTCCGGCTCGGCCTTCTGTCGATGCTGGATCGCGGCGATTTCGCGCCAGGTAGACAGGAGACCGTCGGGGCAGTGAGGGAGGTCGTGGCGGATGGCGCGGTGCAACGCCCCGAGACGGTAGCAGGGGACCGCGGCGTACATGTGGTGCTCGATGTGAAAATTCATGTGCCAGTACAGGAAGCGCACCAGCGGATTGAGCAGGAAGGTGCGGCTGTTGAGGCGAAAGTCGGGGACTTCGTCATTGAGGCCGATGTGCTGGCTGCTGTTGCACAGCAGAAACAGCCAGTTGCCATAGAACGAGCCCATGGTGACGAGAACAATCAGCTGCCACCAGCCGAGGTAGAGGGAGCTGGCGACGAGCGTTGCGTGGAGGAAGAGCTGGATGCGGTCCCAGCGGAACAGGCGCCGGCGACCATCGGTGTTCTCGAGCGGGAACAGGATCGACTCCCAGCCAGGGGCCAGGCGGCCGAAGACACCGCGGCGGATAGTGCCCTTCCAGCGTTGGTACATACCCATGGGGTTCACCAAAGCGGCCTTGAGATAGCCTCTCAAGGTGATGAACACCGGCAGGACGACCTCGCCGTCCTCGGGCACATGGAGGGCGTATTTGTGGTGCTCGGAGTGGCTGGCCCAGAAGTGTACGGGGTTGTACCAGCCAAGGAAGCTGAGCACGTGGAGGAAGAAGACGTTGAGCCAATGGGTGCGAAACACCGAGCTGTGGCAAAGCTCGTGGAAGCCGTTGATAATGAAGGCGTAGCAGGTGCCGTGCACGAATAGTCCCAGGGCGAACCACGGCCACGACAGCTGCACCGAGGCATACCAGGCGGCGGCGCCCGTAGCTGTGAGGACGCCGAGGAAACCGAGGGTCTGCACCAGACCCAGCGCGTCGTTACGGCGGTTCAGCGCCGCGAGGACGCCGCGATCGAGGCGGGTGCGGTACCAGCGTATTCTCCGTTTTTCCTGCTCTTCCATGTCGCGCTCTCTTCTATAAGTAGGTCGCCAAAGCGAGTAGCGGCCGAGTATTACAGCGGGCCTACCGTCTGGACTAAGTCCATTCAGGCATCAGTGAGCTTACCCGCCCAATAGTCTTCGAGTAGCTCGAGGTGGAATGGCGCCACTCTCTTTCCCTGCAGGACGCCGCCGACCTGGATCTCGTCCCGGCCAACCAGGGCGAACTTCTGTCCCTCGCGCAGCCGGGCATTTTCGAGCTCATCGTGCAGGCGGTAGGTGTGAACGTGTGACCTGATGAGGAGCGGACTGACCACTTGTTTGACCCAGCGCAGTCCGGTGGGCGGCAGAGTCACGCCCAGTTCCTCCTGGACTTCACGGACGATCGTCTCCCCCGGTGCTTCTCCGGGCCTCATGCCGCCACCAAAGACCCCCCAACAGTCGGCATCGTTGACGTTGGGCTTGGCATCTCTGAGCTGCAGAGCGATACGTTCCCGGTTGTCCACCATGAGCACACAGGCGCCCAGTCGGATCGCGGGAGCAACCATCCTGACGAAATCGTGGACGCCTCCGTTGGTTCGCTGTCGAAACTCTTCAATGGGTCTGAATCGGAGCCGTCTGTAGACGTTGATAGCTCTCAAATTGAACTGCGCCACTTCGACGATGTACTGTTCCAATCCGAATCGCTGCCGGCCATACTCCAGGCCAGCAGCAACGAAGGCGGTACCGCTTTCAGAGAAGGCGTCGGCCATCTTGCTGCTGACGGCGAGCGTGCCATGCGAGAACGGCACATCTACGACAGCGTTGACGCGGCCCTGGAAGTGCTGGAATTCGTCGTAGGGATCATCTTTGGAGACATCGGGGCGATAGACGATGTTTTGTCCCTCCCAGAACATCAACACATTGCTGGCGACGGCGCCTTCGGTGCGGCGCCACTCCCCCGACGGCGCCATGCTGTGCGTGATGACCGTTGCCGGCGACGTTCCGGTATATCGATGACGTTGACGCCGAGATGCATCAGCGGGATCTCGAGCGCCTGCAGGCTGAGGTAAATGGCCTGGAGCAGACGCTCAGTGTCCTCGCTGGTCTCCATGCGCCAGATCGCCTGACGGACGCGCTCGCCGGCCAACTGACGCTCGACGCCGGATAGATCGACGCCTGCCGTTTTTTTGCGCTCGGCCTCCAGCTCTTCGATGAGCTGTTTCCTGGTCTTGCTCTCATCCTTCATTAGCATCACCGGCGTCGGATTCCGACGGATATCTTGACCCGATCACCTTTTGGATTTCCTGGCTGATGCGATCCAGGGAAAACGGCTTGATCACCATGGCCTGTACTCCGTGCTGAACCAGCTGGTCGCCAACTGTTGCGGTGACCGAGCCTGAAATCACGATGGAGGGTATGGCAAAGCCGCGTTTCTTCATGGCTTTGAGAACATCGAGACCGCTCCCACCCGGCATGTCGATATCCAGCAGGACCAGCTGGATCGATTCTCTCCCAAGAAGTCGCAAAGCTTCATGTTCTCACGTGTTCTTCATCATCCACGACCAGAATACTCAGCGAATCGTCGGTACTGCTCTCATCCCGGTCGACAAGAGGTCATCCCTGCTGCCGGCTGTCAACTCCTCTATCATTACTTTGAGTTCACTGAGAATGGTCTCTATATCTGAAACCCTCTCCTTCACCTCTCGCAGTTCGGTGAGTATCTCTTGCTGAACTTGATTGGAATCGCTCATGCGTGCGCCTCCATCCGTTCGCCTCTAACCGTTCACCTCTAACCGTTCACCTCATCTGGGTGGTCGCGGTGTCGCAAGGCCCCAGATTGGGGCACCGGCACACCGAGGTTATCCGCCAGATCGGTCAGTGCTTTCCAGTTGCCTGCATCGAGGGGAACGCCATCCCGTCGGCGGGTCTCCAGCATTTTCCGCTCCGGGTCTCCGGGCAAAGTGACCCCGGAAACACCATCGATGAGGGGGACGCCGCGCACGTATTGTTCTACTTGGGCCACTTCATCGGACAGATGCGAGAGCCCGGCGAAGAGGGCGGGATCAGTGACGATGAAGACGACGGCGTTGCCCAGCGGTGGGGGTGGGTCCGGATAGGCGCAACGGCCGCCGGACAGGCCGCCGCACAGGAGTTCGATGGCGAAGGAGAGGCCGAAGCCTTTGTAGGCCTGGTCTCCGCCCATCGGCAGGATCGTTCCTGGAGGATCCCCGTATAGCTGATTGGGGTCGGTCGTGGGATTGCCCTCGGGGTCGAGGATCCACCCAGGAGGGACTTCTTCGCCGGCGATCCGCTTGACGCGGACTTTGCCCTCGGCGGTGGCACTGGTGCCGAAATCGAGGATAAACGGTCCGTCTTTGCCACCGGGGACACCGATACACAGCGGGTTGGTCCCGAGACGAGGTCGCTTGCCGCCCACCGGAGCCACACGTTGGGCGGCGCCGTTGGTGTTGGCGAAGATCAGGGATCCCATCCCCGCAGCGGCGGCCATTTCGGCATATTCGCCCAATCGACCGATGTGCGCCGTGCGGCGAAGGGTACCGGAGACGATGCCCGACGTCCGAGCCTTCTCAATCAATCGGACCATCAGATCGCGCGAGAGCACCTGACCGAAGCCCCAACCACCGTCGCAGACGAGCACACCGGGTAAATCCTTTTCTACCTGCAACTCCGATTCCGGCTTGAGCGCTCCGGCCTCGAGGCGATCCAGGTAGAAGGGGATGCGCATTACCCCGTGGGAATCATGACCGCGCAGATTCGCCTGCACGAGGCTGTCGGCGACGATCTCCGCCTGTCGCTGGCCGGATCCCCCGGCGGCCAGCAGCGCTTTGGCAAATTGGTAGAGCTCTTCTTCGGAGAGGACGGTCATTTTTTGTTGCTGGCCCAGTAATCGGCCATCACCTGCTCGGTGCGTCGCAACAGCAGCTCGTCCTTTTCGCTGCGCACCGCGGTGGGGTCCTGCCCGGTCCAGTCGTAGTAGCCCTTTCCCGATTCCAGGCCGGTTTCGCCGCGCGCCACCATCGCTTGCAGATAGGCCAGCGGCTCTTCCCATCCCCCCAGGTTTTTCCACAGGTGCTCGGCGACCGAGACGTGCATCTTGAGGCCGTGGATGTCGCGCTGTTTGAGCGGGCCCGCTGTCGTGAAACGGGGGGCCAGACCCAGCTCCACGGCCTTGTCGATGGACTCGGCGTCGGCCACGCCGGTAACCAGCAGGTGGACGGCCTCTCGAATGATGGCGTGCTGCAGGCGGTTGACCAGGAAGCCGGGGCCATCCTTGTTGACGCGCAGGGTAACCCGGTCCAGCCGTTCCCAGATTTCACAGGCTCGGTCCATGGTTGCGTCCGAGGTCTTGTCGCCTCTGATGACCTCCAGTACCGGGACGATGTGGGCAGGCTGGAAAAAGTGAGAGCCGGCGATGCGATCCTGGTGCACCATGCGCTCACCCAGAACGGTAATCGGCAGACCGGACGTATTGCTGGCCAGAACGGTATCGCGCGGCGCGGCGGCATCCATGCGCCGAAAGACTTCCTGCTTGCCCTCGAGGTTTTCCGAGATGGACTCGACGACGAACTCGGCGGAACTGACCGCATCCTCCAGGTCGGTCGTCGGGCGGATGCGCGCCAACACCGCCTCGGGGGTCTCGCCGCGCAATTGCTGGTGGCGATGCAGATCGCCGACGTATCGTCGGATGTTCTCCATGGCGCGGTCCAGGGTCTCCTGCGTACGGCTCACCAACAGGGTTTCTCTACTGCCCTGGGCAAGGACCAGGGTGATCTGACTACCCATCAGGCCGCCGCCGATGACGACGGTGCGGTCGAGGAAGAGGTCGGGTTGCATCTGGTGGATATGTCCTTTCTACGCGTGGGTCAGGTGTTGACGATCTCTTAATAAGCGGCCGCACTCTCGGCTGAACGCGAGATCCAGTGGAGTGATCGGGAGTCTGCCCACAAGACGGGGTGTACGAGATCGTTTAGGAGGACTTTTTACAATAGAAGTCAGGTGTTTACCGTGTCTTTATCATCGCCTTGAGCGACTCTTGGGCCGCCTGCAGCGTCTGGTCTACGTCCTCATCCGTGTGCACCAGGGAGAGGTACAGTTTTCCCGCCGGAGCTACGAAGACTCCGCGGCGGATCATCTCGATTCCAAAGTTGCGGGCAGCTGCGGCATCGGCCTGCAGCGCATCGACGTGGTTGCGGATCTGCGCCCCGGTGAAAACAGGCTGCAAGACCGGTCCCTCGCCAATCACCTGAAGGGGAATGTCCAGATCTCTGGCTATCCCTTCGAGGCCGTTTCTGAGGCGATCGGAAACTTCAAAGAGTCGCGGGTAGACTCCCTCCTTCTGCAGCTCGTCCAGAGTGACCAGACCCGCCGCGCAGCCCACCGGATTGCCGTTCATGGTGCCGCTGGCAAAGACGTAGTCGGAAGTGGTGGCCTTGCGCCGCGGATCCGCCCACGCCATCACATCCTCCCGGCCGCAGACGGCGGCGAGCGGATAGCCGCCGCTGATGGTCTTGCCGTAGACGGCGAGGTCGGCGACGACGCCATAACGCTCCTGGGCCCCTCCCCAGGCGATGCGGAAACCGGTGACAATTTCGTCGAAGATCAGCAGTACATCGTGGGCCCGAGTCGCCTCGCGCAAGGTCTCGAGGAAGCCGGGCTCGGGAGGAGTGGCCCGCTGCAGGGGCTCGACGATGACCGCGGCCAGCTCCCCGGCGTGCGTCTCGATGGTCCGAGCGGCCATCTCGGGGTCGTTGAACGGGGTGACCAGCACAGACCGCGAGGTCGCGGCGGGAATTCCCCTGGTGTCTGGGGTGGGTAGCGGGTAGTCGGCAGCGCGGGACGGGGCGGCGCTCTGCATGGCATAGTCGTGCGCCCCATGCCAGCCCCCCTCGAACTTGAGCACCTTCTCGCGGCCGGTAAAGGCTCGAGCCAGCCGCAGAGCGGTAAACGTCCCCTCTGTTCCGGAGGAGCCAAAGCGGAGCAAGCCGCCGCAGGGAGAGGCCTCAACGACGCGCTGGGCCAGCCGCACGGCAGGCTCGTTGAGTCCGTAAAATGTGGAGCCAAGCCCCACCTGTTCGCGCACCGCGGCGACGATGGCCGGGTGGGCGTGGCCCAGGATCAGCGGGCCGGAGCCGAGGACGTAATCGATGTATTCTCTGCCGGTTACATCGAAGATGCGGCTGCCTTCACCGCGCTGAAAGACGGTGGCGACTTCGTCGGGCAGGCGGAACATACCCAGGCAGCCCCCAACGAGGTAGCGATTGGCTAGATCGAGCAGGTTTTCCATGGCCAAAGAGTCGGGAAACCGTGGAGTGAACACAAGTGAGAGGCCTGGTACTTGGCGCGTACCGGCGTCGTCTGCAAAGTGTACGGCAACCTGTGCGACTCAGGCGACTCAAGCCCACTCGATTACCACTGGCGCACCTAACCTATGCTGCCTATCTTCACTGCTTACCTGCGCCAACCCGCAAGGGGGTCTTTCGGATCTCCAGGCAGGAGGCTGGCGTCGTCTCCTCAGGGGTAGCTCCCCAAATCGCAAAGGGCAGCTCCATGCACAAGATCCTTCTGGTCTATCCGAAAAACCCGGTGACGTTCTGGAGTTTTGATGAGTCTCTTGCCATGGTCGGCAAGAAATCGGTCTATCCGCCGCTGGGGCTGCTGACAATCGCCGGAATGCTTCCCGACAGCTGGGAGCTGAAGGTCGTCGATGTCAACATCACCCCGCTCGAGGACGCCGATATCGCCTGGGCCGACGCGGTCCTCACTTCCTCCATGATTATCCATTGGCCGTCGCTGGAGGAGATCATCGCCAGTTGCAACGACATCGGGATACCGGTACTGTGCGGCGGGCCGCTGCCGACGCAATACTGGAAGGAGATCGCGGGCCGAGCGGTCTTCTACCTGGGCGAGGCCGAGAACGGCTTCGTCGATCTAGTGGAGGAGATGATCCTTCAGGGCCCCGAGTGTCCCAGCTCATCGGTGGATCATCGGGGTAGTTTCAAGTCGCTGGACGAGACGCCCCTGCCGCGGTGGGACCTGGTCGACTGCGAAGATTACCTCGCCATGGTGGTCCAGATGACCCGGGGGTGCCCCGAGCACTGCACGTTCTGCAACATTCCCGCCCTATACGGCAAGACGACGCGGTTGAAAGAGTCCAACCGTACCGTGCGCGAGCTCGATATGCTCTACGAGAAAGGCTGGCGCGGGGGGGTGATGGTGGTGGATGACAATTTCATCGGCAACAGCGATTCGATCCGCGCCACGCTGAACGATGAGATCATTCCCTGGCAGAAGGAGCGCGGTTTCCCCTTCCAGTTCCACACCCAGGTGAGCGTCCGTCTCAGCGACGACGAGCCGTTGATGGAGGCGATGTTTAGCGCCGGGTTCTTCAAGGTCTTCTGCGGCATCGAGTCCCCGTCCAGTGAGAGCCTCAAGTTCATGGGCGCCCAGAAGAACCTGCAGGGGGATATGACTCTCTTGGAAAAGGTGCTAAAAATCCAGGATTTCGGTTTCGAGGTGCAGGCGGGATTCATCATCGGTCTCGACGCCGATCCGGACGACATCGCCGATCTCATGATCGATTTTATCCAGGATGCAAACATCCCGATTGCGATGGTCGGCATTCTGGGCGTCGTCCCCGACACCCCCGACTTCAAGCGTTTCAAGCGTTCGGGAAGGCTGGTGGAGAACATCCGCTACACCGGTGACACCGGCATTTTCAGCCGCACCCTCAGCTACGTACCCACTATAGATCCCGATGAGCTCTTCGCCCGCCATCGCAAGGTGGTGGAGACTATCTACAGTCCGAAGAAATACTTCGAGCGCTGTCACGCCGTGCTGAGTAGAAAGGGCCGACCCGCGGTGGGGAAGGACAGCTCAATCGGCGTCTGGCACGTCAAAGCCTTCGCCTCTTCGATCTGGAATCAGGGGTTCCGGAGTTCCTACAAGGGCGAGTACTGGCGTCTGCTGGCCGCGGGTCTGAAGCGTCCCAAGCGCTTCCAGCAGGCAGTGCACATGGCCGTTGCCGGCCACCATCTGATCACCGCTACGGAGCGGGCCCTCCAGGCAGACGATGTGCGGTCCTTCCTCGATCAGGCGCTCGAACGCTTTGAGGAATACTGCAAGGGAGCCCTCGATGCCTTTCAGACGGAACTGGGCAGCCGGACGGCCCGGTTTGACGGTTTGGTTCACAAGCGTCTCCGCGGCCTTCGCGACGATCTGGATGCGATGCATCGCAGCGCCGCCGTGCTTATGGAGGTAGCGGACGAGACCTGTTCGCGGTACATGGATGACTTCGAGAGCCACCTCCAGGAGCCGCTGGCACGACTCAGGCGAGGGGTCGATCAGCTACTGTCGACCCACTCGAGATCCATGGGCTAGTGCCTGTCGCAGTTATACCTTGCCGTTCGGAGTCCGGGCGCCCCGTCCCGCGTATCAGGCAAGTTACTTCTGCGACACAACGCCAGCAAACCAGGTCGGACTTGCCGTTGGCGCAGGGCTGCCAACGGCAAGTGACCAGAAGCTGTGACTGGAGTCGGCGTGTTCTGGGCTCGTGTGTTAGCCGGCGCAGTCCGTCGTCACGCAGATGATTTCTCGTCGTCGAAAATCAAGCTTGTCAGCACGACTGCTTTCAGTCGCTAAAGAACTCGCCTCACGACTTCCTCGGCAGGCCTTCCCTTGGATGAGGGGCTGCCTTCCCTGGGCGGCGCCAGGATTGCCATCTGGCCGTTGCGGGGTCTGAGTCTATTTCGACTGTAGCGGACGGGAGATCAGCCTACCCCAGAGATCGCTGTAGGGGTGAACGTCATATCCGTGATTTCGCCGTCGA
>Ga0208879_1005076_pt1 | contig 9978 bp, 7 predicted proteins | sample Knorr_S15_td_Bot_FD_185605 | JGI IMG/M metagenome (GOLD analysis project Ga0208879, IMG submission 185605) | Marine microbial communities from Southern Atlantic Ocean transect - Knorr_S15_td_Bottom_ad_5009_LV_A (SPAdes) (version 2) | ecosystem: Environmental > Aquatic > Marine > Oceanic | place...
TGGACTCGGTCGACGAAATTCGTCTCAAGATACTCTCGGTATTGAGTTGAACTGGTCCCCTGCCTTGCCGCCAACAACAGCCTGAGTTTGACTCGGGCTTTTTATTTTTGGGCACAAAATCAAACACTGGATTGTATGACTGGTGACAAAAAATGGCAGTTGCACTTTGGAATTGCGTGTTCGACATCCCCACGTTTTTTAAACGACGGGTTCATTAGTTCTCGAGTTCCGCGAAGCGATTCATAAGTTGTTGCGGGTCAATTAATCTAAGCTTTACAAATCCTTTGTAGATTTCACGGCTTGCGGAACTTTTTCTCACGCAAAAGAACCGCAACAATAGTCACCTTTTCTTAAAGTTTTCGAATCAAGTAGCGAAATATAACGGTAACACCATGCATTAGTGGGTATTGTGTATGGGCTGGTAAAAAAGAATTTTTTATTTGATCAGTTTTGTATCCAGTTCGCTGTAAGCCAGATAATTTATGTGATATGTTGCCGGCAAGCAGTAGGTGCAATTGTTAAACTTAAGCGGTTACGATTCACAACTTAGGAGAGAAATGAGCATGGCTAAAGTTAAACGAAAAAGGAAAGCAACTGCCAGGAAAAAGCCGGTGGTTGTCGAAGTTAGCAGCCCGGCCTTGATGAAAGCAAATAAAGTGGTAGTCAAGATACAAAAGCAAGCAGACGATGCAGCCAAAAAAGCGGCAACAGCTGCTCGTAAAAAAGCGGCAGCTGTGAAGAGAGCTGCAGGCAAGGGTAAGACGGCGGCGAAAAAGAGAGCCGCAGGGGCCGCTCGAAATGCATCGCGTAAGGCATCGGCGAGAGCGGCAGCGCTCATGGCCAGACTGAGAATGGCGAAAGCCAGAGCACGGGCCGCTGAGGCTGTTGCGAAGGCGAAGGCCAGGAAAGCAGCGGAAGCTGCAAAGGCAGAGGCCGACCTGAACAAAGCCCTCAAGGCGTTCAGTGCCAAGTGGAAGAAGAAGAAGGCCAAAGCCGCTGCGGCCAATGTCGCCAGGAAGGCGCGTAAGGACGCGGCGAAAGCCAGGGTAGCCGCGAAGAAAGCCGCTCGCAAGGAGAAGGCTGGGGCCAAGAAAGCCGCAGCGAAGGCCAAGGCAGCGGCGCGTAAACCCGCACGGAAAACAGCGAAGAAGAAGGTAGCCAAGAAGAAGGTCGCGAAGAAGAAAGTAGCGAAGAAAAAGGCAAGCAGGGAAAAAGTAGCCAAAAAAGCCAGTAAAAAGCGAGTAAAGCGTAGAGCTGCAGCCAAAAAAGCCGCAAAACGCAAAGTCGCGAAGCGTAAGCCTGTGAAGCGCAAGGCCCCGGCCAAGAAGAAGGCTGCTAAGAAGGTCGCTAAGAAGAAAGTCGCTAAGAAGAAAGTAGCGAAGAAGAAAGCAACGAAGAAGAAAGCAACGAAGAAGAAAGCAACGAAGAGGAAGGTCGCCAAGAAAAAAGCGCCTGCTCGTAAAAAAGCGGTAAAGAAAAAGGCGGCGAAGAAAAAAGCCGTTAAGAGGAAAGCCCCGGCGCGGAAGAAAGTCGCCAGGAAGACCGCGAAAAAGAAGGTAGCAAAAAAGAAAGTAGCCAGGAAGAAGGTCGCTAAGAAAAAAGCGCCTGCACGTAAGAAGGCTACCAGGAAGAAAGCAGCAAAGAAGAAAGCCGTAAAAAGGAAGGCTCCGGCAAGGAAGAAAGCAACGAAGAAGAAAGCAGTAAGAAGGAAGGCTCCGGCAAGGAAGAAGGCGAAGCGTAGGAAGTAGCGCCTGCGAAGCTGGACTGAGTAACTTTAGCCAAGACATCCGCCGTCTGTGTTTAACCGCTTGCAGACGGTGGATGTTTACTCGATACTTCTCTAAATCCCTCTTGATTAATCAAGGGGGATTTTTATTTTCTACCACCCCACACACTCGCCTTGCCGCTTATGAGCAATTGCCTTCTAGCTATTGATACCACCTCAGCGCGATGCAGCGCCGCGATTTTACTGGATACTAAGGTCCACACGCGATCCAGTGACAGGGAACGACAGGCGGCGCAGTTGATTTTGCCCATGATCGAAGACTTGATGACCAGCGTTGACAGCTCTCTCGCTGAACTGGTGGGAATCGCTGTGGCTGCCGGGCCTGGATCATTCACCGGCATCAGGATTGGCATCGGCGTAGCGCAGGGTCTGGGCTTGAGTCTATCGATCCCGGTGTTGGCGCTGTCAAATCTGGCGATCATGGCGATGACGGCCATCGCTGAAAGCGGTTGTGATAATGTGATGGTTAGTATGAAGGCCCGGGATTCTGAGGTTTATTTCGCCAGCTATCGTGGGTCTGCCTCGGCCGGCGTGATATTGCTGGGACAGGAACAGGTCTGCCGACCTGCTAATCTTCAAAGCTTGCCCGCCGCAGACAGTGGAAGCCACAACTGGTGCGTAGCGGGCGATGGCTGGGATCAGAAAGACGAGATTTTACGGGCGCTACAGCTGGACACAGAGCATGTGCAATTCGGGCAGTCTCAGCCCGCCGTTGAATTGAATCTGGGTGAGCTGTGTAAGCTGGCGAAGCTGAGGTTTCAGCTCGGTGAGGGCGTCGCAGCCGAACAGCTCATACCGAACTACGTCAAAGAACAGTTGGATTATTCCCGATTGGGGTAAAGTCTTGGATCTTGATCTCATTCAAGTTAGTTTGCTGGCAACCCTGCAGGGTTTAACCGAATTCCTTCCGATCAGCTCTTCCGGGCATCTATTACTGCCGTCCCTGCTTCTGGGCTGGGCAGATCAGGGGCTTGGCTTCGATGTCGCCGTACATGTGGGTACCCTGCTCGCGGTGTTGGCCTATTTTAGATCCGATATAAGGCGCTTGCTGGTGGCCTGGATTCTGAGCCTGGGCGGCGGTAATACCAGTGATGACTCCAAACTGGTCTGGTTAGTCCTTATCGCCACCTTACCGGCGGGAATAGCCGGCCTGCTGTTTAGCGATGTGCTTGAGCATTACACGCGTTCGGTCCTTATTGTCGCCGTCACTTCGATCGTATTCGCCTTGCTGTTGCTGTGGTCAGACCGGGCGGGGAAGCAGCGGCAGGAATTATTCGATTTAAACTGGAAGCAGGCCCTGTTTATTGGCATCGGGCAGATGCTGGCGCTGATTCCGGGAACTTCCCGTTCCGGTGTCACCATGACGGCTGCTCTGTTTTGCAATCTGAACCGACAGGCGGCGGCCAGGTTTTCGTTTCTGCTGGCCATACCCATCATTCTTGCCAGTGGCTTGCTGAAATCCATCGAAGTGGTGAACAGCGATAGCGGGCTGGCTGTGGCAGAAGACTGGCTGATCCTGGTCTACGCCGCCGGAGTTTCGGCGCTGGTGGCATTTTCCTGCATCCATTTCTTTCTGCGGCTGATCGAGTCCATCGGCTTTCTGCCGTTTGTGATCTATCGCATCGTCCTCGGTTCTCTGCTGCTGGCCGTGTATTTTGTCTAAACCACGCTCCGGCCCTGGATCCAGGGTTGCGCTGCTCAAACTTGGCGCTACTGCCTCGGCGCAGGAACTGCTATTAGCTGAATCCCTGGCTATTCCCTTGCTCGAAGCGGGGGTGCCGTCAGGCTCAGACCTGGATTACTATCTTCGGCTCGATCCTGCGGGCCTGGGTCTGTACAGCACGGCGAGGGATGCGCCTGGCGCGGTGCGGGTGGATTTTTCGAATCAGAGATTGAACTACCGGGTGCTGAATAAACCAAGACACCAAAACCTGGTCAAGGCGGTAGGACTTAATAAGGTCGCGCCGCACTCCGGTCCCAGGCTGCGAATTCTCGATGCCGCTGCCGGCCTCGGTAAGGATGCCTTTCTACTGGCGAGCCTGGGTTGCTACGTGACCATGTTGGAACGCTCGAACATCGTCCATGCAATGCTTGCCGATGGCCTTGAACGCGCCCTGCTGGCGGACAACACACAGGCGAAGACAGCAGTCGCAGACGCGGCTTCCAGGTTGAGTTTACGCGGAGGCGATTTTCTGGACCTGGCCGCTACACTGGAACCGGTGGACGTGGTCTACCTCGATCCCATGTTTCCGGCCCGCACCAAGAGTGCGCGGGTAAAGAAAGACATGTTCCTGTTACAAGGGCTGCTGGGGCATGCAGAAAACCAAGCGGAACTATTAGATGTAGCCTTGAATCTGGCCCTCAGCCGAGTCGTAGTAAAGCGCGGTAAATTGTCACCTGCACTGGACCAGCGCGCCCCGGATATCAGCTACAAGGGACGCAGCAGTCGCTACGACGTCTATCTCACTCAGGCCCACAAACCGTGAAATATCTGCAAAAATATTCAGTTAACTCCAAAAGATTAGATCCAAAAGGATTCTGTGCATCTTGTAGGGCTTAACTGAACATATGTGTCGTCTATCCGCGAATTTGAGTTGCCTAGTCCCCTTGCGCACGCCCATATATCCTTCACTTTAGCCAGCGCTGCGGAACTCGCCTGCGGCTCAAACAGTCCTCGCTCAAATCTGTCTAAAGTGAAGGATATAGACATGGCCTGATTGTGCGCAAGGGGACTAGGCAACTCAAATTCGCTCGATTAAGAGATGAAGGATAATTTATTGATTTCAATGCAGTTTAAAACCATATGCTGCAGCATTTCACTGAATTGAGGCGAAGATCCTCTACCCTGCTTGCCTTGCAAATCAGACCATGCTTTAGCGCTTTCATTTTTTCAGGTCGAGCGAGGACTGTCTGAGCGGAGCGAGTTCCGCAGCGCTGAAAAAATGGAAGCGCGAATGGTCGCAAGGAAAGTAGGGTAGAGGAGCTTCGCCGGGAAAGTTTCTTAGGACAGGTGCGGTTACAGTAGTCGCTCCAGAATTTCTTGATAGATGGCGGACAATTGCTCCAGCTCCTGGATATTCGTGCGTTCGTTTACCTTGTGAATGGTTGCATTAATCGGCCCGAACTCCACCAGTTCTGCTCCTGCTGGGACGATAAAGCGTCCGTCTGATGTGCCACCAGTCGTGGATCTTTGCGGGGTCTTACCAGTAATGCTCTCGATGCTGTCACAGACCAGGTCGACGAGTTTGCCGGATGCGGTCAGGAAGGGTTGCCCGGATAACTGCCAGTCGATGTCGTAGTCGAATTTGTCCTGTTTCAGGCCGTGCTCATCCAGACATGCCGCGACCCGTGCTTTTATGGCATCTTCATCGAGTTCCGTAGAAAACCGCAGATTAAATTCGACCTCCATCACTTCTGGAATCACGTTGTTGGCACCGCAGCCAGCTGTGACAGTCGATATTTGAAAGCTTGTGGGCGGGAATGAGGCATTGCCCTCATCCCATTGTATCGCCGCCAGCGCACTCAATGCGGGCATGCCCCGGTGAATAGGGTTGGCAGCCAGTTGAGGATAGGCGATATGGCCCTGTACACCACGGATTTTTAACTTGGCGTTGAGTGAGCCACGTCGGCCGATCTTGATGGTGTCGCCCAGGGTCTCTACGCAGCTGGGCTCACCCACTACGCAGTAATCAATCTTGATCTCCCGTGCCTGCAGCGCATCCATCACCGCCTTGGTGCCATCTATGGCTACGCCTTCTTCATCGCTGGTAATCAGGAAGGCCAGTCGGCCCTTCAAGGTACGGCTGGCGAGTACGCGTTCGGCGGCCGTGACCATTGCTGCCAGGGAGCTTTTCATATCGGCGGCGCCACGACCATAGAGGTGGTGCTCGTGCTCGGTGGGAGTAAACGGGTCGAATTGCCATTCGTCGATCGGTCCCGGCGGCACCACGTCGGTGTGTCCTGCGAACACCAACAGGGGACCGTCGCCGGCGGAGACCGCCCATAGATTGGAAACATCTCCGAACGGCAGGAATTCCACTTCGAAATCCATGGCGGCGAGTCGGCTGGCTATGAGCTGCTGGCAGCCACCATCTTCGGGTGTAATCGATGGCAGGGCGATGAGTTGTTTCGCCAGGTCGAGAGTAGGGGACATTTTGTTCCTGGTCAGAGGTTTCCTAGTTATGACTGTGCAAGTCCTGGTTGAGCTGGCTGGTAGTCTTCAGGGGCATGCATTCCACCGCGCCGGAGAGAGAGTTGCGCCGATAGAGCAGATTTTTCTGGCCGCCCAATTCTTTGGCCTTGACCGTTTTTTGCAGTTCACCGTTGGCATCGAGCAGTCTGACTTTGGTCCCTGCCGTGACATAGAGTCCGGCCTCGATAATGCAGCCATCGGCGAGTGGAAATCCGATGCCGGCATTGGCACCGATGAGGCAATTCCTGCCCACGGATATAAGTTCCCTGCCACCGCCCGAGAGCGTGCCCATGGTGCTGCAGCCTCCGCCCAGATCGCTGTTTGCTCCCACCATCACCCCGGCCGAGATACGGCCTTCGATCATGGCGGGACCTTCGGTGCCGGCATTAAAATTGACGAATCCTTCATGCATGATGGTGGTGCCCTCACCGAGATAAGCCCCCAGCCGTACCCTGGCTGTGTGAGCGATACGGACACCCGTGGGCACAACATAGCTCGTCATCCGGGGAAATTTGTCCACCGACATGATTTCCAGGCTGAGGTACTGCAGGCGTGCCTCCAGTTGTCGACCGGGCAGGTCGATCAAGTCGATGGCGCCTTGGTTAGTCCAGGCGATGTTAACGAGAACACCAAACAGTCCCTCGAGATTCAGGGAATTCGGCTTGGCGAGTCGGTGGGACAGCAGGTGCAGCTTCAAATAGGCTTCGGCAACCGAGGCAGGCGGCGAATCGCAGTCGAGCAGACAGATAATCACCAGCTGGGGGCCGGCAGCCAGACGCTCCAGCAAATCGGCGGTCGCGGCCTGGTCGCACTCGCGCAGTGCTTGCACTAACTGCTGCTGGAGTTCACTATTGAGTTCGACACAATAGTTGGATCCGGTTTTCAATCCGCAGACACTCATCACCGCGTCCGTAAGCGACCTTGCCGGATAAATTTCTGGTTGCGGGTAATAAACCTCGATGATCTCGCCATTGGAATTGGTCGTTGCCAAGCCAAGGCCAAAACCAAGAGCTGCTGTGTCACTCATTAATCAGAAGCTCCCAAATTTCCTATACCTGGTTCTTGCGCAAAGGCTTCATGCATTTGTTTTTCATTGAATCCCAGCACCCAGATGGAATCTGTCTGTATCAATGGGCGTTTGATGATCGAGGGTAGTCGCTGCATTAACTCGATCGCGGATTCTGTGTCCAGCGAGCTTTTTTCCGCATCCGATAACTTGCGCCAGTTAGTGCCTCGAGTGTTTACCAGATCCTGCCAGCTAAAATGTTCGAGGAATTGTCTTACCAGATCGGCAGGGCAGCCCGCTTTTTTGTAGTCGTGGAATTCAAACTCGAGCCGGTGTGACCTCAGCCATTTCCTAGTCTTTCCGATCGTATCACAGTTGGCTATGCCGAAGAGTCTAATCATATAATGCCTGTGCGTAGTGACTTCATCCCGAGCATCTCAGGCTGCAAGCCGAGCTTCCAGCTGTGATTTTATTTCATCGAGCAAGGTATCGACCGCAGTGGTATCCGTAATTGCTTGGCCGCGTGCGTCGGTTACAAAAAACAAATCTTCCACTCTCTCCCCCAGCGTCGTAATGCGGGCGTCTTTCAGATGAACGCCATTATCCACAAATATTTTGCCGACACAGGCTAGTATTCCAGGCTGGTCGGGACAGTTTACCTCCAGGGTGGAATAGTTCTTGTCCGCTGTATTGATCAGGTTCGCTTCCACCCGCTGGCCGAAGTACTTCTCCTTGCGGGTGCGGCGAAAGCGGGCCGGTTGCAGCGGTTTGTTGCCGGCAGTGAGCGATGCGACCAGGACCGATTTCACTTCCGCCAGGCGCTTCGGATTACGACCGATGGGACGGCCGGTGTTTTCGAGCACGGTGAAGGTATCCAGGCAATAGCCATTGGCCGATGTGAAAATCCTGGCCCCGAATATATTGAGACGGAGTCGTTCCAGTGCGGCGGTGGTGTTGGCAAAAATAAAATCACTGTTGGTGGTGTAAATGAAAATCTGGGTTGCACCTTCCACCGTGTTTTCAGAAATTTCCTTTATTGAAACCAGGGGGTCCTCATCCGCAAAATTGATTATTGCCTCCGTATGCCAGCTTATGTTGGCGGCGGATTCCCTGACGAAGTATTCGTCATCTGCATTGGACCAGATGTCTGCTATTTGATGGGAATCGAAGCCATGATCGGTCAGCTTGCGAAGCGCGGTTTCTTTTTTGTCTGCTATTCGTTCTTCCCTGGCAACCGGGTTTTCCAGTCCCAGGCGCAGAGCTCGCTTAGTATTCAGGTAGAGTTGGCGCAGCAGGGTGGCGCGCCAGCTATTCCACAGTTCTGGATTGGTCGCCCTGATATCGGCAACAGTCATTGCATACAGATAGTCCAGATGCAGCTTGTCGCCCATGATCTTGGCAAAATCGTGAATAATTTCCGGGTCGCTGATGTCCGTGCGCTGGGCCGTCATCGACATCAGCAAATGTTTGTCCACCAGCCAGCACACCAGTTTGCTGTCCCAGTCACTGAGGCGGTGCCTTTCGCAAAAAGCCGCTGCATCCGCCATGCCGAGGGTGGAATGATCCCCGCCGCGACCTTTGGCTATGTCGTGGTACAGGCCCGCGATGTAGAGCAATTCAATCTTGGGCAAATTGCGTGCGATGTGCGCCGCCACGGGAAATTTTTCTCCGGCATCGGCACGCAGAAATCGTCGCATGTTTTCAATTACCTGCAGCGTATGTGCGTCGACCGTATAGATATGAAAGAGATCATGCTGCATCTGCCCGATGATCTGCCCAAACTCCGGCAGATAGCGCCCCAGAATGCCGTATCTGGACATGCGCCGAAGTTGCAGGGCGACCTTGTGCGGTGAGCGGATCAGATCCATAAACAATGTCACGTTAGGTATATCATGACGATATTCATCGTTTATAAGGCGTCGGTTGTCCCGCAACAGTCGAATCGTAGATGCCCTGATGCCTTCGATGTCGGGGCGTTGCGCCATCAGCACGAAAATCTCGAGGAGGGCAAAGGGGCAGCGCTCAAACACATTCGCAGAAAGCACTTCGATATATCCGTTGCGGACCTGAAATCGATTGTTGATAGGGTCGATTTTTTCTTTTTCACCCGCGCGCAGGATGGCTTCATCGAGATGCTGCAACAGGACATCGTTGAGAGCTCGCAGATTCGCCACCACCCGGTAGTATTGCTTCATCAATTTCTCGACGCCGAGGCTTTTTTCATCATCCTTGTAGCTGAACAATTTCGCCAGTTCCCGCTGCTTGTCGAATAACAAACGATCTTCACGGCGACCCTCGAGCAGGTGTAAGCCATAGCGTAACTTCCACAGAAACTGTTGGCCCTTGTTAAGCATGGTTTCTTCAGATTCTTTAAGAAACCCAAGTTTCACTAGGTCCTTGAATGAACTCGAACCGAAGTGGCGCTGGGCAACCCAGGCGATGGTCTGGATATCTCGCAGTCCACCGGGCGAGTTTTTAAGATTGGGTTCCAGGGCATAGTCGATATCATGGTATTTCTGGTGCCGACGAATCTGCTCATCCCATTTCGCTCTGAGGAATTTTTTTGTTGGCCATACGCCCTTGTCTGCGTTGCGTCGGTACATCTCAATTTGCAGGTCGGCTGGACCGATGATGGTCCGCGATTCCATGAGCGCGGTAGCGATGGTGATATCGCCAATGGCTTCCTGTCTGCACTGTTTGATGGATCTGACACTCTGGCCTATTTCCAGGCCGATGTCCCACAGCAGCGTTGTGAAGGTACTGATGCAGTTTCTGTATTTTGTGTTTCTGTTCCTGCGCGTCAGTATCAGGATGTCGATATCGGAGTGGGGCAGCAGTTCACCACGTCCATAGCCCCCAACCGCCACTAGGGAAATATCTTTTGCATCGGGCCATTGCTGTTGTAGCCATGCCAGGCTAAGGATCTGGTCGATCACCCAGGCTCGGCCCCGGACGATGTCGGTAATATTCAGGTTTTCCCTGTAGCGTGTATCC
>Ga0208879_1005078_pt1 | contig 9976 bp, 10 predicted proteins | sample Knorr_S15_td_Bot_FD_185605 | JGI IMG/M metagenome (GOLD analysis project Ga0208879, IMG submission 185605) | Marine microbial communities from Southern Atlantic Ocean transect - Knorr_S15_td_Bottom_ad_5009_LV_A (SPAdes) (version 2) | ecosystem: Environmental > Aquatic > Marine > Oceanic | place...
CATCATTAGGATTAAATCAATTAAAACGATTACGAAAAATGAATAAATTAAGACAAGATGCAGCTCGTTATTATGAAAAAGAACTAAAACACATCCCTGGGATTCAAGTATTAGATGATCCAAATTTAAAAAATAATAGTTGTCATCTGTATGTAATTCAAATACTAGAAAATTTTCCTTTGAATAGAAACAAATTATTCAAATATCTATTAAAACATGGAATTAGAACATCTGTACACTACAAACCTTTACATAAATTTAATTTTTACAAGTCAAATTCTAAAGTATACTCGTCATTAAAAACATCAAATAAGCTTTATTCAAAAATTCTATCTCTACCATTATTTCCACAAATAACCAAGCATGAATTAGATCAAGTAATTACAACTCTAAAAAAATTATAATAACAAAATGCAATCAAAAACATCCAACCAAAAATCTTCAAATATTTTATTGCTAGATTCTAGCGTTAATAACAAGGAATCTGCAATTTTTAAAAAAACTTATAAAAATATTATTACTTTTGATATAAATTCTGATAGACTGCTAACTAGAAAAAAAATTCTTCATAAAATATCAGATGATTTTATTGAAAAGTCCGAATTAAAATTAATAGATTCTGTATGTATAGAGCTTTGTCAATGGTATGACAAAAATGGTGGTGATGAATTATTATCTTATGAAAATATTAATCTAGGTTCATTGTTTAGAGTAGAGTTCCATAATTTCTTAATACCCGTAATCAAAAATTTTCTAATTTTAAATAAATTAAAAAATCTACACCCAAATTCTACTTTTTTTTGTTCTGTAAATATTTTTCAAATTGCTGATAAACTAGGTATGAATTCAATACAAATTGATGATAAACCCTTCAATATTGAATTGGTATGGGATAAAATTCAAGTTAATCTTACGCGTTCAATCTCCCTAAAAATTTCGAAAAAAACTTATAACAAAATTAAAAATCTCTCAAAAATAATAAGTGATTTAATAATCAAAAAAAATTATAATAAAAATCTACAAAATACTTTTGGATTTATTGAATTTGATCCAATAAAATACGAAAAAATTTTTCAAGCATCCAATAATTTTAAAGAACAATTTCTCTTGTATAATAGACATAGACCAGTTTTTTATAACATGAAATCGCTAAAAATTATTAAAAATTCCAAAATCTTTCCTTTTATTCCCTTAAAAGATTATCTTGAAATTGATGAAGAAATGATTAATGTTTCGTATAAAAAAATCCTTGATAATTTACATCAGTTTTTGAATAATGATGAATTTTTTAATTCATTTTTTAAATTAAATGATATAGAATTATGGAAATGTCTAAAACCAAATTTGATTAAAATTTTTCAAAATAAAATTATTGATTCCATTTATGAAATTGAATATGCAAAATTCTTTTTAGTTAACCATAATTTGAAATCTGTAATTATCTTATCTGAAGCTGGTTTCACTGAACAAATAATTCTTAGTTTAGCAAAAAAATTATCGATAACTGTAATTCTATTACAACATGGAGTGATTGTAGATAGTCCTTCCGCTTTAAATTATAATAAAACTGTGGCTGGTCTACTTCCAATTAATTCAAATTATTTTTTTAGCTGGGGGCAACTGTCATCTGAACATGTTAAAAAATTGAATTCCATAAATGCTGAAATTAAATTGATAGGAAATCCAAATTTAGATAGAATACTTGAAAAAAAGGATCAATGTTTACAAAATTCAAACAATGTTTTATTGTTAGCTACTGGTCCTAGAAATCAACAATCTATAGGGCATGATGTTAATGCATGGAAAAAATACGAGTCAATGATAAAATCAATTTATGCAACTGTATCTGAACACAATCTAAATTTAATAATTAAAAGGCATCCTGATACTGCCGAAACTGATTTTTCAACAGAATTTTATTCTGAACTATCTAATGTTAAAATCATAAAAAATGGTGATTTGTTAAATTTGTTGTTTGATTCCAAAATTGTACTATCTCTTGGTATATCTTCTGGCGTATTAGAGTCTCAAGTACTTGAAAAACCAGTCATTTCAATCTCTTCGGATCATGATGTATTAGGTAATTCTGAATTCATTTCAAATTCATGTTTGGAAACCACTATTGAAGAATTTGATAAAACTTTCTCAAAAGTAATAACTGATCCGGATAAAATTAATCACATGATTCGAAAAGGCAACGAATTTGTGGCCAAAAACATATCGAATATTGCTTCATCAAGAATTTTACTTGATACTCTGAAAAAACTGTAATGGTATTTTTCATTCGGAAGTTTTTTAATTACACTAAAAAGTAGATTTTCATGTATAAGGGGAAAAAAATTCTAATCACTGGCGGTACTGGTTCCTTGGGTACTGCATTAACTAAACGATTATTGTCAATGGGTGTTGAACAAATTCGCATATTTAGCAGAAATGAATTTAAACAGATTTCCATGGAATCTGAAATTCCCGATGATCGTTTAAGATTCTTAATTGGTGATGTAAGAGATCAAAGGCGGTTAAAAAGAGCTGTTGAAGATGTTGATATTGTTTTTCATGCTGCAGCATTAAAACATGTTCCAAAAGTTGAATACAATCCATTTGAAGCAGTTAAAACTAATGTAGAAGGTTCTCAAAATGTTATTGATGCTTGTTTAGAAAATGATGTTGAAAGAGCAGTTTGTATTGGAAGTGATAAAGCTGTTTCCCCACTAAATACATATGGTGCCACAAAATTATTGATGGAAAAATTATTTATTAATGCACAACAATATTCAAATCCAAAAAAACATCCCACAAAATTCTTTGCAGTACGATATGGTAATGTTTTTGGAAGTAGTGGTTCTGTCATACCAAAATTTATTCAACAATTACAGAAAAAAGAAAATTTGACTATTACTGATGAACAAATGACAAGATTTAGTGTCACCATGAATCAAGCTTTGGATTTTATTCTAAAGGCAACTGAACTAGGTGTTGGTACTGAAATTTTTATACCTAAACTAAAATCATATGGCTTAACACAAATAAAAAATATTCTTTTTGATTTATTTGAAACATCAGATTCTAAAATTATTGGTATAAGGCCTGGTGAAAAATTGCATGAAACATTAATTAATTTTGATGAAATGCGTTCGGCATGGTCGTATAAAGATCTCTATTTGATTCTTAATTTAGAATTTACTTCTGACTATTTAGATAAGAATTATCCAGGCATATCCAAATTAGAACAATTTAATTCATACTCTTCAAATAATTGTGAAAGAATGACTGATACTGAACTAAAACAAACTATTCTAGATTCTAATCTAATAAAAAATTAAGATCGATTTAATTTTGATGAAGTATCCTGTTCTAAAAACAAACAAATGCTACAATTTCAAGTGGTACTCATGAAGGAAATTCTACTTGAGCATAATGGATCAATATTCAGACGTTGTACACCTAGTGACTTAATTGCTGTAAAGGAGATTAATATGAAAACACTGCCTGATCATCATTCTGATTATGTTTATGAAGTTCTGTTAGCCGAATGCTCTGAGGCATTTCTTGTGGCTGAAAAAGATGATCAAATAATGGGATATGTCATGTGTGGAACAGATTTTGGGTACTCAAATTTCAAAAAACCTGGAATTATGAAGAAAGGACATATTGTATCTCTTTCTTTACTTGAAGAACATCGTGGAAAAGGAATTGGTAAAATTCTTGTGGCTGAAGCACACAAAGGGCTTAAAGAAAAACAATGTGATGAAACGTATTTGGAGGTACGTTGTAGTAATACCGTTACTATAAATTTACATCAAGGTTTTGGTATGGAAATTAAACAAAGACTCAAGTCATACTATCGTGACGGTGAGGATGCATACAGGATGATAATTAAATACTAGACCCAGTTAAATTATTATTTTTAATAACAACTGTCCCATTATTGAAAAATATGTAAGAGATGTAACATTTTAGTCTCGTAATAAATTTAATCAAGAACTATTATTTTTTAATATGATTATAGCGATTAGTCAGCCTACACTTTATCCGTGGATTGGTTATTTTGATATTATTAAAAAATCAGATATTTTTGTTTTTTTAGATGATGTACAATTCAACAGACATGGTTGGCAACAGAATAATAGAATTAAAGATCCAAAATCAGATGAAGAAGTATGGCTAAATATTCCTATAAAAAAAGCAAATTTAGAAAATAATATCAACGAGATAAAAATTGATAATTCAAAAAAATGGAAACGAAAACACGTACGTGCTTTAGAAACTTGTTATGGTGCAAATTTTAAAGAGATGGACTGGTTAGTGAACTTGTATTCTAAAGACTGGGAAAATTTATCAAGTTTTAATATAGAATTTATAGAAAAATGTTGCAAATATTTAGAAATTGATACAAAGTTGATTTGTTCATCAACATTAAATGTATCTGGAAAAAGAACTGAAAAATTGGTTAATATTTGCAAAATTTTCTCGGCAGATTCGTATTTGAGTACTATTGGAACTAAAGAAAATTATCTGGAAGAAGTGGAATATATGTTTGAAGACATTGGGATTAAAGTTATGTATCATGATTATGGACACCCCACATATTCACAACGAGGAAAAAAGTTTTTAGATCATTTATCAATTTTAGATTTAATTTTAAATCTAGGTAATGAATCTAAAAAAATCTTTAGATAAATAATTTGATTAGTTAAAAATATAGCACATAAGTTTGTTGGCTAATTATAAACCCATTTTTTTTGAGAAAATTCATAAATTTAGTATTTCTTGGACTAACATTGACAACAAATTTATTTTTTGGTACAATGTCTCTTAATAATTCAAAGATTTTTTGTAATATGTCATTAACAAAGCAATCTTTTTTCAAATGTAAGCCAATTTCATCATTATGAGTCAAATAGACTGAACCAATTTTTTTATTTTTTTGTAAAATTATATACCATTTTAAATAAGGTTCTGACAAAACAAATTTTACGTGTTCGTCGTAGGTAGGTATTTTTTTATGAGAGATGTTATCTTTGGGATCACGTTCTTTCAGATGATTAAATAAAAATCTTAAATCTGATTTGTCAATCAATTTAAATTTTAAATTTTTATTTGACATTTTTAATATAATTAATTGTTTTGTAATCTTTCAATTACATGATAGATAAATCCCAAATCATATAAATCTGCTTTTTGAAAAAAATAACTTCCGTCAATTATAATTAGATTCAGTATTATATTTTTCATATTTTTTCATAAGAAAGTTAAACAAATAAATTCATTTTTGTTGTTGATATATTATGAAGGTCATGATTGTAGCAGAAATTGCATCAAATTGGGAAGGAAGTATGATTAAAGCAAGAAAATTAATTCAAGAATCAAAAAACGCTGGTGCAGATGCCGTTAAATTTCAGATGTGGCGTGCAAATGATCTTTATAATAACAAACATCCTGACTGGAAATTTATTAGAAAATCGGAAATTACATTTGAAAAAGCCAAAAAACTAAAAAAAATTGCAGATAAAATTGGCATCGAGTTTTTTTGTAGTGCGTTTTATCCAGAGGCTATAGAATTTCTAGAAAAATTAAATGTTAAAAGATACAAAATCGCTTCACGAACTTGTTTATTCAAGGATCCATCTTCACTAGAAACTTTAGAAGCAAAAGCGTATACCAAAAAACCTGTAATCATTAGTATGGGTATGGGCGGTAATAGAAAAAAAATAGAAAAAATCTTTTCTAAAAATAAAAAAACATTTTGTTATTGTATATCTGAGTATCCAACTAAAATAAATAAAATTAATTGGAAAAATGCAATAATGTTTGATGGTTTTTCTGATCATACTTTAGGCATTACTGCACCTATAGTTTTTACATTAATTAAAAAACAAACGAAGACTAAGGAAATCCTTATTGAAAAACATGTAAAACTAAAAAATTCTCAAGGACCTGATGCTTCTTCTTCTATTAATACTGAAGAATTAAAAATATTAGTAAATCAAATTAGATCTATCGAAAAATTAAACTTGTAATTTAATTAGCATACTTATTTACAGAAGAAATTATCCTTTCTACATCTGCATTGATTAGGTTTGGATGAATTGGTAATGAAACAATTTTTCCCCCCATCTCTTCTGTAATTGGTAATTTTATCTGATTTTTGTATAAACTCATTTGATGAACTGGTTTGTAATGTATCCCTACTTCAATTTTCTTTTCATTCATCTTTTTTATAAATTTACTACGATTTTTTACAAGAATCCAATATAGATGGTATGAACAATTTTTATCAAACGGCATCTTTGCTTCTAGATTTATTTCTTGCTCATATTTTTTAGCTGTTCTTCTTCTTTTTTCATTCATCTTATCTAATTTTCCTAATTGGTTCAGACCAATTATAGCTGAGAATTCATTCATGTAGTAATTATTACCTAATTCTTTAACATCATATGATAATTTTTTCCTGTTTGTAATCCCACACCATCTTCTAGAATTTAGTTTCTTTTTCAATTTTTTATAATTAGAACTATTTATTGAAATTAATCCACCTGTTGGCATTGCAAGATTTTTTACTGGGTGAAAACTGAAACATACAAATTCTCCATGACTACCAATTTTTTTTCCACCAAACGCCGCTCCTGCTGCATGTGCTGCATCTTCGATTAAATGTAATTTGTTACTCTTACACATATCATTGATATTTTTCAAATCACATGATAATCCCCCAAAATGTACAGGCAAAATTGCTATCGTCTTCTTTGAAATTTTCTTTTTAATATCTTCGATTGAAATACAACCTGTTTTTAGATTTACATCACAAAAAATTGGTTTTCCTTGATTTAGTTTTATTGCATTAACTGTTGATACGAATGTGAGTGAAGAAACTATCACTTCCTTATTTTTTATATCACTTAGTGATAATGCAAGATTTAATGCGGCCGTTCCACTATTGACTGCTACACATTCATTTGAACCGACATATTTTTTGAATTTCTGTTCAAATTTGTTAACTGAATTTGTACCTGCACCAGATGCCCAAAAATGACTATTTAGTACCCTTTCAACTGAAGCTTTTTCTTCATCTCCTACATACGGATCAAATAATTTTATTTTTTTCATCTTCATCTCTTTTTACTGATTTTAACATACCTTCATTTGCAGGTATGTGCGCATTAATTTTTATTAATTCTGGTTCATTTGATAATAAATCTAATACATCTTTCATCAAAATCGGTCTTTTGTCAATTCTTTCTATTATCTTTTTAATTAACTCAAAATCTTCAATTCTATCTAAAGTCCAACGTTGGCGACCTACTTTTTCATCATTTTCTAGATTTCCTAATCTATATCCAACTTTTTTATTTATGATATATAACGTAACATGTTCTTTTTCTGACGACAAAGTCGCGTTTTTCCATGCTTTCTCTAATACATTAAACGAAAAAATTTCTGCATCTGTACCGTCTGGGAATGTTCTGATAAGTGTATTTGACACATAATCATATTCTCTTGTTAAATATTTCTCAATCACTCTATCAACAATTTCCGGATCAATCAAAGGACAATCAGACGTGATTCTTAAAACATCATCTATCCCAAATTTCTTTGCACATCTATAGTATCTATCTAAAACATTATCTGAATCTCCTCTAAAACATTCTATCTGTAATTTTTTTGCTGCTTGTTCAATAATGTCATCTTGCTCTAAATTAGTTGTAGCGATAATTATTTTATCTATTAATTTACAAAATGAAAGTTGTTTAGTAACATAATCTAAAACTGTATAATTCTTATCTAATTTCATCAAAACTTTCCCAGGTAATCTAGATGAACCTGTTCTAGCTTGAATTATACATCCAATCATCTCTTAGCCAAATCTTCAATTTTTAAAAAATGTAGCTTTTTATCTATTCCTCGAATCATATTAAAATGGCTATTTTTGTCTAAAAAAGTATTACCAGTGATAGTTGAGAGTATAAAGTGTGTAATTGATAGGAAAGATAAAAAATACTAAATAATTTATTAATTTATGAATTACGTATATTGTGCTTATAGAGCATACTCGATAAATGTTTTTAAAAAGCTCAAAAAGAAATACAAAAATTTTGTACTAATAGATAGTAATGACAAATTAACATTATCTAAAATCAAAAAAATTAATCCAAAATTCATATTTTTTCCAGATTGGTCATGGATCGTATCTGATGAAATTATTAAAAATTTTCATTGTGTATGTATTCATGAGTCTAATTTACCAAAATTTAGAGGTGGAAGCCCAATTCAAAATCAAATCATTCGTGGAATTCAAAAAACAAAATCTACTGCATTTTTAATGGATACTAAATTAGACGCTGGAAAAATATTACTTAAAAATGATCTTTCTTTAGATGGATCATTAGATGAAATTTTTTTAAGAATGGAAAAAAACAATTATGATTTAATTACAAAAATTATTGCAGGAAAATTTAAACAAACACTTCAAAAAGGAAAACCAACTTTTTATAAAAGGCGTAAACCTTCTGAGAGTGAGTTAAAAGACTTGAATAAATCCAAACTATACTTACATAATTTTATTCGTATGCTTGCTGATCCATACCCTAATGCATTTATAAAAATTGGTAAGAAAAAAATAATTTTTAAATCGTCAAAATTTAATGGTAAAAAATTATCATTTGAAGGTGTCATCGAATGAATATCTTAGTTCTTGCAGCACATCCAGATGATGAAGTTTTAGGTATGGGTGGAACAATTAAAAAATTCACCAAAAAAGGTTACAGTGTTAAAATTGTAATCTTTGCAACAGGAATAAGTGCTAGACGCTCTTCTAATTATAAAAACACAGAAAATTATAATGTTGGCAAAAAAATTATCTCACAAATGAATAAACAAATTGAGAAATTAAAAATTGATGCAAAATCCGCATCTAAAATTTTAGGTGTTTCTGATATTGATTTTCTTGATTTTCCTGACAATGAAATGGATCTTGTTTCTAATTTAGAAATTACAAAAAGAATTGAGAAAATTATTAAAAAATTCCAACCGGATCAAGTTTTTACTCATTCACATTTTGATGTGAACGTAGATCATCGTATGTTGTATTTTGCAACTTTGGCAGCTACAAGACCAAAACTAGGAACAAAAATTAAGAAGGTATATTCATTTGAAGTTCCATCTTCTACTGAATGGTCTTTTCCTTCACAATTTTCACCAAATTTCTTTGTAAATATTGATAATGAAATAAAATCAAAAATACAGGCTCTTAAAAAATACAAAACAGAAATTAAGTCATTTCCACATCCTCGTTCTGCTATTGCATTAGACGCTATTGCAAAAAGATGGGGTTCTGTTTCTGGTTTTAAAAATGCTGAAGCATTTTCCTTAATTCGAGAATTGAATAATTGATACATGAAAGATAAAATTCTTTTTTGGTTTGGCTTTAGAACATTTAAAAAAAATACAGGAGATGAAAAAAAATAACACCAACCAAGTCGAAAGTGGTAAATTATATAAAACTCTGTAAAAAAATTAAATCATGACTACAATAGATTTTTTCAATTAATCTTACTTCTCAGAAGCAAAAATTAATTGAGCTTGCAACCGATTACACAGAATTTCCAAAATATTTACCAGATCAGATCAAATCTGTAAAAATATTAGAGAAAACGGAAACTTATACAATAACTGAAGAAACTTTACACTTATCTTCTGTAATCTCCAAATCATTTACTCAACAAACCAAACATTACATCCTTGCTGATAATATTTTAAAAAGTCAAATATTGTCTGGTCCCATCAAAGGATCAATCATTGAAGCTAAATATTTAGAAATAGAAAATGGAACAAAAGTAATTACAAAAATTAATGTGAAATTAGGACTGAAATACAAATTTTTGTTGCCATTAATTAAAAAATCTTATAAGACTTTCTTGATGGGCATTCTTTATAAAATGCATAACATTGCGATTGCATCAGATTAAAATGAATCTTA